>Ga0209051_1002017_pt1 | contig 15468 bp, 11 predicted proteins | sample AraplaCvi_mMS_r2_2_FD_184286 | JGI IMG/M metagenome (GOLD analysis project Ga0209051, IMG submission 184286) | Arabidopsis root microbial communities from North Carolina, USA - plate scrape MF_Cvi_mMS_r2 (SPAdes) (version 2) | ecosystem: Host-associated > Plants > Roots > Endosphere | place...
ATGCCGGCCGTGAACGCGCCGATGCTCGGCGCCGACTTCCAAGCCCAACTCTGACCGCCGCCGAGCACGCCGAGGACCAACGCCGTCATCGCCGACGCCAGCAGTAGCGCACCAAGGGAGTCGACCGCCCGGTGCCGCCGCGTGATCGTCTCGTGGAAGTGCCTGTTGAACATCCAGGCTGCCACCAGGCACAGGGGGATGTTGATCAGGAACACGCCACGCCAGATGCCCAGCTGCGAGAACGCTCCGCCGAGCATGGGGCCGACGACCGAGGACACCGCCCACACGCTGGCGAGGTATCCCTGCACCCTGGCGCGCTCGGCCACGGTGTAGACGTCGCCGACGATGGTGATCGCGGTCGGCTGCACCGCACCGGCACCCAGGCCCTGCACCGCTCGAAACGCGATGAGGGCCAGCATGTTCCACGACACGGCGCACAGGATGGACCCGAGCAGGAACAGCCCGATGCCGAACAGCATGACCGGTTTGCGGCCGAAGACGTCGGACAGCTTCGCGTAGATCGGCGTGGTGACGGCCTGGCCGAGGAGGTAGGCGGAGAACAGCCACGGAAACTGGTGGAAGCCGCCCAACTCGCCGACGATGGACGGCACCGCCGTCGCGAGCACCGTCGAGTCGACGGCCACCAGGCCCGTGCTCAACATCACCGATATGAGAAGCGGTCCTCGTTCGGACCGGAATCCGACCGCGGTAGTCGACGTGGCGGTCACAGTCGACTGATCCGTGTACTCAACGCCTGCAGCTCCTCTGGTCCCGTGCCGGCACGACCCGCGCAACGTGATCCGGATGCCCGCCAACAGACGAACGTACGCGCCGAGCCTGGCACCAATCTGTGGGGGCGGGCGCGTGCCCCGGTGGCCGCACCCACGCGTGTTGGGGACCACGCATAAACTCGAACGAGGCGCCGGTGCCGACCGGCCACGACGAAGGGTCAGCCATGGGCAGGATCTACGAGAACGTCAGCGAGCTGGTCGGGCGCACCCCGCTCGTCCGGCTGAACCGGTTGACTGATGGGCTCGGCGCGCAGGTCGTGGCCAAACTCGAGTTCTACAACCCCGCCAACAGCGTCAAGGACCGCATCGGCGTGGCGATCATCGACGCCGCCGAACAGTCCGGCGAGCTCAAGCCGGGCGGCACGATCGTCGAAGCCACCAGCGGCAACACCGGCATCGCGCTGGCCATGGTCGGTGCGGCGCGCGGGTACAAGGTGATCCTGACGATGCCGGAGACCATGTCCACCGAGCGGCGGGTGATGCTGCGCGCCTACGGCGCCGAGATCGTCCTCACCCCGGGGTCCGAGGGCATGGCCGGTGCCGTGGCGAGGGCAAAGCAGATCATCTCCGAGACCGAGAACGCGGTGGCGGCCAACCAATTCGCCAACCCCGCGAATCCGGCGATCCACCGGGTGACCACCGCCGAGGAGGTGTGGGACGACACCGACGGGAAGGTCGACATCTTCGTCGCCGGAATCGGCACCGGCGGCACCATCAGCGGTGTCGGACCCGTCCTGAAGGCTCGCAAGCCCGGCGTACAGATCGTCGGCGTCGAACCGATCGACTCACCGCTGCTGACCAAGGGTGAGGCAGGCCCGCACAAGATCCAGGGCATCGGCGCGAACTTCATCCCCGAGATCCTCGACCGCGAGAGCTACGACGAGATCATCGACGTCACGCTCGACGACTCCGTCAGGGTGGCGCGGGAACTCGGCACCGAGGAGGGCATCCTCGGCGGCATCTCCTCCGGCGCCATCGTCTGGGCGGCACTGGAATTGGCGAAGCGGCCGGAGAACGCCGGCAAGCTGATCGTCGCCGTGGTCTGCGACTTCGGCGAGCGTTACATCTCCACCGTGCTGTTCGACCACATCAGGGATTGATCGCCACGTGACCCTGCTGTCGACCCTTCGCGAGGACCTTCGCAACGCGAGGGCGCACGACCCCGCCTCACGCGGGGACGTCGAGAACGCCCTCGTCTACTCCGGGCTGCACGCCATCTGGTCCTACCGGCTCGCCCACCGGCTGTGGGCGAAGCCTGCGCTGCGCGGGCCCGCCCGGGTCCTGACGCAGCTGACGCGATTCCTCACCGGCATCGAGATCCACCCCGGGGCGACCATCGGGCGGCGGTTCTTCATCGACCACGGCATGGGCGTGGTGATCGGCGAAACCGCCGAGGTCGGTGACGACGTCATGATCTATCACGGTGTGACGCTCGGCGGCCGGACCATGCAACAGGTCAAGCGCCATCCCACGATTGGCGATCGGGTCACCATCGGCGCCGGCGCCAAGATCCTCGGCCCGCTGACCGTCGGTGACGACAGCGCGATCGGGGCCAACGCCGTCGTGACCCGTGACGTCCCCGCGGGTTCCATCGCCACCGGCATCCCCGCCGTCGTGCGCGTGCGGACGGAGAAGCAGCGGGAAGAGGGCGTCGACCCGACGTATTACATCGACCCCGCGATGTACATCTGAGCGGCGCCGTCAGACGGTTGCCGGCACCCGGGCCGCGGCGGCGGAGGCCATCATGTCCTGCCGCAATGCGGTGAAGTCCGAGATGGTCTTGGTCGCCACCGTCGCGACCGGCCGAGCGTTGCGGCCGGTGGCGTCGGCCTTGGACACCATCACCACGCTGTCGATGTAGGGCTGGATGGTGGTGGCGTTCTGCACCGTCGCGACGATGACGAGCTGGAAGCCGAACTTGCGGAACGCCTGCAGCGCCTGCTGCGCGAACTGCGGATCGGACTTGGAGAACGCCTCGTCGAGCATCAGCTGCGCGAAAACTGGTCGGTTGTCGTGCCCCTCGGCGGCAGCCGAAGATCCGGGCTGTTCGGGGTTCGCCAAGTTGAAGCTCAGTGCACCGGCAAGACAGAAGGCCATCAGCTTCTCCTGCTCGCCGCCGGAATTGTCGCCGGCATTGCTGTGCGTGCGGATCAGCTCCTCGGTGCGGACGTCCCACTCGGCACAGTCGAACGTGAACCGGTTGCGCACGTCGAGCGCGTCGCGGGTCCAGGCCTTGTCTTCTGGCGCGGTGGACGCCAACCGGTTGCGTAGCCGCAGGATGTCGGCGTACTGGTCGAGGATGGCTTGTTTGTCGCCAAGTCCCACCTCGGCGATTCGTCGTGAGATCGCCTTCACGATGTCGGTGAGCTCCGCGACGGCGGTCAAACTGCGCGGGGTGGCCCGCAGCGTCAGCCGGGTCCCGCGGTTGAACTCCACGGCGCCGAGGCCGGTGTTCACCCGCTTGATCTGCTCGCTGATGCGCCGCGTTTCCTGCTCCGCCACCCGATGCAGGGTGAGGATCGCGTCGGGGGCCTGCTCGGTGACGAGTCGCATCATCCGTTCGTAGGCCTCGGGAAGCTCGCGCTCGTCGATGTGACGGCACAACGCCACGTAGTCGTGCACGCGCTCGTCGAACGCGTCGCTGTCGTTGGGAATGGCGTCGGGGAACGCGGTGTCGAAGGTGTTCAAGATGCGGGCGAGCTCGTCATAGGAACGCCTGCGACTTTCGCGGAGCTGTTCCCGTTCGCGGCGGATCGCGGTGAAGATCGCATCCCGGTGCGGTTCGGGGTTGAGCAGCTCCAACGTCACCGGCACGTCGCTCGCATAGCGGTTCAGCAGATCGGTCAACGGCTCCGACACGAACGCGGGGGTGAGCCGTTCGACCAGTTCGAGCAACCGGGTCCGCCTGCTGTCGAGGTCGTCGCGGCGGGTCTGGATCGTGCCGCGGCGCGTCATGAGCGACTGGATTTCGTCCCAGCACTCGTCGGCCCGCGCGTTGAGGGCCTCGATGTCGGGGTGTTCGGCGATGAGCAGTTCGTACTGGTCGCGGAGCCGTTCGGCGTGCCCGTCGGCGGATTCGGTGTCGACCTGATTCCACTGCGGGAACTGTTCGCAGATCGCCTTGCACGCCGCGGCGCGGTCGCGCCACTGCTGGCGCTCCGTGGCGATGGCGTCGGCGGCGCTACGAGCCTGGTGATAGGCCTCCTCGGCGGCGGCCAAGTCGACGGTCAGCGCGTCGATCTTGGCGGCGACGTCACCCTGGAAGATGTAGTCGGCCTGTCGAAGTGGGCGTCTGTCGTCCTTGATCGACAGCCGATCGGAGTCCTTGTAAAGGCCCGTGTCGGTGACCGCCCTGCGAAAGCGGGGGAAGACGTCCGGGACGTCGACGCAGACGTGGTCACCGGCCGCGGCGACGACGTCGGCTGCCTCGGCGGCACAGGGGTGCTTGGCGTCGACGACGAAGAGCTTGCCCGCCAACGTGTTTGGCTCGGCGTCCACGGGCGGCGCGCCGACGAACTTGGCGCGGACGTGATGCAGCTGCAGCCGCCCGCCCATGTTGGTGTCGTTGACGAATCGGAGCACCGCCGCGTAGTGATTGTCGGGTACCAGCAGCCGCAGTCCCACGCCGCGCAGTACCTTCTCCACCGCGACGCGCCAGCGACTGTGCTCGGGCCGCAGGTCCATCAGCTCGGCGATGTAGGGGAGTTCGCTCGACTCGACGCCGACGGCGGCGCAGATGTGGTCGCGCATCGTGATGGCCGACTCGGGCAGTGCCGATCCGACGTGCTCTACCCGGCGTAGTTCCTTGGTCGCGTCGTCACGGGCGATCCGCGCGAGCTTCTGCGCGTACTCGGCGTCGGTGGACGCTTCCCGGCCACGGTCCAGCTTGGCGAGCAGTTCGTTGGCCTGGGCGCTGAGTTCCTCACGCAGATTCCAGAACTCGTCGGCGGTGTCCGGTACGTCGACGTCCTGCGGCGCGAGCATCGCCTCGTAGGCGGCCCGGCGGCGCGAGACTTCCTCGGCCTGCGCCTCGGCCGCGGCGACCTGGGACTGCAGTGGTCCGATGCTGGCACTGGATCCGCTGATCTGCGCGTTGAGCGAATCAGCCTCCGCCTTGGCCATGTTCAGCGACCTGGTGACGTCCTCGTACTCGTTGCCAAGCTGGTCGATGGTGGCGTCGAGTTGTTCGATCTGGGTCGGTGCCTGTGCCAGCCGGAGGTGATCGGTGTAGGCCCTCACCATCGGCGCGTCGACGAGGTCGATGATGCCAAGGTCGGACGACTCAGATCCGTAGCGCTGCTGAATCTTCTCGATGTCGCCGAGGATCTTGCGCTTGCGCTGCGCGACGGCGAGCAGCTCGCGGGCGTCGACCAGCGGGTCGATCTGCTTGAGCGCGTCGGGCAGCCGGGTGAGGCTTCCTGGCTCGTCGAGCATGAACTCGCGGACGAACTGCTCGAGTCCGCCAACGCTCTTGAGCGACTTGGCCTTTCCGAGCAGCTGTTGGGCGGCGTCGGAGGCGCGGATGCCGATGGTCGCGTAGAGCTGAGCGAGATACTGAGACTCGACCTTGGTGGAGAAGCGCCAGCCCGCATTTTCCCCGTCGCTTCGCTCGCCCCGGACCCTCCCCCCGTCGCTTCGCTCGCCCCCGGCCTTGAACACGCCCGCGTCGAAGCGGCTCGACGCCCACCGATTGCAGACGTCCTCGATGTCGCGGTCCCCGTCGGCCAGGACGAACCGGCTCGAGGAGTCCGAACGTGACTCTCCGGTAAGCCATTTCAGCACCAGACCCGTCACCGCGCGGCCGGTGTTGCTGGTGTAGGTGACTGCCACCGCGGACCACGCGGCGCCGTCGCCGCGGAGGTACATGACCTTGCTGGCACCGGCCTCGCTGCGCTGCCCCCAGGCCCCACGGACGTACTTGTCGACGGTGCGGCGCCCCGCGCTGGAGCCAGCCGCGGAGTGGTCGCCAGAGGCGTTGAAGTTGCGCCGGTTGAACGGGAGGAACCCCAGCGAAATCGCATCCAGCAGTGACGATTTGCCGCTACCGGACGCACCGGCGATCAACGCGCCGCCTTCGCTGAACGGGATGGAATGGTACCCGTCGAACACGCCCCAGTTGATGACCTGAAGGCGGGACAGGTGGAATTGTTCAGACATCCAGTGTCACGTCCACTTCGCTCGGCAGACCCGTGCTGCCACCGCTGAGGAGCAACTCGAACTGTTGTTGTAATTCGGTGATCACCGACGCCGTCATGACGGCGGTGATGACGGGACTGACGGTGTAGCTGTCCTCGTCGTCGCGGCTCTTGCGCAGAATCTCCAGTGAGGCCAGCCGCGCGATGGCGCCGTCGATCCTGGCGGTGAACGTGACGACGTCGCGGTCGACGTCGTTGAGTACGCCGGCGAACAAGCCGTGCACTTCGTCGCGGCTGATCAGAACGCTGTCGTCGCCCGAGGCGCGCATCATCTGGGCCAGGTGCAGCGCCAGGATCGAGTCGTAGGTGCCAAGCGGTTCGCGGCGCAACAGTTTGACCCCGCGGGCGGATTCGTAGCGGGCCTGTTCGACGAACGCGACGTCCACCCCGTCGACGACCTTCAGCACCAGGTCGAGTTCGGAGAGTCGGACGGTGAGTTGACTGCGGTACTCCAGCACCCAGGTGTACAGGTCGCGCTCGCTCTCGGCGCTGATGTAGCGCCGGGTCAGCAGGTGTTGCAACGCCCAGCACGCGCGGTCGGGCAGCTCGCTGACGTCACCGTCGAAGCGTGGCTTGCGCTGGTGTGGGGGCCGGGCGGTCTGGTCGACTTCGGGTAGCGACGAAAACCCGGCGTAGTCGTCGGGGGAGGGAACGGGTGTGGTCACGACGCTGCTCCCAGCAGGCTGGAGATCGGTTCGGTGAACATCAGGTGTGGAACCTCCATTTCACGGTCGCGTCCGTCCAGGGACTGGAAGCGGACCGTGACGGATTCGGATGCGCCGGCGGTGTCGGGCTGTTTGAGTGCCCAGGACCAGAGCACGATGACGTGGCCCAGGTACGCGGCGTCGAGCATGTCGACGGCGGCGGGCAGGGACAGTGGGCCCTCGGTGATCGCGGTGTTGATGAGTTCCGACATGGCGGGCGCGTCGACCTGCGTGGTGAGCGCGGAGAAGCTGGACAGGTCGACTTCGGTGCTCGCGGCGCGGGCGGGTCGCGGGTTGGACAGGTCGCCGATGCGGAAGCTGAGCGCGCCAACCGAGCTGATGGCGTGCCGGGCCAACGGCAGTTCGAGGTCGATCCGCGAGTCCGTCAGGGAGGACTTCAGCAGAGCGCGGGCGGCGCCGATGGCCTCGTTGAGCTGACGGGCCACGCCGCGACTCTGTTCGAGGGTGCCGAACGCGGTGAATCTCTTCACCCGCTGCGCGCAGCGCTGCTGGATGCGTTCGACCTCGTCGATCTGGTGCCCCACCAGTTCGAAGAAGCTGGCCATCACCTTGCGCAGGGCCGGGTCGAGCGCAGGCAATGCCTCGGCGACGGCGGCGACGTCGGCTTCGAATTCGGCACGCTGATCGGGGTCGTTGATCATCCGCAGGAAGGCGCGGTGCGAGTCGCGGCCCTTGGAGTCCCAGGCGGCCTGGTAGTCGGCGTACATCTGGCGCTGCCGGTCGCGGTACTCGACATTGCTGTCGATGGGCTCGTCCAGCGCCGCGGTGGCCTGCTCGATCATCGTTCCGTACTGGCCGATGTCGGTGATCAGCCGTTCCATCTGCAGCGCGATGGCGCGGGCTTCGTCGTAGACGTCGGTCAGATCGGTCTCGGGACGGGCCACGTCGTCGTCGCCGCGGTTCAGGGCCTCCAGCGCGGCGTGCAGCGCGGCGATCTCGGACTCGATGCTGGCGCGCATGCGGTCGGGGTCGTTGCCGACCCGCAGGGCCACCTGTTTGAGCCGCGACGCGATGCCGTTGATGGAACCGCCGGTGGCAATGGTGTCCTTGCGGCGCATGCCGCGGAGGAAGTCCAACGCCCGGCGGGCGTCCTGGGTCAGGTAGCAGAGGTTGCGTTCGACGCCCGCACGCTGGTCGGCGACGCGGTGCAGCCACCCCTGGCTGGCCCATGACTTGACGAGGGCGAGGCCGGATTGCTCGCCGCCGGGGCGTCCCAGCTCGTCGAGGTCGCGTTCCAGCCGGACCACCAGGTCGGTCTCGCCGACCACGCCGTCGCTCAGGTGGCGTTCCATCAACGTGCCGTACACCCCGAGGTTGAGCGTCGCCAACAGTCGGATGGTCGGCGAACCCTGAATGTCGCGGTTGACGTCGAGGAGCTCGGCTGCCGACGCGAAGGATGCAGCCGCGGCGTCGTCCACCTGATGTCCTCCTCGTTGTCTTCCGTCGACGGTCCAAGATAGGGCTTCAAGATAGGGCACGCCGCCGACGGGGCTCCGCGGGACGCGCAGGCGCAGGCCGACCGTCGTGTCAGTCTGCGTCACATTGGTCTCAGCAGTCGCCTGAGCCACACCGGGCACTTCATGACGTTCCCGAAGTAGGGCCGAACCGTGGCCGTCCCGGCCGTTGCGGCTTTGCTGTCCGTCGAGATCCGGGTTCCCGAACTTTGTCAGACTTGGTTCCCAAACTTATTGAGGGCGTTGGGTTTTCGATCACAACGAGTTGCACCGCCAGGATGCCGCCGGGTACGGTGGTGGCCACGAAGGGGAGTAGCCCCCAATCTGGCAGTCGACATGCTGGCAGCGCTCGCGCCGCCCGGTTGCCAGGACCGGTCCGACCGACCGGTGGGCGAGACCTTCGGCCGCTGTGACCATTGGGTTCGTCGGCCGGAGGCACGCATCACGTACCCCCGCGACACCCACCGATCAAGGAGTGATGGGTGCTCGCCGCTCTGCTACTCAGCTTCGCCGTGATCTTCGTCGCCGAGATGGGCGACAAGTCGCAGCTGATGGCGATGATGTTCGCGCTGCGCTACAAGTGGTGGGTCGTGCTGGCCGCCATCACCGCGGCGACCACCCTCGTGCACGTGCTGTCGGTCGCGATCGGCCACTACCTCGGTGCCGCCCTGCCGACGCATCTTCTCGGCATCATCGCCGGACTGATGTTCGTCTTCTTCGCCATGTGGACCCTGCGCGGCGACAAGCTCACCGACGCCGACGCCACCCGGGCCCAAAAGGCCACGGCGCCAGCGTTCTTCGTCGTCATGTCCGCCTTCGTGCTCGCCGAGCTCGGCGACAAGACGATGATCGCGACGATCACCCTCGCCGCCGATCACGACTGGATCGGCGTCTGGATAGGCTCAACCCTCGGCATGGTCGCCGCCGACGGTCTCGCGATCGTGGTCGGCGCGATTGCCGGAAAGCACTTGCCCGAGAGGTTGATTCAGATCTCCGCCGCCGCCCTGTTCCTGCTCTTCGGCGTCTACATGCTGCTGGAGAATCTCCTCCCCGGCATGCCCGTCGCGCTGATCGTGGCCGGAGCGCTCGGCGTCGTCGCGATGGTCGCCGCGATCCTTCGGGCCATGCCGGAACGGCTGCGCCCACCGGTGTTGCGGACGCCACCGACCCCCGTCCCGCAGAACTCCTGACGGCCCTCAGAATTCGATGCGCGAACCCATGACCACCGTCCGGTCGTGGGGCAGATGGAAGAAGTCCGCCGCGTCCGCCGCGAGGTACGACGTCGCGATGAACAACTGCTTGCGCCACGGGGCCATGGTGGGTTCCGGTCCGGCGTCGAGTTCCAGCTTGGACAGGAAGTAGGACGCCTGGTCGACGTCGATCACCCCTTCGGTCTCCTCGGCGGTGAGCAGACGCAGCGCGGCGGGGACGTCGGCGGGCTCCATGTAACCGAATCGTGCGGTCACGTGGACGATCCCGTCCTGGGCGAACCCGAGCGCGTCGACGTCGGTCCGCTGGTCCTCGGGGATGCGCGGCACCGGCTCGGTCTCGATCGTCATGATCACGACGTGGTCGTGGCGCACGTGGCTGTGTTCGACGTTGGCGCGCATCGCCAGCGGAGCGGTCTCCTTACCCCGGTTGAGGAAGACCGCGGTGCCGGGAACCCGGGACAGAGGTGGCTCGTAGCGGGACAGCCCTTCGATGAACTCGGGCAACGGCCCCTCGGCCCGCTCCCGTGCCGCAGTGACGAGCATGCGCCCCCGCTCCCAGGTCATCATGACCGTCCACGCCACGACGGCGATCAGCAGCGGCAGCCAGGCCCCGTGCACCAGCTTGGTCAGGTTGGCCGCCAGGAACAGCGCGTCCACCAGCAGCAGTGCCCCGCCACCGATGACGACCATCCACAGCGGCGTGCCCCACCGAGTCCGTGCCAGGTAGAAGAACAGCAACGTGACGATGGTGATGGTCCCGATGACGGCCATCCCGTAGGCGTAGGCCAGCTTGGCCGAACTCTCGAAGGCGAACACCAGGATCAGCACCGACACCATCAGCATCCAGTTGATCGCGGGTACGTAGACCTGTCCGTACGCCGACGCCGACGTGTGCACGACACGCAGCCGGGGAAGCAGCCCGAGTTTCGCGGCTTGGGAGGCGACCGAGAACGCCCCGGTGATCACGGCTTGGGACGCGATGATGGTGGCCGCGGTGGCGAGCAACACCATCGGCAGTCGCGCCCACTCGGGTAGCAGCAGGAAGAACGGCGCACTGACGTTGCGTTCGTCACCGATGATCAGCGCACCCTGACCGAAGTAGTTGAGCGCGCAGGCGGGTAGGACGACGAAGAGCCACGCCAGCGTGATCGGCCGCCGACCGAAGTGACCCATGTCGGCGTAGAGCGCCTCGGCCCCGGTGACTGCGAGGACCACCGCCGCCAACGCGAAGAACGCAATGTGGAAGTGCCCGAACACGAACGACAGTGCATAGGTGGGAGAGATGGCCCTCAGGATCTCCGGGTGGTCGACGATCCCCCCGATGCCGAAGGCCCCGATCGACAGGAACCACAGAATCATCACCGGCCCGAAGAAACGCCCCACCTTGGCCGTGCCGTGCCGCTGAACCATGAAGAGGCACACGATGATCACCGCGGTGATCGGCACGATCCAGCTTTCGAGGTCCGGGGTGACGACCTTGATGCCCTCGATCGCCGAGAGCACCGAGATCGCCGGAGTGATCATGCTGTCGCCGAAGAACAGCGACGCCCCGAACAACCCCAACGCCGCGAGCACCGCCGCGGTCCGTCGACCACGGGACGCAGCCCCGTGCTTGAGCATCGTGATGAGCGCCATGATGCCGCCCTCGCCGTCGTTGTCGGCCCGCATCACCAGCGTGATGTAGGTCAACGTGACGATGATCATCACCGACCAGAAGATAAGGGACACAATGCCGTACACGTTGTCGACGCTGACGGGCACCGGGTGGGGGTCAGCGGGGTCGAACAGCGTCTGCAGGGTGTAGATCGGGCTGGTGCCGATGTCGCCGAAGACCACCCCCAGCGCGCCGAGCACCAGCGCGGCCCGAAACGGCGGGGTGTGATTCGCCGGGGCAGGCCGGGAAGGCGACGTAGTGGCGTCGGAGTTCGTCTGCACCGCGGTGTCCTTGCTTCAGGCCGGCAAACCTCGATCGTAAACCGTGGTCCGCGGGAAGCTCCGTCTCACACGGCGGACGTCGCATCCTCGCTCCTGGCTGGCGCCGCAAGTCCGAGGTGATCGCGCAGTGTCGTGCCCTCGTACTCCGAGCGAAACGTCCCACGCTCCTGCAGCAGCGGCACCACCCGGTCGACGAACGGGTCGAGACCACCCGGTGTCACGTGCGGGACCAGGATGAAACCGTCGCTGGCATCGGCCTGAACCAGGTAGTCGATCCGCTCGGCCACGGTCTGAGGCGACCCCACGAAGTTCTGCCGCCCGGTGACCTCGACGATCAGCTCCCGCGACGTCAACCCCTCGGCCTCGGCCCTGGCCCGCCATTCGTGCGCCGTCGCGACGGGATCGCGGTACATCCGCACGCTGGCCCTGCCCCGGGCGATGGTGTTCTCGCCGACCACCGGGTCCACCGCGGGCAGCGGACCGTCGGGGTCGTGATCGGACAGATCGCGGTTCCACAGCTGCTCGAGGAACTTGATCGCCGTCTGCGGCGACACCTGCGCCAGCCGCACCTCCTGCGCGATCTCCGCGGCTTCGGCGTCGGTGTCGCCGAGCACGAACGTCGCCGCGGGCAGGATCAGCAGTTGGTCGTGGCGGCGGCCGTACTTGGCGAGCCGGCCCTTGACGTCGGCGTAGAAAGCCTGACCGTCCTCCAGGGTGCCGTGCCGGGAGAAGATGGCATCGGCTGAGGCAGCGGCGAATTCGCGACCGTGATCGGAGTCGCCGGCCTGGAAGACGACCGGCCTGCCCTGCGGGCTGCGGGGCACGTTGAACCGGCCGCTGATGTCGAAGTGGTCGTCGGAGTAGGCGAACGACCCGGCGGCCGCGTCGCCGAGGAAGACGCCACTCTCCTTGTCGGCGACGACCTCGTCACCGCGCCACGAGTCGAAGAGCGTGTGCGCCGCCGTGAGGAAGCTCTCGGCGCGCTGGTACCGCTGGTCCTCGGCGAGGTAACCGCCGCGACGAAAGTTCTCACCGGTGAACGCATCCCACGACGTGACGACGTTCCACGCGGCCCGACCGTCGGAGAGGTGGTCGAGCGACGCGAACTGCCGTGCGACCTCGTACGGCTCGTTGAAGGTCGAGTTGATCGTGCCCGTCAACCCGAGACGGTCCGTCACGGCGGCGAGGGCGGCCAACACCGTGAACGTGTCCGGCCTGCCGACGACGTCCAGGTCGTAGATCTCGCCGCCCTGCTCGCGCAGGCGCAACCCCTCGGCAAGGAACATGAAGTCGAACTTGCCGCGCTCGGCGGTCTTGGCGAAGTGGACGAACGAACCGAAGTCGATGTGGCTGCCGGAGGCGGGATCGCTCCACACCGTGGTGTTGTTGACGCCGGGGAAGTGCGCCGCGAGGTGAATCTGCTTGAGTGGCTTGGTCATCGAGAAGTCCTAAGAGGTGGCGGCGGTCGAGTACCGGTTGGCGGGTCGGGACAATCCGAGTGACTCACGCAGGCTGTTGGCCGCATACGAGGTGCGGAACAGGCCTCTCGCGCGCAGTTCCGGGACCAGCCCGTCGGTGATCTGCAGCAGGTCGTGCGGCAACGACGCCGGACGCAGCCGGAATCCGTCGGCCCCCGCGTCGTGCCACTGGACCAGCAGGTCGGCCAGCTCCGCCGGCGTTCCCACGAAGATCTCGGCGTCGCTCCGAAGCGCTCGTCCCGCGGCCTCGTCGAGCCGGTCCCGGCGGGATCGTGCCGCGGCGGTCGTGTCGTCGAGGAACACCACGAGGTCGGCGAAGACCCGTACCGGTGGCTGGTCGCCGCGATGGGCGGCGATCGCCTCGACGGTCGTCGTCGTCTCCGCGGCGTCGTGCGGGGTGATGAACCCGACGTCGGCGCTCGAGGCGATGAGCCGGTACGCCGCGTCGACGTGACCGAGTGCGGCGACGATCGGTTGCCCCTGCGGCGGCCTCGGAGTGATGGACGGACCCTTCACCGAGAACCACGGACCTTCGAAGTCGACGTAGTGCAGTTTCGTGCGGTCGACGAACCGTCCGGTGGCCACGTCACGGATCTCGGCGTCGTCCTCCCAACTGTCCCACAGTCGGCGGATCACCTCGACGTAATCGGCTGCCTCGCTGAGCAAGTCGGGATCGGGCATGGTCCGACGGCCGAAGTGCCCGGCGGCCTCGGGGCTCGCCGTCACCTGGATCCGCACGCCGGCGCGGCCGGAGCTGACGTAGTCGAGGGTCGCGACGGCCTTCGACGCGTGAAAGGGCTCGGTGTGGGTGGCGATCACCGTCGGCACCAACCCGATGTGCCGGGTGCGGGGAGCGACCCGCGCGGCGATCAGGGTGGCGTCGAGGCGGCCCCGGACGCGGTCGGTTCGGTCGTCGGCACGCAGCGGGTGCTCGGACTGCAACGCCAAACCGTCCTCGACGGTGACGAAGTCCAGCAGGCCTCGTTCGGCCTCGGCGACCAGGTCCGTCCAGTAGCCGGCCGTCAGCAGGGCGGCGGGTCTGGCGTCGGGTTCGCGCCAGGAGGCGGGATGCCAGCCCGTCCCGTCGAGTGCGACGGCGAGATGGAGTCGATCAGAGCTACCGGGCACGGACTTCTCACTTTCGGTCACGGTCACCAGCACAACGTCGTCGCGAGTTCACGTCATTCCGGCCCGTCGCTGCGACTGGCCCGCGCCAACGCGCCCACCGGTGGTGCCCGGGCACGTCTGCCCAGTTCACCTACCCAGTGTCGGCCCAGAACCACGGCGGCCGCAGAGATCGACGCATGATGATGCCAAGTACCAGCAAGGCGCGCCGGGCCGGCTCAGTCGCGATGGCAGCGCACCGGCAGCTCGGTGAGACCGTGCATGAGGGTGCTGTACCGGTACGTGAGGGGTCGATCGGTCGCCAATTCGATCCTGGGAAACCGCGCCAAGAGCCGTTCGAAGGCGATTCGGCCCTCCAACCGCGCAAGGGCCGCCCCCACGCAGTGGTGGATGCCGTACCCGAAGGCGAGATGGGGATTGGGCTTTCGCCGGATGTCCAAGCGATCCGGATCGTCGAATCGAGCGCCGTCGTGATTGGCCGCCAGCAGTGAGATCATCACGAATTGATCAGCGGGGATGGTCACGCCGGCAACCCGGATGGCCTCGGTGGTGAATCGAACCGTGGAGATGTTGACGGGACTGTCGAACCGCAGAAACTCTTCGATCGCGCTCGGCATCAACGAGGGCTCCTCGCGCAATGCGGCGAGCTCGGCGGGATTTCGCAACAAGGCCAGCAGCCCGTTGGCAATGAGGTTGACCGTGGTGTCGTAGCCGGCGGCGATCAACAAGAAGACCGTGGCGGTCAGTTCCTTGTCGGTCAGTCGTTCGCCGACGTCACCGGCTCCGCGGCCGCATCCTTTCGACGGATCTGGCCGTGAACGCCTTGACCACCAGCTCGTGCAAGCGGGTGTGGTCGGGCGGGTCGCTGGCCAGCATGTTGCCGTTTTGCTCGCTGACGTACGCGGCCTCGTGGTCGGCGGGGAACAGTGTGACGGCGCGGGCATGGTCCTTGCTCAACCGCGGATCGACGAGCAACGCCTTGGCGTCCTCGTAGCGGGTGATCAGCCACACCGGAACGGTGCCCCACATCCTGGCGCGGCTGACCGGAGCCTCCACCTGCGTACGGAGAAGGATCTCCAGCGGATTCTTGGTGAATGTCGAGTCCAAGTTCAGGATGTCGGTCATGGAGCCTCCGTCGGTGTCGTCAAGCCTTCGGAGTAGGAACGCCGACCCGCGGACTATCATTCGCCCCGGCATCGTGACCGGTGTAAGCGGTTGCCGTCCAGGAGGATTCGAGGGTCGGCGCGGAACGTCCGCAGAATTGCCCTCGCCGCCGTGCCTGCCTAGCCGTTCAGCCCGCCGAGGTCGTCGGGCACGTCGACGGCATGTTCGCGCAGCACCTCGAGCGGCACGACGTCGAGGGTGCGTTCGTGGCTGGCGGCCAGCACCACTGGTGCGGCGCAGCCATCCCGTTGCGCGCGTAGCCAATTCGCGGCGGTGACGCACCACCGGTCACCGGGGACCAGGCCGGGGAATCGATACTGCGGCATCGGCGTGGACAGATCGTTGCCGATGCTGCGTTGGTGGTCGAGGAACTCAGAGGTCACGACGGCG
>Ga0209051_1002020_pt1 | contig 15456 bp, 18 predicted proteins | sample AraplaCvi_mMS_r2_2_FD_184286 | JGI IMG/M metagenome (GOLD analysis project Ga0209051, IMG submission 184286) | Arabidopsis root microbial communities from North Carolina, USA - plate scrape MF_Cvi_mMS_r2 (SPAdes) (version 2) | ecosystem: Host-associated > Plants > Roots > Endosphere | place...
CGGCGCGCGGCATCCCTGCCCTCCCAGCTTGGAGAGAACCGCGCCAGCGCACGCTCGATCCGGTGGCGCAACTCGCCATTGACAGGCAGGGACATTTGTCAAAACGCAAAATTGGAAATTTACTCAACCCTGTGCAACCTACGATAACAAGCGCAGGCGACGGCGGGAATAGCTAAATTTCGCAAGGGCTTCGGTTTTGGCCGCCTGCATAGGGAGCGAAAAAAGAAATGGCGCCCGGGATCAGCCTTCCCGGGCGCCAATTATCCTCGTCCGGGACTAGAGGTACGAAACCGGACGAGGCATTCTGTCGATGTGGCGGGGACCGGTGGATCAGTCCAATTTCGCCATATCGTTGCGGATCACGGATCGCAGTTCGTCGATGGGCCTGAGAGATTGCCCGTCGTCGAAATGCCAGAAAGTCCATCCGTTGCATGCATCAAGGCCCTGCACTTTCGCGCCGAGGCGATGAATGGAACCAGCCTCGCCACCTGCCGCGAGCGTGCCGTCGGCGCGGATGATCGCGCTGTGGCGGCGCCTGGCGTCGGTCAGGACCTGACCGGGCTTGACGAGACCGCTTTCGACCAGCGTGTTGAAGGCGACGCGAGGTTCGGCCTTCTTGCCGGTCATGACAGTCAGTTCCGCCTTGCCGAGCGGCTCGACGGAGGCGATGCGGGCGGAAGCCGCATCGATATAATCCTGCTCGCGCTCGATGCCGACGAAATTGCGGCCGAGACGCTTTGCGACGGCGCCGGTCGTGCCCGAGCCGAAGAAGGGATCGAGGATGACGTCGCCCGGTTTGGTCGAGGCCATGATCACACGGGCGAGCAGCGCTTCCGGCTTCTGGGTCGGATGGACCTTCTTGCCGTCTTCGCCCTTCAGGCGTTCGTTGCCGGAGCAGATCGGGAAAAGCCAGTCGGAGCGCATCTGCACGTCGTCATTGGACGCCTTCAGCGCATCGTAATTGAAGGTGTAGCCCTTGGCCTTGGCGTCGCGGCTCGCCCAGATCATCGTCTCGTGGGCGTTCTGGAACCGACGGCCCTTGAAGTTCGGCATCGGGTTGACCTTGCGCCAGACGATGTCGTTCAGCAGCCAGAAGTTCAGGTCCTGCATGATCGCGCCGACACGGAAGATATTGTGGTAGGAGCCGATGACCCAGATCGTGCCATGCGGCTTCAAGACGCGGCGGCAGGCGAGCAGCCAGGCGCGGGTAAACACATCATACATTTCGAAGGAGGCGAACTGGTCCCACTCGTCGTCGACGGCATCGACCAGCGACTGATCGGGACGGTGCAGCGTGCCGCCGAGCTGGAGATTGTAGGGCGGATCGGCGAAGATCGCATCGACGGAATGATCCGGCAGGGCTTCCAGTGCAGCGACGCAGTCGCCCTTGATGATGGAGTTTAGCCAAGTGTCCGGACGGACCTGACGCTTCAGGTCGGCCAGCGGAAGAACTGCTGCCATGTGCTACTCGCTACGCTCTACTCGATACCAATTTACTGCCTGTTATGGTTACCCATTTTGGTTACCAAAGCCTGAAGCAGTGGAAGAATTCGGGAAAAATTTCGGAACGTGGAAAGATGGGCCGGGTTGCGCTACAATCACGCCATGAAAAGAAGCGAAGCGATCGAAAAGCTGAAGCAGCAGGCCGACGCCATCCGGGCGCTCGGCGCAACGTCGCTTTATCTTTATCTTTTCGGCTCCGTCGCCCGTGATGAAGCTGGACCATCGAGTGATCTTGATCTGTTTATCGATTATGATCCCGACAAGAAGTTCTCCCTGGTTGACCTCACCGGCATCAAGCTCTTCCTCGAAGATGAACTTGCGACAGAAGTGGATGTCACGACCCGCGACAGTCTTCATCCGATGCTGAAAGACAGGATCGAAAGCTCCGCGTTGCAGGTTTTCTGACGGGGAACACTCCCAGCAGCTTAGGAGCCTCTATGACGCTGCTGATAGAGATTGTAGGCGATAAGGGCGCCGACGATGATGCAACCGACGAGGGGCATCGTCACATAAAGGAGATCAAACGTCTGAATTGATGTCGTCATCAGTTCTGATCCTCCGCAAAAGAATAGCGCCCAAGCTATGTAGCATGATTGCCAGAAAAATCCAAAAAGCCGCACCGACAAAGGTGGTGACGGTGACCTGAAAGCTCAAGGCTGCGGCGGTCAGCGGCACAATTGCTCCGGCAGCCCCAACAGCGGTCGCGAGTTGATTGCACCAACCCGCATGATGCTTGTTGACCTCGTTGTTTACAGCAATATCGCGTTTGGACCTGAAGACCATCGAGCACCCTCCTCCACACAATATAAGAGAAGGTCGTTAAAAGCAGCTTTAAGTTGTCCCAAGGCGTGGATCTATATGCTAAGCCGCATGCACCTCGCGGCTGTCCTTCGGGGCCTCCTCCCTCTCAAACATGCCGTAATCCCTGACGACGTGGCCGATCCGCAGGCGGTAGTCGGCAAAAACGCCGCCTCGGCCGGCTTTCTGGGCGGCGCGGTGGCTTTCGAGATTGCGCCATGCCTTGACGGCCTCCTCGTCCCGCCAGAACGACAGGGAGAGGATCTTTCCGCGCAATGTCAGGCTTTCGAAACGCTCGATCGAGATGAAGCCGTCGATGGTTTCCAGCTCCGACCGCAGCTCGCCGGCGAGGTCGAGATATTTGTGGCGCTCGCCCATATAGGGGATGACTTCGAAAATGACGGCGATCATGGCTTTACCAAAGCTCCGTGCGGCATGGATACGTTCTTGAGAAAGATACGGTCTTCCTTGAGGATAAAACGCTCGCGCTTGGAAAACGCATAGTTCTCCCGGCCGAGCGGATCGGCCGTCAGCCGGGCGCGATAGGCCTCGTAGGCGGCGAGGCTGTCGATGTTGTAGACGCCGTAGGCGGTTGTCGCCGAACCCTCGTGCGGGCCAAAATAACCGATCAGATCGGCGCCGCAGCGCGGGATCGCCTGGCCCCAGTTGCGGGCATATTCAGTGAAAGCGTCCTTCTTGAACGGGTCGATCTCGTAGCGGATGAAACAGGTGATCATGGCTTTCTCTCCTTGTGGTGTGGAGACGTTTTGCCATGTTGCCAGACGGAGATGCTTCGGCTACGGTCGAAGTATGAAAGAAGGTCCAGACATTGCCCGCATCGGAATGCTGTTCGGCGATCCCGCCCGCGCCAACATGCTGACGGCGCTTATGGGCGGCCAGGCGCTGACGGCAACCGAACTGGCGCAGGCAGCCGGAGTGACGCTGCAGACGGCGAGTTCGCATCTTGCCAAGCTCGAGGAAGGCGGCATTCTTGCCCAGCGCAAGCAGGGACGGCACCGCTATTTCACGCTTGCCGATGCGGCCGCCGGCACGCTGCTCGAAAACATCATGGGGTTTGCGGCGAGCCGGGGCCATCTGCGCCACCGGCCGGGGCCGAAAGATCCGGCGCTGCGCAAGGCGCGCGTTTGCTACGATCATCTGGCCGGCGATTACGGGGTCAGGATGCTCGACAGTTTCGTCGCCCGCGGCGCGATCGAGAGCGACGGCGAGAACCTGGCGATGACCGAGGACGGCCGCGCGGAACTCGGCACGCTCGGTATCGACGTGGTTTCACTTGCATCCAGTCGCCGGCCGCTCTGCAAATCCTGCCTCGACTGGAGCGAACGGCGTTCGCATCTGGCCGGCACGCTCGGCAAGGCGCTGCTTGCCCATTTCCTCGAAAAGGGCTGGGCACGGCGCAGCGGGGAAAGCCGCGCCGTGCTGTTCACGCCCGAAGGCGAGCGGAAGTTTCTGGCTCTGTTTCCGACCGGGTGATCTTCATGACCAGCGCGTCTGCATAATCCTCTCCCGCGATGCGATCGCAAAGGCTGCTCCATTCGCAGCCCGTGCAGGCGCGGCGCGTCACGCCGGCAGAGAAGGCTTGGCGCATTTTCTCGAACAGCGCCGGATCGGAGGCGATCGCCGTACCGATCTCAACCTCCCGGCCAAGCAGGCCGGCAATATCCGCCAGCGCCGCAGCATCACGACCGGCAACCGAGACACCGAAACAATGCGCGGCTTCATCCGCCAGAAGCGGGGCGCAGATATCGTCGGGGCCGGAGACGATCTCGATCGTCTCGCCGGCAGAAAGCCGGCCGGCGAGACGGCGATAGTTCACGACGAAGGCCGAGTTATAGCCCTCGCCGACAAAGGTCAGCATGCAGAGAAGATGATGCGGCCTAAGCCTCACCGTCATTCTGCGGCAGCGCGGTTGCGGAAGGCGACTGCGGCAAGGACAGCCGCCGCCAGGCCCGATTTCAGCGCAGCACCCAGCACGAACGGAGCAACACCGGCCCAGAACGCCTTTTCAGCGCCGATCAGCGCCGCAAGCCAGGCCCAGCCGAGCGCAAGGCATAGTAGGTTTGCGATCAGATGTGCAGAGAAACTGGCGAGGATGCGCCGCCCGGTCCAGCCGCGTTCGGCAAGCCAGCCGACAACGGCGGCAATCACCGGAAAGGAAAAGAGATAACCGGCGGTCGGCCCCGCGAAGGCGGCAATACCGCCTGCCCCACCCGCCAGCACCGGTGCTCCAAGCGCGGCCTCTCCAAGCCAGGCAAGTACCGTCAAGGCGCCGAGCCGCCAGCCGTAAAGTGCGCCGATCATGGTCACGGCGAAGGTCTGCATGGTGATCGGTACCGGAACCATCGGCACGGCGATCCGGGACGCGACCGCCAGCACCAGCGTGCCCGCAAGCACGAACAGAAGCTTGGCGGGAACGGACCGGGCGGCAAGCCGAAAGGGATCGAAAACGAGCGTCTGCTGGGAACTTATCAGGGTCATTGGCATCTCCTTTTCAAATTATAGATAATTTTGACTCTCATCTATTTTATGAGGCGGATTTTTGTTGAACGCAAGGGCCTCGCATCACACATCCGACGGACGGCGAGCAGGAAAAGCCATGCCGGCGGCCAAAATAGGCCGGAAAGCACGGAATTCTTAGTGATAAAAATTATCTATAATTTTGGAAAATGATCAGCCGACGATTGCGAAAGTTTCGCGTGGCGTACCGTTTTTCGCCGGCTGCGGGCCGCGGCCGATCCATTGCACATGCTTCTGCAGGATGGCGGCGGCCTCGTCCGTCCTGCCCTGCCGGAGGGCGGCGAGGATGGCGCGGTGGTCGTGGTCGGTGCGCTTTTCCCAGCCGGATTGCCAGGCCGAGAACAGGAAGCGGGCGCTTGCGGCATGCAGGTCGTCGATCGAGGCGAGCAGGCGCCTCATGCCGCAGGGCGTCAGGATCAGCCGGTGGAAACGGCGGTTCGCGTCTTCCCAGGCATGCACGTCGGCGGCGGCATCGCCTTCCCGCGTCGCCTCCTCCGCCGCATCGAGGATGGCGGGGGTCAGGTGCCTGGCGGCGTGGCGGAGCGCCAGCACTTCCAGCACGGCGCGCATTTCCGCCACCTCGCGGACTTCGGCGAGATCGAAGGACGCGACGCGCACGCCGCGGCGCGGCTCGCTGATCGCCAGGCCCTGCGCCTCCAGCCGGCGGAAGGCCTCGCGCACCGGCACGTGACTGGTCTGGAATTCCTCGGCGATGTGATCCTGGCGAAGACGGGCACCGGGAGCGAGCTCGCCGCGCACGATGCGATCGGCAAGCACCCGGCTGATTCGACTGGCGATTGTGTCTTCCGGCTCCTTGCTCATCAGCGTTCCTTAGAACGCCACCCCCGGCTTGTCGAGAGCCGCCCGCTACGCTTGTTCCCGCCATGCATGGCGGTTGGTTGAGGTTTGCGGTACCATCGTATAAAAGGCCGCCTCACCTTCCATATAGGCCCATAGAAGGCATTTCCTCATGAGCAGCTTCGACCTCATCATTTTCGATTGCGACGGCGTTCTCGTCGATTCAGAAATCATCGCAGCACAGGTGGAATCCCGGCTGCTGACGGAGGCGGGTTACCCGATCAGCGTCGAGGAAATGGGCGAGCGATTCGCCGGCATGACCTGGAAGAACATTCTTCTGGAGGTCGAGAAGGAAGCTAACATTCCGCTGTCGGCCTCGCTGATCGACAAGTCCGAGACGCTGCTCGACGCGCGGCTCGGGCGCGACGTTAAGATCATCGACGGGGTGAAATTCGCACTCGCAAGGCTGACGACGCAGCGCTGCATCTGCTCCAATTCGAGCAGCCACCGGATCGACATGATGCTCGAAAAGGTCGGCCTCAAGCCGTATTTCGCGCCGCACATCTATTCGGCCAAGGACCTCGGGCCGGATCGGGTGAAGCCGAAGCCGGACATCTTCCTGCACGCCGCCCAGCAGTTCAAAGTCCCGCCGGAGAAATGCCTGGTGATCGAGGACTCCACCCACGGCGTCCATGGCGCCAAGGCCGCGGGCATGCGCGTCGTCGGCTTTACCGGCGCATCCCACACCTATCCGAGCCATGCCGACCGGCTGACGGATGCGGGCGCCGAAACCGTGATCTCGCGGATGATGGACCTGCCGGCCGTCATCGCCGCGCTGGGCGAATGGGCCGGCGCGTTCTGAGAACCCCGACCGTTTCTTCCTAGATCACTTCCGGCGGACCGGCTTCTTTGCGGGGCCGGTGTCGAAGCCGAGGCGGACGCGGGTGAAGCGCGACGCGCCGCCCTGGGCGTTCGGGATCTGCACATCCGCCTTGTTGAAGATGAACTGGGTGCCGCCGGCCGGCATGTCGACCGGGAATGCCACCTTCTGCGAATAGATGACGCTGTCGCCATCGACCACCTCGACGAGGACCGGCAGGGTGACCTTGCCGGGAACGCCGACGGGGCCCTGAACGACGCGGCCCTGTGCGACGACATTGATGGTCAGCGTCGTTTCATTGGCGGTGCACTGGCGCGTCGCGTCGGCGAGCGAAGCCTGGTAGAGCAGCTTTTCCGGCTTGTTCTCCCCGCCGCGCGCATAGGCGCGATGGATCGCGGTCTGCTCCAGCATCACGACCGGCGGGCAGAAGGCCTGCACGACCGGGGTTACGGCCTGACCTGCGGGGGCCGCATTGGCGGTTGGGGTCAGTCCTTCGGTCGGCGCCGAGGAATTGCAGCCTGCGAGAACCGCAACGACCGATACCGCCAGAAAACCACGCGAAATCTTTGCAAACACCGTACTCAACCCTCTTCCATCGCAATTTCCGGGCAGACACCGAAGCGAACCGGACTGTTGTTTTCCGGTCTTTCACCGCCCATTTTCCTGGTCTATATCAGCGGCGCGAATAAAAATCGATTGGGGATTGACGGTCGTGGACTACATTTCTACCCGGGGCGAAGCCGCTCCGCTCGGATTCCGGGATGCGCTGATGGCGGGGCTTGCCCGCGACGGCGGCCTTTATGTGCCGCGCCAATGGCCCTCGCTCTCCAAAAAGGAAATTCGCGCGCTGCGCGGCAAGACCTATCAGGAAGTCGCCTTCGAGATCCTGAAGCACTTCGTCGGCGATGAAATCCCGGCCGACAAGCTGAAGGGCATGATCACGGAAGCCTATGCCACCTTCCGGCATCCGGCCGTCGTGCCACTGGTGCAGACAGGGCCCAATGATTTTGTGCTCGAACTCTTCCACGGCACCACGCTCGCCTTCAAGGACGTGGCGATGCAGCTGCTCGCCCGGCTGATGGACTATGTGCTCGCCGAGCGCGGCGAACGCGCGACGATCGTCGGCGCGACTTCGGGCGATACCGGCGGGGCGGCGATCGACGCCTTTGCGGGGCGCGAGCGCACCGACATCTTCATCCTCTTCCCGCATGGCAAGGTCTCGTCCGTACAGCAGCGGCAGATGACGACGTCCACTGCCGCCAATGTGCATGCGCTTGCCGTGAAGGGCAATTTCGACGACTGCCAGAACCTCGTGAAAGAGATGTTCAACGACGTCGCCTTCCGCGACCGGGTCAGGCTTTCCGGCGTCAACTCGATCAACTGGGCGCGGATCATGGCGCAGGTGGTCTATTATTTCACCGCCGCCGTTTCGCTCGGCGGCCCGGACCGGAAGATCTCGTTTACGGTACCGACCGGCAATTTCGGCGATATCTTCGCGGGCTACGTGGCCAAGAAGATGGGCCTGCCGATCGACCGGCTGGTGATCGCCACCAATGACAACGACATCCTGGCCCGGACGCTGAAGACCGGGCGCTACGAGATGCGCGACGTCAAGGCGACCACCTCGCCATCGATGGACATCCAGATCTCGTCGAATTTCGAGCGGCTGCTGTTCGAGGCCTATGGCCGCGATGCCGGCTCGGTTCGCGCCGCCATGGCCGGGCTGAAACAGTCCGGCAGTTTCGAGATCAAGCCGGACGCGCTGAAAGCGATCCGCCGCGAATTCCGCGCCGGCCGGGCGACCGAGCGGCAGGTTGCCGCGACGATCCGCGAGACGCTTGCCGAAACCGGATACCTGCTCGACCCGCATACGGCGACCGGCGTTTTCGTCGCGAAAAAGAATGCAAAGCCGGCGAGCCCGATGGTGACGCTTGCCACCGCCCACCCGGCCAAATTTCCGGCCTCGGTAAAATCCGCTTGCGGAATTGATCCGGCGCTTCCATCATGGCTTGCTGATCTTATGCAAAGGGAGGAGCGCTTCGATATCTTGGAGCCTGAGCTTAAGTCCGTCGAAACTTTCATCGGCGAGCATGCCCGCGCTAAGTAATACAAGTATCGGCGGCGCCGGAAAGACGTAAAGATGAATGTAGAAATCACCCGGCTCGCCTCCGGGTTGACGGTCGTCACCGAAACCATGCCGCATCTGGAGAGCGTCGCGCTGGGTGTCTGGATCAAGTCCGGATCACGCAACGAGACCGAGGACGAACACGGGATCGCCCACCTCCTCGAGCACATGGCCTTCAAGGGCACCGCCCGCCGCAGCGCTCGCGACATCGCCGAGGAAATCGAGAATGTCGGCGGCGAGCTGAATGCCGCAACCTCGACCGAAACCACCTCCTATTACGCCCGCGTGCTCAAGGACCATGTGCCGCTCGCGGTCGATATCCTCGCCGACATCCTGACGGAATCGGCCTTCGACGAGGAAGAGCTGCGCCGCGAAAAGCACGTCATCCTGCAGGAGATCGGCGCCGCCAACGACACGCCCGACGACGTGGTGTTCGACAAGTTTTCCGAGGTCGCCTATCTCGGCCAGACGCTCGGCCGGCCGATCCTCGGCACGCCGGAAACGGTCAAGAGCTTCTCGCCGGGCCAGATCCGCAACTATCTTTCGCGCAATTACACGACGGACAGGATGTTCGTGGTCGCGGCCGGCGCCGTCGATCATGCGACCTTCGCCAAACAGGTGGAAGAGCGTTTCGCCAGCCTGCCGATGACGCCGAGCGCGCCTCCCGTGCTCGAAACCGCCCGCTATATCGGCGGCGACGTGCGCGAAACCCGCGACCTGATGGACGCGCAGGTCCTGCTCGGTTTCGAGGGCAAGGCCTATCACATGCGCGACTTCTACTGTTCGCAGATCCTTGCCAACATTCTCGGCGGCGGCATGTCGTCGCGCCTGTTCCAGGAAGTGCGCGAACATCGCGGTCTCTGCTATTCGGTCTATGCCTTCCACTGGGGTTTTTCCGATACCGGCATCTTCGGCATCCATGCGGCGACCGGCGGCAACGAGCTGCCGACGCTGGTGCCCGTCATCCTCGACGAGCTGCGCAAGTCTTCGGAAACCATTCACCAGCAGGAAATCGACCGCGCCCGCGCCCAGATCCGCGCCCAGCTGCTGATGGGCCAGGAAAGCCCGGCGGCGCGTGCCGGCCAGATCGCCCGCCAGATGATGCTCTACGGACGCCCGATCCCGAACCCGGAAATGATGGAACGGCTGGAAGGCATCACCACCGAGCGGCTCACCGATCTTGCCGGACGGCTGTTTTTCGATACAGTTCCAACATTGTCGGCGGTCGGCCCGATCGAACAGCTCGCGCCGCTCGGCGACATCACCGCGGCGCTCGCCTCGCCGGGGATCCAGTCGAAGAAGGCCGGTTAAACCGGCCGCCCTGCCCGGAGCAGCACTCGCATGACCAAGTCGGTGTTTCGGTTTCTGTCGCGACAGCCGGACACACCAGAGCTTTATGGCGAAAACCACCTGCTCCGGCTTCCCCGCTATTCCGATTACAAGCAGTGGCAGCGGCTGCGCTCGGAAAGCCGCCCGTTTCTGCAGCCCTGGGAGCCGATCTGGCGGCCGGACGAACTGACCGAGGGATCGTTCCGCTCGCGCGTCGTCAGGAGCGGCCAGGAATATGCGTCCGGGCTTGCCGTACCGCTGCTTCTCTTTCGTCGGGACGATCAGGTCCTGCTCGGCGGCCTGACCATCGGCTATATCCGCCGGGGGGCGGCGCAGAGCTGCATGATCGGCTACTGGATGGGGGAAAAACATTCCGGCCAAGGCCATATGTTGGCCGCATTGAAGGTGGCTATCCCGTACATCTACAGCGGACTTCAGTTGCACCGGATCGAGGCAGCCTGTATTCCGGAGAACTGGAAAAGTGTACGGCTTCTGGAAAAGGCCGGCTTCGAGCAGGAAGGTCTTTTGCGCAAGTATCTCAAAATCAATGGCGAATGGCGCGACCACCTGATGTTTTCCCGGCTGCCGGAAGACGGTGAGTTCGGGAAGATGCTGAAGCCATGAGCGCCCGTTCCTTGCGTCCTGCGCCGTTGATCCGCCTCGTTCCGGCGATCATCGCCCTCCTTGTTGCCGCCATGTTCCTGACGGCGGCGCCGGGTGCGCACGCCGCAGAACCGGTCAAGATCTCGCGGGACGACACCGCGCTCGACCTGACGAGAACCACGGATATCTACGTCAACCAGGGCGAAGCCTTCCAGGTGTCGACCGCCGCCGCAGCGGACGGCATCCGCCGCCGCATCGAGGTGCGCGCCAGCTCGCCCGGCCACCAGGGCGACTGGGCGGTCTTCGCACTTTCCAACGTCTCGGAAGAACAGCTCGAACGGGTGATCGTCGCGCCGCATTTCCGGCTCGCCAATTCAAAAATGTTCTGGCCGGATCTCGGCTCGCAGCGCATCATCTCGATCACGCCGTCGGAAGGGTTTGCGCTCGACCGGATACCGAGCGCAGATGCCGACGTTTTCCGGATCACGCTGAACCCCGGCTCGACCATCACCTTCGTGGCGGAACTGGCGACGCCCTCGCTGCCGCAGATCTATCTCTGGCAGCCGGACGCCTACAAGGACACGGTCAACTCGTTCACCCTCTATCGCGGCATCGTGCTCGGCATTGCCGGTCTGCTGGCGGTGTTCCTGACCATCCTTTTCGTCGTCAAGGGCACGTCGATGCTGCCGGCGGCGGCGGCACTCGCCTGGGCGGTGCTCGCCTATATCTGCGTCGATTTCGGCTTCCTCGACAAGCTGATCACCATCACCTCGGGCGACCAGCGCATCTGGCGCGCGGCGGCGGAAGTGGCGCTTGCCTCCTCGCTCGTCATCTTCCTGTTCACCTATCTCAACCTCAACCGCTGGCATGTGCATCTGGGTTACGCGACGCTTGCCTGGGTGGTCGGCCTTGTGCTGCTGGGCGGCGTGGCGATCTACGACCCGTCGGTCGCGTCCGGCATCGCCCGTATCTCGTTTGCGCTGACCGGTACGGTCGGCATCCTTCTGATCATCTATCTCGGTTTCAACCGCTACGACCGGGCGATCCTGCTGGTGCCGACCTGGGCGCTGATCCTGGTCTGGCTGTTCGGCGGCTGGCTGACGGTGACCGGCAAGCTCGACAACGACATCATCCAGCCGGCGCTGGGCGGCGGTCTGGTGCTGATCGTGCTTCTGATCGGCTTCACGGTCATGCAGCACGCCTTTGCCGGCGGGGCCTATCAGCAGGGCCTGTTTTCGGACCTCGAACGCCAGTCGCTGGCGCTGACGGGCAGCGGCGATACGGTCTGGGACTGGGACGTGGCGCGCGACCGCGTCGTCACCACGCCCGACATCTCGGCCCGCCTCGGGCTTGATTCCGGCGCCATGCACGGGCCGGTGCGCAACTGGGTGCCGCGGTTGCATCCCGACGACCGCGACCGTTTTCGCGCCACGCTGGACGTTCTGCTCGAACACCGCCGCGGCCGGCTGAACCACGAATTTCGCATCCGCGCCGAGGACGGGCATTTCCACTGGCTGCAGATCCGCGCCCGGCCGGTGCTCGGCTCGAACGGCGAAATCATCCGCTGCGTCGGGACGATCGTGGATGTGACCGAGCAGAAGAATTCCGTCGAACGGCTGCTGCAGGACGCGCTGCACGACAACCTGACGGGCCTGCCGAACCGCCAGGTCTTCCTCGACCGGCTGCAATCGGTGCTGACGCTGGCGTCTGGCGGCGACACCCTGCGGCCGACGGTGATGGCAATCGACATCGACCGCTACAAGCAGGTCAACGATTCACTCGGCATTGCGGCCGGCGACAATATCCTGATCGCGCTGACCCGGCGCCTGCGCCGTCTCTTGAAGCCGCAGGATACGCTGGCCCGGCTTGCCGGCGACCAGTTCGGCCTGATCCTGGTTTCGGAACGCGATCCGGCCAAGGTGGCGGATTTCGCCGACGCGGTCTCCAAGGCGATCATGGTGCCGATCAATTTCGCCAATCGCGAGATCATCCTGACGGCCTCGATCGGCCTGTCTTCCTGGGTCGACCAGCAGGAAAGTGCCTCCGGCATGCTGGCCGATGCGGAACTTGCCATGTACCGGGCGAAACGCGCCGGCGGCAACCGCGTCGAGCCTTTCCGCCCCGCCTTCCGGGCCGCCGGCGCCGACAAGCTGCAGATCGAGACCGATCTGCGCCGCGCCATCGAGCGCAAGGAACTGTTCCTCGCCTATCAGCCGATCATCAGCCTGAAGGATGGCGAAATCGCCGGTTTCGAGGCGCTGATGCGCTGGGACCACCCCAAGCGTGGCAGCATTCCCCCTTCGGAATTCATCCCGATCGCGGAGATGTCGGACCTGATCGGCCCGCTCGGCCTGTTCGCCATGGATCGCGCCGCCACCGACCTGATGATCTGGCAGCAGCAGACGGGCGACCTGCCGGTCTTCGTGTCGGTCAACCTGTCGAGCGCGCAATTGCTCAATGCCGACCTCTATAACGACGTGCGCGCGCTGTTGCAGAAGACCCAGGTCAATCCGGGTCAGCTGAAGCTCGAACTCACCGAGTCGCTGATGATGGAGAACCCGGAACAGGCGCGTTTGGTGCTCGCCAAGCTCAAGGAAACCGGCCTCAGCCTCGCGCTCGACGATTTCGGCACCGGTTATTCGTCGCTCGCCTACCTCACGCAGTTCCCGTTCGACACGATCAAGCTCGACAAGGCGCTGGTCCGCAATGCCACCGAAAAGCGGGCCGTGCTGTTGCGTTCGGTGATCGCCATGGCCCGGGCGCTCGAAATGACGGTGGTGGCCGAAGGCGTGGAGACCGACGAGGATGCGGCCGAACTCGCCAAGATGGGCTGCCATTTCGGCCAGAGCTACCTGTTCGGCCCGCCCGCGCCGGCAGACGCGGTGCTGCGGCTGTTGAAGGAGCGGTTTCCGCTGACCAAGCGGGCGTAAGCCTCTACCGACGATGTATGGTGGGACGGCCGCTCCAGCCGATCTCCCCCCTTGAGGGGGAGATGCCCGGCAGGGCAGAGGGGGGTGCCACCGTCTCTGCTGCCGCGTTTGCCGCATTACCCCCCTCTGTCACTTTCGTGACATCTCCCCCTCAAGGGGGGAGATCACTGGGAGACTGCCGCACGTTTCGCGATCCCTCTACCGGTCGAATACGAAGACGAGGTCACGCCGCCTTCCCAGTCCTCGGGCGTTCCCGCGCAAACGGGCTCAAACCCAGCCATTGCTGCATCGAGCTTGCCATTTCCGGATCGCCGTCGAGTTCAAGCCGGCCGCTTGCCATCTCGGCCCGCACGGTTGCGAGACCCATCCAGATCGCCGTCATCGTCCTGAGCGACGAGGTCACGTAGAGGTCGATCTCGAAGCCCGGATCGGTCGAGCAGATATCGACCTCGCCGCCGTCGACGACCAGCCAGTAGCGTTGCTGGGCCGCCGGCCGTTCGGGATACTGGAACAGCACTGTGCAGCGCCGGGACGGCATCGGGGTCGGATCGAGATGGCGGCGCATGTCCCACATCAGCAGCGAGGGATCGAGCTTCTGAAGCGAATGCTGGGTCTCGACCCAGTGCTGACCCCAGAAGCCGAGCGTCATCACCACCTCGCGCAGATCCTCGCCGGCAGGCGTCAGGTGGTATTCGGTCGCGCCGTCCTCTCCCCTTCGGTTTTCGACGATGCCCGCCTGGACCAGTTCCTTCAGCCGCTTCGAAAGCAGGGTCGGCGACATGCGCGGCACACCGCGCCTCAAGTCGTTGAAGCGGCAACTGCCGCAAAGGAGTTCCCGCAGGATGAGCGGCGTCCAGCGGGTGCAGAAAATCTCCGCCGCCATTGCGACCGGGCAGAACTGGCCATAGCTCGCGGTGACCTCCAACATCGCCAACCTCCTCAGTATGCCCCAGGTCAGGATAATCCCGTTCCGGAAGCGAACCAAGTCCGCTTTATGGACTACCGATTGCATGCCGCAGCGCCGGTCGGGACTGAAAGTATCGCGCCATCACCGGCGCCCCTGCGTGACCGGCACGTCCCGTCGAATGCATAGCCATGTAACTATCATAAATCCTGAGCTCGGCGCCTTGGCCAAGTCAATCAAGCCAATTCCACTTCTCGCTTGACTTATTCATAGCTCCGTAGCTATACGTAAATCCATAGCCAACGAGGTATGGATCTCCAAGTGCCGGACGCTCACGACGTGCTCTTCAGAACACTCGCCGACCCAACCCGCCGGGCGCTCTTTGAGCGATTGTGCCGCGAAGGGGAAAAGACGGTCGGTGCCCTGACGGCTCAGGCCGGCGTTTCGCAACCGGTCGTCTCAAAACATCTCGGGCTGCTGAAGCAAGCCGGGCTCGTGCACGACCGCCACGAGGGCCGACAGACCCATTACAGCGCCCAGCTCGGCGCGCTTGCCCCCCTGGTCGACTGGACGCGCGAGATGGCCGGGTTCTGGCAAAGCCGCTTCGACCAGCTCGAGGACCTGCTGAAGAGGATGGACCAATGAACGATAGCTCGACCGAAATCCGCACCGTCGTCGTCGAACGCGAGTTCCCCCATCCGCCGGAAAAGGTGTGGCGGGCGCTGACGCAGCAGCACCTTGTCGAGGAATGGCTGATGAAGAACGATTTTCAGCCTGTCGTCGGCCACCGCTTCAATCTGCGCGGCGAATGGGGCGGCGTGTTGGATTGCGAGGTGCTGGCGGTGGATCTCCACGAAAGGCTCTCCTACAGCTGGAACCATGTGCATGACGATCCGGCCTATGATCTGAGAAGCGTCGTCACGCTGACGCTGACCCCGACGAGCGCGGGCACCCATCTGCGCATGGAGCAGTCGGGCTTCCGGCCGGATCAGAAGCTCGCCTTCAACGGCGCCCGCCACGGATGGCAGGGCTTCCTCGGCGCGCTGGA
>Ga0209051_1002021_pt1 | contig 15451 bp, 10 predicted proteins | sample AraplaCvi_mMS_r2_2_FD_184286 | JGI IMG/M metagenome (GOLD analysis project Ga0209051, IMG submission 184286) | Arabidopsis root microbial communities from North Carolina, USA - plate scrape MF_Cvi_mMS_r2 (SPAdes) (version 2) | ecosystem: Host-associated > Plants > Roots > Endosphere | place...
CACGCTGCGATGCGCAGCGCTACAGCGCGGTTCAAACCGTGCCTCCTTCTCGTCCTGAGACGACTCCACTAACGCCGCCACCTGCCCCGAAGGCAGCTGGGGCAAACCTGCTCGACCCTAACAGCCCGCAGTGAGGCTGGCGCCGAGTGCGAGGTCATCGGGCACACTGGGGCCGTGAGCGAGCGCGTAACCGACCCGGGTGATGTCTCCGGAGGGCAGGAGCGCAGCGACCGGGGAAGTGTCTCCGGAGGGCAGGAGCGCAGCGACCGGGGAAGTGTCTCCGGAGGGCAGGAGCGCAGCGACCGGGGAAGTGTCTCCGGAGGGCAGGAGCGCAGCGACCGGGGAAGTGTTTCAGGCACGCGCAGCTTCCTGCCCGCCGTCGAGGGCATGCGGGCCTGCGCCGCCATCGGCGTGGTGATCACCCACGTGGGCTTCCAGACCGGACACACGACCTGGAGCACCGGGCGCGTGCTCGGTCGCTTCGACCTGGCCGTCGCGGTGTTCTTCGCGCTGTCGGGCTTCCTGCTGTGGCGTGGCCACGCCGCCGCGGCGCGCGGGCTTCGACACACCCCGCCGACGGGGCACTACCTGCGGTCCAGGTTGGTCCGCATCATGCCGGGTTACGTCGTGGCCGTGGTGCTTATCCTGCTGCTGTTTCCCGAGTCCCACCCCGATCTGACCGTGTGGCTGGCCAACCTGACGTTGACCCAGATCTACGTACCGCTGACGTTGACCTCCGGGCTGACGCAGATGTGGAGCCTGTCGGTCGAGGTGAGCTTCTACCTGGCGCTGCCGGTGCTGGCCCTGTTGGCCCGGCGGCTGCCGGTGCGGGCGCGCATCCCGGCGATCCTCGGCGTCGCGCTGGCCAGCTTCGCCTGGGGGCTCATCCCGTTCTCCGTCCCGTTCGGGGTGAACCCGCTGACGTGGCCGCCGGCGTTCTTCTCGTGGTTCGCCGCGGGCATGCTGATCGCGGAGCTGACCGTCAGCCCGGTCGGGTGGGCGCACCGCCTTGCCCGCCGCCGCATTCTGATGGCGGTCGTCGCGCTCACCGCGTTCGGTTTGGCCGCATCGCCGATGGCCGGGCCTGCCGGGCTGGCGCCAGGCACGCTGGGGCAGTTCCTGATCAAGGTGTCGATGGGCGCGGTGGTGGCATACGCGCTGCTGGCGCCGCTGGTGCTGGACCGCGTCGGCACGTCACACCGGATCCTCGGCAGCACCACGATGGTGACGCTCGGGCGATGGTCCTACGGGCTGTTCGTGTGGCATCTGGCGGCTCTGGCGATGGTGTTCCCGATGATCGGGGAGTTCCCGTTCAACGGGCACATGCCGGTGGTGCTGGCGCTGACGTTGGTGCTGGGCTTCGCGCTCGCCGCGGTGAGCTATGCGCTTGTCGAGTCGCCGTGTCGGAATGCGTTGCGACGGTGGGAGAGGCGGACCGCCCGAGATGGTCGAGTGACGCCGCTGGACAGCTCGGTCACCGATTCGCCAGAGCCTGCAATCGCACGCTAGCTGGCCGCCGATCGTGGGTCCTACGCACGCGAATCCGCCGATTTTCGTCCACAACCCCCACACTCGCGGGCCTAGTTCGGGTACTGGGCCCGCGTTCGCGAGATGACCTCCTCGCGCACCGCCGACCGCCTCGCCTTGCCCGCCTCGTCGCGCAGCGGACGGTCGACGAACTCGACCGTGCGCGGCACCTTGTGGCCCGCCAGGCGTTCGGACAGGAACGCGAGCACTGCCGGCTCGTCCAGCGGCGAGGCCGCTTCCACCAGCGCGTAGGGCACCTGCCCCAGATCGTCGTCCGGGACGCCGACGACCAAGCAGGACAAGACTTCCGGATGCTCGGCGAGCGCCGACTCGACCTCGGCCGGGTACACGTTGCGCCCACCGACGGTGAACATGTCGACGCGGCGGTCGGAGAGGAAGAAGAAGCGGTCATCCCCGTCGTCCTCGTAGTGGCCGAGGTCGCCGAGGGACTCCCAGCCGTCGCGGCTCTTCGCGGTGGATCCGACGTAGCGGTAGGTGGGCCGGCTGCCAGGGGCCGGGCGCATGTAGATCTCGCCGACCACTCCGGGAGGGCACTCGACGCCGTCGTCGTCGAGCACCTTCATCTCACCGGCCACGACCACGCCCACCGAGCCGGGATGTTTCAGCCACTGCGTGCCGGTGATGAACGTCAACGCCTGAAGTTCGGTGCCGCCGTACAACTCCCACACCACCTGGGGTCCGAGGATGTCGATCCACGCCCGCTTCACCACCGGCGGGCACGGGGCGGCCAGATGCCAGAACCGGCGAATCGACGACAGGTCGTAGGCGTCGGGATCGGACCGGTAGACGGGAAGCAGGCGCTGCATGACGGTCGGCACGGTGGCCAGGTAGGTGACGCGGTGCTCGGTGACGAGGCGCAGGAACTCGTGCGGATCGAAGCGCGGCATCACCACCAGGTGGTGGCCCATCAGCAAACCCGCTGTGGCCGTGGTGAATCCGGTGTTGTGGTGCAACGGCACCGACAGCAGGTTGACGTCACCGTCGGCCATGCCCAGCGGCAGGCCGATCGCCGCGGGCAGGCGACTGTCCCCGCCGGCCTCGATCAGCTTGGGTCGGCCGGTGCTGCCGCCGGAGGTCATCGACTTCCACACCGGTGAGACCGCTTCTGGCAGCGGGGCGTCGGACATGGCGGCGTCGGGCACGAAGTCCGCGGGCAGGCTCGGCACGACGCCGCGCGGATCGGCGCGGCCGACGACGAGCGCGCGTGGCACCAGGTCGAGGATTCCGGCGAACTCGGCGTCGGGCAGTCGCGCCGAGAGGGGCTGTGGAACGGCGCCCAGCTTCCAGCACGCCAGCACCGACTGCACCCACGCCATCGAGTTGGGCATCGCGATCGAGACGTAATCGCCTGTCCCGACGCCCCGTTGGGCGTATGCGCGAGCGAGTCGGTTGGTCGAGGCGTCGAGTTCGGCGCGGGTCAGGGTGCTGCCGTCACAGGTGACCGCTGGCGCGTCGGGGTCCGCTGCGGCCAGGGCGGAGACCTGCGTGCTGATCGGCGCGACACCGGCGACCACGTCAGTACCCGCCCTTCGTGGAGAAGATCTTCCGCGGGTTGTCAACCAGCATGGTGGTGAGCTGATCCTCGGTGACGCCACGCCGTCTCAACGCGGGAATCACGTCGTCGTGGATGTGCAGGTAGTGCCAATTGGGCAGCGCCACCGGAAGAGTGGCCTCGGGAAGCGCGTCGAAATAGCAAGAGGCGTCGTGGGACAACACCATCCGGTCGGCGTGGCCGCGCTCGCACATCGTCGCCACCGTGTTCACCCGATCCTCGAAACTCAGGATCGCGTCGACTCCGAATCGATCCATGCCGAGATACGAACCCTCGGCGACCAGTTCCTCGAGGTAGGCGATGTCGGTGGTGTCCCCGCTGTGGCCGATGACGACGCGGCTCAGGTCGACGCCCTCCTCGGCGAAGATACTCTGCTGCTCGAGGCCGCGTCGGGTCCCCGCGTGCGTGTGGGTCGAGATGGGCACGCCGGTCTGTCGGTGTGCCTGCGCGACGGCCCGCAACACCCGCTCCACGCCGGGCGTCATCCCCGGTTCGTCGGTGGCGCACTTGAGGATTGCGGCCTTGACGCCGGTGTCGGCGATGCCGTGTTCGATGTCGCGGACGAACATGTCGACCATGGGTTCCGGACCGCCGAGTGGTGCGCCTGGGCCGCGGTAGTGGAAGTACATCGGGACGGCGTCGTAGGTGTACAGCCCGGTGGCGACGACGATGTTCAGCTCGGTGGCCGCGGCAATGCGGGCGATCCGGGGGACGTAGCGGCCAAGCCCGACCACCGTCAGGTCGACGATTGTGTCGACCCCGCGGGACTTGAGCTCGTTGAGCCGGGCGATCGCGTCGGCCTCGCGCTTGGCCCCGTCACCCCAGCCTTCGGGATAGTTCTCCATGATCTCGGTCGTCATGATGAACACGTGCTCGTGCATGAGCGTGACACCGAGGTCGGCGAGGTCGACGGCTCCGCGCGCGGTGTTGAGGAACGGCACTCAGTCGATGTTAGGGACGTTCTCGCGCCGCGACGGTGGAATGGGAACCACCGATGCCGCCAGCGCGGCCACCGAGATCAACGCGAGTAGCTGCACCCCCCACGCGTGACCGATGTAGCCGTCCACCGATCGCCAGGGGTATCTGCTGAGCACCCCACCCGCGAGAGTCAGTCCGCCCGCGGCGAAGCCGAGGGTCAGCCGATCAGACAGACGGGGCCGCGCCCGCAACAGGCGCCGCAGCCCGATCGCGGCGCCAAGGACCACCAATCCGACGAACCCTGACACCAGGAACCCGACGGCGAGCACCGCAGCGCTTGCGCCGAGCGGACCCAAGTGCCAGGGGCTGGCGCCCTCCTGCGGCTCGCGGACGCGGCGGACGGGCAGAAAGGCGAGGAGCAGCAGCAGGGGCAGCAGGGCCAGCCCCCCGACGAGACCGATGCGATACGTCGTGTTGGACGAGAAGTCGAGTGTCACCGGACCCGACGTGCCTGCGGGCAGCACCCAGCCCTGCTGCCATCCGTTGACGGTGACCGGCGTCAGCGCGGTGCCGTCCGCCGTCCGCGCCGCCCAGCCGGGGTTGACGCTCTCGGGTACCACCAGGATTCGCCGTGCGTCGGATGCGCCGACGTCGACCTGACGATGGTCGGCCTGCCATTGCGTGGTCGTCGCGGAAATCATTGGTGCGGTTGGCAAGTCGGCGGCCAGCGGCCCGGCCAGCTGCACCCCGTCGGCGACGAACGCCGGCCCGGGACTGATCACCAGCTCCTGCTCCCCGGCGGGCACGGAGATGGTGGGTGTGCCGCAGGGCTTGGCGGCGACGGGTTCACCGTCGAGTAGGTCGCCGACGGTGGTGGTCACCGATGTCTGGACGAACTGTCCGGCGATGCCGATGATCGGACCCTTGCCGCACGGCATCGTGATGGGACGGGCGCGGTTGCGGACCGGGTCGGGTGCCGCAATCGGTGCGCCGCGACCGTCGAGCGCGGTGACCTCGGCCAGTCCAGGCGGCTTCACCTGGTCGAAACCGAGTGCGGTGCGGTCGATTACGTCGCTCCAGTCGAGGATCGAAATCTTCGCGGTGTCGGTGACGAACGGGGCGAGTCGGATGGTCTGGGGTCCGTCCGACTTCAGCGTCCTGACTTGCGGACCGTTGCCGAGGTCGACCGCGACGATCGTCGGGTGGGCTGGCAGCTCCGAGGGGCTGGGGGTCAGCCGCAACGCCGTCACCTCCGTCGGGCGCGGCAGCTTCAGGGTCAGGTTGGCCGCCGTCCGCTGCTGGACGATGTTCTGCGGTGCGGTCCACGACGTCCGCGGGTCACCGTCGCCCGCCGCGTAGGACGATCCGAGCACGTCGATGACGTCGGCGTCCCCGAGGGTGCGCGCGGTGCCGGGCTGGGCGATCAGGTCGGCGAGATTGGGACCTTGGCGGGCGCGGACCCACACCGTCGGGGTGACCGTCGTCGCCTCGGGTACCGACAGCGTGCGGCTCAGGTTGACGGGTTCCTCGGGGGACAGTGCCATGGTCGCCGCGCATCGGACCCCGTCCGGTCCGTCGGCGCAGCCGGGGCGGCCGAGCAGTTCCGATCCCAGATCCCATTGTGCGACAGCCGAACCCGGAGGCGGTGGCGGCACGTCGACGGTGTGCCGCAGGCTGACCGGCTGCGCGAAACCCGACGCGTCGTACTGGGTGACGGTGAAGTCGGTGATGCCGAACTGCACGCCTGCCGAACCGTCGTCGGTCGCCACTGCGGTGAACCGCACCCACGGCGTCTCGCCGATCGGCAGCGGTGCCGAGAGCGCCTTGCCCGCCCGGTCGAAGCGCAGGGTGCTGGTGCCGGTCGCGGTCGAGATCTCGATGCGTCGCACCTGGGCGCCGACGGCGGTCGCGCTCGGGGTGATGCTGACGGCCGCATTGGTGATGGGATGGTCGAAGTCGACCTGAAGCCATTGCCCCACTGCGGACTGCAGCGAATTCGACACCCAGCTGGTGGCGGGGTCCCCGTCGACGGCCGCGGCAGCACCCGCGGCCGGGGCGACGTTGGGCAGCGCGGTGGAGTCCGCCGCTGAGCTCGACACGGTGATCTTGCCGCCCGGCCAGCGGCCGTAGACGATGCCGGCGCCACCCGCCGGATAGTCCATCACGCGGTTGAACGTGTTCCGCGAATCCCCCTGCGCGCGAACGGCCGACGAATGGTCGTCGACCCGGCCGTAGTCGGTCTCGCGGGCCACGGGACTGTCGGTGACGGTGACGACGGGCACAGGCAGCCCGGCCGCCGTGGCGTCGGGGGTCAGCAGCATCGGCCCCAGCGGCGGCTGGCCGAGCAGCCTGCGGCGTTCGTCGATGCGCAGCAACGCTTCCGGGCCACCGTCGACGCGGGCCATCGCGTCGGCGTCGGTGAGGTACGGGCGCAACGGCTTCCCGCCGTCGACGCGGTAGATCTCCACCGGCGGATACGTCGGGCGCAGCCCGCTGTCGGTGACGAAACCCTTCAACGTGCCTGGCCCGACCGGTTCGCCGAACTGTGCCACCTTGGTGAGCCCGGGGGATCCGTCGACGACGCGATGCACCAGCAGTGGGCGGGCCGACCGCGACGACTCGGGGTCGAGGTCGTTGCGCACGACCAGATACGAAATGCCCTGGCGGACAAGGGTGTCGGCGAGACCGACCGACGGTCTGCCGGCCGCGAACAGCCGCTGAACCGAGTCCAATGCGCGGATGGTCTCCGGCGGGGTCAGCGGAATCGAGTCCCGCACCCCCCACGGGCTGTTGCCAAGCACCTGCAGTGGCTCGTCGTGGCTGTTGCCCCACGTCTGCGTGGCGAACGGGGCGCCGGGGACAACCAGCACCCGACCCGGGTCGGGTTGATTGTGCTCGTCGAGCCAATCCGCGGCGTCGTGCCAGTACTGGGGGATCGCGGTGAAGGTGCCCGGCGGGGTCAACCGTCCGGTCCACGCCAGCGACGTCGCCACCGTCAGTGCGACGAGGACGACGGCGCCGACGGCGACCCGCTTGTCGCGCTCGGGATGGGCCAGGGCCTGCAGCCATTCACGGCGCGGCGCACTGCCGGGAAACGGGATGCGGCCCAGCAGGTGTGCAACACCCAACACCAACGGCAGCCGGATCAGCGGTTCCAGCTTGTGCACGTTGCGTAGCGGGGTGCCGTCGGCGTCCAGGAACGTCTGCACGTAGTGGGCGAACGGGCTGCCGAGCCCGCCCGAGTAGCCGACCGCCAGCAGCGTGACGCCGACCAGGAGGATCGAGATCAGGCGGCCTCTGGCCGGAATCGACCGCAGCGCCAGGCCTGCCAGCCCGGCCGCCGCGACCAACGTCGTCGCCAGCACGGCGAGCGAGCCCGTCACCAGCGACGCCCCCGCGGTCGCGTTGGGTGCGACGAACGGCGTCCAGCTGTAGGTGCCTCGCAACACCTCCACCAGCGACAGCCACTGCGTCGTCACGCCGGAGGATTCGATGAAGTCCAGGAACGGCGGACTGATCCGGCCGAGCATGAGCAGCGCGACCACCCACCACGTCACGGCCAGCACGCCGGACAACGCCCACCACCCGGTGAACCGCCACCACAACCGGTTCGGACGATGCGCCGCCCACCAGATCAGCGCCGCCAAGCACGCGGTCAGCGTCGCCACCGCGTTGACCGCGCCCATCAGCGCAACGGCCAACGCCGACCGGGCCGCAAGCACCCGCACGCTGCCCTGGCCCCGCAACGCCAGGACCACCGGCAGCAGTACCCACGGCGCCAGCATCATCGGGAGCGTCTCCGAGGAGATCGCGCCGAGCGTCGTCAGCACCCGAGGGGACAGCGCGAACGCCAGCGCGGCGATGACCCGTGAGCTGCGACTGCCGATGCCAAGGGTCTCGGCCAGTCGGACGACGCCCCAGAACCCCGCCGCCAGCAGCAGCGCCCACCACAGCCGCTGAATCACCCAGCCGGGCAACCCGACAAGCTCACCGGCGAGGAAGAAGGCGCCGTGCGGGAAGAGGTAGCCGTAGGCCTGGTTCTGCGCCTGCCCGAACGGGAGGTCGCTGTTCCACAGGTCGGCGGCCCTGGCGAGGAACCGCAGGGGGTTGGCCGTCAGGTCGAGCTTGGTGTCGGGAGACGTGCGGCCGGGCGACTGGGCGAACACCAGCGCGAGCGAGAGAACCCCGACGAGCCACAGCCAGCGACGGCTCAGGGGTGCATCGACGGGTGCGGTGGATTCAGGTCCGGCGGGCAGGAGCGCAGCGACTCGGGATTCAGGTGGGGCAGGCAGGGAACTACGTCCGGTCGCCGTACTCGACCCTGTTGAGCACGGAGGACCCCGGGTCGCCCGCCTGCAGCGGCGGCTTGGTGTCCTGCTGAACCATCAGCGTCACCCCGAAGATGGCTGCCGCACCGAGCAACAGCCCCACGACGATGCTGGCAGCAGCGGGCAACAGGAACCGATCCACCCGGCCAAGGTAGCACTCGGCCGGACTCGGGAGACCTCCGAGCCGATCGCTAGTACAGGATCACGACGGCGCCGCGGCCGCCGCGACACGTGATCCACGGGTCGGCCCCCTCCGCCGAACAGGTGACGAAGAAGTCGTCGCCGACGCACGCGGCGCCCTCGGCGCAGGGGATCGCCCCGGCGGCGACGACGGAGCGCGGCTCGCGGCTGGGGTCGGCGGCGTCCCAGTAGGCCTTAAGCACACTCCCGACGAAGGAGCAGGTCGCGGCGGGACTGCCGCGCACTCCCTGACTGGCCCATCCGGCCTGGCCCGTGACCTGGAAACCGCCCTCACAGTCCTCGCCGGTCGGGTCGGGACCCCGAATCTCCGCTGGCCTCGGGCGGCCGCCGACGCCGGTGAGCGGGGCGTCGTCCGGCGTTGACGGCGCCGCCACGCTCGACGACGACGCGGCAGCATCCGGCCCGGTCCGGTCGTCGCCCCCGCCGCGGACGACGAGCACCACGAGGACGACGACGAGCGCGAGGAGCGCGGCGACTCCGGTGTACGCCCAGATCCGGCCGTGCCCCAAGGCCGGGGGCTCGTCGAACTCCCGCTCGTCCAAGGCGGGTTCGTCGAACCTGCGCTCGTCGAATATCGCGCCTTGGGCGTACGACGGGTCGGTCAGCTGGCTGGCAGCCATCGTGGGGGCAAATTCGGGGTCGACCTCGGGGCCCAACTCGGCCAAGGGGTCGGGTTCCTCGGCCGACCACGCGGCGACGAAGACCTCGGGCAGGCCGGACCCGGTCTTGGGGTTGGCCAAGTGCTCGGTCGGGGCGTGGGCGGCGGGGTCGACGATCGGCTGGGCCTGCGTTGCTGCGGTGGCGGCGTCCCGCAGCGCCGCCGCGAAGTCCAGGCACGCGTCGAAGCGCCGTCGTGGGTCGGCTGCCATCGCCCGCAGCAACGCGGGATCGTAGGCGGCCAGGTCCTGTCGGGTGTCTCCCAGTGGACGGCCGTTCGGCGGCGTTCCGCTGAGCAGGTGGTGGGCCGTGGCGGCTAGGCCGTACTGGTCGGACCTGGGGTCGTCGTCGCCCCGAGGAACGCCGAAGTCGGTCAAGAGCGCCCGTCGGCGCAGCTCGTTGGTCAGCAGGATGCTGGCCGCCGTGACGTCGCCGTGGGTCAACCGGCGGGCGTGTGCGTGGTCGAGCGCGTCGGCGATCGAGGTGACGACGTCGAGGACCTGGTCGGCGGGCATGCCGGTGTCGTATCGGTCGCGCACCAACGCGCCCGCGTTGGTGCCGTCCACGAAGTCCGTCGCCAGCCACAACAGCCCCTGGAACTCGCCGTGTTCGTGAACGCCGACGATGTGCGGGTGCCACAGCGTCGCGGCCATCTCGGCGCGGCGGAAGAAACGGGCCCGAAATTGGGGGTCCGCGGACGCCGAGGCGGGCAGCACCCGAAGCGCGTCCTGGCGGAGTCGCGGATGCGCGGTCAGGTACACCTCGCCGCTGGCGCCCTCGCCGAGTTGGCGAACCACGGTGTACCCCGCGAACACGTCCCCGGATCGCAGCGGCATGCCCCGGAGATTACCCAGCCGCTACGATTCGCCCCATGCCGTTGGGTCGTACCGCAGGAGCTGACTCGACGGGTTCTAGCCAGCGGAAGACGATCGTGTCGATCGTTCTCGCGGTGCTCGTGATCGCCGGCGTCGTGGTGGCTGGCGTGTACTTCGTCAAGAACCGCGACGTCACGGCCTCGGCCCCGTCGTCGACTACAACCCCCACCCAGCTGCCCGCGGCGGAACCACCCGTCTGTGGTGAGGGTGACGCGCTGCTGGCGGCGATGTCGACCCGCGACAAGCTCGCGCAGCTGCTGATGGTCGGCGTCACCGGCGCCGACGACGCGCGAGCGGTCGTGGCCAAGAATCACGTCGGCGGGATCATGATCGGCAGCTGGACCGATCTGACGATGCTCGGCGATCCGCTCAAGGAGATCGCCGCCGCGGCGGGCCCCCTGCCGCTGGCGGTGAGCACCGACGAGGAGGGTGGCCGGGTCTCGCGCCTGAAGAGCCTGATCGGGGTGCAGGAGCCGGCTCGCGTCCTCGGGAAGACGGTGACGCCTGCCGAGGTCCACGACATCGCTCTGGCCCGCGGCAAGGCGATGAAGGACTTGGGCATCACGGTCGACTTCGCTCCCGACGCCGACGTGTCCGACCAGGGCGACGACACCGTGATCGGGGACCGCTCCTTCAGCGACGACCCGCAGAAGGTCACCGAGTACGCCGGTGCCTATGCGCGAGGACTGCTGGAAGCGGGAGTGACGCCGGTGCTCAAGCACTTCCCCGGCCACGGTCACGCGTCTGGTGACTCGCACGAGGGTGGCGTCGTCACACCGCCGCTGTCGGAGCTGATGAACGACGACCTGGTGCCGTACCGCGAGCTGGCGCAGCTGCCTGGCACCGCGGTGATGGTTGGGCACATGCAGGTGCCGGAGCTCACCGGAACGGACCCGGCGAGCCTGAACCCCGCCGCCTACGACCTGCTGCGCACCGGCGGGTACGGCGGCCTGCCGTTCAACGGCGTGGTGTTCACCGACGACATCTCCAGCATGGGCGCGATCAACCAGAACTACACCGTCGCCCAGGCGGCCCTCAAGGCGCTTCAGGCGGGCGCCGACATAGCGCTGTGGATCACCACCGACGAGGTTCCCGGGGTGCTCGACGCGCTCGAGGCCGCCGTCACCGCCGGCCAGTTGGACCCGAAGAGGGTCGACGCGTCGGTGCTGCGGATCGCGGCCTTGAAGGGGAAGAGTCCCCTCTGCGGAGGCTGAACGCCGTGCGATTGCCTAGTCTGTCCTGATGGCAGGTGGAACGAAGCGATTGCCGCGCGCGGTGCGCGAGCAGCAGATGCTCGACGCTGCCGTTCAGATGTTCTCGGTGAACGGCTATCACGAAACGTCGATGGACGCGATCGCCGCCCAGGCCGAGATATCCAAGCCGATGCTCTACCTGTACTACGGCTCCAAGGAGGAGCTGTTCGGCGCGTGCCTCGACCGAGAACTGGCCCGGTTCGTCGACACCGTCCGCGGGGAGATCGACTTCAGCCAGCCCGCGCGGGAACTGTTGCGCAACGCCGTTGTCGCGTTCTTGAGCTACATCGACACCAATCGGGCGTCGTGGATGGTGTTGTACACCCAGGCCACCAGTTCGCAGGCGTTTTCCCATACCGTGCGTGAGGGCCGCGAACGCATCGTCGACCTCGTCGGCAGGCTGCTGCAGTCCGGAACGCGCAACCCCGAGCCGGATACCGACTTCGACATGATGGCGGTCGCACTGGTGGGCGCCGGCGAGGCGGTCGCCGCTCGGGTCAGCACCGGCGACGCCGGCGTCCACGAGGCCGCCGAGCTGATGATCAACCTGTTCTGGCGCGGTCTGAAGGGCAGACCTGCCGACACCCCGGCGTCGGCGGCCACGGGCTGACCGTCATCGAGCACGTTTCCATCCCGCGAGGCCCCTACGCGCTCGCAGGCGATCTGCACCTGCCCGACGACTTCGACGCCGCCGCACTCCGGCCCGCCGTCGTCCTCGCCACACCCGGCAGCAGCGTCAAGGAACAGATCGGCGCCAACTACGCGTCCCGGCTGGCCCGCCACGGAGTCGTCGCACTCACCTTCGATCCCAGCCACCAGGGGCGCAGCGGTGGTGAACCGCGCGACCTCGAGGATCCGTACCGGCGTGGCGAGGACATTTCCTACGCCGTCGACGCCCTCAGTGCCGTCGACGGCGTCGACCCCACCAGGATCGGCGGGCTCGGAATCTGCGCGGGCGGCGGATACGCCGTCCACACTGCGCGCACCGACCACCGGATCAAGGCGATCGCGACAGTCGTCGCCAGCAATGTCGGCGAGGCGTTCCGCAGCGCCGCGTTCGCCCCCGAGGGTCCGGTCGAGGCGTTGGACGAACTGGCCCGCCAGCGCGTCGACGAGGTCGCCAATGGTGAGCCGGAACGAGTAAACTGGCTGCCCGATACCCTCGAAGATGCTGCCGCCCTTGGCATCACCGACGTCGACACCCTGCAGGCGATCGAGTTCTACCGGTTGCCACCGGCGTACAGCGAGTACTCCACCAACCGCCGCCTGCGCCGCAGTGACCCGCTGCTGCTGGGCTACGACGCCTTCCACCTCGTCGATCCGCTGCTCAGTCAGCCGTTGCAGGTGATCGTCGCCGGCCGACGCGGCAACACCGGTCAGTACGAGGCGGGAATGGCGTTGTGGGACATGGCTCCCAACCCCGTCGACCTCCTCGTCGTCGACGGCGCGGGTCACTACGAGATGTACTCGGTGCCGCGCTACGTCGACCAGGCGGTCGAACGACTGCTGGCGTTCTACGACGAGCACCTGTGAGGTGACGTAGCGTCCGACCACGGGACTCGGGCCGGCAGAAGAGGTGTTCCCATGGTCGAGGCAGTGGAGCCGGGCGTACGCCCGGCCGGCTGATCCGGCGAAGCCTGGGCATGCTGCCCGCCGTGCGCAGGTCGATCGCGGCCCTGTTCGTGGTAGGCGCGCTGGCCTCGGCCCTGCCGTACGTCAGCGCAGCGGCCTTCGGCCCCATGATGCAGGTCGTCGCCGACGCCGGCACGAATGGAAACCTCACCGGCGTATGGGATATGCGGGGACCACTGGTCGCGCGGTCCGACGGCCCACTGAGCGAGGTGGCCGGTTCGGTTCCGTTCGCGGTGCTGTTGACCGTGTGGGCGGGCGCGCTGGTGCTGACACAGCTGATGTACCTGGTCAACGCCTGGGTGGGCACCAAGGTCGAGCGGGTGCTGGTCACCGACATCCGGCAACGGGTGCACGACCATCTCCAGACCCTGTCGCTGGACTTCTTCACCGCCTCGCGCAGTGGCGCGTTGATGCACCGCGTGACGGCGGAATCCGCTGGCGTGCAGCGGCTTCTGACCGATTGCCTGCTGCCGCCGTTGATCGACACCGTCGTGCTGCTGGTGGCAGTCTGCTACCTGGTGGCGCTCTCGTGGCAGATGACGGTGGCCGCGTTGGTCCTCACGCCGGTGGCGCTGCTGGTGCTGAGGTACGCCGGCCGGTACGTTCAGGCGGCGGTGCGTCGGACGATGGACGCGGATCGGGCCATGGGCGCCGAGCTGGAACAAACGGTCAGCGGTATCGCCGAGATTCAACTGTTCAACGCGCAACCCGTGCGCAGCAAGCGTTTTCGTGCCGTCTCGGACGAGGCGGCCAAGAGCGAGGCGTCGACGGTGATGTGGATGCAGGCCACCGCCAACGGATCTCAGGTGTTCGTCGCGGTGAGCACCGTCGTGGTGTTGTTGGTCGGCATCGGGTTCAGTTCGAGTTTCGGGTTGACGTTCGCCGGCCTGATGGTGTTCGCGGGCATGGTGCCGACGATGTTCGGTGCGGCGCAACGGGTGATGGGTGCCTACACCACATATCAGTCGGTGGCGCCGAGTGCGGCGTCGACCTACGAGTTGCTCGACACCCGCCCCACGGTTCGGGAGTCTGCGGACGCCACCGAACTCGGGGAGGTCCGCGGCAACCTGGTGTTCGAGGACGTCGCGTTCGGCTACACGCCGACGCAACGGGTGCTCGACGGGTTGTCGTTCTCGATCGCGGAGGGCGAGACGGTGGCGCTCGTCGGCGGCATCGGCTCGGGCAAGTCCACGGTGTACAACCTGCTGCTGCGCTTCCTCGACCCGCAGCGTGGCCGAATACTGCTCGACGGCCACCCGATCGACGAGGTCACGATCGCGTCGCTGCGGGACCAGGTGTCCAAGCTGGCGCAGTTCCCGTTCTTCGTCAAGGACACGATCCGCGAGAACATCCGCTTGGCCCGGCCGGAGGCCACCGACGCCGAGATCGAGCAGGCGTGCATCCGGGCCAACGTGCACGCCGTCGTCACCGACCCCAAGAAGATGCACGACGGGTACGACACGATCGTCGACGTCCAAGTGCCCTCCGGTGGGCAGAAACGCCTGATTGCCTTGGCGCGCTGCCTGTTGCGCACACCGGAGGTACTTCTGCTCGACGAGCCCACCCAGAATCTGGACGCCGATCAGCGAGCGCTTCTCACCGGCGTGATTCGCGGCTACGCCAAGGACCGCACCTGCCTGGTGATCAGCCACGACATGGACTTCATCGCCGCCGTCGCCGACCGCATCCTGGTGATCGAGGACGGGCGCATCGCCCAGCAGGGCGACCACCACGCCCTGATCGCCGAAGGTGGCCCGTACAAGCGGCTGTACGAGGCGCAGAACGTCGCCCTACCGTGACGGCCGAGTGGCCAGTTACGGCACGCTCCCAGTCGTAAAGCGTGTGATGACTGGCCATTCGCGGGTCAAAGCGCGCGGACGGTTCCCGTCAGATGCGGGTAGCCCTTCGAGAGATTGCGCAGCGTCAGATCCCAGCCGTCGGCGACACGGTCGGTGTACAGCCCGATGCGCGCGGGCAGCAGCACCGGCTTGCCGAAGCGCACCGAGTACTTCACGGCACCGGGCAGCTGTCCCTCGATGTTCGCCAATACGGCTGCGGCGGTGAACATTCCGTGTGCAATCGACGACGGGAACCCGAACAACTTCGCACCGATCGAGCTGGTGTGGATCGGGTTGTGGTCCCCGCTGACCGACGCGTAGTGCCTGATCTGGCCCGGCGTGACGTGGAGGATCGCGTTGGGCGGTGGCAACTTCTGCTGCTTGCGCGGTTGCTCCGGCTTCGGCTCGCCGGACAGGCTGGTCCGCTGCTGGTGCAGGAACGTCGTCACCTGGTGCCAGGCGACCTCGTTGCCGACGCTGATCTCGGTGATCAGGTCGACCAGCAGGCCCTTGCGGTGCTCGCGGAGGTTCTCCGCGTGCACCTTGACGCCAACGGTGTCGGTGACGGCGATCGGGCGGTACTGGGTGACGTGGTTCTCGACGTGCACCGAACCCATTGCGGCGAACGGGAAGTCGAACCCGCTCACCA
>Ga0209051_1002023_pt1 | contig 15445 bp, 14 predicted proteins | sample AraplaCvi_mMS_r2_2_FD_184286 | JGI IMG/M metagenome (GOLD analysis project Ga0209051, IMG submission 184286) | Arabidopsis root microbial communities from North Carolina, USA - plate scrape MF_Cvi_mMS_r2 (SPAdes) (version 2) | ecosystem: Host-associated > Plants > Roots > Endosphere | place...
CGCGAAGCGATCGCCGACCTGCCTCGCTCCCGCAGCCTCGACGCCGACCGGCCCGCCGTTGGCGGCCGGCACCTGGGTCGCCTACGTGCCGCCTGAACGCTGACGCGAGTCAGCGTCCCCCACCTTCTTCCTGACGACGCCCCATGTCCGAGATTCCCATGCTCCACCAGACGCTGCAGTTGCCGACCGACAAGCAGCACGGCATCGGTGCCGCCGTCAAGCACGCCCTGCTCTTCGCACCCTCGATGACCGACATCATCATCCACGAGGGCCACGTGATCCGGGCCAAGTCCGCGCGGGGCACGTTGCCCTTGCACGAACTGTTCGGCGCGATCGCCCCCTTCGTGGTCACGCGCGAGCACCTCGTCACCTACCTCGCAGGGTACGTCGACGGGGCGACGCGCCAGCACCGCGACGACCGCGGCAACTACATGAGCGTCCAGGAATACTGGGACACACGCATCAAGCCCGTGCTCGCCCGACAACGGTCCGTGAACATCCGGCTCGACGGACGCGGCGGCCACTCGTTGCGCTACAGCCTGTTCATGCACGGTACGGGGGAACTCGCGCTGGTCATGCGCATCACGCCACCCGACATCACGCCGCTCACGAACCTCAGCCTGCCGCACAACCTCGTGTCCACGCTGACGGAATCCACCAGCGGGTTCATCGTGATCACCGGGCCGACCGGGTCGGGCAAGAGCGAGACCGCGATGTCCATCCTCGATTGGCACAACGCCAATCACTCCGGGCACATCCTGACGATCGAGGACCCGGTGGAGAAGAAGATCCCGGCGCGCAAGGCGATCATCACGCAGCGCGAAGTGGGCTACGACGTGCTGAGCTTCGCCGACGGCATGCGCGAGGCCCTGCGCATGAGCCCCGACGTGCTGCTGACTTCCGAGATCCGGGATGCCGAGACCGCCGAGCAGGCGATCCAGGGCGGGGAGTCGGGCTCGTTGATGATCGCGACCACCCATGGCAAGTCCGTCACCGGCACGATGCGCAAGATCCTCAGCTACACGGGCACCAGCGCCGAGGTCATGCGATCCGTGCTCGCGGGCAACCTGATCGCCGTGATCCGCCAGGCACTGGTGCCCTCCAAGGACGGGAAGCGCTACCTGATGGCCGCGGACGTCCTCTTCAATGCCGGCCGCGTCACGCAGTTCATCGAGAAGGGCGACTGGATCGGGCTCGAGTCGGCCATCCGGGAGGACAACCGTCTTGGCGCCAGCGAATGGGTCCCGATGAACAATCGCCTGGTCGAACTCGTGCGACGAGGCGAGATCGAGGCGGCAGAAGCCATGCGAGAGACATCGGACATCCCCGGGTTGAAGCGCAAGCTCACGGCCGCCGGCATCACCGTCGGCCATCGCTGAGCTGCGCGTGTCGCATCAGGCACGGTAGGCGATCACGACAACCGTCTGGTCGGCCAGCAGTGGCCTGTGCGACACCCCCTTCGCATCTGCCTTGGCGAACTCGCGGCCAGCCATGGCGTTGGCGCCCATGAACGTGGCGGCAGTCAGCAGGGTGGCGAGAGCGAACGCAGCGGCTCGAGAAAGGGTCTTGGTCATGGCGTGTTGCCTCGGTTCCTGCCAGTCAGGGATCGTGTGTGTTGATCCGATGATCTGACTATCGACCTTCCACACCGCGAGGAACAGGTCGCCGCGACGTCTCGACAACACGAGCGGACGAAACGCGGCATCGCGCGATGGGCCGCGCACCGGCGTCGCTCGCTCCCGTCATGGGTAGAGACAGAACACTTCGGCCAGTGCCACACTCGCGGTCGCGGCACCATTGCCGTCGGTCAACGAGATCGTCCAGCCCGAGCCCGTCCAGGCAGCATCCCGATTGAGCACCGGGTTGCCCGGCGTCTCGACGTCGCTCTGCGGGAGCAGGTAGATCGTGGCCTGGGGCGGCGTCGGGCTTGCGGTCGCAGGGCATCCATGGGGAAGCGCCGCCGAGACGGCAATGAAGTCGCCATGCCTCACGGTATAGCCCGCCATGTACACGCGCGGCGAGAGCATCCCGGTGACGCTGGCGAAAAACCCGGCGCGGCAGACGAGGAAGTCGCCGGTACCGGCGTCGGTTGCCGGCTGACCCGGCGTCGAACAGGCGTCCCCCAGGCCGGCGTAGCGCGACGTCGCCCGAAACTGGCCGCCCTGGCAGGTCGCCAATCCGCCCGTGCTCATCATCGCGACCTGCGCGCCGCTGCACGATTCGCCCTCGGCAACGGTCGACGTGAGGGTCAAACGGCGGGCCTGGACGTCGCCTCCGGCGACGAGGTCCTTGCCCGAGGTGACGTCTCCCTCCGAGCCGACACGCAGCAGCGCGTCGCCCGCCGCGTTCTTCACCAGCAGGTCACCGGCCTGGACGACCATGGCCGTCGGATCGCTGCTGCCGAATGCGACGATGCTTGGCGTCCGCACCCCGTCGTCGGCCGACACGCTGCCCGGCGTGACGATGCCTGTCGGCGCGATGGTCGAGACATGTCCGGCGGCGTCCTTGAAGCTGCCGGTGACCGCGTTCAGCACGCCGTCGCAGGCGACATCGACGACGCCCGTCGGCCGCAGCGTGACGCAGGCGCCGCCCGTGCCGTCGCGAACCTGGACGGCCTTGGCGTCGACCAGGACGGCCGACTTGAATTCGCTGGTGGTGGCGTTGCCGTCGCCGAACAGCGTGTTGCCCGCCACGGTGAGATTGCCGGCCAGATCAGGGTCGCGGTAGTCGCCGATGCGCACGAACTGGCCGAAGGCCGAGGACGCGGTGCCGACGCGCACGGCGACCACGCCTGCGGGAGTCCCGGCCACGGGATTCGGCAACGTCCAGGTGCCGCCAAAGCCGCTGATGCGGTCGGGCGACGTCGACAGCGAGACGCCCGAGTCGGCCCCCAGGCGGACGAGGATGGGGCCGATGACCGGGCCATCGGTCGCCTCGGGCCCGCTGCGGATCGGGCCCTCCAGCACGACATGGCCCTCGATGTTGCAAGCGGCGACGACGCAGCCGGCGGGGACCCGCGTGAAGGAGATCGTGTAGGGTGCGCCGTTGAGGGTGGAGTGCGTCGCCGTCCACCCTGCCGGCAGGTAGCTCATGCCGACCAGCTGGGCGATGGTCGGCTGCCACACCAGTTCGCCATCGACATCGACCGGCGTCACCGTCACGCCGTTCTTGCTGAAGTCGGAGCCGTTCTGGATCGGGCCCATGGACTCGAAGATCGCGTTGTTGGTCGCGTTGCGCAGGTCGTCCAGGATGGTGGCCTCGTCGTTGCCGGCCTCTCGCTTGGCCTGCAGCCGCCCGTTCTGCACCAGCGCGAGCGCGCCGAGTCCGGAGATGAGCAGCCCGAGCAACGCGAGCACCAATGCGTTGCCGCGCTGGCGCTGCCGCCCGCGCCACCTCGACATGGAGGACGAGCCGGCGCGCATGCGATCAGGTCCGGCCGAAGACGAAGGCGATCTTGACATTGGGCGCCGACGTGCACTGGGTGTTGAGCTTGACGATGTCGATCGATGCGTCGAGCGGCTTGACGTCGACACCCGCCACGCCCACCTGGCGCGCGAGCGACTGCGCGCCGTTGACGATCTGCGTGCACTGGGACGACGGCACGTTGGCGTAGGTGAGGATGGCCGTGTCGGCCGTCTTGCCGGAGTTGTCGACCAGCGTGATCGCCCCGGAGTAGCTGTCGGTGGCGGAGGTTCCGGTGCTGTCGGCCCGGGAGTCGGGAATGACGCGGGAGCCCACGGCGACCGCCGTCGTCAGCCCGCTGTAGCCGTACTGGCCGTAGTTCTGCTGTGCGCTGCCGATGATGGCGCTCACCTCGCTGATCGTGCCCTGCACCTGCGCGTTGGCCTGGGCGTTCTGGTAATAGCCGATGCCCAGCGCGAGCACGATGCCGCCGATGACCAGGCTCAACATGCTGAAGACGAGGGCATTGCCACGCTGGCGCGACGGGACGCCCGGGCAGGGGCGGCGGGGCGACTGGACGCGGTGGGGGATGCATGCAGGCATGGTCTTCCTCTCTCGGTCGGGGTGGGTTGGATCAAGGCTCGGGATGCGCGGCTTCGTAGCGCGCGCGCAAGGTCATCAGGCTCGAGGGTTCCATCAGCGACGCGAACTTGCCGGGCACGGTCACCGAGGCGACCCCCATGAAGGTGGCGATGCCGGCGAACGCACCGACGAGCGCCAGGTTGGCCGCGAGGGCCGCGGCCCGGACGCGCGCGAGGACGCGCTCGCCCTCGGTGGTGCCGAGCGCGATGAGGACGTCCGAGAAGGCGGCGCTCGAGCGGTTCAGGGTCACGGCGCGGGCGAGCAGGTGCGGCCCGAGCAGGCCGCGTCGGAAGGCATCGAGCGTGGCGGCCGGGCTCTCCTCGAGTGCGTCGAGCACCCGCCCCAGGTGCCAGCGCATCCAGGGCGTGGCTCGCTGGGCGACGTCCTCGAGGCTGCCGCGCAGCGTGCCGCCGGTGCGCAGCAGCATGGCCAGCGTGCAGAAGAGCATGCCTGCCTGGAAATCGCGGTACAGCGAGAAGACGGGCCATCCCTCGGCTCGCAGTCGGACGCCACCGCGCCAGCGCGGCAGCGACCAGAGCACGAGCCCGATGGCCGACATCACCGCGCAGAGCGTGAGGCCGCCCCATTGCGCGAAGAACGCCGCGAGGGCGCGCGCCCATCCGTTCATGCCGCTCCAGAGCTCGTCTTGCGCATAGGCGGGCACGGTCTGGTCGATCACGAGGATGACCTGCCCGAGCAGAACGATGAGGGCGTAGCAGATCGGCAGGATCAGCGCGGGCAGCGCACACTGCGTCCGCAGGGTGCGCAGCATCTCCTGGCGCTTGTCGATCGAGTCGGCGAGCGCCAGCAGCGCCGCCGACTTGTCGGCCGACCTGTCGACCGCCAGCAGCATCATCGCGTCGCTGCGCGGCACGACGCCTTCCAGCAGGGTCGACACCTCGCTCGCGTTCTCGCCGCTCTGGTGCCGCTGCAATACGAGGCGCAGCGCCCTGGCCCGGCTGGCATGCCCCGTGGCGTGGGCGTTCGAGATCTCGCCCTCCAGGAAGCTGACCATCGCCTCGTTGCGGCGATACATCTCGGCGAAGTCGCGATAGAACTCCGCGCGCCGCGCGCGGAAGCCGACCAGCGCCAGCCGGTCGGACACGCTGCGCCACCTCATGGCCGTCCCTCCCGTCGCCATCCGTCTTCATCCATCGGCGCGAGGATCTCGAAGCGTTCGAAGCCATCGAACTCCTCGCAGTTGCGCACGTCGATCTCGCCGCACAGCGCCTTGTAGAGGGCGTGCTCGAAGACCGTCTTGCCCGTCATGTCCGGGCTGTCGAAGCGGCCGTCGGCGGTGCTGCGGAAATGCTGTAGTGCCGCGTCGTCGTCGTTGTTGCGGACGTGGCGTAGCCACGTGCGATCCGGCTGCAGCATCTCGGCGACGATGGTCTTCCCGCGCGTGCCGCGGCCTTCGCAGGCGAGGCAGCCACCGGGCCGCACCCATCGAAGGCGGCCGGTCGACAGACGGAAGCGCCGGCGCAGCACCTCCTCGATCTCGCGCGCATCGGGGTCGATGCCGAGTGCCTGATCGGTCGGCAGCGCGCAACGCCGGCACAGGCGCGGAACCAGCGCCTGGTAGACCAGCAGGTTGATGATGTTGGGCCCGGTCAAGGCCTGACGGCTCACGCCGATCTGGTCATTGGTCAGGCGCGGGATGATGTTGGAAATCAGGTGCGCGTGCACGGTGCCCATCGCCAGGTGCCCCGTTTCCGCGATCTGGAGGGCGAAGAGGGCCGTGAGCTTGTCGCGGATCTCGCCCAGCATCACGCCGTCGGGGTCGGATCGCATCAAGGCGCGCATCACCTCGGCATAGCGACGCCGTGTCTCGTCATCGTTGGCGATGTCGCGCAGCACCTCGATCTGGTGGGCGCCCGCGATCTCATACTCGATCGGGTCCTCCACCGTGTAGATCGCCTTCTGTTCCAGACCGGGCAGCGTCTCGATGAAGCTCTTGAGGCTCGTCGACTTGCCCGAGCTCGTCACCCCCGACAGCAGCACGATGCCCTTGCCGGCTCGCCCGGCAAGCCGCAGCTGGCGCAGGTGGCTGGGCGCATAGCCGGCGCTGTCGAAGCCGATGCGGTTCTCGTCGCCCGTGCGAAGGATGCGCACCACGGTCTTGGGACCCAGCCGGCCCTTGACGTTCTGGTAGCGCAGCTGGCCGGCCACGCCGGGCAGGTCGAGGTCGATCATGCAGTCGACGAACTGCTCCGCGTGATACTGGGAAACGTTGTTGCCCTTGCGCGTGCTGTTGTAGCCGGCGGCGATCGCGTCGATCGCCTCCTTGCGGCTGTATCGCCCACCCTGGCCGTCCGGCAAGGGCTCCATGCGGCCGTCGACGCGGATGCGCACCAGGGCCGTGTTGCCGCGCACCTCGACGTGCAGGTCGGTGGCGCCCGTCGGAACGGCCGTCGCGACCCAGCGTTCGAACAGCTGCATCGGTCCGCCGCGCACGCCGCCCTTCCCGAGCGAACCGGCATTGCGCAGGATCTCCTTGAGAACATGCGGCTCGGCGACGATCTCCTCGACCACCGCGTAACCCCGCGCCCTCAACGCCCCCTTGACCGCCTTGGCGGTGCCGTCCATCGCCGCCTGTTCGTCGGCGCTCATGGTGGCGCGCACGAGGCGCGCCTGGCGGGCCCCGCAGTCGATCGCGACGAGCCGCTCGTGCAGTCCCATGGGGAGCTGGTAGATGGCCTCGGGCCCGACCGTCATCAGGGACTGGTAGGCCGGCAGCTGATGGAAGAGCGTGATGACGTCACCGATGCCGCGCGCCAGGCGGTCGGTGGCCGCCGAGGCCGGCACCGGCAGCTCCGACGACACCGCTTGCGCCACGTCGGACGACGTCCGCGGCCGCGCGGCGCGCGACGCCTGCGCACCGGGCGGAGGTGTCGGCCTGCCAGCGGCAGCCGCTCGACCGCGGGCGTCCGCCGCGGTGCCGGCGATGTGCGCCGGGGCCGCCGCGGGAGCGCCGACGGACTTCCTCGGCGCCGGCGACGAGGTGGCCCCGGCCGGCGCGGGATCGTCCCGGCGTCGAAGGCGGCGCAGCAGCTCCATCACCGCCTCACCGCAGGCTCGGCAACGCGAACACTCGTCGCGTCTCGCGGCCGGATTCGCCGGCCATGGGTGCGGCGTGATGCAGCACCACACGGTCGACCGCGATCGCCTCGACCCGCCATGCCGTGCCGGGCACGGCCTCGCCCTCCGCCAGCCAGTAGGGATTGCCGTCGATGGTGACTTCGGCCAGCGTTCGCGACGCGCTCGCAAAGACGCCGCCCACGCGGAGCCCGGGTTCCGCCCCGCCGCGGCGCACGCCCGCATCGCCTGGCGGCGGCGGCGGGTTGGGGACCGCCTGTTGCGGTGCCGAGGCCGCGCCCACGCCCGTACCCGCGACCGCGCGGGCGGCCGCCTGCGCCATGGCGGCCTCGAGCGCCGCGCGCTGCACGCGGCTGTAGTCCGCGATGGTCTGGGCTCGCGCCAGTCCCAGGGCGCACAAGGCCAATGCGCCGACGAATCCCGTCCCTTCAATGCGTCGTGACATAGAACACCCCCGATGCGGAAAAGCGGAGCAGGCCACGCGGGTCGGCGCCTTCGCCGACCTCGACCTTCACGGATTCCCAGCTCACGAATGCGGGGGCGGACCGCAGCGCCTCCAGGATGAACGGGCCTGGCACGTTCTGCAGCGCGGCCTCGCCGGACAGCAGGGCGCGGGGATGGCGGTAGGTCTTGGGCACCTCGGGCAGACGCGGCCAGAGCGCAGGGTGGCGCAGGTCGAGCGCGATCTCGGCATTGCGCCACGCCTGGAGCTGGGCACCCACGACAGAGAATGCCGCGTCGAGGTCGCGCAGCGGATGCGCACCGTGCAGCAGGTCGACGCGTGGAACGCGCCAGGGGTGCGAGGTGCGCGCCACGTCCAGCGCAGGCGCTGCCTCGCCATGCGGCACCAGCATCTCGAGTGCGTCGCCCGGGAGCGCCTTGCGCAGGTCGTCGTAGTCGCCGCCCTTGCGCACCCACTCGCGGGTGCAGGCCTGCCGCGTGGTGCTGCATTCGGCCACCGCGAGGCGCCATCCGGGCACTCGGGTCGGATACGAGAACATCTCCGCGGCAGCGGCGGTCAGGGCGGCTCGATCGGTCGCCATCGTGGGCGCGCGCATCGCGAGCGCCGCAAGGTAGCGCGGCGTGGGATCGGCCGCCCGGGCCGCGGCCTGCGCGTCGCGCTCGCGCTCGACGCGTTGCAGATGCTGCGCTCCCATCCAGCCCGCGACGCCGACCGCCAGCGCCAGGGCCGCGGCGGCCAGCGGCCACGGATTGATGGGAATGGGCAGCAGTCGAGCCGACTTGTCGGCCCCGGCCGCAAGCCATTCGAAATCGGCTGCCTCGCAGTTGGGATAAGCGACGGGGTTGTCGCTCCAGATGGGTCGGTCCTCGCCTCCCAGGGCGTTGCGGGCGTCGACCTCGTTGCTGAGGACGTCCACGATCGGCACGCCGTCCTCGAGGCAGACGACGAGGAAGCGCTCTTCCTTGCGCTGGCCCGCGGCGCCGACCGTCAGCACCAGGGCCGCATTGGGCGAGTTCGCTCCGACCTGGCGCGCGAAACAGGCCGCGGCTGCGAGCGCCCCCTTGGGCAGCGAGAGGCCCTCTTCGGATGCGCGCGGCTGGAACATGCCGTAGCGGACCTCGGCCCCGACCTGGGCCTGCGCATAGTGTGTCGCATCGCTCGTCAGGGCGCGGGCCTCCTGCAAGGCCCGCGTGCGACTCTTGCCGGCGGAAGGGACGCGCCACAGCAGCCCGCCGAGCAGGTCACCGTGCCGGGTCGTCGCGATCAGGCGTTCGATGCTGGCCACGGTGCACTCACAAAATGGTCGGCCGCACGAGGATCACGAACTCCTCGCGCATCCGGTTCTGGGTCTTGCTGCCGCCAAGGCCGATCGGGGCGCCCTCCGTCAGCGTGCGCCGGTCGTCGCCCGAGACGATGCGGCTGAGACCCGTGATGACAAGGATCTGCCCCGCCTTCAGGGCCACCGTCGCCTGGTCGTTGATCGCCGTGGTCTCGGGCGTCTGCACCGTCTGCTGCGCGCTGCCGGTGCCCGAGGTGAAGTTGGCGAGATTGACGAGCGAGGAGAGCCCGACACCGAACTTCAGGAGCACCGTGTTGTTGTCGAGGATGAAGGGCTGGGCCAGGTAGCGGTCGCCCGTGGTGACGGTCGACGTGACGAGGCCCGGAGCGCCGATGCCGTTGATGCTCGACGCCCCGGGGAGCGTGGCGCTGACGTAGGCCCGGCCGCCCAGGCTGGACTTGCGGTCCCAGGTGCGGTTGAGGGCCAGCAGGCTGACCTCGCGGTGCTGCGTCGACACCCCGAATTCGCTGAGCATCTTCAGCACGGCGGCACTCCCGCCCAGGTGTCGCGTGACCGAGGTGTCGACGCCCGAGGCTTCGGGCGACAGGATGGCGAAGCCGATGTTGCCGCTCGACGTGCTCGCCAGCGTGGCGGGCGAGGCGACGCTCGCCGTGTAGGCACCGCCCAGCGCCGAGACGAGCGCGTTCCAGTCGATGCCGCGTTCGTCGGACTCGTGCCGGGTCACGCTGTAGATGTCGAACTGCACCTGTGCCTGGCGCAGCAGGCTCTCGTTCTCGGCACGCACGAAGTCGCGCACCTTCGACAGGGTTTCCTTCGTGCTGGTGACGGCAATGCGGCCCGAGCCGTCCGAGCGCGTCGCGGTCGACCCCGGGACGTCCTTGATGATCTGGAGGATGGCCGCCAGGATGGATCCCATGACGTTGGACTTGCCGTGCTCGCTCACGTCGTTGCTGGCGTTGGCCTGGCTGCTGGTTCCACCGCCATTGCCGCTGGTGGACGCGGTGGCCTGGTCGGCGCCGGTGATGCCGAGGTGGTAGTCGGTCTCGCTGTCGAGGGCGGCGACCTCGAAGAACTCGGTGCGGAAGCGCTCGACCACGACGACGCCGTCGCGGTATTCCCAGCTCAGGTTGAGTTGGTCGGTGACGAGATCGAGATAGCCCTCCAGCGAGCCCGACCACCGCATGGCCACCGCATTCACCGAGGTGTCGCGCGACGCCCCCGACGGCAGTGCAGGCAGCGGCGCGCCGGCGCCCCAGGCCCCCGGCGCCGCCGGCCCCGCGACGCTGCCGGCAAGCCCCGGCAGGGGCACGGGCGCACCAGCGCCCGGCACTGGCGATGGCGACGGCACGATGCCGGCCAACGGCGCCCCGCCCCGCCCGGCGCCGTCGACGCCGGCGAAGACGTCGGGCTTGATGCGCACGGCCACGCCGGTGAGCGAGGTGATGCGGTCGGCCACGGTGCGCAGGCCCACCTTTCCCCCGCTCGCGGCGTCGTCGAAGTTGAGGCGGACCGGCTCGGTGAAGATGCTGGGCAGGCGTTCGCCACTGCCCATGGGGACGCTGACCGAGCCGATCCAGGGCGTGCTGGCCCGGCGCAGCACGGGACGCGCGGACTGCTCGCGGGCGCGCCGGTCGGCCTCGGCCTGCGAGCCAGGCGCGCCCAGGGCCTCGGCGGATTGGGCCGCCAACGAACGATCGGCATGCAAGGAGGCCGTGCCGGCCTCGCCCACGGCGTGGTCGGCCTGGACGCGTTCGCTCAGGCCGGGTTGCGCGCAGCCCGCGAGCGCGAGGACCAGCGTGGCGACGCCAGGCAAGGCGGTCCCAGGCAGGAGACGGGTGTTCATGGCGCGACGCATTCGCGGGCCTGCTCGCCCTGGCGCGTGACGCGCACCAGCGGCGGCGTGTTGGCGTAGATGCAGGCCTCGAGCGGGTAGTCGCTCTGGCGGATGCCGGAGGACGAGAGCACGGACTGGAGCTCGGCCTCGAACGTGCCCTCGTAGATGTCAGGGGCGCCGATCAGGAAATTGCGCTGTGCGTCCCATTTGAGGCGGTAGCCGGCCTGCGCCGTCCAGCGCTCCAGGGTGTGGACGAGGGTGATGTCCTGCGTGCGCACCGCCCATCGCCGCGACGCGGGGCCGTCCGGCTCGGGATCGGCCGCCGGGGAGGGCAAGGCCTCGGCGAACGGCCGCACGGGCAGCGAGGGGCCCGCGGCTCGCCCGGCTCGGAGCGCCCCCTCCGGACCGCCTGCTGCGAACATCGTCGCGGGACAGCCCAGAACCAGTGCAATCACGGCGGGACGGAGTTGCCGGACGGCGGGCGATTCGCCGCAGGGGGAAGGACGGGTCATGGGGCTCACTCGGTCGAGGTGAATCGGACGACGCGATCGGCGGTGACCTGGACGCGCGCCGGGTACCCTTGCGCGCGCAGCCCGGCCGCCACCTGGCGCACCGCGTCGAGGAAGTCGTCGGCTTCCAGGCGGGCGCCGCCGTCGACGGGCGCGGCCCAGGGCGCGTCCCAAACCAGTTCGTAGCCGCTCGCCGCGGCCCAGCGACGGAGCGAGGCTGCGATGTCGACATCGCTCGGCTCGATCTCGAAGATCGGTATTCCCGGCGGAGGCACCGAACACCATCGCAGGGACGACGCGAGGGAACGCGTGCCGACGGGCGAGATGGCTCCGGATCGGGGTGCCGGGTCGGTGCGCAAGCGCAGTCGGGACGCCACCACGCCATCGGCGAGCAGGGCGTTGCGCAAGGTCTCGGCACGCGAGCGCGCGAGGGGGCCGGCGCCGCCGTCGTCGTCGCGGCCCTCGACGAGGATCGATCCGACCGCGCCGAGACGCGGCACCAGCGCGGAGAGCGCCGCTCGCACCTCGGGCGCCAAGCTGGCGCTGCCGGACGGGAACAGCACCGGTTGTTCGTGCGGCATGCCCGTCTCGGGATCGGCCGGCTCGCCGTAGGCGATGCCTTCGGGCAGACCGCCGCCGGCCGAGGCCAGGCGCACGGGCCCGGGTGCCGACGACGTGGAAGCCCGCGCGTGGGCGGACGAGACATCCGTCGGGAGTTCGTCGCCCAAGGCTGCGTCGCCCCGGCGCGCGCTGGCCCGTGCGGACCCGAGCGCCAGCGTGAACAGGCTCGCCCGCGTGCGCGCCGTGTAGTACTGGCCCTCGGGTTCGGTGACGAGGAGTTCGGGCGGGGCGCCCACGAATACCGCCGGCATGGCCTCGCCCGGACGCGGTGCGAAATAGACCTTGCCCGCGCCGTCGTCGAAGACCTGGGCCGGACGGGCTGCCCGGTCGCCCCGGAGGGTGTAGCCGAAATCGTACCGGCCGAGGAACGGACGCTCCGGCAGGCTGAGCGCACTGCCGCCGACCATCAGCAACAGGGTGCCGAGGGCGGTGCGGACCAAGGCAGCCACCGGGCCGCGCGGCGCGCCGGGAGGACGGCGGGAGGGGGTATGGGCAGTCATGGCATCGACCTCGGGTTGAAGTCGATTCTCGGAGCGCAAGGCCCGGACTCCGCCGCGCGAAATGCGCGATTAACCGCTCGTTTTACGCGCCCTCGGGTTTGCGCCCCGAACCGCTCGGGCCCGACGACCCGGACACATCACTGGGTATGGGAGGCGAGGGCCTTCTCTATGCGCCGATCAGGCACCAGCCACACCAGCGCGGCGAGCAGGTAGATCGCCTGCGCGAGCCCCGTGACGAAGAACGACGCGACGACCCCGGCGAGGTACAGCACCGGCGACAGGCGCCCCTTCCAGTCGCGCCCGAGCGCCTGCGCCAGCACCGAGTTCGCGCCCTGCACGCGCAGGATGGCGGTCTGCAGCACGTACCAGCCCAGGGCCCCCATCAGCAGCACGACGCCGTACACGGCGGACGGAATCGGCGCGAAGTGGTTCTCGCCCATCCAGTCGGTCGCGAAGGGGAACAGCGAGAGCCAGAACAGCAGGTGCAGGTTGGCCCACAGGATGCCGCCCGTGACCCGCGTGACGGTGTGCAGCAGGTGGTGGTGGTTGTTCCAGTAGATGCCCACGTAGACGAAGCTGAGGACGTAGCTGGTGAACACCGGCCAGGCCTCGGCCAGGTCGGCGAGCGCGCCGCCGTGCGGCACCTTCAGCTCGAGGACCATGATGGTGATGATGATCGCGAGCACCCCGTCGCTGAATGCCTCGAGTCGTCCCTTGCCCATCGTCCGCGCTCCGCCCGGCTGGTTGATCGTGGCCGCATTGTGGCTCCTGCTGCCCCGCGACATGACGCTCGCCGCAGCGTGGCACAGGATCCGGACTCGGCGACGCAAGGAACGCAGGGAACCCGGAGCTACCGGAGCGCCTCTGAAGCTTGAGCGGCGGCCTGCCGGGCGGCAGGCCGGCCGATTGCCCTGCAAATGGAAACCGATCGTGAAATCGACCCGCGAAATGCGGCACCCCTGCGAGCGACCGGCGGTCGTGCGCGTGCGCCGAGGGGCACACTGGCATCGACCGCGTCCAGGCGCCTGGGGTGCCACGCGGGCCGTTCCGATCGTCGCCACCCTTCCATGAACCGATTCGATCCGCTCCGCAAGGTGATGCATGTCGACGAGGCGGTCGCACGCTACGCCGCGCAGCCGGGCCTCGTGTTCACCGACGGCGTGTTCGACGTCCTCCACCGCGGGCAGGTCGCCTTCCTCGCGGAGGCGCGCCAGCTCGGCGAACGCCTGGTGGTGGCGGTGCATGCGGACACCGCGCGCGGCGCCCCCGCGCAGCCGATGACGCGCGAGGGCGATCGCGCCTTCCTCGTCGCGGCGCTGGAGAGCGTGGACACCGTCGTGGTCGTCCACGACACGTCCCCCCTCGCCCTGATCGCGCGCCTGCGGCCCGCGGTCTACGTGCAGCGCGGGGACCAGGACATGAGCCGGCTCGCGCAGACGGCGCTGATGCACAGCTGGGGCGGCCACGCGATCGCGCTGCCCTTCGCGGACGAGTCCGGCACGGATGCGCTCGCGCGGCGCATCGGCGGCGCGACCGGCGCCGCGGCAGGAGAACCATGAGATGCTGACGATGGGTGGACGGCGCGCCGTGTTCCTGGAGCGGGACGGCGTGCTCAACGAGGCGCGCGGCCGGGTGGCCCGCCCCGAGGAATTCGCATGGCGGCCCGGCGCGATCGCCGCGCTGGGCGCGCTCGGCAAGGCGGGTTGGCGGCTGGTGGTGGCCAGCAGCCAGCCCGGCATCGCGCGCGGCCTGCTCGGGCCGGCGGAATACGACAACCTCACCGTCTGGATGCGCGCCGAGCTGGCGCGGCACGGCGTCGCGCTGGACGGCGTCTATCACTGCCCGCACCTGCCCGACGCGCCGCTCGCCGCATGGTGCCGCCAGTGCGACTGCCGCAAGCCCTCGCCCGGCCTGCTGCGGCGCGCCGCGCGCGACCTGAAGCTGGACCTGTCCGCCTCGGTGATCGTCGGCCCCGACGCGGCCGATGTCGCCGCCGGGCGCGCCGCCGGCCTCGCGGCCTGCATCCGCATCGCGCACGGCGACGAGCTCGCGGCCTGCGCGAGCGCCGATCCGGCCGCCGACTTCAGCTGCGAGAGCCTCGCCGAGGCCGCGGACTGGCTGATCGACCACGAGCGCCAGCTGCACGCCTGAGAACCCGTGAACGAGACCCGGGTGCCCTCGCGCACCCCCGGCGCGAACCCGCTCGTCGATGCCTTCCCGGGCGCCGAGGGGCGCGGATGCCGCGCGTCGCTCAGGCCTGCACGACCTTGGTGATCTGCACCGGGGTGGGCGCGGGCCAGCCGGCCTCGCTGCCGACCCGGACGATGGCTTCGTTGGTATCGAAGTAGACCTGCCAGTAGCTGGCGTTCGACGTGTAGGGCCGCACCGCGATGACCGCGCCGTTGAGGTTCATGTCGAGCAGGTTCACCTCGGGCGCGGGATCGGCCACCACGTTGGGGATCGCGGCGACCGCGCTGCGCAGCCGCGCGATCGCGTCCAGCGGATCGACTCCGACCGCGATCTGGGCCGTGCGGTCGACGCGACGCACCGGCAGCACGGAGAAGTTCTGGATGGTGTCGCTGAAGATCTTGCCGTTGCCGACGATGGTCATCACGTTGTCGGGCGTGACGATGGTGGTGCCGAACAGGCCCAGCTCGTGCACCGTCCCCGTGACACCACCCACCGAGACGAAGTCACCCACCTTGATCGGCCGCAGGATCAACAGGAACGCGCCCGCGGCGAAGTTGCCCAGCAACCCGCTCCAGGCCGCGCCGATGGCCACGCCGGCGCCCGCGAGCAGTGCGGCGAAGGACGTCGTCTGGACACCGAAGTAGCCCAGGATGCCCAGCGCGAGCGCGATGTTCAGCGTGATCGCGATGATGGAGCCGAGGTACTTGGTGAGCGTCGCGTCGACCGCATTGCGCGACATGCCGGCCTGCACCAGGCTCGTCACCCGGTGGATGAGCCAGCGGCCGACGATCCAGAACAGGATCGCGGCGCCGATCTTGAGGAGGATGGCGACCAGCGTCGTCGTGACGAAGGCGTGAAAGGCGGTCATGTCCACTGTGGCGTCTCCCG
>Ga0209051_1002025_pt1 | contig 15428 bp, 10 predicted proteins | sample AraplaCvi_mMS_r2_2_FD_184286 | JGI IMG/M metagenome (GOLD analysis project Ga0209051, IMG submission 184286) | Arabidopsis root microbial communities from North Carolina, USA - plate scrape MF_Cvi_mMS_r2 (SPAdes) (version 2) | ecosystem: Host-associated > Plants > Roots > Endosphere | place...
CGCAAGCGGTCAGCTGGTCGACGAGAACGAGCCTGCGCGACGTTCGACCCGAACCATCGCCACCGCACTCAACAACACTTTGCGCGCGTCGGACAATCCGCAGAAGATACTCGACGCCTTTGTCCAATCCTTGACAACCTCCTCGGACATCCAATTCCGTTCCGCGGAAGGGGCGCCTGCACCATCGCCAAGGAGCGACACGCACAACCTGCAAGGAATACCGCAGTGGTTCATCAACCTGCTGGCGGTGCCGGACACGGACGCTGCGGCCCCGGTGCTGATTGATGGCAGACGTATCGGCGATATCGTGTTCCTGCCGGACCTCTCAGCCGACCTGTTCGAGAAATGGATCGGCTTCCTGGCACTGACCAGCCTCGTCGCCGTGCTGACGGTGCTCACTGGAATCATCGCCTATGTCTTCGCGGGATCGGCCCTGCGTCCGCTGCAACATCTCGGTGAAGGCCTGACACGGATGCGGCGCGGCGACTACGCAAAGCCGATCCCGGTCGGAGGGCCGCCGGAGATTCGGCAGAGCTGTGCGGAAGCAAATGCGCTGGCTGCAACGCTGGCGCAATTGAGCCAGGACAATCGCGATCTGATGCACCGCCTGGTGTCGCTCCAGGACGACGAGCGCGTCGATGCGCTCGAGGGCACGCATGTGCGCGAGCTCGGCGCCTCACGGTTGCGCGAACTGGCGCCGCTGGACGGCTTCGCGCTGATCGTCGGCGACCTCAGCTTCATCTCGATGATCGGCGCGCTGCCGCAGCTTGATCCCTGGCTCGCCGCGGACGGGCAGGCGCTGCTACTGGTCAAGCCGCAGTTCGAGCTCGGCCCGCAAGCCATCGGCAAGGGCGGCCTGGTCAAGGACCCCTCGCTCTATCCGGTGCTCGAGCAGCAGGCGCGCGACGCGGCGGCGGCGCTCGGCTGGTCGGTGCACGGCTGGTTCGACAGCCCGATCACCGGCGGCGACGGCAACCGCGAATTCTTCCTGTGGGCCCGCAAGGCGAGCGCCTGAGCGCCGGCCCGCATTCCCTTCCGATCCCCGGATCCTCCGATTCCATCGACCTTCCAGGACCCCACGCCATGACGACGCCGGTCAGCATCGAATTCTTCCCGCCCAACACGCCGGTCGGCACCGAGAAGCTGAAGACCGTCGTGCAGGAGCTGCGCGCGGTGAATCCGCAGTACTTCAGCGTCACCTACGGCGCGGGCGGATCGACGCGCGAGAAGACGCTCTCGACCGTCGCCGACATCGCCGCGCAGGGCTTCGACGCCGCGCCGCACCTGTCCTGCGTCGGCTCGACGCGCGAGAACATCGCCGAGATCCTGGCCACCTACCGCGCGCAGCACATCCGCCGCGTCGTCGCGCTGCGCGGCGACCTGCCCAGCGGCACGGCCACGGCGGGCGAGTTCCGCTACGCCTCCGAACTCGTGCGCTTCATCCGCGAGACGCAGGGCGAGGACTGGGACATCGAGGTCGCCGCCTATCCCGAATACCACCCGCAGCAGCGCTACGCGGCGCGCGACCTGCAGTTCTTCGCCGACAAGGTGCGCGCCGGCGCCAGCGGCGCGATCACGCAGTTCTTCTACAACCCCGATGCCTACTTCCATTTCGTCGACGCCACGCGCGCGATGGGCGTGGACGTGCCGATCGTGCCGGGCATCATGCCGATCAACAACTACGCGCGCATCGCGCAGTTCGCGCAGCGCGACGGCATCGAGATCCCGCGCTGGGTCGCGCTGAAGATGGAGGGCTACATGGACGACGCCGCCTCGGTGCGCGCCTTCGGCCTGGACGTCGTCGCGCAGCTGTGCGAACGCCTCATCGCTGGCGGGGTGCCGGGGCTGCACTTCTACACGCTCAATCAGAGCGCGCTGACGCTGGAGTTGTGCAAGCGCCTCGGCCTCGCGGCCAAAGCTTGACAACGAGCAAGCGCTCTTCGATATCTCCGGGAACTTCCCCAGTTCCCTGCCGTTCCTTGTGAAGGGTCAAGGTTCGCCCCTGGAGGCGGGCGTTCAATCCCGGGTCATTCATTGACCCCATGGAGTGAACGCATGTCCCGCACCCCCGTCCTGTCCCCTTCGATCGCGCTCGCCGCGCTGGCCACGCTGATGACGGCCGCGCTGCCGGCCCAGGCCCAGAGCAGCCCATGGCTGTACCGCGCCCGCGCCGTCAACATCGACCCGGCGGACAAGGGCCACACCCGCCCCGACCTCGGCCTCTCGCTGAGCCGCAAGACGATCCCGGAACTCGACTTCAGCTACTTCTTCACGCCGAACCTGGCGGCCGAACTGATCCTGACGGTGCCGCAGCGGCACACGCTCTACTCGAAGGGCTCGCGCATCGGATCGGTGAAGCACCTGCCGCCGACGCTGACGCTGCAGTACCACTTCAATCCGGAAGGCAGCTTCCGTCCCTACGTCGGCGCGGGCCTGAACTACACCTTCTTCTCCGGCGCGCGTTTCGAGCCCGCGGTCCAGTCCCTTCAGCCGAGCATCGAAAAGCACAGCCTCGGCTTCGCCGCGCAGGCGGGCTTCGACGTGGCGCTGAACAAGCAGTGGTCCCTGAACGTCGACGTCAAGAAGCTGCAGATGAACACCGACATCCGGCTGGCCGGCTCGACCATCGGCAAGTTCAAGATCGATCCGCTGCTGATCGGCGTGGGCCTCGGCTACCGCTTCTGACATCGCTTCTGACATCGCTTCCGGCCGCGCGGGCGCGTCGACTCGCCAGCCCGGCAAGGAAAGCCGAAGGGCCGCGCAAGGCGGCCCTTCTTCATGCGGCGTCCCGCGCGTGGCGGGATCGTCCGTCGAGGATCAGTCCTCGTTCTTGAACACCAGCTTGACCTCGTGGGTCTCCTTCTGGCCGCTGGGTTCGAACTTCCAGTCCATCAGCGCGCGGGTCACCGCCTTGTCGAAGACCTTGCGCGGCTCGGCTTCCAGGATCTCGACGCCGGAGACCTTGCCATCCGGCTCGATGTTCATCTTGGCGCGGACCGAGCCCTGCGAGATCGACTGGCGGGCGGCCTCGGCCGGGAATTCCGGCGGCACCTTCTTGACGATCTTGGGCGTGGCGTGGGCGCCGGCGGCCAGGGCCAGCGCCGCGGCCAGGCCCAGCAGGGTGCGGGAAACGGTGTGGGTCAGGGTCTTGCTCATCTTGGGACCTCGTACGTCTTGGGTGAGGAAAGCGGGGTTTCCGGTAGGAAGGGGATGCGGGATCGCGCTCAGGTCGCGGCGCGCGCGGTGCTGAAGAAGCCCACCGCCTGCACCAGCCGCGAACTGCTGTCACGCAGCGAGTCGGTCGAGCGGGTCAGCTCGTCGACCAGCGTGGTGTTCTGCTGCGTGGCGCGGTCCAGCTCGTTCATCGCGTTGTTCACGACGCCGACGCCCGCCGCCTGCTCCTGGGCCGAGTGCGAGATCTCCTCGATCAACTGACCCATGTTGTTGACCTCGTCGACCACCGAGCGGATGGTCGCGCCGGCGTTGTTGACCAGGGCGGTGCCGTTCTCGACCTTGACGGACGATTCCTGGATCAGCACCTTGATTTCCTTGGCGGCCTGCGCCGAGCGCGAGGCCAGCGCGCGCACTTCCGACGCCACCACCGCGAAGCCCTTGCCGTGCTCGCCGGCGCGGGCGGCTTCGACAGCCGCGTTCAGCGCCAGGATGTTGGTCTGGAAGGCGATGCCGTCGATGACACCGATGATGTCGCCGATCTTGCGCGAGCTGGCGCTGATCTCTTCCATCGTCGCGACGACCTGGCTCACCACCGTGCCGCCGGCCGAGGCCGACTGGCGCGCCTTGGTCGCGATGCTGGCGGCCTTGCGGGTCAGTTCGCTGGCGCCGTTCAGGTTGGAGGCGATCTGCTCGACCGACGCGGCGGTGTTCTGCAGGCTCTCGGCGGAACGCGCGGTGCGGTCCGACAGGTCCACGTTGCTGCCCGCGATCTCGTTGGAGTTCTGCGCCACTTCGCCGGCCGCGGCGCTCACGCTGGCGACGACGCCGGACAGCGCGGTCTGCATGTCGCGCATCGCGTGCAGCATCTGGGCCAGTTCATCGGAGCCCTGCACCTCGATGTGCTGCGACAGGTCGCCGGCGCTGATGGCCTGCGCCGCATCCTTGGCCTTGCGGGCCGGCACGATGATGGAGCGGCCGATCGTCAGGCCGCCGACACCGCCGATGAGCACCGCCACCACCACCAGCGCGGCCGTGATCAGGATGGACTGGTTGGCGAGCTTGGCGCCGCCTTCGGCCAGGTCGCGGCCATTGGCGAACTGCAGCTCGACCAGGCTCTTGAGCGCGTCCTGATAGTCCTTCTGCGCGGGACGCACGTCCTTGATCAGGGCCTCGCGGGCTTCGTCCGGGCTACCGTCCTGCTGCACCTTCAGGAACTTGGACACCGAGTCCACGAACTTGGCCTGGAAGTCGCGCACCTTCGCCGCGACCTCTTTGTCCTTGGCGTCGGAGACCTTGCCTTCGAGCTCGGTGAGCTGCTTCTGGCCGTCTTCCAGCGCCTGGGCGATGTCGGCCTTCTGGCGCTTGATCGCGTTGGCGGTGTCCAGCAGCAGCAGGTCGCGCGAGGCGCGGGCGATGACGTTGACATCGCTCTCCAGCGCGTTGGCCAGCGCGATCTTCACCAGGCTGGAATTGGCCGTCGTGCTCAGGTCATGGGACAGCCGGCTGGCGTTGTGGGCGCCGAAAGCGCCGATCACGATCAGCAGCAGGATCAGCAGCGCGTAGCTCAGCGTCAAGCGCTGGCCGATACGCAGGCGGGACAGAAACGACATCGATTCCCTCGCAACGGATGAGTTATTGAATGGGCGGACCGCAAGACATCCGCCGGCGCTCGTGACGCTGGCGGCGCGGACCGGCCATTGGCTTCGGCGCGATCATCGTTGGACTTGATTCGGGTCATCCATGCCGGTTTTCGGGGGCCCGTGAATTCTGACGCGGCACTTGCAACTGAATGCAAACGGGCCTTCAACCTGTCTTCAACCTCCTTGGTGGAAGCCCTAATGCGATGCACGGCGCGGTTTCATGAAAGCTGCCCACTCGTTCGCGAAGTGGGGGGCAAGGCCTGGTACCCGCGCGGTAACCAAGCGCGAGACGGCGCACCGAGGGTCAGGGCTTGCCAAGCTGGCCGGGCACGGAGGGATCGGCCACCTCCTCGGCCACTTCGACGCGATTGCGGCCGCCCTGCTTCGCGCGGTACATCGCCGCATCGGCGCGCCGCAGCGAGTCCTCGATGCCGGCGTCGTCGGCGCGCAGCACCGTGACGCCGATGCTGACGGTGTACGAGATCGTCGGCTCGTCGCCCGCTTTCAGGTCCTTGGCATCGATGACCACCGGCGCCCGCGCGATGCGCTCACGCAGACGCTCGGCGAAGCGGCGCGCGCCCGGCAGATCGGTGTGGGCGAGCCCGACGACGAACTCCTCGCCACCGAAGCGTCCGGGCAGGTCCACATCGCGGGAGCTCGCCTTCAGCACCTGCGCCAGCGCGCGGATCACGGCGTCGCCCGCGGCATGCCCGTAGCGGTCGTTGACCGACTTGAACCGGTCGATGTCCAGCATCAGCAGCGCCGACGGCGTTCGGTAGCGGCGCGCGGTGCGCAGCAGGCCGCGGAGTCCCTCCTCCGTCGCCATGCGGTTGGCCAGTCCGGTGAGACCGTCGGTGCGCGAGCGCTGTTCGAGCTCCGCGTTCAACTTGGCCAACTGTGTCACCAGCGCCTCGGTCGAACGCAGCCAGCGCGACAGCGCCTGGTAACCGAACTGCGCGACGAAGAGCACGATCAGCGTGAAAACCCAGAAGAACACCCAGGCGGTGCTGAGCATCGCGCGCGAGGCCTCTTCCAGGCGCGGCCAGTCATGACTGCCGAGCGCCGCGCGCAGCTGCAGCGATCCCAGGCCCAGGCTGATCAGCCCGTAGCCCAGCACGGCGAGCACGATCGCGAACAGCAGCCCCAGGCCCATGGCGCGGCGGCCGCTGGGCGGCGGCGTGAACAGCGCGGGCCGGCGCAGGATCCAGCGCGACAGCCGCGGCCAGGTGAGCGCCATCAGCGGCCCGCCGAGCAGCACGCTCTGCAGGAAGGCGCCCAGCCACCAGCCCTGCCAGATCGGCAGTTGGCGATCGGCCGGGAGGTCATGGCTGAAGTTCCAGATCAGGGCGCCGGCCGAGCTGAACACCGCGGCCACGAAGCACAGCGGCACGAAGAACAGCCAGGCGCGCAGGCTGCGCAGGCCGCGCGGAGCGCCGACGGCGCGGTAGCCCAGCGCCAGCACGCCCAGGCCGAGCGGATTGGCGCAGGCGAAGACCGCGGCCCAGCCCGGCGCCAGCCCGGCGTCCACGGCCAGCACGAAGGTGGCCAGCCAGGCCGGCACCGCGCCCCAGCGCCAGCCCAGGCTCAGCGCCCACCACAGGCACAGCGGGATCGGCGGATAGAAGGTGAGGAAGACGGTGGTGCCGCCCAGGTCCACCGGCACGCCGGACCACGCCCGCCGCACGGCGAGTACGCCCAGCACGACGCAGGCGGCGATCGTCGCCAGCCAGCCGCCGAGGATCCAGCGGCGCTCCACCGCCCGGCCCTCGCGCCACAGCGCCCGGACCGACAGGCTGCCCGGGGTCTCGGGCACCAGGTCGGCGGGGCGCTGCAGCGGGTTCATGGCTGGCCCTGTGCTCCAGGAGCGGACGGCGCGGGCCCGGCGCCGGGTCTGGCCCGGGCGCCGAAGATGGCCGAGCCGACCCGCACCATCGTGGCGCCCTCGAGGATGGCGGCGTCCATGTCGGCGCTCATGCCCATGCTGAGCGTGTCCAGGCCCAGCCCCAGGTCCGCGTTCAGCGCGGCCAGCAGCCCGGCCAGCGCGCGGTGCGGGCGGCGTTGCTCGTCCAGCGTCGCGGCCGGCTCGGGGATCGCCATCAGGCCGCGCAGCCGCACCCGGGGGAGCGCGGCGACGGCTCGGGCGACGTCGGCCACCTCGGCCGGCGCCAGCCCGCTCTTGCTGTCCTCGCCGCTGATGTTGACCTGCAGGCACAGGTTCAGCAGCGGCAGTCCGTGCGGGCGCTGGTCCGACAGCCGCTGCGCGATCTTGAGCCGGTCGACGCTGTGGACCCAGTCGAAGCGCTCGGCCACGACCCGGGTCTTGTTGCTCTGCAGCGGGCCGATCAGGTGCCACTCGACGCGCGCGCGCAGGTCAGCCAGCGCGTCGATCTTGTCGACGCCCTCCTGCACGTAGTTCTCACCGAAGCGGTGCTCGCCCGCCGCGAATGCTTCTCTCACATCCGAGGCCGGGAAAGTCTTTGTTACCACCAGCAGCGTGACGCTGTCCACAGGCCGCGACGCCTGCTGGCAAGCCCGCTCAATGCGGCCATGGAGCTGTTGTATGTTCTCGGAGATCGTCGCCATAATCGCCAACGCTTTTTTTCATCCCATGGACATCACCCAACTGCTGGCATTCTCGGTCAAGAACAAGGCCTCCGACCTCCACTTGTCCGCTGGGCTCCCGCCCATGATCCGCGTCCATGGCGACGTGCGCCGCATCAACGTCGAGGCGCTCGAGCATCGCCAGGTGCACGACATGGTGTACGACATCATGAGCGACGCCCAGCGCAAGATGTATGAGGAGACGCTGGAATGCGACTTCTCGTTCGAGATCCAGGGCCTGGCGCGCTTCCGCGTCAACGCGTTCAACCAGAACCGCGGCGCCGGCGCCGTGTTCCGGACCATTCCGAGCAAGATCCTGACGCTGGAGCAGCTCAACTGCCCCAAGGTCTTCACCGAGCTGGCGATGAAGCCGCGCGGCATCGTGCTGGTCACCGGCCCGACGGGCTCGGGCAAGTCGACGACGCTGGCCGCGATGGTCAACCACCTCAACGAGAACGAGTACGGCCACATCCTGACCGTCGAGGACCCGATCGAATTCGTCCACGAGTCCAAGAAGTGCCTGGTCAACCAGCGTGAGGTGGGCCCGCACACGATGAGCTTCGCCAACGCGCTGCGCTCGGCGCTGCGGGAAGACCCGGACTGCATCCTGGTGGGCGAAATGCGCGACCTGGAAACCATCCGCCTGGCGCTGACCGCGGCGGAGACGGGCCACCTGGTCTTCGGCACGCTGCACACCTCGTCCGCCGCCAAGACGGTGGACCGGATCGTCGACGTGTTCCCGGCGGCGGAGAAGGACATGGTCCGCGCGATGCTGTCGGAATCGCTGCAGGCGGTGATCTCGCAGACGCTGTGCAAGACCAAGGACGGCAGCGGCCGGGTGGCGGCGCACGAGATCATGCTGGGCACCTCGGCGATCCGGAACCTGATCCGCGAGAACAAGATCGCGCAGATGTATTCGTCGATCCAGACGGGTAACAACCTGGGCATGCAGACGCTGGACCAGAACCTGACCGAGCTGGTGCGCCGCAACGTGATCTCGCCGGCCGAGGCCCGCGGCAAGGCCAAGATGCCGGAGAACTTCCCCGGTTGACGCCATCGGCCGCGGCCTGGCGCCGCGGCCCGCTTCTTCCCCCACGACGACAGACAGACCGGGCCCCGGGTGACCGACCGGCGGCCGGCACAGAGGACAGGACCCCGCCATGGAACGCGATCAGGCCACCAAGTTCATCAACGACCTGCTGCGCCTGATGGTGTCGCGCAAGGGCTCCGACCTGTTCCTGACGGCGGAGTTCCCGCCCGCGATCAAGGTCGACGGCAAAGTGACGAAGGTGTCGCCGCAGCCGCTGACCGGCCAGCACACGCTGCAACTGGCGCGGGCGATCATGAACGACAAGCAGGCGGCCGATTTCGAGCGCACCAAGGAGTGCAATTTCGCGATTTCGCCGCAGGGCATCGGCCGCTTCCGGGTCAACGCCTACATCCAGCAGGGCCATGTGGCGCTGGTGCTGCGGACCATTCCGCAGACGCTGCCGACGATCGAGTCGCTGGACCTGCCGCACGTGCTGAAGGACGTCACGCAGACCAAGCGCGGCCTGGTGATCCTGGTGGGCGCGACGGGCTCGGGCAAGAGCACGACGCTGGCGGCGATGGTCGACCACCGCAACGAGACGACGCACGGCCACATCATCACGATCGAGGATCCGGTGGAGTTCGTGCACCCGCACAAGAACTGCATCGTCAGCCAGCGTGAGGTCGGGCTCGACACCGAGGGCTGGGAGCAGGCGCTGAAGAACACGCTGCGCCAGGCGCCGGACGTGATCCTGATGGGCGAGATCCGCGACCGCGAGACGATGGAGCACGCGGTAGCCTTCGCCGAGACCGGTCACCTGTGCATGGCCACGCTGCACGCCAACAGCGCCAACCAGGCGCTGGACCGGATCATCAACTTCTTCCCGGAAGAGCGCCGCGCGCAGTTGCTGATGGACCTGTCGCTGAACCTGAAGGCGCTGGTGTCGCAGCGGCTGCTGCCGCGCCAGGAAGGCAAGGGGCGGATCGCGGCGGTCGAGATCCTGCTGAACACGCCGCTGATTTCGGACCTGATCTTCAAGGGCGAGGTGGGCGAGATCAAGGAGATCATGAAGCGCTCGCGCGAGCTCGGCATGCAGACCTTCGACCAGGCGCTGTTCGACCTGTACGAGATGGGCAAGGTGACCTACGAGGACGCGCTGCGCAACGCGGACTCGGTCAACGACCTGCGCCTGCAGATCAAGCTCAACAGCGAGCGGGCGCGTAGCGGCGATCTGTCGTCGGGCACGGAGCATCTGACCATCGTCTGAGGGACACTCCACGGGTCTTCATCCACCCGTGACGGGTCCCTCCATGAGCAGCATCGGCCAGCGTTCCTACGAATCGACCCCGCCCCTTCGCGTCGCCTTCCTGGGGCTGGGCGTGATGGGCTTCCCGATGGCAGGCCACCTGGCCAAGTCCGGGCATCAGGTCACCGTCTACAACCGGACCGCGGCGAAGGCGCAGGCCTGGGTCGCCGAGTTCGGCGGCCAGACGGGCGCGACGCCGCGGGAGGCGGCCAGGGAGGCGGACATCGTGTTCTGCTGCGTCGGCAACGACGCGGACTTGCGCTCGGTGGTGCTGGGCGCGGACGGTGCGCTGGCGGGGATGAAGCCGGGCGCGGTGTTCGTCGACCACACGACGGCCTCCGCCGAGGTCGCACGCGAGCTGTCCGCCGCGGCGGGCGAGGCGGGGCTGCATTTCATCGACGCGCCGGTGTCCGGCGGGCAGGCGGGCGCGGTGAATGGCGCGCTGACCGTGATGTGCGGCGGCGACGAGGCGGTGTTCGAGCGCATCCGCCCGTATGCGCTGCACTTCGGCAAGGCGGTCACGCGCGTCGGCGAGGCCGGCGCGGGACAGCTCGCGAAGATGGTCAACCAGATCTGCATCGCGGGCATCGTCCAGGGACTGTCTGAAGCGATCGCCTTCGGACAGAAGAGCGGACTGCCGATGCCGCTGGTGCTCGACGTCATCGGCAAGGGCGCGGCGCAGAGCTGGCAGATGGACAACCGCGGCAAGACCATGGTCGACGACAAGTTCGACTTCGGCTTCGCCGTGGACTGGATGCGCAAGGACCTGGGACTGGTGCTCGACGAGGCACGCCGCAACGGCGCGCGGCTGCCGCTCACCGCGCTCGTCGATCAGTTCTACGCCGATGTCCAGAACATGGGCGGCGGGCGGTTCGATACCTCGAGTCTGATCAAGCGGCTGCGCTGATCACAGGCGTGCTGGCGGTTTGCGCCGGCCGCTGGCCCTCACTCCCGCCCTCACTCCCGCCCGCAAGCAAGCAAGCAAGCAAGCAAGCAAGCAAGCAAGCGGGGAGTAAAGACGAGCCGGACGACGCAGTAAACCCCCTCGCCCCCGCCAGGGGGAGAGGGAGTTCACCACGGCGCCTCGTGCGTAAGGCGCGGATCAGCCCGGCTGACGCTGCGCGTCCAGTCCCCCGCCGAGCACCTTGTAGAGCTGCACCTGGTTCTGCAGCTGCGCCAGCCGCACCTGCAGGGCCAGTTGCTGCGCCGCGAAGCTCGCGCGCTGCGCATCCAGCAGATCCAGGCTGGACGCCGCGCCATTGCGATAGCTCAGGTCCACCAGTTCCAGCCGCGTCGCTTCCGCCTGCGCCTGCGCATCCTGGGCGCGCAGCTGCTCATCCAGCGTCGCTCTGCCGGCCAGCGCGTCGGCCACTTCCTTGAAGGCCGTCTGCACGGTCTTCTCGTACTGCGCCACCGCGATCTCGCGGTTCGCCCTGGCCGCCACGACGCTGTTCTTCACCCGCCCCGCATCGAAGATCGGCATCAGTGCCGAGCCCGCGATGCTCCACGCGCTCTGGCTGAACAGATCCTTCAATGCGCTGCTCGCCGTCCCCACGCTGGTCGTCAGCGTCAGGCTCGGGAAGTAGGCCGCGCGCGCCACGCCGATATTGGCCTCGGCCGCCACCAGCTGCTGCTCGGCCTGCCGCACATCGGGCCGGTCCACCAGCACCTGCGACGGCAGCCCCGCCAGCAGCGCGCCCATGGTCTGGTCGCTCAGCGGCTTGGCCGCCGGCAGCGACTCCGGCAGCGCCTGCCCCACCAACAGCGTCAGCGCGTTCAAGTCCTGCTGGCGCGTGCGCTCGGCCTGCGCCAGCGTGGCGCGCGCCGATTCATAGGACGACTTGGACGTGCTCAGGTCCAGGTTGGACGCCGCGCCGTTGTCGAACTTCAGCTGCATCAGCTTGAGGCTGTCCTCGCGCGTGGCCAGCGTCTGCCGCGTCAGCGCCAACAGCTCCTCATCGGCCTGCACCGCCAGATAGGCCGACGCCACGCCCGCCACCAGGCTGATCTGCGCCGAACGCGCCGCCTCGCCCGTCGCCAGGTACTGCGCGAAGGACGCGGCGCTCTGGTTCTTCACGCGGCTGAACAGGTCGATCTCGTAGGACGTGACCTGCAGGCCCGCCTGATACACGCTGACGATCTTGTTGTCGCCGTTGGCGGTGGTCTGCGGCCCGCGCTGCGCCGACAAGCCGGCGTTGACCGTCGGCCAGCGGCTCGCCGCCGTGACGTTGGCCTGGGCCCGCGCCACGTCGACGTTCAACAGCGCGACGCGCAGGTCGCGATTGTTCTTCAGCGCCAGCTCGATCAGCTGCTTGAGCCGCTCATCGCGGAAGAACTGCTGCCACTGCAGCTCGGTCGCTGCCTTGCCATCAGCCGATTCCGCGCCCGGGCCCTGCGGCCACTGCTGCGCCACCGGCGCCTCGGGCCGCTGATGATCCGGCGCCAGGTTCACGCAACCGGCCAGCAACGCCACCGTCGCGGCCGCGGCGGCCATCACGGAAAGTTTTCTCGTCATCATCTTCAGACTCCGTCCGCGTTCTTCGCGGCTTCGACGGCCTTGGCCGCATTGGGCCCATCGAGCTCATGCGCATACATCTTGCGCTGGCGCTCGCTGCCCTTGAAGAAGCGCCGCACGACCAGGAAGAACACCGGCACGAACACCACCGCCAGCAGCGTCGCCGTCACCATGCCCGACAGCACGCCGGTGCCGATCGCGCGCTGGCTCGCCGAGCCCGCGCCAGTGGCGAAGAACAGCGGCGTCACGCCCAGGATGAAGGCCATCGAGGTCATGATGATCGGCCGGAAGCGCAGATGCGCCGCCTCCAGCACCGACTCCACCAGCCCCTTGCCCTGCGCCTGCAGGTCCTTGGCGAACTCGATGATCAGGATCGCGTTCTTCGCCGACAAGCCGATGATGGTGATCAGGCCGACCTTGAAGTACACGTCGTTGGGCATGCCGCGCAGCGTCGCCCCGGCCAGCGCGCCCAGCAGGCCCAGCGGCACCACCAGCATCACCGACAGCGGGATGGACCAGCTCTCATAGAGCGCCGCCAGGCACAGGAACACCGCCAGCAGCGAGAACGCCAGCAGGATGCCGGCCTGCGAGCCCGACAGCTGCTCCTCGCGCGACAGGCCCGTCCACTCGTAGCCGATGCCCGGCGGGAGCTGCTGGATCATCGACTCGAGCTCCTTCATCGCCTGGCCCGTCGAGGCCCCGGCCGCCGCGTCGCCGGCCAGGCGCATCGCCGGATAGCCGTTGTAGCGGGTGGCCTGCATCTGGCCGGTGATCCAGCGGCTGGACGCGAAGGCCGACAGCGGCACGTTGGCGCCCTGCGCGTTGGTCACGTTGATCGCCAGCACGTCGTCCGGCGTCATGCGCTTGGGCGCGTCGGCCTGCACCACGACCCGCTGCATGCGGCCCGTGCTCGGGAAGTCGTTCACGTACGACGAGCCCAGCTGGATGCCCAGCGTGCGCGCGATCGTGTCGTAGCCCACGCCCAGCGCCTGCGCCTTGTCGCGGTCGATGTCGATCTGCAACTGCGGCGCGTCCTCCAGGCCGTCCGGCCGCATGCCGGTGATGAGCTTGCTCTTCTGCGCCATGCCCATCAGCTGGTTGCGGGCCTGCAGCAGCGCCTCGTGGCCCAGGCCGCCGCGGTCCTGCAGCCGCAGCGCGAAGCCGGTCGCCGTGCCCAGCTCGGGGATCGGCGGCGGCGACAGCGGGAAGATGAACGCGTCGCGCACGCCCATCATCATCGCGCCCATCACGCGGCCGGCCAGCGCCTGCGCCGTGTGGTCCTTGCCCTTGCGCTCCTCCCACGGCTTGAGCGGCACGAACACCAGCGCCGCGTTCTGACCTTGGCCCGAGAACGAGAAGCCGATGACGCCGATGGTGTCGGCCACTTCCGGCTGCTTGTGCAGGAACTGCTCGACCGCGGCCACGGCCGCCTCCGTCCGGTTGGACGTGGCGCCCGGCGGCAGCTGGACGTTGACGATCAGGTAGCCCTGGTCCTCGTTCGGCAGGAACGAGGTCGGCATGCGGATGTAGAGCCAGCCCACCACGGCCACGATCGCGGCGAAGGCCACCATCATGCTGCCGCTGCGCTTGAGCAGCCTGGACACCCAGCCCTCGTAGCCCTTGGCGGTGCGCGAGAAGCCGCGGTTGAACCAGCCGAAGAAGCCGCGCTTCTCGTGGTGGTGGCCGGCCTCGACCGGCTTGAGCAGCGTCGAGCACAGCGCCGGCGTCAGCGACAGCGCCATCAGCGCCGACAGCGCCATCGAGGCCACCATCGCCAGCGAGAACTGGCGGTAGATGTTGCCCACCGAGCCGGCGAAGAACGCCATCGGCACGAACACCGCGATCAGCACCGTGGTGATGCCGATGATGGCGCCCGAGATCTGGCCCATCGCCTTCCTGGTCGCCTCGCGCGGGCTCAGGCCCTCCTCGCTCATGATGCGCTCGACGTTCTCGACGACGACGATCGCGTCGTCGACCAGGATGCCGATCGCCAGCACCATGCCGAACAGCGTCAGCACGTTGATCGAGAAGCCCAGTGTCAGCATCACGCCGAAGGTGCCCAGCAGCGCCACCGGCACCACCAGCGTCGGGATCAGCGTGTAGCGCCAGTCCTGCAGGAACAGGTACATCACCAGGAACACCAGGATCACGGCCTCGACCAGCGTCTCGACGACCTGCGAGATCGAGATCTTCACGAACTTGGACGAGTCGTACGGGACCGTGTAGTCCACGCCGGCCGGGAAGTACTTCTTGAGCTCCTCCATCCGCTTCTTGATCGCGGTGGCGGTGCCCAGCGCGTTGCCGGTGGGCGAGAGCTGCACGCCGATGCCGGTGGACGGCTGGCCGTTGAGCCGCGTGTAGGTCGCATAGCTCTGGCCGCCCAGCTCGATGCGGGCCACGTCCTTGAGCAGCACCTTGGAGCCGTCGGTGTTGGCGCGCAGCACGATCTTCTCGAACTGCGCCTTGTCCTCGAGCTGGCCCTTGACGACGATGGTCGCCGACATGGTCTGGCTGGTGGTGTTGGGCCGGTCGCCCAGCACGCCGGCCGGGACCAGCGCGTTCTGCGACGAGATCGCCGCGTTCACCTCGGCCGGGCTGAGGTTGTACGACTGCATCCTGGCCGGGTCGAGCCAGATGCGCATCGCGCGCTCGGAACCGAACAGCTGCGCCTGGCCGACGCCGGGGATGCGCTGGATTTCAGGAACGATGTTGCGGGCGGCGTAGTCGCCCAGCGCGATCGGGTCCATCGAGCCATCCTTGGACGCCAGCGTCACGAACAGCAGGAAGTTGGAGCGCGACTTGTCCACGCGCACGCCCTGCTGCGTGACCGCCGCCGGCAGGCGCGGCGTGGCGCGCGAGAGGCGGTTCTGGATCTCGACCTGCGCCAGGTCGATGTTGGTGCCGGACTCGAAGGTCACGGTGATCGAGCCGGTGCCGTTGGCCTGGCTGATCGATTCCATGTAGGCCAGGCCGGGAGCGCCGTTGAGCTCCTGCTCGATGACGGAGACGACCGCCTCGTCCAGGGTCTTGGCCGATGCGCCGGGGTAGGCCACCGAGATCACCAGCGAGGGCGGCGCCACGGTCGGGTACTGCGCCACCGGCAGCTGGGTGATCGCCACCCCGCCGAAGACCAGGATGAACAGGGCGATCACCCACGCGAAG
>Ga0209051_1002030_pt1 | contig 15399 bp, 20 predicted proteins | sample AraplaCvi_mMS_r2_2_FD_184286 | JGI IMG/M metagenome (GOLD analysis project Ga0209051, IMG submission 184286) | Arabidopsis root microbial communities from North Carolina, USA - plate scrape MF_Cvi_mMS_r2 (SPAdes) (version 2) | ecosystem: Host-associated > Plants > Roots > Endosphere | place...
GCAAAGCGCAGGCGCAATTCGTCTGACTGGCGACGATTGGCTCCAAGCACTATTCCCGGAAATGACGACAGACGAAGCCGAAAAAGGACCACTGCGAGCCAAGATCGAGAAACTCCAATGGCAAATGGCCCTTCGCGCTCTAGAACTAGACTGCAATGTCATAGTTGATTGGGGAATATGGTCACGAAAGGAACGTGATGATCTCCGCAACGCCGCACTCAGGGTAGGGGCAAAGGTCATTCTTTGCCTTCTCGACCCTCCCTTGGCAGAGTTGTGGGAACGGGTATCTCGTCGCAACGAAGAGCGACCTTTCGGCGCGTTTCAAATGACAGAGGCCGACTTGATCAGGTGGTCCCTTCTTTTCGAACGTCCCACTGCCGATGAATTATCTCAATATTATATGTGGAGAGGCATTAACAATGACGTAAAATTGCGTAAAACGTCGAAAAGAAAACGCTCATCTAAGTAATTCATGAAGAATTTCCGCCTTTATGTACTGGCGGTGTTCCAGAATAGAATACGAAATATCCCTGCAACCTCACCACAGCTCGATGGTCGCGGCGGGCCTTTACTGTGAGGACTGCGATGTGGCGTTGCGCGCTGACGAAGCTTGCGAGCCTTTCGTCGGCGTAAAGTCCTATGTAGTCGATTAGGATGAAACCGAACGGCTATGGGCATTGTCTGCCGGCATGACCGGAATAGATGCGTTATCTGACCGAAGATAACGCGTTAGGCGGAGAGCTGCGTATTTTGAAAGCTTTCGTGAAAACAGGAGAGTGGCATGATTGCGGATGAGTTTAGGCAATTGGCTCTTAAGCTGCCCGATGCGCAAGAGGGGTCTCACATGAAGCACCCTGACTTCCGTGTTTCCGGAAGGGTCTTCGCGACGCTTGGCTACCCTGACGTGAACTGGGCGGTCGTGATGTTGACGCCAGACGAGCAGGCAAAAGTTGTAGGCCGCGAACCTGATATCTTCAAACCTGCCAGCGGTAAATGGGGTCGCGATGGATGTACGCAAGCACGACTCGAAAAGCTTGATGAACCAATGGCTCGGGAGGTGCTTCAGAAGGCATGGGAAAAAGCCGCTCTTAGAAGACTCTAAGATTGCGCCGAGCTCTATTAACCCGTTCATACCAACCGTCATTGATCAGGCCCTTAATTCCAATGGCGTCGACCGATCGACATGATTTTCCATGGGCGCTCCGGCAGTTTTCTCCAGGCGTAGCCGTATGGCCGACGATATCATCGTAGGCATTGAAAATGCGGTTCGAGCGCGAGTTGTCCCTCAGGGTGGAGGGCCGCGCTGCGCGGTGAAATTGAAGCCGAGACGGCACGCGGTCTGTTTAGTGTCTTTGCCAAGAGCAGGACCTGCTGACGCCGGAAACCAACGTGATCGCCGCGTCGCGCTTGCGGAGAGATGAAGATCCAGGTGAGCGACGAGGAGGTCGATGATGCACAACGCGCACCCCGCCGCGGCGACAATGATCGGTTGCGGGGCTGACAACACGTCCTGCGCCGCATCGTTGCACGTCCCGATAGACAATGTTCCCTTCGTCGCAAGTCTTACTCAGGCGTATCGGGTGGATTGATTGAAAAGTGATGTCCGATAAAAGTGATATCAGGACTTTAATGGATGGATTGCGTGCCTCGCCACAAGACAATTTCTGATGAAGACATTCTCGCAGCCGCATTGGAAGTGCTCGCTGCAAAGGGAGCTGGTTTCACACTGAACGACCTTGCGTTGCGGATTGGTTTGTCGCGAGCATCCCTAATACAGCGGTTTGGAGACCGCCGGGCCATCCTCCTGCAGATAGCAAGCTATGAGGTGGAAGTTACCCGAAGGTGGCTCAGCAGCCTTCCGTTGGATAGCGGCGGCGGTGGCCTTTGGCATTTTCTCGAAACAATCGTCGGCAGCATGGGCGTTGGCCATGAGTTTCCCGCTAGGGTCGCCATGGCAGCGCTTGAGGCACACGATGCAACATTGAGAGATCTGGCGCGGGAACGTTATGGCCTGGTACAGGATGCTATTGCGGCGCGACTACCTGACCAGCCTGGGCGGCGGGACATAGCTGACCATCTACATTGCGTTATTGCTGGCGCGTCAATGCAGTGGGTAACAAGTGATCAGTCCACCGCACTTTCCAAATTCGTGCTCACTCGGCTGCATTGGGCAATTGACCATTTACCTCCTCACTTTACGCAACCCAAGAAATTTAATAAATAACCTACCTGTCGGTTATAATTGAGGTGTTCGGCAGGCGTCTCGCTGAAGCTCATTGACGCTCAGTACTTTGCAAAGGATGCGCCGCTCATCACGACGGAGAGGTGAAGCATGCATTTAGTCGATTCCAAGGGTTGCAAAATCGCCACGGAGTGTTTCGGGTCGCGCCATGACCCGGCTTTGATACTGATAATGGGAGCCACGGCGTCGATGCTGGGCTGGCCCGACACCCTATGCGCCGCACTGGCGGACAATGGACTGTTCGTCATACGCTTCGACCATCGGGATACAGGGATGTCGACAACGTGGCCGCCCGGGCAGGCGGAGTATGCCGTCGAAGACATGGCAGAAGACGTTGTTAGTATTATGGATGCTTACAGCCTGTTGCGGGTCGCTCTAATGGGCATGTCCTTGGGTGGCTATATCGCGCAAATATTATCACTACAGCACCCAACGCGCATTCACGCGCTGGTTCTCTTAGGCGCGGAGCCAATCGGCTGGGATGGTCCGCCGCTGCCCCATATTTCCGAAAGATTTCTCTCGCATTTTGGCAAAGTTTCGTCGCTTAACTGGAACGACAACACCGCTGTCACAAACTTTCTGCTCGAAATCGAGCGACTGACCGTCGGCACCGGTCAGGCATTTTGCGATTGCGAAAAAAAGGCGCGAATCCAACAGGTCCTTCGCCGCACGAGTAGTCCCGCCAGCATGTTCAATCATGCTTCAGTACCAGTGCGCAACGATTGGACGGGGCGTTTCAGGGAAATTGCGTGCCCCACTCTTGTGATTCATGGAACTGAAGATCCTATCCTTCCGATTGAAAACGGAAGAGCAATTTCCACTGGCATACACGACGCGGAGTTCATGGCCTTGGAAAAAGTCGGTCATGAAATCCCTGTATCCTGGATAGCGGTACTTGCTGATCGCGTGGCACAACACGTCCGCTCATCTTGAGGCAATCATTTCCTCGACTTTCCTTCTTTTCCAAATGCGGTTTGAACGATTTCCTGCATGGGCCAAGCGGAAGGGCGCACCGCGTCATCGCCATTGCCTCCGGCAAGCACGAAAACCGTGCAGGGGCGATCTTGCCATGGATACTTCCTTTGGATGCCCGCTCGTACGCGGCAGAGGTTTGCGAAGGCGGAAACTCGCTGTCGATGACGACCCGGATCTTCCCGTCGGCGAGAAGGCGCCCGGCTTCCACGATCGCGCGCCATTGAAGCGCACCTGGGTCATCGAAACGGTGATCCCACCATCGACGCCGTCGGCGGATCCAACATGGAGCGCTTCCTGACCGTAATCAAAAACAATGGCGCCCTCTATCGGCAAGGCGCGTTGGTGCACGGGTCAAAGGTGGAACAGCTTTCGGTCTTTGACGTTTGGCAGGAGGTTTGGGCGTTGACGATCCTGGCAATCACGCTGACAGTCATTAGGACCGAAAGTGTAAGCGGGTAGTCCTGCAGGACCCAGGGCAGGTCAGCCCCGACGGCCTCTACGGCTCCGCCGAAGTAGTTTACAATCTGCTCATCCGTACGCAGCGCTTGCGAAGGGGCAATCATCACGCCAGTGGCGCCCAGTTCCATTAAATCGCGAGCAAGTGATCTCAGTGCTTCAAAACAAGGTGCGGACACCCCTACAGCGCAAATCAACAGCCGGATGCATCGACCGTCAAATGCGAGGGTGATGAGCTCTTTGCAAAGGACTAACCATTTTTCGCGAATTGACCGCTGACCCAGGAACGTGCCGCCCATAATGCGTGCCGCGTTCATCATATGTTATCGTGCGAACATATAAGGCTGCTCGGCACCAAATCGGGGGATACCGTGCTACGCCGCTTCCTATCGGCCCGTCAGGGCAACGTGCCAATCATGACTGCCGCCCTCTTCGTGCCTATGGCACTTATGGCGGGCGGCGCAATCGACCTGGTTGAGCAAGAGCGGCTACGCGTGGCGCTTCAAAATGCGCTCGATCGGGGTGTGCTGGCGGCAGCCTCGCTCAATCAAACGCAGGACCCGGCGCCACTCGTGAAAAGCTTCCTGGCGGAAGCACCCTACGCCTCGACCGCCAAAGTCACTGTCACTGAAGAAAAGAAGACGAATTATCGCAAGGTCTCCGCAACTGCGGAATTCAATTACGATACCGTCTTCATGCGGCTGGCCAATATTAATGCGCTGCCTGTGAAGGCGACAGCGACAGCTCAGGAATCGCGACAGAACATCGAGCTTTCGATGGTCCTCGACATCTCGGGATCCATGCTAGACAACGGCGGAATGACTCAGCTAAAACCAGCTGCGAAAAACTTTCTCGCCACAGTCCTTAGAGACGACTCGAAAGACTTCACCTCGGTGAATTTCATCCCGTTCGCCGGTGGCGTGAATATCGGCGACAAGGTGTTCGATTATCTCGGCGGCGCGTCCTATCAAAGGCGTCATACGAAGTCGTCGTGTTTCGAGATGCTCTCGGCGGACTTTGCCTCCGGAACACCATCTTGGCCTTCGCGGGACCAGTTTCCGCATTTTACCTACTACAATTACAACGTTGCCGGAAAGCAACCCTGGTGGTGTCCTACTTCCAGTGCATCTGTCGCCTATATGTCCAATGACCTCAAGGACCTACAGGCTCGCGTGGACTCATTGCTTCCGTTTGACGGAACAGGCACTGCGTATGGAATGAAGTGGGCTGAGCTTCTCCTCAACCCGTCCATGAAGCCGACCTTCAAAGCCATCGCGGACAAAGGGCTGGCGAACTCGATCCCGAGGGCATTCTCAGATCGCCCCGCGTCCTTTACCGATGGTGCGACACTCAAGTTCATCGTACTGATGACGGATGGCCAGATTGGATTCCAGCCGCGACCCGTTGATCCGGCTACCAACGAAGTAACCAACAAAAATATCCAAAAAGAAGCGCGGACGCTTTTCGACGCAAGTGTAGCAAGTGCCTTCTACGACAAGGTTTGCTCCTATGCAAAGGCAGAAGGTATTGCGATTTTCACCATAGCATTCAAAGTCGACGACCCAACAGCCAAAAACATCGCAAAGTGCGCCACGGACGCCTCATACGCATACAAGGTGGACGGCCTGAACATGGGCCAGGCATTTCAATCGATCGCGACGACGCTTCAAAAAATACGGATAACGCAATGATCTCTGGCCGCTGCAGATCTGTCGTCGGCGATCAATCCGGGGCGACCGCAATTGAGTTCGCGCTTATCGCTCCGCTGTTCTTCGCCATCATCTTCTCGACATTCGAAGCCGGTTGGATGGTGATAGAAGCCACGATGCTGGATCGTGCGGTGGACCTCGCGGTACGCGACATCCGCATCGGTTCAACGACAGCAGCAAAGAACCAGGATCAGATCAAAGCGGCTGTCTGCAAGCAGGCGTTCATGTTGCCCGGCTGCGATTCGTCGATTGTCGTGGAAATGACGGACATATCTTCAGGCACTTTGCCTTCAAGCGATACGCCATGTGTGGATCGTGGGAGCAAGGTTTCGCCCGTCGTGGCCTTCTCCCCCGGACAACGGGGATCAATCATGTATGTTCGGGCGTGTTTTACGACGGATCCCATCACACCATTGCTCGGATTGGCGTTGAGCGTGCCCAAGGACGGGAAGGGAGGATATTTCCTGTCCTCGTCCTCAGCCTTTGTGAATGAGCCCGGCGCATGACGACCAAGTTTGCCAAGCGTTTCCTAAAATCCAAAGACGGCGTGGCGGCGATCGAATTCGCGTTGGTCGCGCCCCTTATCCTTACCTTATTCCTGGGAAGCGTCATCTTGTCGTTGCTCTTCCGAGACGCGAAGACGGCGGAACGTGCGACATCGGTGATTTCCGATGTGATTTCTCGGAAAACAACGGTGGACGGCGCCTACCTCAATCAGTGCTACATCCTATTTCAGAGCATGGTTAACCGACCCGCGAGCGCTATCAAGTTCCGGATCAGCAGTGTGAAGAAAAGCGCTTCAGGCCTGAAGGTCGATTGGTCTTACGCTGTGTCCTGGCAACAGCTAGCCACGGCCGATCTCGCAAGCCGGACCTTTCCGATGATCTCCGATAACGACTCTTTTGTCGTGATCGAAAGCTCTGTCCAGCCATCTCCGTTGTCAGGATTTCTCAATCTGCCGATCGGCAACTATGAGAACACGGCGACGGAGCGCCCGCGGTTCACCGCAGCGGTGACAAAGACCAATTGAGGGTGGCTATCGCGCCTTGCGAATGAACAGTGTAGACTGGGGGCAGGGAAACAGGCACAGCGATCTGTCCAAGAGCGACACCCATTGTTCCCAGCATATCAGCCTCCCCCTGTCGCAGCCACCGTGGTGGATGCGATTGCGCGATCGGCGATAACGGTCCGCAGCAGTCCCTGGCTGGCATTGGATTCGAGCAGCCAGCACCATTGTCGTCGCTGAACGGATGCTGAAATCCGGCCAACGTTCAATGGACGAAGTCTGTGAATCAGCTTAGCATTTATTGAATAGGCGATCGATCCCAATCGATGCGTGAGGTGAAATGTTCGGGTTTTTCAAGCGAAAGAAACATGCTTCATTTACGCCCGAGGTTCAATTGCTATGGGGTGAGTTCGAGAAATTCCGCATTCGGTTCCGTGGCAAGGGGCAGTCCATCGAGAGGGCTGTTGATCTGGTGGCCCAGGAGCTTTTCAGACAGCTGATCAGTGAGGGGACCTTCGCCGTCGACTTGATCCTCAGGAGAGGTTGGTCTGTCGGGGATGCGGCAAACATGATGATTGCGGAACATGTCTCAGCCGAAATCTTGACCGGTCAGATGCACTCCTATCGAGGCGTCCTGAACGACAAGGGCAAAGCATATCTCCAACTGTTCAAGACATGCACGGAGAGGATGATCAGTTCGGGTCGGATGCCTGCGCAGCAAACTTATGCCGGAATTCGAGCATTCGAAGAGGAGATAGCGTGTCTCGGATAGCGTGCGCCGAGGAAGAATGTGTGAAGGTGGCGCCTTAAACGGACGTGGCACCCCAGCTGCGGTAGAAAATGTAGCCCGCGACGACGAAGATTAGCGCCGCGAACAGTCGGTTGAGGATATTCTTGTAAGCGCTGAGTTGGGTTGCAAGCATCATGCCGATTAGGCCGCCTGCGACGCCTCCACCAATAAACTCGGCCGCGAGCCACCAGTCCACGAGACCGGAGGCGGCGTAGTTCAGCGTGGTGGCCAGTCCGAACGCGCCGCCGAGAGGAGCGACGTGCCAATCGCGTTGATCATCGGCATGCCCGTCGCCATTATCAGGCCGGGAACGATCATGAATCCGCCGCCTATCCCGAAGAAGCCCGATGCCGCGCCTGAGGCGACCGCCACGGCCGCAGTGACCACACACATCCTGAGGCTGACCGGACGGTTTTCGACGGACGTCGGCTTCCTTGGCTTGAGCATCAGGGCGCCGACCACGACCATCAGAATGCCGAACAGGAAGATGAGCCAGTCTCCGTCCATCACCTTTCCGAGGCTGGAGCCGGCAAGCGCGCCGAGGACGCCGAGCGCGGAGAAGACCGCGGCGCAACGCCACCAGACGTGGCCCTTGGCGGCGTGGCTCGCGAAGTTGGCGAAGGCGTTCACGGAGACTGCCAGGGCGCCGGTTCCGATCGCGACATGCGGCTGCGCGACGCCGACGACGTAGAGGAGCAGCGGCGTGGCTAAAATCGAGCCCCCTCCGCCGAGAAGGCCGAGCATGAAGCCGACGATGCCGCCGGAGCCGACGGCCACGAGAACGGAACCGCTCATGTCCTTCTGCTCCAGACCCGATCGTAAAGCGTCATGCCGACCAGCATGGCGACGACGAACAGTACCGTCTGGGGAATGCCGAGGGACAGGGAAGCGACAGCCGGCCCCGGACAGAATCCGCCGATCCCCCAGCCGAGACCGAACAACGCCGATCCGATAACCAACAGCGAGTCGATCTTCCGGTTCGTGGGTATATGGAAGCTGTCGTCGAAGGCGGGGTGCCGCATCCGCTTCATGACCTGCACGCTGAAGAAGGCGACGATGACGGCGCCGCCGAGGACGAACGCAAGACTTGGATCCCAATAGCCGAAGACGTCGAGAAATCCCTGGACGCGAACCGGGTTCAGCATGCCCGACAGCGACAGGCCAAATCCGAAGACTATGCCGGACAAGAGAGCGGCGGCGAACTGGTAGATGCTTCTGTTCATAGTCCGAAATCTCGAACAATCGTGACCGCGAGCACGCCGGCCGACAGGAAGGTGGCAACGGCTACTATGGATCGCGGAGACAGGCGTGCAAGACCGAGCACGCCATGCCCGCTGGTGCAGCCGGATCCCATGCGCGAGCCGAAGCCGACGAGTAGGCCGGCGACGATAATCAGCGGCCAGGTCGCGGTGACTTCGACGGTAGGCCACCCGCCGAATGCCAGCAGATAGGCGAGCGGACCGAGCAGGAGCCCGAGCACGAAGGCGAGGTTGGTGGTCAGGCCAATGCCTTGTGCCAGCCGCCCGACGATGCCGCTGACGCCGGCGATCCGTCCGTTCAGAAGCAGCAGTATCGCGGCGGAGGCGCCGATAAGCATGCCGCCGGCCAGAGACTGGAGATAAGTGCTCATGTCTCTTCCTTCCCGCAGAAGATGTCATAGAGGGCGCCGACGAGCTGAGCCGCCTTCTTCTCCGTCAGGCGGTAGAAGATTTGCTTTCCCTCGCGTCGTGTTTCGACAATCCCGGAGTTTCGCAGCACCGTCAGATGCTGGGAGAGATGCGGCTGATGGATGTCGAGCTTTTCCTCGAACTCGCTGACGGAGAACTCACCATCGACGAGCGTGCATATGATCATCAGACGCGCCTGATGCGACAACGTCTTCAGGAGATTGGCAACCTCTCCGGCTCGGCCGGCCATCTCTACGAGGGAGAGGCCTGTGTTCGCTTCAGGTTTCGAAACTGTCCTCATTCCCATGCTGCTCCCTGCAGGGCGTCGAGTGGGAACTTGAGGTAGCGCTTTCCATTGGCCTCTGGCTCAGGAAGGCGTCCGCCCCGGATGTTCACCTGCAGGGCATGCAGGATGAGCTTCGGCATCGGCAGCGTCTTGTCGCGCTTCGTCCTAAGCGCCACGAACTCGTCTTCCGTCACTCCGGCAAGATGCTTGTTGGACTTCTTCTGCTCGGCCACCGTGCTTTCCCAGCGCGGCGCGCGACCGTCCGGCTGGTAGTCGTGGCCGCTAAAGATGCGAGTGTCGTCCGGAAGCGAAAGGATGTCCTGGATCGACTTCCACAGGACGCGGGCATCTCCGCCGGGGAAGTCTGCGCGCGCCGTGCCGCTGTCGGGCATGAAGAGCGTGTCATGAACGAACGCCGCGTCTCCGATCACATAGGTGATCGAGGCGAGCGTGTGGCCGGGCGAGAACATTACCTTGGCGTCGACGGAGCCGACCTTGAAGGTCTCGCCATGTGCGAACAGCCGGTCCCATTGCGAGCCGTCGTCGGCGAGCTCGGGCCAGTTGTAGATACCCTTCCACAGCGTCTGGACGTCGATGACGCGGTCGCCGATCGCGGTTTTGGCGCCGGTCTTCTCCTTCAGATACTGGGCCGCCGAGAAGTGGTCGGCATGCGGATGGGTGTCGAGAATCCACTCGACGGTCAGGCCTTCATCTCGAACATAGTCGAGGATCGCGTCTGCATTGATGGTGGCGGTGGCCCCGGCCTTTTCGTCGAAATCGAGTACCGGATCGATGATCGCACATTTGCCCGTCGTGGGATCGGACACGACATACTGGACGCTACAGGTGCGCTTGTCGAAGAAGCCCAGCACCTGGGGACGACGCGCGGCATGCTGCTTGAGCCAGGCCGCGGCAGCACTGGTGTCGAAGCCGCGGGTGCGTCCGAACTCGACGACGTCTTCAGCAGCCATCCGGCCGTCGAGAACCTCGCCGATCAGGTGGAGGCTGAGGGACCTGGTGCCCGACTTGCAATGGGCGAACACCGGGCCTTCGGACGCGTCGAGCGCCTTCTGGAACGCGTGCGCGTCCGCTTCAGTGATGGTGCCGAGCGTTACCGGAACGAAGGAGTAGGAGAGGCCGCAATGTTCTGCTGCCTCGCGTTCGGCGCCCGATCCCGGCTGGGTGGTGTCCTCGGCATCGGGACGGTTGTTGATAAGCGTCGCAAATCCCTGTTCGCGCAGGGATCTAATGTCGTCTATGTGTGGCTGCGGCGAGACCGAAAGCTTCTCGGAAATCTTGATGACAGACATGACTGGATCCGTAGTGAGATTCAATATATAATTAAATATAATGTATAATGTCTGCCTTTCAAGCGCGCTCGGTGAGCAGATTGTCGCAGCACGAACAGGGCCGTATCGTCTCCACGGATCGCCAAAGGGGGCGTGGATCCGGAAGGCGACGTCGTCCGGACGCATGCGGCTGGTGAACCAGGACGTCATCGATCTTTACGAACGCGTACCGTTCCATGCGCGTTTCGTCGTCCATCAGCAGGCTCTCGATCCGCCCGAGACCGCGTAATGAAAAGGTAACACCGCCTACCACAGACTGCTGACAGCCGTCACCCCTCATCTCCGCGTGATCGCTCGCAAGCGCTGCGAACAATTCAGTGCGCCGGCAAGTGAGGATGAGGACGTGGTTCAGGAAGTACTACTGGCTATCCATCTCAAGCGCAGTACATGGGATCCCTCCCGCCCGTTAGACCCGTGGACGGCTGCCCTGGTGCGGAACAAGTTGATCGGTAGCCTGCGGCGCAGAGACAGGCCGCCGGCGTTCCCTCGAAGATGTAATCGCGACATTGGAAAGCGACGACGGTGTGGGGGTGGCGGACCGGATGGACCTCGAACCGATATTGATCCGCCTGAAGGATCCACAGCGGACAATCGTCCAATCGATTTCTATTGAAGGTTCGAGCATCCGACCCAGGGGGCAGGCGCAGTATGGCAACGATCGCCTCCAATGCGCACGTCTTTCTCAATACGAACAAGGCCTTTCGGTATTAAAGCCAAGTGCGCAGGCCGTGTTAGGTGGCAAATCAGACCGCCGATGATTTCCCGTTGACGTGCACGCTGTGATGGCGAGCGCGGAGACGGCGGTGAATGCTGCGAGTGCCACAATCCGAAGTGCATACATGGCCAATTCCTCTTCGTGATCATCCCATATCGACCATGTATCGGTCTGCATGCAAGCAGGGAAGCAGGCAGGGAAGACGAGTGGTACAGTTTGAAGAGCGATTGGCATGCAATGCGGCCATTGCGATGCAGGGCGTTTTGCCTAGAGTAGCTCGGCATTATTTCGGTTTGGAATCGCTTCGATGACTGTTCTGGAGGGCGCACGTGTTAAGTTAAGGCCCGCTTCACCCGATGATGCGGAGCTCGCTTCACCTTGAGCACGGAAGCCGACATCGTTAGGATGTTCGGAGTGAGTTTCGCGGACGCGAAGCCAATGACGAGAGAGGCTGCCGAGCGATGGGCTCAAGGCCTCGCAGGAAATCCTCACGCTGGGGTGATCGAAGTCGAAGGACGCTTAGTTGCATAAATAAAGCTTCACAGTGTGAACGCTCAAGATCAGCGGGCATCCATGGCGATTGCCATTTATGACCGGAATATGCTTGGAATGGGGATAGGAACCGGGGCTATCCATCTCCTGTTAAGACATGCCTTCTGCGAGATGAAACTTCATCGCATCGGCATACGAGTGCTAGCATATAACGACCGGGCCATTCGGTCCTATGCGAAATGCGGCTTCATCTTAGAAGGCCGGGAGCGGGAAACGGCTTTCGTCGATGGCGAGTGGCACGATGACTTTATGATGGGTCTGCTTTCCACGGAATTTCAACGGTGAAGCATTGGCCGTCCGACCTGCTCACGGCACCCTACGAATCTAGTCCGCCACGTTGCGCAACAGCGGTTATTGATGCGTGACATGTTTGCGTTACGCGCGTTGTTGAAATCAGGAGACAAACGGATGGCACACGTTATTTTTCTCCACGGAGCATCGAGCAGCGGCAAGTCCACCATTGCGAAAGCGCTGCAGAAGCGCATCGAAAATCCCTTCTGGCATATATCGATCGATCATCTGCGCGACGCTGGCGTGCTTCCGACTGAACGCTTCAAGAGCGGTGAATTCCGCTGGTCTGACGCCCGGGGGGCCTTTTTCAAGGGGTTTCATGGATCACTGTGAGCATATGCGGATGCCGGTAACAATTTAATTCTGGAGCACATTCTCGATACCGAGGGATGGCTGGAAGAACTTGTCGATCTCCTCGCAGAGCACGATGTCTACTTTGCCGCCGTGCATTGCCCGCTCGGCGTTCTGATCGAGCGTGAGGCCGTGAGAGGTGACAGGCCCATAGGGAGCGCTAAGCGATGTTTCGAGACCATACATGTCGGCAAACGGTATGACATTGAACTACAAACAGAAGATGGCCCTGACGCAAATGTCGAAAAGCTACTCGTTTCCTGGAGACAGGACGGTCGCTCGTCGAACTTCGCAAAAACGCTGTCTGCTTAGGACCGAGAGAGGATCACGACGCAGGGGAAGCGCGGTATCCCGCTCTGGTGTGCTAAGCCTAGACATCGATACTCAATGGGAAACTCGAGATTTCGTTGGGCTGAAAAGCTTCAACAGCGACTTTTACTGACTTGAACAACATACTGTCGTCTCCCATTGTAGCGGATGCGCGCATGCCCACCTTAGTCGAAGTCGTTCCTTACGATCCTAATTGGACAAATGCGTTTTCGGCGGCCGAAGCCCTGTTGAGAAATGCCCTCAGGGAATGGATCGTGGCCGTCGACCACATCGGCAGCACCGCTGTACCGGGCTTGCCCGCAAAGCCGATCATCGATGTGGATGTAACGCTAGCGGGGCCAGACGTCGTGTCAGACGCAAGTGCAGCGCTCATCAAGGTCGGCTTCGAGCCTCGAGGTAATCATTATGATGATGCTGTTTGGGGCTTCCTCTTGAAGCGCCCTGAGCCTCAAATCAGAGCCTATCTTTGCCCTCCGTCAAACAAGACACACGAGCGGCGGATGCTCTTCCGAAACTACCTGCGTCAGCAAGAAGACGTGGCTTCCGCGTATGCCGTTCTGAAACATCAGCTTGCGAAGCAGTTCCCGTACGACGGGGATCGATACACGGCAGAAAAAAGTAGTTTCATCTCCGAGGTAGTACGCAGGGCACAGAAAGATGCCGGATGACGACGATTGGAAGCGCCGGCATCAATGGTCGCATTGCCTCTTTGGTCCGGGCTGGCGGTGTGTGGAACAGAGAGACCTTCGAATGCTAAGCTTCTGTTATTCGCAAACAACCGGCGACCCGTTCGCGGATTATCGAGGGATGTCCCAGGAATGCGTTGGTAGGGTTGAGCGATCGATCAAGAACGGAGGTCGAACGTGATAGCGGAATGCCTCCAGAGAAGGCGGCTGTCGAGGCGCGCCGTCGCATGGTCGAGGGAATTGCGTTCGGCTCTGTGACCTACGAGGACTATCGAGCGTGGGCAGATGCGCCTGATGACAAGAGGGTAGTTTTCCCGACTACAAGTAAGGGCATAGACTATAGCCGATCTCACAGTCGGCCGCTTCGCGCTAGGAGGCGACATTTTCTACTAGGCGTACTTTCATTATGGTTGTGGGTTATCAACGAGGAACTCGATTAGCATGAGGGGACGCTGCGGACTTTGTAAACGAATTCTATCTGTCGAAGGCGACCCCCTTTCTGCCGATTGTGGGGGTGATTGCTGGGGCTGCATCGGACAAATCGAGGCTGATCTTGGCGGCGATCCGCAACAGAACATCTCAAAGGAAATCGAGTGGGGCTGGCGGGAACGCGACGGAACGCCGAAGCCGCAGTCGTTCTTCCAGAAACACCCAAAATACTGGCCTACCGAATGACCATTTAGGGCCGACTGAGGTCTTCCGCTTCGGGCCGGTAGCGGTCATTGATGTGCCTCCGTGGGACGCTAGGTCTATCCCCACGAGTTGGATAATAGACGAGAGGCAAGGGCGAACGTCGATGCTATCGATCATCTGGTAATGAACGTTCGCGACGTAGAGCGGACTGGTATGAGCAAGTTCTCGGGATGCGAAGATTGGACTATGGAGATGCTCCAGATCGCCCTCGCACGGCAATGCTGTTCGGAAACCAGCGGATAAATCTTCGACCGGTCGGTCTCGGTTCTAGCGAATGGATGACCGCGGAATATGCCGTCAGCGGCTCCGACGATCTCTGCTTTCTCACTGAATTTTCGCCAGATCACGTTCTCACACACCTTAGAACACGCAACGTAGAGATTATCGAAGGTCCAACTAAACGCCACGGCGCTCGCGGTCCCGTCACTTCTGTATACTGTCGTGACCCAGATGGCAGCTTAATCGAAATCGCCTCTTACCTCTAACCTGGTTTGTTCGCTTGGGGTCGACGGGTGCGCCAACCTATGATCGCTTTGCAGAGCCGGCGGCGGACATTACACCGTTGGAGCCTCCCGTAAAATCGACCGCTTCAATGATCGTCGGAGCTTTCATGTCACTCAAAGAACCTGACGTTGATCTTTTCTACCATTTGGAACCAGCCTCCATCGTCCTGAGGTAAGAACGTCCGCGCTACACGTTGCAGAACTCTTGGCCGATGAGTTCGTGGAATTCGGCAAATCCGGACGGGTCTACGACAAACAAGTCACAATTGACGCGCTGGCGGGCGAAAGTGTGTCTGGAGCGAGCATTGTTCCGCAAGTTACCGACTTCTCTGTGGTCGCTCTCTCGAACGAAGTGGTGCTGGTCAGGTATCGAAGCGTTAGGACTACCGTATCCGACGCACGCAGACGCTTCGAAACGTTGCGTAGCTCGATCTGGAAACTCGATTCTGGGCGATGGCAAATGGTTTTTCATCAGGGGACGCCCGTCGAGCGCGGTTGACCGGTCGGTATGAAGCGCCCCCCGCTCTCCTTAGCCGCTGGACGTCTCCGCCGGGATCGGTCTTGCACCACCTGAAGGCCTTGCGGCTTCCGCAGAACCACCTATTCTTTCGTCGCAGCAATAGATGAAACAAGCCCCGCTTCAAGGCAAAAGCGTGAGGGCGATATCTCGGATTTTTGCCGATGAAACCGGACGAATGAAAGGTCGTGCGTCAAGCATATGCAAAGCAGATCACGGCGGCAGTCAGGATCGTCTAAGAGCGTGTCGAGACCGCTTTCGCTGAAGTGCCGCGACATAAT
>Ga0209051_1002031_pt1 | contig 15398 bp, 16 predicted proteins | sample AraplaCvi_mMS_r2_2_FD_184286 | JGI IMG/M metagenome (GOLD analysis project Ga0209051, IMG submission 184286) | Arabidopsis root microbial communities from North Carolina, USA - plate scrape MF_Cvi_mMS_r2 (SPAdes) (version 2) | ecosystem: Host-associated > Plants > Roots > Endosphere | place...
GAGTAGCGCGGCGACCAGCCGGGAGCCGATGTAGCCGGTCGCCCCGGTCACGAGTGTGCGCATGGGTTTCACCGTAGGTACGTACCCGCGCGAATGCTATTCCACCGCAGTGCGGTGGACGTCACTCAAATGCTCGTAGACCTGCGCGTTGAGGCGATTGTGCGCGACCTCGTCGGCGCTGAGTTCGCGCTTGACCTTGCCGGGCACGCCCGCGACCAAGGAGCCGGGTGGGATGACGGCGCCCTGGCCGACCACCGCGCCGGCGGCCACCAGCGAGCCCGCACCGATCCGCGCCCCGTTCAGTACCACCGCACCCATCCCGATGAGGCAGCCGTCCTCGATCGTGCAGCCGTGCAGAACGGCGTTGTGCCCGACGCTGACCCCGGCGCCGATGGTGGCCGGAAACCCGGGGTCGACGTGGACCGTCACGTTGTCCTGCAGGTTGGAGCCCTCGCCGATCTCGATCGGTTCGAACTCGGCGCGCAGCACGGCGCCGTACCAGATGCTCGCCTTCGGCCCCGCCGTCACGTGACCGACGACGGTGGCATTCGGCGCCACGAATGATTCCGGGTGCAGGTTCGGCGCATGGCCGTTGACGGTGAGGATCAGCGGCTCTGGCATGGCGGAAATCCTAGCCGCGGCGGTTCAGGCGCCCTGGAACACCTTGCGATAACTCGACGGTGACATCCCCAGCCCGCGGCGCAGTTGGTGGCGCAGATTGCCGCCGGTTCCCAGGCCTGCGAGGCGGGCGACCTCGTCGACGGTCAGGTCGCCGGACTCCAGGAGTTCGCGGGCATGGTCGACGCGCCGGTTGCGGATCCACGCTCCCGGTGCCTGACCCGTCTCCTCGCGGAAGCGGCGGTTGAAGGTGCGCGGGCTCATGTGGGCGTGCCTGGCCAGCTGCTCGACGGTCAGGTCCTCGCCGAGGTTCGCCAAGGCCCACGCCCGCGTCGCCGCGGTGGTCGCGTCGTCCTGCACCGGCAAGTGCCGATCGATGAACTGCGCCTGGCCGCCCTCCCGCCAGGGTGGCACGACGCAGTGCCGGGCCACCGCGTTGGCGACCTGAGCGCCGTGGTCGGAGCGAATCACGTGTAGGCACAGGTCGATTCCGGCCGCCAAGCCGGCAGAGGTCAGCACGTCGCCGTCGTCGACGAAGAGAACGTTCTCGTCGACGACCACCCTGGGAAACATGTTGCGCAGCTCGGACGCGAACTTCCAGTGCGTCGTGGCGGGGCGACCGTCGAGGAGGCCGGCCGCCGCGAGGACGAAGGCGCCGGTGCAGATGGACACCACGCGGGTCCCCGGCCGAATCGAGTCGAACGCGGTCCGTGCGGCAGGGGTCAGGATTCCGTGGTCGCGCGCCGACGGAAACCGCGTGCCGGGGACCACGACGGTGTCGGCTGTCGCCAATGCTTCCGGGCCGGCGGTGGGAACCATGCCAAAGCCGCTGGTCGTCGCAACCGGGTCGGTGTCGAGGCCGCAGACGGCGACGTCGTAGAGCGGTTGCCCGTCGTCGTCGACTGCCTCGCCGAACAGCAGGGGGGCGATCGCCGCGTCGAAGCCGACGACGGGCGGGAGGAGCAGGACGGCCACACGGTGCATCCCTCGAGTTTGGCACGTTCTTGACGAGTCGTGTCATTCATGCCACTGGCGGATTCGTTCGGCGGACGCCATCGTGTCCTGGTGACAATCGCCAAACCCGTCGAACGCCGCCCCCGCCTGCACTGGGCCTGGGTGATCGCCGCGGTCAGCTTCGTCGCCATCCTGGGCGCCGCCGGCTTCCGTTCGGTGCCCGGCGTGATGATGAACCCGCTGCACCACGAGTTCGGCTGGTCGCACGGCACGGTCGGGTTGGCGATGTCGGTCAACATGACGCTGTTCGGGCTGACCGCTCCGTTCGCCGCCGCGCTGATGGACCGCTTCGGCGTCCGGCCGGTCCTGACGGTGGCCCTGCTCCTGGTCTCTGCGGGATCGGCGCTGTCGGTCACGATGACGACGAGCTGGCAGCTGGTGCTGCTGTGGGGCGTGCTGGTCGGCGTGGGAACCGGATCCATCTCGATGGGCTTCGTGGCGACCGTCGCCACGCGCTGGTTCGAGCATCGGCGCGGCCTGGTCACCGGCGTCCTCACCGCGGCGAGTGCCACGGGGCAGTTGATCTTCCTGCCGGTCGTCGCCGAGGTGACGACCCGTCACGGTTGGCGGTGGGCGTCGATCATCGTGGCTGCCGCGGCGCTCAGCGTCGTCCCGCTGGTGCTGGTGTTCATGAGGAACTACCCGCGGGACGTCGGGCTCGTGGCGTATGGGGCGAGCGAAGCGACGGGAGACGGCACAGGATCTACGACGAGTGAGCCCGCGGTGGTGCCGACCGGCAGTTTCCGCGCGGCGTTCGACGGTTTGCGGATCGGACTGCGGGTGCCGGCGTTCTGGCTGCTCGCAGGCAGCTTCGCCATCTGCGGGATGACGACCAACGGTCTCATCGGCACGCACTTCATCCCGGCGGCAAACGACCACGGGATGCCGACCACCGTGGCGGCCGGGCTCCTCGCGACGATCGGCATCCTCGACGTCGTAGGGACGATCTTCTCCGGCTGGCTGACCGATCGGGTGGATCCGCGACTGCTGCTGGTCGTCTACTACCTGGGCCGGGGCGTCTCGCTGCTGCTCCTGCCGTCGCTGCTTTCACCGCACGCCGAGCCGAGCACGTGGGTGTTCGTCATCTTCTACGGGCTGGACTGGGTCGCGACGGTGCCACCGACCATCGTGCTGTGCCGCCGCTACTTCGGTGCGCGCACACCAGTGGTGTTCGGCTGGGTGTTCGCCTCCCACCAGCTGGGGGCCGCGGTCGCCGCCGCGGGCGCCGGGTGGCTGCGGGATCTCCAGGGTGACTACGACCTGGCGTTCTACCTCGCTTCTGGATTGTGTGCCGTGGCCGCGGCGCTGTGTCTCAGCGTGCGGAAACAGCAGGTCACCCCGCTTGATCAGGCCGCACCGGAGCGCACGGCGCAGCACTCTGACTTTGCCGATTCGTGATCTGAGCCCTTACGCTTCGGGTGGCGTCGCCACGAGAGTCGGGCTCTAAGGCGGCGCGATCAAACACGTTGAGGAGCCGAAATAGTGAAGACTCGCACCAGCCGAGCCATTGGAATGTCCGCCGCAGTCGCCGCGATCGCCGTGTCGCTGCCGTTGGCCATCAACGCGCAGGCGGATCCCCCACCGACTGCGACGGCCGACGCCAAGCCGCTGCCGGACTGGCAGGGCAACTGCGACCCGGTGCGCGCCGAGCTCGCGCCGAGTGGTGCCACCAAGGAGACCCTGGCGACGCTGCCGGTCGGTCAGGTGCTCGCCAAGATTCCGTCGCTGAGCACCTTCACGTCGGCGATCAACGGTGGCCTGAACCCCGCCGTCAACATCGTGCCCGTGCTCGAGAACGGCCCGTACGTGGTGTTCGCGCCGAACAACGACGCCTTCGCCAAGCTCGATCCCGCCGCGCTCGAGGCCATCAAGGCCGACCCGACCGCGCTGAGCAAGCTGGACTACTACCACGCGTTCCTCGGCCTGCTCGGCCCCGGTGACGTGGCAGGCCAGCGACCCACTCAGGAGGGCGCCGAGGTCAAGGTCACCGGCAAGGACGGCGACATCAAGGTCAACGACACCGCCAAGGTGATCTGCGGTGGCATCCAGGCCGCCAACGCCCGGATCTACATCCTGGACACCGTCCTGGATCCGAACTCCCCGCCGGCGCCCGTCACCCCGACGACGTCATTCAACGGGACGGGCAAGCCGCTCACCCCGACCAGCACCCCGACGTCGACCGAGGCAGCCGAACCGGCCCCCGCGCCGGCCGCCGGCTGACCCCACCCGCTTACGCGACTTCGGCGCGTTTCCGTTCGCCATTGAACGGAAACGCGCCGAAGTTGTCTCTGCAGGCGGTTAGAGGCCGAGATCCTTGCCGATGATCTCCTTCATGATCTCCGTGGTGCCGCCGTAGATGGTCTGGATGCGGACGTCGACGTAGTCGCGGGCCACCTTGTACTCGTTCATGTAGCCGTAGCCACCGTGCAGTTGCACGCAGTGGTCGACGACGCGCTTGCCCAGCTCGGTGCACCACCACTTGGCCTTGGACGCCTCGACGGCCGTCAGTTCGCCGTCGACGACGGCCTGCAGGCACCGGTCGACGTACGCCTCGGCGATCTCCAGTTCGGTGTCCATCTCGGCCATGACGAACTTGTTGTGCTGGAAGCTGCCGATCGGTTGGCCAAAGGCCTTGCGGTCCTTGACGTATGCCAGCGTGTCGTTGAACGTCGCGCGGGCACCGGCGACCCCGGCGATCGCGATCGACAGCCGCTCGGACGGCAGGTTGGTCATCAGGTGATAGAAGCCGCGACCCTCCTTGCCGAGCAGGTTCGCATTCGGGACGCGCACGTTCTCGAAGTTCAGCTCCGCCGTGTCGGCGAAGTGCTGACCCATCTTGTCGAGCTTGCGGCCGCGGGTGAAGCCCTCCATGCCGCGTTCGACCACCAGCAACGAGAAGCCCTTGTGGCCGGCGTCGGGATCGGTGCGCGCCACCACGACGACGAGGTCGGAGTTGATGCCCGCGGAGATGAACGTCTTGGAGCCGTTGAGGATCCAGTCGTCCCCGTCGCGGACCGCGGTGGTCTTGATGCCCGCAAGGTCGCTGCCTGCACCCGGCTCCGTCATCGCGACGGCACCGATGAGCTCACCGGTGATGTACCCCGGCAGCCACCGCTCCTGCTGCTCCTCGGTGGCGAGGTTGGCGAAGTACGGGCCGACGATGTCGTTCTGCAGGCTCAAACCGGGCGACGGGAGGCCGTACTTGGTGAACTCCTCGACGATGACCGCGTTGAACCGGAAGTCGTCGACGCCGCCGCCACCGAACTTCTCGGGCATGTTGAAGCCGATCAGCCCGTACTTGCCCGCGGCGACGTAGGCCTCCCGGTCGACGATGCGTTCGCTGTCCCACTTCTCGGCGTAGGGCGCACATTCCTTCTCGAGGAACTGGCGTGCGGTCGCACGCAGCTGCTCGTGTTCTTCGGCAAAGATCAACCGCTTCATCGTGTTTCTCCTACTTCGCTTGCCATACGGGCTGTCTCTTCTCGGCGAATGCCAGTGGCCCTTCCCTGGCGTCCTTGGAGCGCAGGACCGTGCCCATCTCGCGCATGGTCCTCGTCCAGCCGGCTTCGTCGGCGGTGATGACGCCGTCGTCGATCCCGGCGGCCACCCGTTTGGTCGCCCACACGGCGAGCGGAGCGTTGACGGTGATGCGCTCGGCGAGGGCCAGGGCCGCGTCGACGACGGTGCCGTCGGGTACGACCTGGTTGACCAGACCCCACTTCAGCGCGTCGGCCGAGGACATCGGTTCGCCGGTGAACAGCAGTTCCATGGCGACCTTGCGCGGCAGCTGCTCGACGATGCGGAACACCCCACCCGCCCCTGCGATCAAGCCGCGCTTGACTTCTGGGAGACCGAACGTGGTGCGCTCCTCGGCGACGACGAGGTCACTGGCCAATGCCAGCTCGGTGCCGCCACCGAGGGCGGTACCGTTCACCGCCGCGATGACCGGCTTGTCGACGACGTGTTGCACGAACCCGGCGAAGCCCCACTCGGCGTGCTCGGGGTGAAAGATGTTCTCCCGCCGCGAGATCGCCTTGAGATCGGCCCCGGCGCAGAACGACTGACCGGCGCCCGTGACGACGATCGCGCGGACGTCGGGGTCGTGCTGGGCCTCGTGAAGCGCGTCGCCGAGCCCGGTGCTGACCACGGCGTTGACGGCGTTGCGCGCCTCGGGCCGGTTCAGCGTGATGAGCAGGACGTTGCCGCGCCGCTCGGTCAGAACGGCCTGGGTCTCGCTCACAGCAGCTCGAGAATCGTGGCGTTGGCCTGACCGCCGCCTTCGCACATGGTCTGCAGACCGTACTGAATTCCGTTGTCCCGCATGTGATGCAGCATCGTCGTCATGATGCGTGCACCGGAGCCGCCGAGGGGGTGACCAAGCGCGATGGCGCCGCCATTGGGGTTCAGCCGCTTCTCGTCGGCCCCGATGTCCTTGAGCCAGGCCAGCGGGACCGGCGCGAAGGCCTCGTTCACCTCGAAGACGCCGATCTGGTCGACGGACAGGCCCGAGCGCTTGAGCGCCTTCTGCGTGGCCGGAATCGGGGCGGTGAGCATGATGACCGGGTCGGCGCCAGCCAGCACGGCGGTGTGCACCTTGGCCAGCGGCTTGAGGCCCAGTTCCTTGGCCTTCTCAGCGGACATGAACAGCAACGCTGCCGAGCCGTCGGAGATTTGGGAAGCGTTGCCCGCGTGGATGACTCCGTCTTCCTTGAACGCCGGCTTGATTCCCGCCATCTTCTCGATGGTGCCGCCGCGCCGGATGCCCTCGTCCTTCAGGACTACGCTTTCGTTACCGTCCGCGTCCTTTACCTTGATCGCCACGATCTGGTCGTCGAACGCGCCTGAATCTTGCGCGGTGGCGGCCTTTTCGTGTGATCCGAGGGAGAACTGGTCGAGCGCGGTGCGGTCGAAGCCCCACTGCTCGGCGATCATCTCGGCGCCGACGCCCTGGTTCGGGGTCTGGGTGTAGCGGGCACGGAAGGCCTCGGGGTAGGGATGGCCGCCGTTGGCCAGCGAGGCGCCCATCGGGGTGCGCGACATCGACTCGACGCCGCCGGCGACGACGATGTCGTAGTGCCCTGCCACGACGCCCGCGGCGGCGAAGTGCACCGACTGCTGACTGGACCCGCACTGCCGGTCGACGGTCACGCCGGGAACGCTCTCGGGCCAGCCGGCCGTCAGCACCGCGGTCCTGGCGATGTCGAGGGCCTGCTCGCCGGCCTGCATGACGCAGCCCCAGATGACGTCGTCGACGAGAGCCGGGTCGACCCCGGCCCGTTGGACGAGGCCATTGAGGACCTGCGCCGACAGCTCACCGGGGTGAACACCGGAGAGCCCGCCGTTGCGCTTTCCGACTGGTGATCGGACCGCTTCTACGATGACGGCTTCGGCCATGGACATCTCCTTTGACGTGGTGTGATCGAGCACTTCGCGCGATGATGCGATAGCTCCGAAGGTAGATGAGTAGGTTTACTAGGTCAACCTACTGGTTGGTAGACGTACGGTGCCGAATTTGCCCTACATGGTTTACTGAGTTGTACAACCGACCGAATACAGCTCGGAGAACTGGTGGCTCGCAACACGCCCTTGGCACCCATGATGGGGCCGGACGCCGTCGCGCCGCGCGGCGGCACGACCATCCGCTCCCCCAAGACCGCCGAACTGGTCGCCGGGACGCTGCGTCGCATGGTGGTGGACGGCCAGCTCAAGGAGGGCGACTTCCTGCCCAACGAGGCCGAGCTGATGACGCACTTCGGCGTCAGCAGGCCGACGCTTCGCGAAGCCGTGCGAGTGCTCGAATCCGAACGACTGGTCGAGGTGCGACGCGGCTCGCGGACGGGGGCGCGGGTACGCGTGCCCGGTCCGGAAATCGTCGCGCGACCGGCCGGCCTGCTCCTCGAACTGTCGGGCGCGACCATCGCCGACGTGCTCGTCGCGCGGTCGGGTATCGAACCGCTCGCCGTGCGTCTCCTCGCCGAGACCGCCTCACCCGCCGCGCTCGACGAACTCGACGGCATGCTCGCCGACGACATCCCCGCGGGCTGGCAGTCGGGCCGGCTGGCCGAGGCCACCGGCGAATTCCACCGTCGCATGGTGGAGCTCTCGGGCAACGCCACCCTGACGATCATCGCGGGCATGCTGCACGAGATCACCGTGCGGCACACGGCTTTCGCCATCAAGGAGCTCCGCGAGGTCTCCAAGGCCGACTACGACAAGCTGACCCGGTCCTATCGGCGGCTGATGACGCTGCTGCGCGCGGGTGACGGAGCCGGCGCGGAGACACATTGGCGCAAGCACCTCGACACCGCTCGGAACCTGCTGCTGCAGGGCCTCGAGGACGTCAAGGTCCGCGACGTCATGCAGTAGTGGACGCCGACCACGTCACGTGGACGGGAACGTCGTCGGCCCACGGCTGGCGCGTGACCATGTCGGCCACTCGCACGAAGCCGCGTTCGAATTCACCAGTGGCCGCGTCGACCAGTCGGTAGGCCTGCCGTTGCCGGTGGATGGGCTGGGCGTCGAGTAGCACCACCCGCACCTCCCCCGGCTCGAATCCGCACCGCTCCTGCATCGCCGCGATGAGCTGTTCGTTGTGCATGTGCCCGTCGCCGAAGTTCCAGCCGATCGCGGTGCTGCACAGCCGCTCTCCCTCGGTGACGACGTAGTCGGCCTCGTCGCCGTCGGCCATCGCCCGGTGCACGAGGGTGAACAGCGCACGGCCGTGGGTGTTCATCGCCCGGAACGCATATCCGGAGTGCAGCATGACGAGCGCCTGCTCGGGGCTGCCGTAGATGCGCTCCACCTGAGACTGCGGCATGCTCGCGATCGCGACCAGCCCGGCCTTGATCTTCTCCTCGGCCGAGGGCTTCATGCACCACTGGGTGGTGTCCCAGTTGCCGGCGTAATAGCGCATGCCTGGCAGGAAGGACACCTTGCGCGGGAACAGGTTTCCGATCACCACGGTGCCTGCGACGACGGCGAACAGCACGATGGGCAGCGGGCTGGTGAGGTCGCCGAGGCCGATGTCCGCGTGGCCGACGAACAGCGCCAGCACGCTGAACATCATGAAGACGTTCCACTCCAGCGGCACCCCCATCGGGATCGCGGACAGGATGCCGAAGTGGAAGATCAGCATCACCGTCGCCGCGATGGCCGTCGGCCAGCCGCCGTGGGTGAAGAACAGCACCAGCGGCACCAACCCCTCGACGGCGGTGCTGAAGTGGGCCACGATCCTCGAGATCCGTCCCGGCCGAAGGTCGTCGGGGAACCGCTCGAAGAAGGCGCGCTTGAACGCCTTGGTCCGCACCAGCGGGCTGTTGGACATCATCGTCGAGATGACGAACGGGAAGTGCTTGTTGAGCTTGGAGGTCGCCGCACCGATCCAGATGACAAGGCACACCAGCTTTGCGGCGATGATCATGTCGACCCCGCCGAAGAGGAACGCCACCGTGAACGACGCGTACACCTCGCCGCGGGCGGCCAAGAAGATCACCTTGTCGCGCAGGCCGGCGACGGCAAGCAGCCCGAGGATCGTCCAGATCTGCCACATCGGCAGCACCCCGACGGTGGTGTCGAGGACCGGGATCGGTCCGGTGCCGTCGGAGAACAAGGCGACGACGAGCACGATCAGCAGCGCTCCGTAGAGCAGGGCGTCGAGCGGGGTGCGGGCCGTGCCGCGGGTCAGCGGAATGCGCGTCGGCCACGGTGGCAGCCGGATCGTTCCCGGCCGCAGCCAGTACAGGATCGATCCCATCGGCGGGAAGAACCGGTTGTTGAGCGGTCCGAAGCCACACCCGAGGCCGACCACCTCGAACAGCATCGTGAACAGCACGACCTTCTGGAACACGATGGGCTCGTCGTACCAGGAGGTCACGTTGGTGAGGCCGTCGATCCCGGACGTGGCCACTGCAAAAAGCGCCCCCGCCAGCACGTACAGCAGGATCTTGACGACGTAGAACAGGTGCAGCACCACCGGCGTGCCGAACCCCACCTCGGCCCAATGGCGGGCCAGCGGTCGGATTCTCTCCGCGCGAGTGCCCTTGCTCCATTCGGCGAAGTCGACCACCGGTAGGTCGGGCTTGAGAAATCCCATGCCGGCAAGACTAGAACGTGTTCTAGATATCTCGGGCCACTTTCCCTTGGCGCGTGACGTAAAGTCTGGACCCGTGAGTCCAAACTTAGCGGCGGCGACGGCGGACCCGGCCGTGCGGAGGCTCACCCCGAAGGGCCGTGCGACGCGGCAGCGAATCGTCGACGGTGCGGCCGCCGAGATCCGGATTCGGGGCGCGGTCGCCACCACGCTCGAGGACGTCATGGCGCACACCGCAACGTCGAAGAGCCAGCTGTTCCACTACTTTCCCGGCGGCAAGGACCAACTGCTGCTCGCCGTCGCCGAACTGGAGGCGGCGCGCGTGCTCGGCGACCAGCAGCCCCACCTCGGCCAACTGGTGTCGTGGGCGGCGTGGCAGCGGTGGCGCGACGCCGTCGTCGAGCGCTACCGCCAGCAGGGTCAACTGTGCCCACTGTCGACCGTGATGTCGGAGATCGGTCGCACGCCCGGCGCGCAGGCCGTCACGACGACCCTGATCGACCGGTGGCGCTCGGAGATCGAAGTGGGCGTGCGGGCCATGCAGGCGCAGGGCAAGATCGACGCCGCGGTCGACCCGGCGCGCGCCGCAGCGGCGCTGTTGGCAGGCATCCAGGGCGGGGTGCTGGTACTGATGAGCACCGGAGACATCGGCTACCTCGAAGCCGCGCTCGACGTCGGCATCGCCGCCCTTCGCGGTTAGCCCGCCGAGAGCGCGGCTTCCAGTCCGGACACGTAGTCGTCCATCCCGTCGGGCCCGCCGAGGGCCGACTCGGCGGCGTGCACGCCGATCGTCACGGTGTCGCCGACGCCGCCCACGACGTGGGTCAGACCCATCATCGGCGACAGCCCGGCGAAGGCGGTGGCCATCGTGACGGGCGCCCCGCCGAAGGAGAAGTCGGCGGCGCCGCAGTTCACACTCGACACCACGGTGTTGCCCGTCACCGCGGCGGGACGGACGTCCGCGTCGAATTTGCCCATCCCCCAGCGCAACAACCGCGCGGGCGTGGCGGCGAAGGCCAGATCGGCGGCGCGCATGGCCGGGTGGGCGGCGCGCAATCGCCTGACCGCCAGGTCTTCGGCGATTCTGGCGGTGCGCTCCTGCGCCGCCAGATCGGGATACAGGCCAACGCCGACGTTGCCGAAGTGGTTGTAGGCCAGGCGCGGTGGCGGCTTGGTCATCGGCACCTCGGCACCGAGCGCCGACGGGTCGTCACCGAGCGCCCGCAGTAGTGCGGCGAGGGCGGCCGACACCGCTGCCAGGGTCGCCACGGTTACGGTCGTACCCGCCAGCTCGGAGCGCGGCCGGACGACGGTGCGCAGGCTCCGCGGCCCGGCGGGCCGGTCGTTGGTGCGCAGCAGCGGGCGAAGCTCCGCCTGCGCGGGCACCACCGCGGCCTCGACGTCGGCCGCCAGCCTGCGGTGTGCCCTGGCAGCCCGAAAACCCGCCAGCGGCAGACTGATTGGGCCGTTCGCCGGCGGATGGATCGTGGGCACCTGCACGTCGACCCTGCCGAACATCAGCGCCGCATGCGCCGACGTGCGCCCACCGCCGCCCAACGCGTGCGAGATCTGCAGCACCGCAACGGTTCCCGGACCGGTCACCCCCGGAACCCCGTCGACGCCGGTGAACACGTGCAGGCGCCATGCCGTCTCCGTGGCGTCCAGCTGCTCGTCGACGAGCGCACCGACCGCGGCCAGGCAGCCCGCCCAGGTCCGGTCGTCGAGGTCGTGCACCACGAACTGCGACAGGTCGACGTCGCGAGGCACCCAGGTCGGATAACCCCACGAGCCGTCGTCGGCGACGCGCACCGACAGCTCGGGACTGGTGCGGGCGCGGGCCGCGAGACCGTCGAGCGTTCGCGCCACGTCGGCGGGCACGCCGTCGAATCCGAACAGCAAGAAGGTGTCGTTCGGAATCTTGCCCGCCAGCCAGAAGGTCTGCGCGTCGATCGGCGTCAGCCGCTGCTGGGTCATGCGCCCAAGGCTAGGCTGCGGTCATGCTTCCAGTGGCAAGCGCCGACGGGACCGTGCTCGTCACCGGCGCCTCATCCGGCATCGGCGCGGAACTCGCCAAGGAATTCGTCAGCCGGGGCCGCCACGTGGTGCTGGTCGCCCGGCGAGCCGACAAGCTGCAGGCCCTCGCCGCGTCGCTCGGGTCGGGCGCCGACGTCCTGGCGGCCGACCTCTCCAAGGCCGACGAGCGCGCCGCCCTTCCCGGCCGCGTCGCCGAGTTGGGACTGGTCGTCGACGTCCTGGTCAACAACGCCGGGCTCAGCACGTCCGGTCCGGTCGCGACGTCGGATCCGGCCGCGGAGCTCAACCTCGTCGAGGTCGACGTCGCCGCCGTGGTCGACCTGTGCAGCCGCTTCGTGCCAGCCATGGTGGCGCGCGGCCGGGGTGCGGTGCTCAACGTCGCGTCGGTCGGGGCCTTCGGGCCGCTGCCGGGGCAGGCCGCCTACGGTGCAGCCAAGGCGTTCGTGTTGTCCTACACCCAGGCCATCGGGCAGGAGCTCAGGGGCACCGGCGTCGTCGCGGCGGCGCTGTGCCCCGGTCCGGTGAAGACCGAATTCGGCGCGGCCGCAGGCATTTCCGACGCGGACGCCGAGGCGGCGTTGCCAAAGGCCATGTGGGTGAGCGCCGCCGACGTCGCCGCCGCGGCGGTGGACGGGCTGGCTGCGGGCAAGACGGTCGTCGTCCCCGGCGTGTTCAACAGGGTTGGCGCCGCGGCCTACCAGGTTCTGCCGCGCCGGCTGCTGCTGCCGATCCTGGCCCGCACCCATCCGGCGCTCAAGAAGCGCTAGTCGCCCGCTCCGATGAAGTCGACGATGCGGCGGGCTACGTCGTCGGGTCGGTCCAGTTGCATGAAGTGCCCTCCGCCGTCGACGATCTCGGCCCGGCTGCCCGGCGGCAGCGAGGGCTCCACCCACCGCGTGTAGTCCGACGTGGCGCAACCGTCGTCTGAGCCGTGCAGGTAGAGCGTCGGCAGCCGAAGGGGTGACAGCCAGTGGTCGTGCAGATCGGCGTAGCGCGGCGGCGGCTTGCTGCCGCGGATGGTGGCCCGGTAGTAGCCGAGGGCGGCACGCCAGTTCGCCGGCGCTCCGATCGCGTCGAGCACCAGCGCCACGTCCTCGTCGGCTGCATAGGACGGTGACCATTGCCGCCATAGGCGGGGCACCACCCACGACGCGGAACGTTCTGGCAGAAACGGCAATTGGAAGAACATGATGTACCAGCTCCGCAACAGCTGACGAGGGAGCTGCGCGGCCAGCTTGCCCGCGTCGGGCACCCGACCCAACGGCCGGAAGGCTCCCGCGGGCGGCACCGACATGATGACGGCCTTGCGGAACGGGCTGTCGGGCATGGCCGCCAGGCCGGAACCCGCGATCGCGCCCCAGTCGTGACCGACGAGGATGTCGCGACCGGTCGGACCGGCCGCGTCGAGCACGCGCAGCGCGTCGTCCATCAGGGCGCCGACGTGGTAGCTCCCGTCGGCCGACGTCGACGACGGCGCGTACCCGCGCATGAACGGGGCGACGACCCGCCACCCCGCGTCGACGAGCTTGGGCGCCACCTTGCGCCAGCCGTGCGCGGTATCGGGAAAGCCGTGGAGGCACAACGCAACCGGGGCGTCGTCGGGCCCCCACGACAGTGCCCGCAGGTGGACGTCGGGGGTGGGGACGTCGAGCCAGCGCGGTTCTGCCTTGGTGTCGCTTGCCATGCCCGCTCCTTCAGCGTCGACCCGTGCGTCGAACTCAAGGTACCGGCCGTCGTGCGGCGAACGGCATCAGACGTCGCGCACGGCGTCTTCGAGGTCCGCGACGACGATCCGCCGCATCCCGAGCATCGCCCTGGTCGCGGCGGCCGCGCGGGCGGGATCGGGGTCACCGAGCAGTTCGAACAGCCGCTCGGGAACGATCTGCCAGCTCAGCCCGAACCGGTCCTTGAGCCATCCGCACTGCGACTCGACGCCACCGTCGACCAACCGGTTCCAGTAGTAGTCGACCTCGTCCTGGTCGGCGCACCGCACCTCGAACGACACCGCCTCGGTGAACGGAAACTGCGGGCCGCCGTTGATGCCGACGAAGCGCTTTCCGTCGAGCATGAACGTGCCGGACACGACCTGGCCGGGCGTCCCGGGACCGGCATCGGAGTAGCGGTTGAAACCCTCGATCGACGAGTTGGGGAACACCGAGGTGTAGAACTCGGCGGCCTGCTCGAGATCGCCGTCGAACCAAAGCGACGGGGTGATCGGCGGCATGGGAGTGCCCTTCTGTCGGGGGTGCGGTCAGTGGTGCAGACCGACGGTCCCCGCGAAAGTCATCGTCGCGGCGTAGGTAACGTGCGTGGATGTCCATTGGCGAGACGGAAAGTTCATTGACGACGGTGGAGTTCCGCGGCGCGGACGACCTCACCCTGGTCGCCGACGAGTGGAACAAGGGCACCGACACCTCTGGCGAGCGGCCCGCCATCCTGATGCTGCACGGCGGCGGCCAGAACAGGTACTCGTGGAAGAACACCGGGCAGGTCCTCGCCGACCGGGGATTCCACGTCGTCGCACTCGACAGCCGCGGTCACGGCGACAGCGACCGCTCACCAACCGCGAACTACTCCGTCGACTCGCTCAGCGCCGACACGTTGCGGGTGATCGACCAGATCGGCGGGCCGACGGTGCTGATCGGCGCCAGCATGGGCGGGTTGACCGGCATCCTGGCCGCGCACGAGGCGGGTCCCGAGGTCGTCACCAAGTTGGTGTTGGTGGACGTCGTGCCGCGGTTCGAGAAGGATGGCAGCGCCCGCATCCGTGACTTCATGTTCAGTGGGGTCGACGGCTTCGATTCACTCGAGCAGGCGGCCGAGGCGGTATCCGCCTACCTGCCGCATCGCGCCAAGCCGCGCAGCCCCGAAGGCTTGAAGAAGAACCTGCGGCTGCGCGACGGTCGGTGGTACTGGCACTGGGATCCGGCGTTCCTCACCAAACCGGCAGACGACCCGTTCGCCCGCATGGACATGCTCGAGCAGTCCGCGATCGACCTCCAGATTCCGATCCTGCTGATCCGCGGCAAGTTGTCCGACGTGGTGAGCCCCGAGGGCGTGCAGGACTTCCTCGCCAAGGTGCCGCGCGCGGAGTTCGTCGAGCTGTCCGACGCCGGACATACCGCGGCAGGCGACGACAACGACGCCTTCACCGAGGCCGTCGTCGACTTCGTGAACCGGTGAGCGCCTCACCGAGGGCTGGTGAGCGCGGCGAGGCCCAAGCCCGCGAACAATGCTGCCCCGCCCCCGGTGAGCACCGCGGCCCTGGTCGACAACGTGCCGCGGCGGATCCCGCCGGCTGCGGCGACCACGTCCAAGGCGTCGACCAGCAGCCCGAGTTGCAGCGCCCGGTGACGCAGCTGCGGTGAAGCCGAGTCCGTGATGGCGAGGGCCAGCGTCAGCTCGCGCGACCCGAACAGCTGAGTGGTGAAGGGCTGCTGGTGTTTCGAGCCCAGCCCGAGCAGGTGCGCGGTCTTGGTGGGAGCCAGCCAGGCGGCGGCGCCGGTGGCGAACCGCAAGGCGGCGAAGGTGGGGATGAGAGCTCGCTTCGATGTCGTCATACCAACACTGTGGTCGAGGCGCCGGCGGCTGTCAGGCGGTTGCCTTTCTCCTTCGCAACACGTTTCATCGAGGCATGACAACC
>Ga0209051_1002033_pt1 | contig 15386 bp, 15 predicted proteins | sample AraplaCvi_mMS_r2_2_FD_184286 | JGI IMG/M metagenome (GOLD analysis project Ga0209051, IMG submission 184286) | Arabidopsis root microbial communities from North Carolina, USA - plate scrape MF_Cvi_mMS_r2 (SPAdes) (version 2) | ecosystem: Host-associated > Plants > Roots > Endosphere | place...
GGCGATCGGCTCGCCGGGTGGGACGAAGTCTCTGTTGCGCAACCGATCCCAGTCGTGTGCGTCCTCGCCTGCGTAGCCGACGCTGACTTGGAGGTAGGGCTGGATCCGTTGCATGGGGTCCATCTGGGTGACGACGAGGGGAGCCGTCAGGCCCACGGCCCAGTTCCCGTCGAGGACGTACACGGCAGGCGCCTTCGTCGCGGTGGGGTCGTACCCCGGTGGCGTGGTGACCCAGATGCCGTAGAGACGCCCGCTGCTGGAACGCATTTCGAAGTAGTCGGTGTCGGCGAGGCAGCCCTGCCACATGGAGCTCATCAAGGTCCTTTACGGGTAGTCCATTGAGAATCGAATTATCCAATGGATAAACTACCGTAGTGAGCACGTCGAGTGTGGAACGCAGAGGCGATGCACGGGACCGTCTCCTGGTCCGGCTGCTCGACGCCTTCGAAGGGGACCTTCCCTCGCCGGAGGTGTCGCTCCGTGAGGTCGCCGCCCGGGCCGAAACCAGCCACGCCTTGCTGCGATACCACTTCGGTTCCCTTCCCGGCGTCTTGGCGGCCATGCTCGCGGCGCAGCGAGTTCGTGACAACGAAGCGCTGCTGAAGACCGCGCAGCAGAGCACCTTCGACGACTTCGTCGTAGCGATCTGGCGGGCTTACACCCGCCCGGAGCAGCTGGCGCGTGCCCGTGGCTTCTTTCACGTCGTCGGGCTCGCCGCGTACAGCCCAGGGGACTTCGGTGAGTTCGTCGACTCGCTCGGCGACCTCACCACGATGCTCGCGTCGCTGGCGGAGGGGGAGGGGCACGATCCCGAAGACGCCTTGAGCATGGCCACCGTGGTCATCGCCGCGATTCGTGGCCTGCTTCTGCAAGAAGTCCTGACGCCGTCGGCTCCCTCCGGGGACCCGGTCGCCATGATTCTGCGCATGAGGAGATGACGGCCACCCCTGCTCAGTCGACCGCCCAGCAGTGACGCTGGCCCCAGCGCATGACGAGAACGCGTGCTGCGCGGCGCGATTCAGGTCTCGCAATCGTGCGAAACGAGATGCGGTTGGCCCCCAAGTCCCCGCGGGGCAGTCAGTGGCGGGCGTCGGTCACCCGAGCATGCGCTGCAGCGCCGACGCCCATTGCGTCAAGCGAGCGACGTGCGCCGTCCAAAAGATGTCGGAAACGTCAGAATTTCCCGGCGGTCCGGCTGGTTTCACGTTTCCGTCGTGGTGCATTCGATGGAGGTCGACCATCCGCACCCCGTTCGGAGAACACCATGACACCGCGCACCACCTCGAATGAAGACCCGTGACGGAGCGGCCCCGACGGATCGTCGTCACCGGAGCCTCCGGCAACGTGGGGGCCGGTGTTCTGCGCGCCCTCGCCCGAAGTGAACCCGACGCCAGCGTGATCGGTGTCTGCCGGCGGCCCCCGACGCACGGGGAGCTCTACCGCGGCATGACCTGGTATGCCGTCGACCTGTCCTCCCCGACCGCTGCCCAGCTTTTGGCCCCGGCGATGCGAGACGCCGACGTGGTCGTCCACCTCGCATTGGCGATTCTGCCCGCACACGACGAGAACTATTTGTACCGGGCGAATGTCGGTGGCACACAGGCGGTGTTGGACGCAATGGCGACCGCCGGAGTGGGGCACCTGGTGTATGCGTCGAGCCTCGGGATCTACGCCCCCGGACTGGGAGAGCCGGTGTCGGAGACTTGGCCGACGAGCGGCCAAGCGTCGTCGGTGTACAGCAGGCACAAGGTCATGGTGGAAGCGATGCTCGACGAGTTCGAACTGCGTCATTCCGACGTGGTGGTGGCCCGCTTCCGGCCGACGGTCGTGGTCCAGCGCGAGGCGGCGTCGGAGCTTCGGTCGCTCTACGTGGGCCCGTTCGTCCCGCGGTGGGCGTTCACGCTCCTTCAGCGCCGGCTCTTGCCGTTGCTGCCGCTTCCCGAAGGCCTGGCGCTGCAGTTCGTCCACGCCGATGACGTCGGTGACGCGGCGGTTCGTCTGATGCAGCGTCGCGCGCGCGGCTCCTTCAACGTGGCGGCCGACGCGTTGGATCAAGCACGCATCGCGGCCTTGGTCGGTGCGCGCCCGGTCGAAGTGAAGCCCGCGCTCATGAGGCGCGCCGTTGGTGCGTTGCACCGTCTGCGGGTGGTGGCGGTGACGCCTGGCTGGTACGACGTGGCCACCAGATCGCCACTGATGGACACCTCAAAGGCCCGCGGTGAATTGGGTTGGCGCCCAACGTGGTCGTCGACCGATGCGGCGCGCGAGTTGATCGAAGGGCTCGCCGGTGGTGCCGTTGGGTCGAGTGCGGCGATGGGATGGACGGAAGGCGACGACATGGTCGGGCCGAAGACGATCGAGCGTGTGCACGACGTGACCCTGCTGCTGTGGTGCGTCATGGCTCTGACACGCGTGGCGAAGCCGGGACGGCCGGGGCTGGTTCACGGTGCCGTCATCGCCGCCAATCTGTTGTCGGGCACCCCTGCCGCGCTTGCCCGGGTCCGAGAACGGCGTCGAGACGTGGTGGCACTGATGGCACCCGCCGCCATCGGCACGGCGGTCCTCGCCAGCGTGCACGGTGGCCCTGCTGCGGCGGCGGCCACCGCGGTTCTCGGAGGACTCGGGATGACCGAGCGCCGCCGCACCAAGCGAAAGGCGAACCGATGAGTGAGCAGAGAACCGCCGATCGGCCCCGGGTGGTCGTCATCACCGGTGCGTCGAGTGGGATCGGTCGGGAGACGGCCTTGCGCTACGCCCGGCGGCGGGACCGCTTGGTGCTGGCCTCTCGCACCGAGGACACGTTGCGCGAGGTGGCCGAGGCGTGCTTCGCCGCCGGCGCTCGAGACGTGATGGTTCGGCCGACCGACATCGGTGAAGCCGACGAGGTGCAGCGTCTGTTCGACCTTGCGGTCGACACGTTCGGGGGAGTCGACGTTGCGGTGCAGTGTGCGGCGATCACCGCGTTCGGCCGATTCGAGGACGTGCCTGCCGGCGTCTTCGACGCGATCGTCCGTACCAATCTGACCGGAGCGGTCAATGTCGCACGGAGCGCGCTGATGCACTTCCAGGCGCGTGGCGACGGGCACCTCGTCTTGGTCGGGTCTCTTCTCGGTGAAGTCGCCGTCCCCTACCAATCTGCCTACGTGGCAAGCAAGTTTGCACTCAACGGGTTGGTTCGCGTTCTGCGACAGGAGAATCGAAGTCTGCCTGGCGTCCGTGTGCACGGAATCTATCCGGGTCCGGTGGACACTCCCGTCTACGGCACGTCGGACAACTATTTCGAACAGACGCCACGCGTGCCGCCCACCGCCGACACGCCGGCCTCCGTCGCCAAGGCCATCGTGCGGGAAGCCGACCGCAGCCACTCGACCGAGCGGCACATTGGCTGGTTCACCCTTCCCGCGATCGTCGCCTACCGTCTGATGCCGAGTGCGTTCGACGCGATGATCGGGCCGCTGCTGCGCGCGACGGCCTTCACGACCGAGAAGGACGGTGCTCCCCGGGGTGACGACCGCCGCCGTCGGCACGTCGAAAGCTGAACGCGGCCACGGATCCGGAATCCTCGCGACCGGAGGAAAAGGCTGTGCCAGGCCGTGTTCGGCCCGGATGTGGTCGACGCAAGGCCGAGCGGGACCTGAGTCGTCCTAACCGTTGTCCCGCCAAGCAAGCACCGACTTCAGGGACGCAAGGTCGTAACCGTTGGCCGCGGTGAGTTCGGTCTGGAACAACGTGACTCCTGCCTCCCGGAAGGCATCGGCGCTGTCGGCGTCTTCCCACAGCGTCGAGCGCTCGATGTCGGCGCCGTTGCGACCGAACGTCGCCGCGAGCTCGTCGACGCGGTCGCTGGACTTGCGGAAGGCGTCGAGGCTCGTGAATGCGTGCCAGATGTCGGCGTGCCTGGCAACGGCGGGCAGCGAGCGTTTCGGGCCAGTCCCCCCGATGAGGATCGGCAGCTTGCGCACGGGCGGTGGAATCAGGGCGGCGAGCCGCTTTTCGATGCGGATCAGGCTCTCGTCGAACAGGTCGAAGCGGGTGCCGAAGGTGCCGAAGTCGTAACCGTAGGTGGTGTAGTCCTTTTCGTACCATCCCGCACCCAGCCCGAGGATGAGTCGGCCGCCGCTGATGTGGTCGACGGTGCGCGCCATGTCAGCGAGCAGGTCTGCGTTGCGATAACCCACGCCGGTGACGAGGAGCCCGATCTCGGCGTGTGAGGTGATCTCGCCCCACGATGCGAGCGCGGTCCAGCCTTCGAAGTTGGCGACGTCAGGCTGCACGTCGCTCATGATGGGCTTGCCATCCACGATTCCCTCCATCGCCGGGAGGTGAAAGTGGTCGTAGCCGAAGATCACGTCGACCCCCAGGTCGTCGGCGGCCAGGACGGCTTCGCGCCACGTGCGGTAATCGGGCGTGCCGCCGGGCTGGATCTGTACGGCTACGCGGACGGGACGGGTCATGGATGCTCCTGAGTCAGGGAAGGGCGACTCTTGAGACCAAGTTCACTCGGCGCGGAGTTATTCCGACTCAGTGCAAGATCGCCCGCGCTGCGCGTTCTGCGATCAGCATGACCGGGGCGTTCGTGTTCCCGGAGGTGATGGTTGGCATCGCCGACGCGTCGACCACTCGAAGGCCGGCGACGCGGTACACGCGACAGTCGGTGTCGAGCACTGTGGTGGGCGACCTTGGTACGCCGCGTGGGTCGAACGCACCCATCGCGCAGGTGCCGACCGGGTGAAAGATGGTGGTGCCGAGCTCACGGGCCGCCTGCTGCAGGTCTTCGTCGCTCACCAGTTGCGGGCCGGGAAGTAGTTCTTCTGGGCGGTAGCGCGCCAGCGAGGGCGCCGCCATGATCTGCCGCGTCATGCGAAGGCCGCGCACGGCGAGCTCACGATCGGCGTCGGTGGACAGGTAGTTGCAGGAGATCTTGGGGGAGGCCAGGGGATCGGCATCGGCTATCCGCACGTGGCCGCGCGAGGTGGGTCGCAGATTGCACACCGAGGGCGTGATCGCTGCGAAGGTATGCAGCGGCTCGCCGAACTTGGCCAAGGACAAGGGCTGCACGTGCCACTCCAAATTGGCACTGGCCAGCGCGGGGTCGCTCTTGGCGAAGGCTCCCAGCGTGGACGGCGGCATGGTCATGGGTCCCGAGCGCAGCAACAGGTACTGAAGTCCCATGCCTGCCCGGGTGATCCAGTTCCGATACAGCGTGTTGACGGTGCGGGCGCCCCGCACCCGGTAGACCGTTCGCAGCTGCAGGTGGTCCTGGAGGTTGTCGCCCACTCCGGGAAGGTCGACCGACACCGGGACTTGATGCTGGGTGAGGAGCCCGGCCGGGCCCAGACCCGAGGCCTGCATGAGCTGAGGCGACCCAATCGCTCCGGCGCTCAGGATCACTTCCCGGCGGGCCTGGACGTCGACGATCTGGCCGTCTTTGAGCAGCCGGACACCGGTGGCGCGATGCCGAGCGGTGGTCCACGCGCCCCGACGCTGACCGTCCTGCACCTGGTCGTCCATCAGGAGCTTCACCGCCTGGGTGTGGGTGTAGACGGTGAGATTCGGTCGTTTGGCGACGGGATGAAGGAAGGAATCGGCCATCGACCAGCGACGGCCGCGCCGTTGGTTGACATGAAAGTAGGCACTGCCGGCGTTGTCTCCGCGGTTGAACTCCTCGATCGGGGCAATGCCCATCTGGGCCGCGGCGGCTTGCCAGGCGTCCAAGATCTTCCATCGCACCCGCGGTCGCTCGACGGCGATCTCACCACCGGCGCCGTGCCATTCGTCGGCGCCGCCGAAGTAGTCCTCCAACTCCTTGTAGATCGCCAACGTCTCGCCGGGACCGTCCCGGCCACCCCAGAGCCACCGTTCGTCACCGGTGGCCCGTGCCCAGAGTTCGTAGTCGGAGGCCTGTCCGCGCATGTGGATCATCGCGTTGATCGACGAACTGCCGCCGATCACGCGGCCGCGCGCGTAGTGAATGCTGCGGCCGGCCAGACCAGGGTCGGCCTCGGTCGCGAAGCACCAGTCGGTGCGGGGGTTGGCAATCGTGTACAGGTAGCCCACCGGGACCTTGATCCAGAACCAGTTGTCCTTGCCGCCGGCCTCGACCAAGAGCACTCGGTGATCGGGGTTGGCGCTGAGCCGGTTGGCGAGCAGGCAGCCCGCACTGCCTGCTCCGACGATGACGAAGTCGAACTCGGTGGCGGGGTTCATTTCCGGACTCGTTCCTCCATGGCGTCTGTCCCAGTGTGTGCGATGTTCACCTGGCACGTGCCCGTTCGGCGTGTGCTGTCGCTGACTGTGTCGTCCTCGTCGGAAGTGACCAGGCCCTTGCGGCACGTGTCTGCCGCAAGACGGGACGCGTGATCATATGCCCCCCTGATGCGGTGATCATCCGGCCGGTGAGCCAGCGGACGCGAGACACGTTGCCAGCGAGGCAATCCCCGGTGTCCTGGCAGCGCCGCACGCGGGGTGCTCGTGGCTCAAGATCAGCGCGGTGTCGGGGACGACTTGACCCGGTTCATGGCCGTGCATCATCGCGACGGCATCCGACCAGGTCCAGGTGTCGCTGTCGTAGCGGTACTCGGATTGGCCGACCCGGTGCGGGACGCCCCGAGGAGCGCCTGATCGACCGGCTGAACTCCCTCGCCTTTGATGCTGGTGTGGTCGACCCCCGCGGACGCACCACGAATCGGTGGTCGTCCAGGTGGAGACGATTGCTCCTGCATCAGTTGAGATTAGGAAGTCAGACAGCGATTCGAGTTTGAACGCATGAATGAATCGCCCGTGTCGCGACGCGTGCGGTCACCGACTGAGGCCGAACCACCTAGACGGTCGGATCAACCAGATTCGGAACGGGAAGCGGAGTGCCTTGAGCAGTTCTTTGCCCGCGGATCGCGTCATGCCACACGTGCGACGATGATGAGATCGGTTGGCACGCGTCGACCGGATCGGAGTCGGTGATGCCGCGACCGCATCACGTGGTGGTTCTCGTACTCGACGGCGCGCTCCCGCTGGACGTCGGGATCCCGGCAGAGGTGTTCCATCCGGAAACCGGGTTTGGATACGAGGTGTCGGTCTGCGGGGTGACCGCCGGCACGGTGCCGTCCCACGGGGGCTTTGGATACACGGTCCCGCGGGGCCTGGAGGCATTGGTCGACGCGGACACGATCGTCGTCCCGGGGTACGCCCCGGCGGGCCGGCCAATACCGGTGGAGGTCCGCGAAGCGCTCCAGAGCGCCGCATCGCGCGGGGCACGCATTGCGTCGATCTGCTACGGCGCATTCGCCCTCGCGGACGCCGGCCTTCTCGACGGCTTGCGGGCGACGACGCACTGGGATGCGGCAGAGAAGCTTGCGGCGCGGCACCCGCAGATCACCGTCGAGCCGAACGTACTCTTCGTCGACGAGGGGTCCATCCTCACCTCGGCGGGGGCTGCCGCCGGTCTCGACCTGTGCCTGCACATCGTTCGCTGCGACCTAGGCGTGAGCGCGGCGAACGAGATCGCCAGAGGACTGGTTACCGCGCCCTACCGGACCGGGGGTCAGGCCCAGTACCTGCCGAAGGCGAGCTCGGCGGCCCATGGCGAAAGCCTTGCCGCAACACGCGAATGGGCCATGACGCGGCTCGACCAGCAGCTCACGATCGCCGGACTCGCCGCACATGCGCAGATGTCGCCCCGAACATTCTTGCGCCGCTTCGCCGAAGAGACCGGCAGCACCCCGCTGCAGTGGATCCTGCGGGCGCGGGTCGACACCGCCCGCGAACTCCTGGAGAGCACGAGGCTGTCGGTCGACCGCATCGCCGAGCAGGTCGGCCTGGGAACCGGATCGAACCTACGACTGCATTTCCGGCGGCTCCTGGACGTGTCCCCCTCGGAGTACCGCGCCACCTTCTCCGGGCGGAACTGACCACCTATGAGATGTGTGGGGGAAGCGCGACGGTGTCGCCGGCCACGTCGATCGCGACCTTGCCACTGAGTGCATACGACCGCCTGTTCTCCAGCAGCTCGTGAGCCTCGCCCATTCGGGCGAGCGGGAGAGTCGCGCCGATGACCGGCTTCACCAGACCGCGCTCGACCAACGTGGTGAGCGCGTCCAGCTTTCCGCGGTTCTGTCGCGTGAACACGAAGTGGTAGGCAGCGTTCTTGCCCCACGCCTCGATCAGGTTCTGCGGCTGCGCGATGTCGACGATGCTGACGACGCGCCCGAAATCGGCCAGCGCCAACGGACTTCGGGTGAGCGCGTCGCCACCGATCGTGTCGAAGACGACGTCGACGCCCTTGCCTGCGGTCATCTCGGCGACGGCGTCGACGTAGTCCGTCGACGTGAAGTCGATCGCCGCGTCCGCCCCGAGAGAGCGCACGAACTCGTGGTCACCGGCCTTCGCGGTGGTGATCACCCGTGCGCCGATCGCCGTGGCGATCTGGATCGCAATTGTGCCGACACCGCCCGCGCCGCCATGGACGAGGATCGTCTCCCCAACGGCGAGTTGAGCCCGCGTTACCAGGGACTCCCAAACCGTGCCGCCGACGAGGGTCAGGCTCGCCGCCTCCAGGTGGCTGAGATTGTCGGGCTTGCGGCCGACGAGGTCGACGTCGGCGACGTGCTGCTCGGCGTACGAGCCGGGACCGCCGAAGATTCGGGGCGTGTAGTAGACCTCGTCGCCGACCCGGAACTCGGTCACATGGGATCCGACTTCCTCGATCACCCCGGAGATGTCGTGCCCGATGATCGCCGGGAGCGGCACGAGATCCGCGTAGTCTCCGCGACGGATCTGGTAGTCGAGCGGGTTGACGGCGGTGGCATGGACGCGCACCCGCACCTGTCGGGGGTCGACGGGCGGCACGGGGACGTCGCGCAGCTCGAAGACGTCGGGACCTCCGAATCGTTCGAGCACAACGGCTTTCATCGAGTTGGTCATCTTGGTGTTCCTCACCGTGGTTCTGGGGGCGCGCCGGGGCGGCCGGTTCTTTCTCAGTCTTGCGAGCGTGGTCCACGGTCTCTAGTGGCGACAATGCCGATATTCGCAAGGATAGTGACACGCCTGTCGCCCGTGGCGGCGTTACATGTGACATGGCTCCGTGGCGGGCCTCACTGGTGGCCAGCACGCTCCCGGACCCCGCCAATGCGTAATCGCCAGCCGGTCAGAAGCGGCCGGCGGTCAGGTCTCGACCATGACGGTGACGTGATGGTCGACAAGCTCACAACCCCGAGAAGGTCGAACGTCCCGCGGCCGAGTTGGCCGGCTGACGGCTGAGCAAGTCGTCGAGGTCGACCGGGGCGATGACAGGCGTCATGCCGTCGATCCGCGTCGTTTCTTCGTTTGAGTACGCCTCGTGGCCGGCCGGGCAATTCCGTTCATGACAATCGTGAGTAGACCTTCGGTTTCCAGCGGATCGCGGGTGGTTTCGGTGGCCATGGCGATCGCGTTGAGAAGTGTTGTGACGTCAGCCCATTTCACATCGGGGCGAACCGCGCCCTCGTCGATCGCCCTGGCCAACAGCGCGGTGCCGATCGCCTCGACCGGTGCCTGGCATGCGGCCACGAACCGAGAATTCTCGCGACCGCCAGTGGCAAAGGCTGCTGCCAGGCCGTGTTTGGCCCGCACGTGGTCGACGTAGGCGCGCAGCCACGAGTCGAGTGCTTGAGTCCCGTCGCATTCGTTCAGCAACTCGTCGCCCAATGCGCACAACGCCTCCACCTCGGTTACGCACACTGCGACGAGCAGATCCCGGCGGTCGGGGAAGTGCCGGTAGAGCGTCGCGTTGCTGACCCCGGCGCGGCGGGCGATTGCATCCAAGGGGGCGCCAGGCCCGTGAATGGTGAACATCTCGTCGGCGGCAGCCAGGAGCGCTTCATAGCTGCGGCGGCCGTCAGCCCGCAGCGGTCGATCGACGAGTTGGCCGAGCGCGGTACGTGCTGGCGTGATCGGTGGTCGTCGTGACACGGGCCCTCCGGACGGCTTGATAAACGGGGAACTCCTGACTTATGGTACGTCGACCGCTATCCGGGGAGTTCCCCGGATGAGACCGGCGCGGAGCCGATGAGACGAACGAGAGCGGAGGACTGCGATGTTCAAGATGCTGAGCTACCTGGTCAAGCGGGACGGGATGAACATCGAAGACTTCGTCGAGTACTACGAAAACCGCCATGTGCCACTCATTTTGAGTCTGGGTCCCGATCCGACCGTCTACAAGCGTCATTACCTTCAACGCGGCGACGAGGTCAACGTGGGCGAAGGGACGATCGACTTCGACGTCGTCACGGAGATCGCGTTTCCCGACAGGGCCGCGTTCGAATCCTGGATGCGAGCGGTCGGAACCGGGGACAACGGCAATCGGGTGGCCGCTGACGAAGCGCGGTTCCTCAACCGATCACGCACGCGAGCATGCGTCGTCCACGACCACGTCACCGCGGGGTGACGACCCCTGGCCGGGTGTACGTTCGAATTCGTGGTTGGTGACGAACGAGTCCAAAACATGGTCCTCGGTGACGTCGAGGTCATCCGAGCCATCGAGTGGCACGAGCCGTTCTTGCCGCCGAGCGAATTTCTCCCCGACGTGGCCCCCGAGGTGTGGACCGCCAACGCGGACTGGCTGACCCCGGAACATTGGCAGCCCGATGTCGACCGGATGGTCATAGCTCTGCAGTCGTGGGTGCTTCGAAGTGGCGGCCGCACCATCCTGGTCGACACGGGTGCGGGTAGTAGGCGCGAGCGTCCCGGAATGGCGCCCTGGTTCGACCAACGGGAGAGTGATCTGCTGGCGCTGCTCGCCGAAGCCGATGTCCAACCGCGAGACGTCGACGTCGTCGTCAACACGCATCTTCACGTCGATCACGTGGGCGGCAACACCGTTGACGCCGGCGGTCAATGGGTTCCCGCATTCCCCAACGCCCAGTACCTGATTCCCGCCGCCGACGACGCCCACTATGGCCCGGGCAATGCGAGCGGAGAAGGATTGGGGGAGGTCGACCGCCTGGTCTACGAGGACAGTGTCGCCCCGATCCACGAGGCGGGGCAGGCCGTGCTGTGGGACGGGCTCTACACCATCGACGAACACCTCACCTTGGAATCGGCGCCCGGGCACACCCCCGGTACATCGGTTCTCAGGCTTGCGTCTGGGAGTGATCGCGCCGTGTTCGCCGGTGATCTCTTACACAGCCCTGTGCAAATCCTCGAGTCCTGTTGCAACAGTGCCTCTTGCCATTCGCCGCAACAAGCGGCCGCCAGTCGCCGCCGCATTTTGGAGCGGGCCGCCGACGAACGCGAACTGCTCCTCCCCGGGCACTCCGGCGCACTGCAAGTCGAACGTAGCGATGGCGGCTTCGCCCTCGGCCAGTGGGCAGCCTTCAGCCCCGGGTCGGGCAGAACCGACTAAGCGCCTGCGTTGCGGGCCGTTACGGCGGCAGCCGTCGTCTGAGCAGTCGAAGGAACCATGGCGTCGTCGTCGACTGCCTCTGTCTGGACATCGGACACCGACAGATCCTTGGTCTTCTGCGCCGCCAGCACCTCGACGAGTAGAGCCTCGTCGTACTTCGCCTCGGCGGCTTGGGCACGCTTTCGCGCATCTTCTGCTTCGCGCTGGGCCTTGCTTCGCGCTTTGCGCAACGTTTCCCGCTGTTCAGCCGACGTCTTGATGGCGCGCTTGAGTTCGGCCTGCTGGTCGACTGCCGCTTGTAGCGCGGTTTCGTCGGCGCTCCGCTGCTCGGCGTTGTCCTCCAGCCGTTGCAGCACGAGGGAGAGCTGATTCTCGGCCCGAGCCGCCGCTTCTTGGGCGGCCTGCCAATTGCCGCGTGGCTCGTCCAACGCAGTGTGGTCGACTTCCAGGTCGGCGTCGGTGGTAGTGGACTGGTTCCGTGCATCTGCTGTACTGATGATTGGCTCTTTCCGTGGTCGGGGCTCTCGCGCGCCGGGCGCGGTTAGTCTCGCTCTCGTCGACTGACGAGCCGATCTGTAGGGGGTTCCCGTTATTCGGCATCGCAATCGCAGGGGGCGCCACCAGCGAGCGGCTCGGGGGCTCTGGCAGTACCCGTACTGCGGGGATCTCCTCGGCGTCGGGCGTAGCGCATAACTTGGCAACGGTCAGCCGTCCATCGGTTCATGCGCGGAACCGACGACGAAGCGGTCACTGACGGTCCTGCCCGAACGACGAGAAAGGCGCCAAGTGGCACACAGCCAATTCACAACGCATGCAGAGCGTTTCGATCTCAGCGGCAAGCGCGGCCTGGTCACCGGAGGCACCAGGGGCATCGGGATGATGATCGCCCGCGGGCTCCTGCAGGCGGGCGCCCGCGTGGTCATCAGCTCACGCGACGCGGAAGCCTGCGCTCGGGCACAGGAGCAGCTGTCCGAATTTGGCGAGGTCTGGGCGGTCCCCGCCGACCTTTCGCGGCACGAGGAGTGTGAACGCCTCGCTGACCTCGTCATGGCCGATTCTGGGAGCCTCGACATCCTCGTCAACAATGCGGGTGCCTTGTGGGACGAGCCATTGGAGACGTTCCCCGACGCGGCCTGGGACTCGGTCGTCGACCTCAATCTGAAATCGCCGTTCTGGCTGGTACAGGCGCTGCTGCCGGCACTTCGCAACGCTGGGACCGCCGACGACCCCGCGCGGATCGTCAACATCGGCAGCATCGCGGCGATACACGTCCCGGCACGGCCCAATTACTCGTACTCCAGCAGCAAGGCCGCGCTGCATCAGCTCACCAGAGTGCTCGCCAAGGAGCTTGGCCCGCAGCACATCACGGTGAACGCGGTGGCACCAGGAGCGTTCCCGTCGGCGATGATGGCTGCCACCCTCGACGAGTTCGGCGAGGCGATCGCGGCATCAGCCCCGCTGGGCCGGATCGGCCGCGACGACGACATGGCGGGTGTCGCCGTGTTCCTCGCCAGCCGGGCGGGCGCATACCTGACGGGCACCGTCATCCCCGTCGACGGAGGGATCGCCACGACAGCTTGAGCGACGGCGACGATGCGATTCCGGGGTACTGGCGGTACCTCCCTGCGGGTGCGGCGCGGGCCTACGGTGAAGGGATGGACGCCACCCTTGATCTGCGCACCGAGATTCGAGAGTTTCTGAGGTCGCGTCGCGCCCGAATCGCCCCCGAGATGGCTGGCCTGCCCGCCTACGGCCGGAATCGGCGGGTCGAGGGCCTGCGTCGAGAGGAGGTGGCGCTACTCGCCGGGGTATCGGTCGAGTACTACGTGCGCATTGAGCGCGGCAGCCTGGCCGGCACCTCGGAGGGCGTGCTCGACGCGCTCGCCACGGCGTTGCAGCTCGACGACGCGGAGCGCGATCACCTGTTCCATCTCGCACGCCAGTGCGGGGCGCCCGGGGTTCGACGGCACCGCACGCCCGAGGCGACGGTGCGGCCGGCGCTGCAACGACTGCTCGACGCCATCACCGGTGCGCCGGCGCTGATCCGCAACGGCCGTCACGACGTGTTGGCCATGAATCATCTTGGACGGGCGCTGTATCTACCGGTGCTGGTCGACCCGCGACGGCCCGCCAACACGGCTCGGTTCGTGTACTTGCATCCCGTCGAGGCCGAACGGTTCTTCGTCGACTACGACCACGCGACGCAAAACGCGGCCGCAATGTTGCGCATGGAGATGGGCCGCAATCCCCACGACCAGGAGCTGATGGCCTTGGTGCGCGAATTGTCCTCGGGCAGTGAGCTGTTCCGGCGGCAGTGGACATCTCAGAACGTGCGGTTGCACGGGCACGGGACCAAGTGTGTGAACCATCCGGTGGTGGGGCGGCTCGAGCTGAACTTCGAGTCCATGGATCTGCCGAGCGATCCCGGCCTGCAGTTGAATGTCTACACCGCACCAGAGGGAGGGGCCGCCGCCGACGGTCTTGCCCTGTTGGCGTCGTGGGCCAGCCGGGAATCGTCGGATCTTGGTGTCGTTGGCGGATAGCTCGCAGAGCTTGACCAGACCGTACGTCGGGTGCTGGCACCCAGACGCCGCGGCTGGCCTAGCCTGGATGCCATGCCAGACGAGTTGTGGAGCGTTCAGATCGGTGAAACGACCGATGCGGGGAACGTCGGCGTCCCGCCAGTGCCGACTACGGTCTTCGAAGGCGACGAGAACGACGCGCGGACCGCGTACGCAGAGTGGTCTGGCAAGGCCGAGAGCGCAGGTTACCGCTACGTGATGTTGCGTCGGACCGGCGACGTGGTGGAACTGTGGGGGACGCCGCCGGCCGTTGGGTAGTTCGACACCCCTCACCACACCGCCATCGGTCAAGTCGTACGGAACGCTGACTGACTGCGGCGCAATGTGTTTCCCGTCAACGTCACTCTGATCGCAGCGAGGATGATCGCCGGGGCGCGCGCATGCCAACGTAGGCGACGACGAAGTACACCGACAGTTTCGGTGTCCTCGTCGCCCGCGAATTCGTCACTGGGACACACTGATCCCCTCACGGTCGACCAACTGTGTGGCCATCCGGACATCTCGGACGTAGGTACGCAACCGTCGGGTGGCAGGGCGGCGCCGACCGCACCCCTCCAAAGCCGAGGGCACAATGGAAGTCTCGACTGCATCGAGCAGTCGGTCAGGAGGGGACCGCAGTGACGACCATCGCACGCAACATGTCCGAACTCGGCTTCGCCCCCGTCATCGCCATACTGGCCCGGGGCAGCAACGACGTCACGACGGTGAGCAAGCACTTCTCCGCCCAACGCTCTTCGCAGTTCGGCAGCGCCTCGCTGACCGAGAAACGCATTGCAGGTGCCTCCCGTCCCCGCGCCGAGGGAGCCCGCGGCTACCCCAATCTGGGTGTCGTCTACGGAACCGTCGACCGGCAGGGTTTGGCGGCGCTGCGAGCCGACCCCCACGTCAGGAAGGTCACGGCTGCCCCCGAGTTCAGTCTGATTCGGCCCGTTGCGAGGGCCTCGGCGGTTCTGCCGAAGGCAAACACGTGGGGGCTGGAGGCGATGGAGGTGCCGGCTCTTTGGGCAGAAGGGTTGAGCGGCAAGGACGTTCGTGTCGCCCATCTCGACACCGGCGTCGACGCCACCCACCCCGCGCTGCAAACCGCGGTGGTCGAGTTCGCCGAATTCGACCGCACCGGCCGGAAGCGTCCTGGCGTCGAGCCCTACGATTCCGACACCGAGGACTCCCACGGGACCCATACCGCCGCGACGATTGCGGGCCGTGCGGTCCGCGGCAGCCACGTCGGGGTAGCTCCCGGGGCGTCACTGTATTCGGCGATGGTGATCGAGGGTGGGGACATCGTGGCCCGCGTTCTCGGCGGCATGGACTGGGCGGTTGGCGAGCGGGCACGGGTGCTGTCGATGTCTCTCGGGATCCGGGGGATCGTCGACGACTTCCTCGACATCGTCGACGTCCTCCGGTCCAACGGCGTGCTGCCCGTGGTGGCC
>Ga0209051_1002037_pt1 | contig 15365 bp, 10 predicted proteins | sample AraplaCvi_mMS_r2_2_FD_184286 | JGI IMG/M metagenome (GOLD analysis project Ga0209051, IMG submission 184286) | Arabidopsis root microbial communities from North Carolina, USA - plate scrape MF_Cvi_mMS_r2 (SPAdes) (version 2) | ecosystem: Host-associated > Plants > Roots > Endosphere | place...
GCGACGGTCCGGCCGCCCTGCGGTGAGCCGTCGTCGGTCACCTCGGCGACGGTGTGGCCAAGCAGCTCCGACGCGGTGGCGGCGGGTGCCGACGCGGTCGCGCTGGCGAAGATCACCGTCGGGCCACCGCCCTCGTCGGTGGAGTACCGCTCGCACAGTCGCACCAGGCGACGCAGCACCATCGCCACGTTCGAGCCGAAGATGCCACGGTAGTAATGGCATTCGTCGACCACGACGTACTTCAGGTTGCGCAGGAACACCGCCCAGCGGGCGTGGTTGCGCAACAGCGACAGGTGGATCATGTCCGGGTTGGAGAAGATCCACCGCGACCGCTCGCGGGCCAGCCGGCGCGCGTCGTTGGAGCTGTCCCCGTCGTACGGGCTTGGCGCGACGTCGCGCAACCGCGGGACCGCGTCGGTCAGCGACTGGGCGGCCCGCAACTGGTCGTGGCCGAGGGCCTTGGTCGGCGAGAGATACAGCACCCGGGCCCGGGGGTCCGTCGCGAGCGTCGTCAGGATCGGGAGCTGATAGGCCAGCGACTTGCCCGACGCGGTGCCGGTGCTGAGCACCACGTGCCGACCGGCGTGGGCCAAGTCGGCCGCGACCGCCTGGTGGGCCCACGGCTCCGTCATCCCGCGGTCGACGAACGCGCGGACGACATCCGGGTCGGCCCACGACGGCCACGGCCTGGTTTGGGCTCGCCGCGGCGGCAGGTCGGCCACGTGCCGCAACGGGTGCTCGTCGGGGTCGGAGCCGTCGACCGCGCGGGCGAGCAGCTCGCGACCGAAGTCCGACACCACCTCAGCCACGTTCCACCCCCTCGACGTCGACGACCACTCCATGATCGTCCCTTGCCGCGCGGCCCGGTGTCGCGGCAGGAATGCCCCGCTGGCCTAGTGTCGGATCGGTGAGCCAGCTCTCCTTCTTCTCGGCAGAGGCGGTACCGCCTGCGGTCGCCGACCTGACCGGGATTCTGGCTGCGCCGGGACAGGTGGTGCTGGTCGGTGACGGTGCGGACCGCGCCGCCCGCCTCTCGGTCGTGGTCGACGCGCAGTGGCGCGCCGAGGCGCTCGCCGAGATGATCGCCGACGCGGGCTTGGTACCGGAGATCGCGCGGACCGACGAGAACACACCCTTGGTGCGGACGGCGCCGGACGAGCGACTGACCGTCATCGCGAAGAACTGGACGCGCGGCGCGGTGAAGACCGTCCCCCCGCAGTGGCTGCCCGGCCCCCGCGAGTTGCGGGCGTGGACGCTGGCCGCCGGGATGCCCGAGTCCGACCGATACCTTCTCGGGCTCGACCCGCACGCCCCAGATACGCATACCGCACTCGCGGCGGCGATGATGAGGGTAGGAATTGCACCAACCCTGATTGGCACTCGCGGGACACACCCGGCGTTGCGGATCAGCGGCCGCAGACGCCTATCGCGCCTGGTAGAGAACGTGGGGGAACCTCCCGACGACGCCGAAGCGTTTCACTGGTGGCCGCGCTCGGATTGAGCTCGGCCGGTGGAGCCAGTTTGCGTAGGCTCGCCCAGAGTGCGAAATTGTCACTTGCCGCGGGCTGGTGGGACCACTGATTCAGTGGTGCCGCGCTTTCGGCAACATAGAAGTGGAGCGTAAAAACAGTTGGCTGACTCCGGCGGTGGCAGCGGCAATGGCACGATTCGGCGACTCGTAATCGTCGAGTCGCCCACCAAGGCGCGCAAGATCGCGGGCTACTTGGGATCGAACTACATCGTGGAATCGTCGCGTGGACACATCCGCGACCTGCCAAGAGCAGCAGCGGACGTGCCCGCCAAGTACAAGACGGAGCCATGGGCGCGCCTCGGGGTCAACGTCGACGCGGACTTCGAACCGCTCTACATCGTCAGCCCCGAGAAGAAGGCCACCGTCGCCGAGCTCAAGGAGCTGCTCAAGGGCGTCGACGAGCTCTATCTCGCGACGGACGGTGACCGGGAGGGCGAGGCCATCGCCTGGCACCTCCTGGAAACGCTCAAGCCGCGCATCCCCGTCAAGCGGATGGTCTTCCACGAGATCACCGAGTCGGCCATTCGGGCTGCCGCCGACGACCCCCGCGACCTCGACATCGACCTGGTCGACGCTCAGGAGACCCGCCGCATCCTCGACCGCCTCTACGGCTACGAGGTCAGCCCCGTGCTGTGGAAGAAGGTCGCGCCGAAGCTGTCGGCAGGCCGGGTCCAGTCCGTCGCGACCAGGATCATCGTGCAGCGCGAACGCGAGCGCATGGCGTTCCGCAGCGCCGGTTACTGGGACGTCACCGCCGAGCTCGACGCGTCGGTCTCCGATCCCGAGGCGACTCCGCCGAAATTCACGGCGAAGCTAAACACCGTCGACGGCAAGCGCGTGGCCAGCGGCCGCGACTTCGACTCCCTCGGCGGTCTGCGCAAGCCCGACGAGGTGCTGGTGCTCACCGAGCAGGCCGCCTCCGCACTGGCGGGTGGCTTGCGGGGCGCTCAGCTCAGCGTGGCGTCGGTCGAGCAGAAGCCGTACACCCGTCGCCCGTATGCGCCGTTCATGACCTCTACGTTGCAGCAGGAGGCCGGTCGCAAGCTGCGGTTCTCGTCGGAACGCACGATGAGCATCGCGCAGCGGCTGTATGAAAACGGCTACATCACCTACATGCGTACCGACTCGACGACGCTGTCGGAGACGGCGGTCAACGCGGCACGCAACCAGGCCAGGCAGCTCTACGGCGAGGAATACGTCCATCCGACGGCCCGCCAGTACACCCGCAAGGTCAAGAACGCGCAGGAGGCCCACGAGGCCATCAGGCCCTCGGGCGACGTCTTCCAGACGCCGGGCCAGCTGCACTCTGCGCTCGACAACGACGAGTTCCGGCTCTACGAGCTGATCTGGCAGCGCACCGTGGCCTCGCAGATGGCCGATGCGCGGGGGACCACGCTGAGCCTGCGCATCGCCGGGGCCGCGACGTCCGGCGAGCAGGTCGTGTTCAGCTCAAGCGGCCGCACCATCACCTTCGCCGGCTTCCTGAAGGCCTACGTCGAGAGCCTCGACGAGCAGGCAGGCGGCGAGGCCGACGACGCCGAGAGCAGGCTGCCGAACCTGACCCAGGGGCAGCGTGTCGACGCGTCGGACCTGACCGCCGACGGTCACACCACCAGCCCGCCAGCGCGCTACACCGAAGCGTCGCTGATCAAGTCGCTCGAAGAGCTGGGCATCGGCCGTCCGTCGACGTATTCGTCGATCATCAAGACGATTCAGGATCGCGGGTACGTCCACAAGAAGGGCAGCGCGCTGGTCCCGTCGTGGGTGGCGTTCGCCGTAATCGGGTTGCTGGAGCAGCACTTCGGCCGCCTGGTCGACTACGACTTCACCGCGGCCATGGAGGACGAGCTCGACCAGATCGCCTCGGGCAACGAGCGACGGACCAACTGGCTCACCAACTTCTACTTCGGTGGCGACCACGGCGTCGAGGGCTCGATTGCCCGCGCCGGTGGGCTCAAGAAGTTGGTCGGTGGCAACCTCGAGGACATCGACGCCCGACTCGTCAACTCCATCAAGCTGTTCGACGACGAGAACGGAACTCCGATCAACGTCCGCGTCGGCCGCAACGGGCCGTACCTGGAGCGGATGATCCCCGATCCGGACAACCCAGGGGAGCTCAAGCCGCAGCGGGCCAACCTCAAGGACGAACTCACGCCCGACGAGCTCACCCTCGAGCTGGCCGAGAAGCTGTTCTCGACTCCGCAGGAGGGCCGTTCGCTCGGCGTCGACCCGGTGTCCGGGCACGAAATCGTCGCCAAGGACGGCCGCTACGGACCGTACGTCACCGAGATCCTGCCGGAACCGATCGAGCCGCCGGAGGATCCGGGTGCCGCGCCGGCGAAGAAGGCCAAGAAGCCGCCGCCAGGGCCCAAGCCGCGCACGGGCTCGCTGCTGCAGTCGATGGACCTCGAGACGATCACCCTCGACGATGCGCTGAAGCTGCTGTCGCTGCCCCGCGTCGTCGGCGTCGACCCGTCCAACAACGAGGAGATCACCGCGCAGAACGGTCGTTACGGGCCATACCTGAAGCGCGGCACCGATTCTCGGTCGCTGGCCAACGAGGAGCAGATGTTCACCATCACCCTCGAGGAAGCGCTGAAGATCTACTCCGAGCCCAAGCGGCGTGGCAGGCAGGGTGCCGCGACGCCTCCGCTGCGCGAGTTGGGCAACGACCCGGTCTCCGAGAAGCCGATGGTGATCAAGGACGGGCGCTTCGGTCCGTACGTCACCGACGGCGAGACCAACGCCAGCCTCCGCAAGGGCGACGACGTCATGTCGATCACCGACGGTCGGGCTTCCGAATTGTTGGCCGACCGCCGTGCGCGTGGTCCGGTCAAGAAGAAGGCGGCCGCGAAGAAGGCCGTCAAGAAGGCACCAGCGAAGAAGGCGCCAGCCAAGAAGGCCGCGGCGAAGAAGGGCTAGGTCTGGGCCTGGCTCGAAACCCGTCGTGGCGCAGCCAGATTGAGCGGCCGCGCCAACTGGGTGGGTGCGTTCCGGCCACGGAGCTCGACGGTCTCGCCGACGTCCCAGCACAAGGCCTCCGCGTCGAGGGCGCCGCTGACCGCGATCGCCGACGCCAGCACGTGGCCCTCCTCGAGCTTCGCCAGCTCGGTGAGCCTGGCGGCCTCGTTGACCGGGTCGCCGATGACGGTGTACTCGAAGCGAGCCTGGGCGCCGATGTGACCGGCGATGGCCCGGCCCGCGGACACTCCGATGCCGAAGTCGGTCTGGCCCAACACCTCGATCAGCTCGTCGTGCAGTTCCCTGGAGGCGGCCAGTGCCGCACCGGAGGCGTCGGGGTGCTCGATCGGGGCGCCGAAGATGGCGAGCGCGGCGTCGCCCTGGAACTTGTTGACGAACCCGCCGTGGCGGTTGACGCTGTCGACGATGACGCGGAAGAACTCGTTGAGTAGGCCCACGACCTCGGCGGCGGGCCGGGTCGAGGCCAGTTGCGTCGACCCCACCAGGTCGACGAAGAGCACGGCAACGTCGCGTTCCTGGCCGCCGAGCTCGGTGCCGCGTTCGAGCGCGCGGCGGGCGACGTCCTCGCCGACGTAGCGACCGAACAGGTCTCGGAGGCGTTGCCGCTCCGCGAGGTCGCGGACCATGTCGTTGAATCCGGCCTGTAGCAAGCCCAATTCGCTGGCGTCGTAGATCTGCATGTGCGCGTTGTAGTTGCCGCGCTGCACTTCGCCGAGGGCCCAGCGCAATTGGCGCAGGGGGTCCGCGATCGACATCGCGACCAGCACCGTGCCCGCCAGCCCGATCACCAGCGCGGCGACGGCCAGCAGCAGGATCGGGGTGTTGAGGCGCTCGGAGGGTGCGGTCAGGATTCTGAACTTGCTTGCCACCAGGGCCAACACGATCGCCAGGACCGGCACGCCGGTCGACAGCACCCAGGTGAGCACCTGGCGCTGGATGACCCCCGGAGCCCGGAAGCTCTCGGGGACGCCACCCCGGAGTGCGGCGACGGCGACGGGCCGCAGCACGCGCTCGGACTGGAGGTATCCGATGATCGCGGTGGCGGTGGCGCCGAGGGCCGCGGCGACGGCGACCACGGGCGCCGACCGGCTGGCGACGGGCCAGCTCGCGACGATGAACACGATCGACCCGAGGAACCAGTTCGAAACGTTGATCACGGACCGGTAGAAGGGCATCCTCAAGGCCCGCACGCGGGCCAGGTCGGTCACCGCAGGGTCACCACCGCCCAGCAGGCTGTCGCGGCGCTGCCAGCGGATCACCGGGATCAGCAGTCGCAGGGTCAGCCACGACAGGATCGTGAACGACACGAACAGGTAGCCGAGGAAGACCGCCAAGTTGAGGGCGGGCAGGTCCTGGAGCTGGATGCGGTCCTCCGCGGGCAGCCCGAACCGCAGGAACCCCAGCACGAAGAGTGCGCCGATGATGTCGGCCTGCAGCATGCCGAGGGTGAACACCGGCCATGGCGTGCGCGCCACCCAACGGACGAAGGCGGTGATTCGCCCCATCTGTGGTGTCGGCCCGGTCATGGGTCAACCGTATCGGTCCAGAGGCGTCGGCACGGGCGCTGTTCGTCGACGTGTTCCGTCGAGTGTCGGCCGGGCGCATTAGGGTGGCGCCTGATGAGCGGTGTTTTCTCGCGTCTTGTGGGCCAGGACGCCGTCGAAGCGGAGCTGGTGGCTGCCGCGCACGCGGCCCGCGGTGATTCGGCTCACAACCCGCTGGGCACCGGTGCCACCGGCGGCCGGATGACCCACGCTTGGTTGATCACGGGCCCGCCCGGGTCCGGTCGATCCATCGCCGCGGTGTGCTTCGCGGCGGCCCTGCAGTGCACGTCGGACGGTCCCCCTGGGTGCGGGGAGTGCCACGCCTGCACCACCACCATGGCGGGCACCCACGGCGACGTGCGTCGGATCATTCCCGAGGGGCTGTCGATCGGGGTCAAGGAGATGCGCGACATCGTCCAGATCGCGTCGCGCCGGCCGGGCACGGGGCGATGGCAGGTCGTGGTGGTCGAGGACGCCGACCGGCTCACCGAAGGCGCGGCGAACGCGCTGCTCAAGGTGGTGGAGGAGCCGCCGGCGTCGACGGTCTTCCTGCTGTGCGCGCCGTCGGTGGATCCGGAGGACATCTCGATCACCCTGCGGTCGCGCTGTCGGCACGTGGCCCTGGTGACGCCGCGGCTGGAGGCGATCGCCCGTGTGCTCGTCGACGTCGACGGCATGGCCGAGAAGGACGCCACGTGGGCGGCGTCGGTCAGCGGCGGCCACGTCGGGCGTGCCCGTCGGTTGGCCACCGACGAGCAGGCCAGGAGCCGTCGGGAACGCTCGCTGGGGCTGGCCCGCGACGCGGCGACGCCGGCGCGCGCCTATGCGGCCGCCGAGGAGCTGGTGGCCAGTGCGGAGGACGAGGCGAAGGCCCTCACCGGAGACCGCAACGAGGCCGAGACCGAGGAGTTGCGGACCGCCCTCGGGGCCGGCGGCACGGGCAAGGGGGCCGCGGGTGCGCTGCGGGGCGCCGCCGGGGCGCTCAAGGATCTCGAGAAGCGCCAGAAGTCGCGACAGACGCGGGCGTCGCGCGACGCGATGGACCGGGCGCTGATCGATCTGGCGACCTACTTCCGGGACGCCCTCTTGGTGTCGTCCGGGGCCGGCGCCATCCAGGCGAATCACCCCGACATGTCGGACAAGGTCGCGGCGATGGCGGCGCACGTCCCGCCAGATCGGCTGCTTCGCTGCATCGAGGCCGTGCTCGAATGTCGGGACGCGCTGGCGATCAACGTCAAGCCGAAGTTCGCGGTGGACGCCCTGGTGGCCACCGTCGGGCAGGCCCTTCGAGGCTGACGCCGGGGATCGTTTTGGGTTGGCGACGGTGCCTGCCGTAGACTCGTCCCGCCTGGCTGACCAGGCGTCGCCGCCTTAGCTCAGTCGGTAGAGCATCTCACTCGTAATGAGAAGGTCTGGGGTTCGATTCCCCAAGGCGGCCCCACATTTCTTGGACGTGGTCGGCAACGGAATTGCCCGCCAAGGTGCCCGTCCTCCAGCGGTCGAAGTCGTCGACGAATCGGTCGCGGAACGCATCCAACACCTCCGGTGTGTTCCCCGACGAATGCGGGTTGATCCTGATTCCTGGCACTGCCCACAGCGGCGAATCGGGAGAGAGCGGCTCCTCGACCGTCACGTCGAGTGTCGCGGCGCCGATGACGCCCCGCTGAACCGCGTCGACCAGATCGGCCTCCACGACGCAGCCGCCGCGGGCGACGTTGACCAGATGGGGCGTCGGACTTCATCGCCGCCAGCGCCGCCGCGTCGACGATTCCGGTGGTCCGTGCCGTCAGCGGGGCGGCGACCACGACGAGGTCCGCCCACCGAAGCTCCGACGTCATGTCGGCACTGCTCGTGATCCGGCCGAAGTCGGGATCGTCGGTGCGAGCGGTCCGCCCCGCCCCTCTGACGTGAACACCCAGTGCGCGCAGTTTGCGTGCCGTCGCCCGGCCGATGCCGCCGCATCCGATGACCAAGCAGGTGGATCCGGCGAGGCGGCGAACCGGGATCTCTCGCCAGAGCCGGTCGTCCTGCTGCCTGGCGGCGCGGTCGAATTCCTTGACGTGGGACAGCGCCGCGGCGACGACGAACTCGGCGATGTCCTCGTCCTGGATGCCTGCGGCGGTCGTGAGCGTTGCGGTGAGATGCCCCAATCGGGGTGACAGCACCGCGTCGAGACCGGCCGCCGCGACGTAGATCCAAGACGCACCGACGGCGTCGCACAGCACGCCGTCGACGTCGGGAAACGTCGTGTCCCAGACCAAGACGACGTCCGCGGTTGCGACGAGGCCGCAGTGCTCGCCCGGTGCGACCACGCTGATCGCCGCCTCCGCCTCGAGTGCCGCGAGATCTGGCGGGGGCAGATCCGGATCGGCACCGGTGAGGACGACGAGGCGTGGCGGCGAGGCCGTCACCTCGGGACCGAGTCCACGTCGGGAACGAGATTGCGCTGGGCCCACTGGAAGGCCTGCCACGCCATGCCGTCGTCGTACTCGTCGTGCACCACGCGCGCCGCCTCGGCGCTGATCGGCCGTGCTTCGCGCGCCTTCAGCTGGACCTCGGCCGACCGTTCCATCAGCAGGAAGAATCCGACCGCCGAGTCGACCGACAGCCCGACGGTCAGCAGGCCGTGGTTGCGCAGTATCGTCCCGCGCTTGTCGCCAAGTGACGCGGCGATCCGCTTCCCGCCCGCGGTCGACGTGATGCTGACTTCCTCGTCGTCGAAGACCGAATGGTCGTCGAAGAAGGCACAGGACTCCTGCGAAATCGGAAGGAGCTCAGTCACGTTCGCGGACAACGGCGTTCCGTACGGCGTGTGACAGTGCACTGCCGAGACGACTTCGGGTCTGGCTTCGTGAATGGGGCCGTGGATGTAGAAGGCGGCGTCGTTGATGTGACCGCCGCCCGCAACGGACCCATCTGGCTGCACCAGGACCAGATCGTCCACGGTCATCGACCCGAACGGCACCCCGTAGCGCGCCAACCAAAAGCAGTCCTGCCGTTCGGGATCGCGGGCCGAGATGTGTCCGTCCCCGAGCAAACCCCAACCGGCGGCGCCCAGTACGCGGTACGCGAGCGCCAGTCGGTGGCGTCGGTGGCGGCGTCGGCGAACCGGATCTCCGATGACGGGCTCGGTCGCATTCGGATCGAGGAAGTCGCCAGGTTGGTCGTCTTCGAGCGTCATCTGTGGGTCACGCGTCCTCTCGGTGAAGCCGGGTGACCACGTCGTCCAATTGGGTCGTTCAAACGCAGTGCCCGCGTCCGGATTTAAAGATACAGTAGTAGATGATATGGGCGGCCTCGCGCGATCGCGACCCGGCGTAGCCGGCCGCGCGCCAGAAGTGTTGTCGTCAAACGCATTGCGTCAACCCGTCGCGTCACCTCCCCGTTCGCCGCAATCGGTCGGGGCTGCGTTCCTCTTGACCCCGGCGCTAGAAAAGATATAGTTCAATCGGATTAAAGCTCCCCGTCGGCCCAAAGGAAGCAGTCATGTCGAAAGCATCGTTACGGAGAGCGGCGCAGTTTGCCGCCATCGGATTGTCCGGAGTGCTGGTCGCTGCTTGTGGCGGGTCGCCCGCCCCGGCGCCGGACGCCAGTCGGTTCGACCCCGCAGTGTTCCCCGCGTCGACGTTCAGTGGGCTGAAGGGCTCGCTGACTTGGTACGACTCCTCTGGCGGCGCCACGACGGAGGCCAAGGATTCGACGGTGTGGAAGGACTTCACCGCGCTGACGGGATTGCCCGCGCAGGCGGAGTACACAGACGGCACCTCGACCAAGTTCCGGGCCGCCGCCGAGGCGGGGCAGGTGCCATGGAACCTCATCGAATTCGGCAGCGGCGGTGAGTTCTTCCAGGCCGCCGACGCCGGGCTGCTCGCGCCGATCGACAAATCCGTGGTTCCGACCGACAAGCTGGCGCCGACTTCCGTTGAGGACTACGGCATTCGGGTGGAGGAGAACGGGGCCCTGCTGGCGTGGAACACGAACGCGCTCAACGGCAAGACTCCGACGTCGACCGCAGATCTGTTCAACACCAAGGACTTTCCCGGCAAGCGCTGCATGTACAAGTACCCCGTCAGTGCCGGAACACTCGAAGTCGCGCTGCTGGCAGACGGCGTGCCGGCCGACAAGATGTACCCGCTCGACGTGAAGCGTGCGATCGCAAAGCTCGCCACGATCAAGGACGACATCGTCTGGTGGGATTCTGGCACGACGTCGATGCAGCTGCTCAGCAACGGTGAATGCTCGATGGGCATGATGTGGAACGGCAGGCTCTTCGACGCCATCGAGAATCAGAAGCTGCCGTTCGGCTACACCTGGAACGGGGGCTTGCGGACCGCCGCCTACTACGCGGTGCCCAAGGGCGCGCCGGACACCAAGACCGGGATGGCGGCCATGGCGATGTGGCTGCTGGATCGTCAAGGCCAGATCGACTTCGTGAACAAGACGACCTACAACACCGACATCAAGGACCTCACCCTGGAGGACTACCAGGCGAACGTCCGCCCCTACATCGCGCAGGGGCCAAATGTCGCGAAGACGGTCACGGAGGACTCTCAGTACTACGGCAAGAACCTCGACGCGGTGTCGCAGGAGCTGGCTGAATTCCAGAGTCAGTAGGGTCGAGCGCCCCAACGCCTGAATGAAGATGCGGTCCAACGGGTTTCCCGTTGGACCGCATCTTCGTTCGTGCGACTTACGCGGAGCCCGCGTCCTCGGGCACCACCAGAGCGTGCCTTGGCTGCCATCCGACGGAGACGCGCTCGCCGCTGTAGCGGGGCGACTCGCCGTCGTAGAGCAGCGCCGAGGTCTTCCCCAACAGATCGGACTCGATCACCACGCTACGACTGTTGCCCAGGAACGTGGACTCGACGATCACACCCGTGTCCACCAGTTGCACGTCGGGGTGGGGCACCGAGTCGTCGGGGTGCCACGCCCACACCTTCTCCGGGCGCACCGCGGCGACGAGGGAATCGGTTCCGCCCTGGGCTGCGGAGCCGTAGGAGGCGTCGAAGGACGCGCCGCCGTCGGTCCGTGCGTCGACCAGACCTCCGCCAAGCGGGGACACCTCGACCGGCCACAGGTTGACCTCGCCGACGAAGTTGGCCACGAAGGCATCTCGCGGTGTGGAGTAGACCTCCTCGGGGGTTCCGACCTGACGAATCTCGCCGTGGTTCATCACCACGACGCGATCGGACATCGTGAACGCCTCCTCCTGGTCGTGGGTGACGTAGATGGTGGTGATGCCGGTCTCGCGTTGCACGCGTCGGATCTCACGTCCGAGCTGTTGGCGCAGACGACGGTCCAGCGCGCCGAGCGGCTCGTCGAGCAGCAGTACCTTGGGGACGGCCGCGATGGCACGGCCGACCGCGACCCGCTGCTGCTGGCCACCGCTGAGTTGCTCGGGCCGCCGTTGGGCGAGGGCGCTCAGCTCGACCAGCTTCAGCACCTCGGCGACGCGCTCGGCGGCCTCGGTGTCCGAGACCTTGCGAACGTTGAGCGGAAAGCGAATGTTCTCCTCGGCCGTCATGTGCGGGAACAACGCGTAATTCTGGAATACCAGCCCGATCTCGCGTTTCTGGGGTGGTGTCCTGGTGACGTCGGTGCCGGCGATGGAGATGGTTCCCGACGAGGGGTCGACGAGCCCGGCCAGGATGTGCAGGAGCGAGCTCTTGCCTGATCCGCTGGGGCCCAACAGGGTGACGAACTCACCTGGCTGGACGTCGAGCGACACGCAGTCGAGTGCGGTGATCCCACCGTATTCGTGGTGCAGATCGGTGACCTTGATGTACGCCTGCGGGGCCGAGGCGGCGGTGGTGTCGTCGAGGTGCTGGGTGATCGTCATTTGGTGTGGCCTTTTCGCGAAGGAGAGTCGTCAACCGACGACGGTTCTTGGGTACGGCGACGCCCGACCACGGCTCGGATGCCGACGTAGAGCGCCGCCAGGACGACGACGAGGAGCATGAGCATCGAGCCGATGGCGGCGATGACGGGGCTGGCGCCGCTCTTGAGCGAGGAGTAGAAGTTCACCGGCAGCGTCTTGTCGAAGCCCGTCTGGAAGAGCGCCACGACCGCCTCGTCCCATGAACTGATGAAGGCGAGCAGTGCTGCGCCGATGAGGGCGGGGACGATCGTCGGGACGACCACCTTCCGCAACGCGTAGATCTTGCTGGCCCCCATGGTCCACGCGGCGCGCTCCAGACTCGGGTCGACGTTGTCCAGGGCGGCGGCCACGACGAGGTAGGTGAAGGGAAGGGCCAGAACGGTTTCCACCAGGACCAGACCCCACCAGGTGTCCAGCGCGCCAATCCGGGCCTGCACGTCGAACGTGCCGATGGCCAGCAGGATGACGGGTACGACGATGGGCAGGTAGACGACGCTCACCACGAACCCCTGCAGCCGTGGCCGGGCGGCGAGACCGCGGACCCAGCGCGCCAGGAAGATCGCGATCACCAGGCAGAGGACTGCCACCGCGGCGCCGACGAGGACGCTCTTGCGCATCGACGCGGTCCACAGCGGATCGGTGAGCGCCTTGGCGTACCAGTGGAGGGTGAATCCCCTTGGCGGCCAGGCGATGGTCGAGTCGACGCCCCACGACAACGGGAGGACGAAGAGCAGCGGGGCGAACAGGAACAGCAGCACTGCGCTGGTGACGCTCCACAGGGCGACCTTGGCGGGCCCGAAAGGCATTGCCTGCTCCCGTGATACGCCCTTCGACCCGCTCAGCACCACCCCGGATCCCGACGTCAGGCCCGTCATTCGGCCAGCCAGCGTGAAGCCAAGGCACGTGGCGAGGAGCAGCACCACGCCGAATGCGCTCGCCGTTCCCCACTTGTAGTTCTGCACCTGTTGGGCGATGTAGGTCGACACCGTGGTGTCCTGCGGTCCGCCGAGGATGGCCGGCGTCAAGAAGAATCCGGTGGCGATGATGAAGTTCAGCAGCAACGCGCCGACGATCGATCCCCGCACCAGCGGCAAGTACACCGATCGGAACGCGCGCCAGCTGGAGCACCCCAGGGACTTTGCGGCCCTGGTGAGGTTCGGGTCGATACCGCTCATGGCGGCGAACAACACCAGGATCATGTACGGCAGAAGGTAGTTAACCATCCCGATGACGGTGCCGGTCGTGTTGAACAGCAGTGACTGGCGGCCCATCCCCAGCGTCTCGAAGAGGCTGTTGACCGGGCCGTTGGCTGAAAGCAGCTCCAGGAACGCGAACAGCCTGACCAGGATCGAGACCCAGAACGGCAACAGGATCATCATGAACAACGTGGTGGAGACCGACCGTCGCAGGCGCGTCATCAGATACGCCGTCGGAAAGGCGAACACGAAGGTCAAGATCGTGGAAATCGACGCCGTGACAACGGTGTTGACGACGACGTCGCGAAGGATCTTGTCGGTGAACAAGAGCTTGTAGTTGACGATGGAGAAGCCACCGGGGTCGTAGGACAGGGTCCCGGTCGGACTGAAGCTGCGCATCGCCACGTTGACCAGCGGCCAGAGGAAGAAGACCCCGTAGAGCGCGCCGATCGCCAACAGGAACGCTCCCGAGCCCAGCGAACGTCCCACCCGCGGGGCTCGGACGGTGACGCGCGGCGCCGCGGATCGCTCGTGGGTGTCCACGCGAAGCGGAGTCGTCGTTGCCAAAATGTCCCCTTGACGGCTGGTCTTTAAAAGATACAGTTCTATCGGATATATTCAATCTGACTCAAAGGCTCAGTCGTGTCAAGAGGAGGACTCGTACCACGCTGACACCTGCTGCCACCGTCACGACGCGAAGAGGAACCAGATGTACCAGGTAGTGACCGAGCCCGCCGGCGACTATGACGTAGCCGTCCTGGGTGGCGGTTTCGCAGGCGCCACGGCGTCACGGCGACTGACGCAGGCGGGTCTGCGGGTGATCGTCGTCGAGGCGCGAGATCGTCTCGCCGGGCGGATGTGGTCACAGCTGGACTTCCACGACGGTCACGTCGTGGAGTGGGGCGGGGCGTTCATGATCGATCGGGACACCTATCCGCTTACGTGGCGCGAGATCGACGCCGCGCAGTTGCCGCTCGCGTGGGGTAGCACCGAACCCACCCAACTCATCTGGCTCAGTGAGGGCGAGCGACGCACCGGCCCGATCCCGGTGCCGCTGGACGAGCTCGCATCCCTCGAGCGACTGCTCGTTCGACTCAACGAACTGGCGAGTCGCATAGACGCGAGCCGGCCAGCCGAGGAGCAAGACCTCTCGGAACTCGACGTGCCGTGGCCCAAGCTGCTGGAGGGCCTCGACCTCGGCCCGCATACTCGCGACCTGTGGCGTTCACACATCGCCACGCTGGCCGGCGACTCCTGGGAGATTCCGTCCGCACTCCCGCTGCTGTACTCGATCGCGCGCGCCGGGTCGGTGGCGGGAGCGTCCTTCTTCGCCGCACCGTACGACACCCCGATGGCTCGGACCCTCGGCCCCCAGCTGGCGAACGGAACGGCATCCCTGTACGACGCGATCATGTCGACCTCGACTGCCGACGTGCTCCTCGGCGCGAGCATCCAGGCAGTCGACGACGGCCCGTCAGCGGTGACGGTGTCGACGACCGCCGGCACCGTCACCGCTCGGGCAGTGTTGTGCGCCTTGCCTATTGGCGTGTTGTCGACCGTCCGGTTCACCCCGGAGTTGGCCCCCGAACTGCAGGCGCTCGCAGCCGAGGGCGTGGCCGGCCAGGCCGAGAAGGTCACGGTGTTCGTCTCCGGATGCCCCGAGCCGTTCTACGGCCACGGCATCACCCCCGACGGAGGTTTCGCCACCGCCTCGACGACCTGGCACGACGGCGACCGGGCGATCGTGGTGGGGTTCACCGCCGAGCCAGGAGCACTGGATCTGGACGACGCCGACGCCGTCGAGGCGTCGCTGCGCCACTACGTTCCCGGCATCGTCGTCGAGAAGGTCGCCTGGCACGACTGGTCCAACGACCCGTTCGCCCGTGGCACGTGGAGCTACGTCCGGCCGGGCCAGACGCCGCTGCGGCCGGCCGCGCGCCAACCCAGGGGGCGCCTCACGTTCGCCGGGTCGGACTTCGACGCGCGCCTCGGCGTCGAGGGCGCTTTGTACACAGCGGGTTTGGCAGCCGAGGAAGTCCTCGCGTTGCTCGCCGAGTGACCGTGGCCGTCGTCGTCCGGTGACCTCCGATAGTCGGCGGGCACCGGACGGCAGGGTTTAGGATGAGGCTGGGTCGTGACCGTGCCCGGCTCGTAGAAGCGAAAGTTGGTTTCAACGTCCATGGCGGCACCGCAGACGTCGGACATTCTGCGCTCGGTGATCTTCACGCCGTTCG
>Ga0209051_1002038_pt1 | contig 15354 bp, 13 predicted proteins | sample AraplaCvi_mMS_r2_2_FD_184286 | JGI IMG/M metagenome (GOLD analysis project Ga0209051, IMG submission 184286) | Arabidopsis root microbial communities from North Carolina, USA - plate scrape MF_Cvi_mMS_r2 (SPAdes) (version 2) | ecosystem: Host-associated > Plants > Roots > Endosphere | place...
GCAACCGTGATCGCGCAGGTGACCTTCCAGCCGAACTGCCCGATGAGGCCGGCCACGACCACGGTGAGGCCGGCTGCCGGTCCGCTGACCTGCAGCGGTGACCCGCCGAGCGCACCGGCGACGACACCGCCGACCACCGCTGCGATCAGACCCGCCAACGCGGGCGCGCCCGAGGCGATCGCGATGCCCAACGACAGCGGCAGCGCGACCAGGAACACCACGAGCGAGGCGGGCAGGTCGTAGCGGAGCACGGGACCGATCCGTTGGGAGAGGGAACCCTCCGAGCGTTGCAAGATGTCGAGCTCCTGTCGTCATGGCTGCCGGCACGGGCCGCCTCGTACTGATCGGCTTACGCCAGTGGGTATTGACGGGCGTGAAAGTGACTCTCTCGCAATCCAAATAGGGGGACGGCGCGTCAATTCACAAGTGCCAGAGTATTAATGGCCGACGAGGTGGGCAAGCAAAGCGAGGCGACGCATAGAAGATGCAAATCTGACCGCACCTGCCGGCACGATCCCCATGTTGGGACCGTCACAACTGCGAACCCGTCACTCGTCGCCCTGGATTCGTGAAATGCGTTGGCGAGTAGCACTTCTTGCGTCAAGTTCAGATGGGCTCCCACAGACGATCCTGGCGACCAACATGAGAAGAACCTGTGAGTTCAGTGACAGTCGTGCCGATGACCTGGACACTCGGAGACATGACGACGACGTCCGTGAACACTGGCCGGCAGCCCCGCACGGCGATCCTGGGACAGCTTCCCCCCATCCGCCGGCCGGACGGTTCTGCGATCAAGGTCCTGCTGGTCGACGACGAACCCGCGCTGACCAACTTGGTCACGATGGCGCTGAAGTACGAGGGGTGGGACGTCGAGGTGGCCCACGACGGTCGCGAGGCGCTTGGCAAGTTCGCCGCGACGGCGCCCGACATCCTGGTGCTCGACATCATGCTGCCCGACGTCGACGGACTGCGAATCCTGCAGAGGGTGCGCGCCGCGGGCACCTACACGCCGGTGCTCTTCCTGACCGCGCGCGATTCGGTGGGCGACCGCGTCACCGGCCTCACCGCGGGCGCCGACGACTACCTGACCAAACCGTTCGACCTCGAGGAGCTCGTCCTGCGGCTGCGGGGCCTGCTGCGGCGCGGCGTCGACCCCGCCCCGCCGGTCGAGGAGGAACCCGACGACGAGATCCTGCACGTCGGCGACCTCACCCTCGACGTGGCCAGTCGTGAGGTGACCCGTGCTGGCGAGCGCATCGAGCTCACCACCACCGAGTTCGATCTCCTGCGGTATCTGATGCGCAACCCACGCCGGGCGCTGACCCGCGAGCAGATCCTCGAACAGGTGTGGAACTACTCCTTCGGTGGCCGCACCAGCATCGTCGACCTGTACGTGTCCTATCTGCGCAAGAAGTTGGGCCCCGAGCGCGAGCCCCTGATTCACACCATTCGCGGTGTGGGATACCAAATTCGGCCGCCTCGGTGACCGCGACGACCCGTTCCCCGTGGTGGCGGCCGCGCACGCTGAGCCGCCAGCTCGTCGGTGGCGTGGCCGTCCTCGTCACCGTGGTCACCTTCGCCACCGGCGCCCTGTCGGTCTACAGCCTGCACACCTACATGACGACGATGAGCGACGCGGAGGTGGAGCACTCGCTGGCCTCGTTCGAGCACTCCTACGAGAAGCTGCGCGCCGGCCCGTCTGGAGCCGACGGCGAGCCGCTCACCGACTTCATCGGGCAGGCGCCGGGCACGCTCATCGCGGTGATGGACGGCGATTCGGTCGTCGACTCGGCGATGTTCTCCGAAGGTGACAGCGACGCGACGCCGGGCCCGGCGGTCAACTCGCTGCAGTCCGCGTCATGGGACACCGACCAGCCGCAGACCGTCGAACTGGACGGGCTGGGCAGATACCGGGCGGTCAGCACCGAGGTGGGCGACGGGCGGCGGCTCGTGTCGGCGGTCTCGATGGAGGGCGCCAACCGCGTGGTGGCGGCGAAGACCGTTGCCGTCGTGGTGATCACGTTGGTGGCGGCGCTGTGTGCCGGGGTGGGCACGGTGTTGCTGGTGCGCTGGGCGCTACGCCCCCTGCGCCGGGTGGCGGCGACCGCGGCCAGGGCGGCCAAGATGCCGCTGGCCGAGGAGGACTACCGGATCACGACGCGGGTTCGCCAAGCCGATTCCGACCCGGACAACGAGGTCGGCATCGTCGGGGAGACACTGAACCGCCTGCTGGCCAACATCGACTCCGCACTGGCCGCGCGCGCGATGTCCGACCGGCGGATGCGCCGGTTCCTCACCGACGCCAGCCACGAACTCCGTACACCATTGGCCGCCATCCAGGGCTATGCACAGCTGACCCGTCAGGAGAGTGCGGCGCTGCCGCCCACCACGGAGTATGCGTTGGCGCGCATCGAATCCGAGTCGCGGCGGATGACCGCACTCGTCGGCGACATGCTGCTGTTGTCGCGGCTCGACGAGAGACAGGGCCTGGAGATCCGGCGGGTCGACCTGACCGGTCTGGTGGTCGACGCGGTGAACGACGCCATGGTGTCCTCCCCGGACCATCAGTGGCCGACCGACCTGCCCGACGGGCCCGTGTGGGTGATGGGGGATCGGGCGCGGTTGCATCAGGTGGTGAGCAACCTGCTGTCCAACGCCCGCCACCACACCCCGCCCGGGGTCACCATCACCACGGCATTGCGACTGGTTTCGGTCGAAGCGGGCACGACGGTCCAGCTGACCGTCACCGACGACGGGCCGGGCATCGACGCCAAGCTGCTGCCGGAACTGTTCGAGCGGTTCGTCCGCGGAGACCGGGCCCGGGCCGACCAACCCGAGTCGACGGGCCTGGGGCTGTCGATCGTGGCGTCGATCACCGAGGCACATGGTGGCACCGTGTCGGCCCGCTCCGGCGGAGGCAGCACGGAATTCACGGTGTCGCTGCCTCCGGCGGACGGGGACGCCCACTAGGGGTTGTGGCACACGACGTCGACGTACACAGTGTTGTGCAGGTCGGCGTCGATCTTGTTGCCCGATTCGTCGAGGTTCGAGTTGTTCAGCCCGTGCACGCCGGTGACCTTGCATTGCGACAGCGGCACGCTCGTCGACCCGTTGAGCTGTACGTGATGGCCCTGCGCCTCCAGCTGGGCGATCGTGTCGGCGGTCGACCCGAAGTCCCTGGCCGCCGCGGGCGCGGCAAAGCCGAGGCCGAGGATCGTCGTCAAGCCGACACTCGCGGTGGCGATTCCGAAGGTATTCATCGAACTCCTTTGTCCAGGTGATGTTTTGATGATTCGTCACCAGCCTACGGATCCGGGCTGATGGCCGGAGGCGTCCAGCGTGCGTCCTTAGGCGTTCGCATTGGCCGTTAATAGATTGTCGCGCAATGCATTTGGCAGCTTCTGGTGTATGTCGACGCATTCCTGGTCGCCCCGATCACATATCTGACGCATATGTTTGTGTTTTGCATGAAGCGGCGCACGATCGTCGAAAAACGCTCTGGGATAGGTAAATTGAATCTTGTCAGACGAGATCGGATCTCGAACCACCCAGAATGGAGCAGAAGATGAAGTTACGTTACGTCGCCGCCAGCGTGATGACCGGACTGGCCGCAGCGGCCATCGCCGCGGCCCCGATCGCCGGTGCCGCCGCCAACCCCAGCACCGTCACCGACACCGGTCGCGCCACCATCACCGACAAGAAGGGGCACAACGCGATCGTCGTGCAACCGCCCACGGTCTCGTCGCCGAACTCCTACGGCAATTTCTCCTCGCCGCAGCCGTTCATGTTCTTCGATTGATGTTCGGCCGGCGGATAGCCGCCACCCCCAACGCCCGGCCGTTGGCGCACCGACACGAAGGGCCCTGACACACGACGTGTGTCAGGGCCCTTCTTGGCGCATGAAAGAAGGGAACCTGCCGCCCGGGGGTGGCGGCAGGTTCCCTTGGTCCAACGTGTCAGAGTTCTCCGCTAAGCGGAGGCCTGAGCTCCCAGCGTCCGCTGAACGTCGGGGATCATCTGCTGCAGCTGCTGTCCCCAGTAGCCCCAGCTGTGCGTACCGGTGGCCGGGAAGTTGAAGACACCGTTGGTGCCACCCGCGGCGATGTAGTTGTCGCGGAAGGCCTGGTTGGTGCGCAGCGTGAAGCCCTCGAGGAACTGGGCCGACATCAGGTTGCCACCATCGGAGCCCGTGTCCAGATCCGACGGCGTACCGGTGCCGCAGTAGATCCACACCCGGGTGTTGTTGGCGACCAGCTGGTTGACGTTGACCATCGGGTCGTTGCGCTTCCAGGCCGGGTCACTGGACGGGCCCCACATGCTCTCGGCGTTGTAGCCGCCGGCGTCGTTCATGGCCAGCCCAATCAGCATCGGCCACCAGCCCTCGGAGGGGTTGAGGAATCCCGACAGCGACGAGGCGTAGATCCAGTTCTGCGGGTGGTAGATGGCGTACGTCAGCGCGCTGCCACCGGCCATCGACAGGCCGACGACCGCGTTGCCGGTCTGCGACACACCGTAGTTGGCCTCCAGGTACGCGGGCAGTTCCTGGTTCAGGAAGGTCTCCCACTTGTAGGTGTAGTCCTGACCGTTGCCCTGCGACGGCTGGTACCAGTCGGTGTAGAAGCTGGACTGTCCACCGACGGGCATCACCGTGGACAGGCCGGACTGGTAGGTCCACTCGAACGCGGCGGTGTTGATGTCCCACCCGCTGAAGTCGTCCTGCGCGCGCAGGCCGTCGAGCAGGTAGATGGCGTGCGGGCCACCACCCTGGAACTGGACCTTGATGTCGCGGTTCATCGCCGCGGAGTGCACCATCAGGTATTCGACCGGCAAGCCCGGTCGAGAGAACGCCCCAGCCGTCGCCGATCCCCCGACGAAGCCGATCAGCCCGGGCAAGGTCACCGCGGCCATCAGTCCAACGGCCAACCGGCGCAACCCCGTACCACGAATCATTCTGACGAACTTCATAACGGCAACAGACCGCCTCTCTCTTTGCTTCTCATGTCCTCAAGCAATCGCCGTTGCTCTTCGAGGAAGAGTGAATCACGCGCATGTGGTTCGATCCGGCTCTCAACGCCGCCCTACGACGTCGCGGTTGGCTAACGATTCCGACTCGGCACAGAGACCTTGGCCGCGCCTGGACCGCCGATTTGGGGTGTGACCTGTGTGAATGAAGTGACCAAAGTGATCACGGCCGATGCCGCGACGGGCCACGCTTCTTGCGGGTCGCGGTTCGGTCGGACCGCTGAACAGGTAGAACGCGGTGAGCCCTGCGCGTGCGGAAGACGGCCGAGGCGACCCCGCCGGGGGCGGAGGGCGTGTCGCATCCGGCCGTGGATCCGCCCACCGGCGGACCGGTGGCGATCGCCAGCAAACTCGCTTGCCGGTGCCAGATCCGTCAGTCGGCGGTGGTGATCGCGAGCGCGCGGCGCACGTCGGCGTCGCGTTCCTCGATGGTGCGACCGATCTCCTGCAACAGCAACGGCTTTCGCGCCACCAGCTCCTCGACGTCGGCGCGCTCGATCTGCAGCACGGTGACTTCGTCGAGTGCATACGCCCCGCCGGTGACGGGTTCTCGGGTCAACGTGCTCGACCCGAGGAAGTCGCCTTCCTCCAGGACCCGGACCGGGACGATCGCACCGTCCTCACTGCGCGCGACCAGCCGGACGCGGCCGCTCACGATGAACGTCATCCGCGTCGGCACCGTGCCCGGGGTCTGGATCGCCTCGTCGGCGCCGTAGCGGGTGAGGCGAAGTGTCGGGAGCAACGCCTGCTGGTCGGCGTCGTTGAGGCGCAGCGTCGGCGCCACCATTCGCATGGATCTCTCCATCCGGTCCTCGGTCGCGAAGTCGTCCTCGACGTCGTCCAACCGGAGCCCCGCCCGTCGCGACGCGTACCAGATCCACCGCAAGAACGTTGCGCGCGTGGCGGAGTCGTCGGCGGGGGACCGCAGCGGAATGGCCGTGCTGTACTCCCCGGCGCCGCGGGTGACGCTCGTCGGCGCGGCGTCGTCGCGCAGGTGCGGCAGCGCCCGGGCGACGCGGGTCAGCATCGCGCAGACGTCGTCGGGCGGATCGTTGGCGGCGAACGTCGTCGTCACCGTGATGGAGTGGTCGCCCGGTGGCCGGCTGAGGTTGGCGAAGGACGCCGCCGCGAGCACCGAGTTCGGAATGATGTGCAGGCCGCTGCCCGTGTCGATGTGGGTGGCGCGCCAGTTGACCTCGAGCACGCGTCCCCGCGCCGAGGTCGTTTCGACCCAGTCACCGATCCGGAAGGGCTGCTCGAACAGCAGCAGCAGACCCGAGATGATCTGCCCGACGGAATTCTGCAGGGTCAAGCCCAAGACGATCGACGTGATGCCGAGCGCGGTGAACAGACCACCGACGTTGGCGCCCCAGATGTAGGAGAAGATGATCGCGAGGCCGACGGCGATGACCACGAAGCGGGCCACGTCGAGGAAGATCGACGGCATCCGCTTGCGCCACGACCCTTCTGGAGCGCCCTGGAAGAGCGTGGCGTTCAACCCCGACAGCATCAGGATCAGCAGGACGAAGCCCAGCACGGTGGCGATGATGCGGACCGGCGTCGCCTGGGCGGGCACCTCGGTGGCCTTGATGAGCAACAGCAGAAGCGCAGCCAGGGGCAGGATGTAGTTGCGCACCAACCCCACCGGACGTGCCAGGCCGCTGCCGCGTCGGGCCAGTGCGACGCGCAACTCGGTGAGCGCCACCAACCCGATCGGGAGCCCGACTGCGACACCGACGGCCCAGTAGAACCAGGACGAGTCGACGATCCTGGTCACGGTTGACGCTCCGCGAGCCGCCAGATGGGTTGTGACTCGTTGCCCACCGCGACCTCGCCGGCGGGGGTGAACTCCCGGGTGTCGCGCATCGCGTCGTAGACGCCGGCCGTCACGTAGACCCCGGGCTGCGGTGACCCGCTCTGCACTTGGTAGGCGAGGTCGACGGCCGCGCCCCACATGTCGTAGGCAAGGCTGGACCGTCCGACCAGGCCGCTGCTGACCCGACCGGTGTCGATGCCGGCCCGCAACCGCAGGACGTGCCGGCCCTCGGCGTTGAACCGGTCGACGATGCGGTTCATCTCGACGGCGAAGTCGACCGTGCGCCGGACGTTGTCGATGCGCGGCACGTTGAGACCGCAGCTCGCGAGGTACCCGTTGCGCAGCGAGCGCACACGTTCGATCCCGAGACCCTCGGCCGCGGCGTCGAATTGGCGAACCAGCCTGTTGACGATCGCCAGCGATTCCTCCGACGTCAGGCCGGCCGACAGTTCGTCGAGCCCGACGATGTCGGCGAAGATGACGGTCACGTCCTGGTGGTCCTGGGAGATGGTCTCTTCGCCGTCGCGGTACCGCGCCACCACCTGTTCGGGCATCAGCGACAACATGATTCGGTCGTTCTCCCGCCGCTGCTCGTTGAGCAGGTCCTCCTTGATGGCCAGGTTGCGGCTCATGTCGTTGAAGGCCACCGTCAGGTCGCCGAACTCGTCGCGGGACACCACCGGGATCGTCGTGCCGTAGTCGCCGGAACTGATCTGCTGCGCACCGCTCTCCAGCCGCCGGATTGGTCGGACGAACAACCGTGCCAGCAGCATCGCGGCCAGGCAGACCACGAAGATGATGGCGACCGTCGAGAGCACCAGCTTCCTGGTGAACGCCGTGACCGGAGCGAACGCCTCGGAGGTGTCGATCTTGGCGACCACCGACCATCGCAGCCCGGGAATGTCGGCGGGTGCGTAGGCCTGCAGTGTTTCGTGCCCCAGATAGTCGTCGGCGATCAGCGTTCCGCGTTGGCCCTGTTGGGCCAGCTTCGTCGCGTCGGTGGCGACGGGTTGGACCAATGTGGTGCCGTGCTGACGGATCGAATCCTGGGCGACGTCGGGCGGCGTGCCCGCCTCCACGGCGTCACGTTCGTAGGCCTGCGGATCTTCGATGTACAGCCGCGAATTGGAGCGCATCAGGTCGTCCGGGCCGACGATGAAGGTCTCGCCGGTGGCGCCCATCCCGGACCGTTCCCACTGCCCGTCGAAGGTCATCAGCTGGTTGATCTTGGAGATGGGGAACTGCAGTGCCAGCACTCCGTCCACCCGGCCCTGCGGCCCGACCGGGGACACGAACCACGCCGTCGGTTCGGTGGCGGGCTGATAGTCGCCGAAGTCGGTCAGCCCCACGTAGTCCACCGCGTTGGAGTCGAGCGCCTCCTGGTAGGCGTCACCGAGCTTGCTGCCCTTGTACGGCCCGGTGAGGATGTTGGTGCCGAGGTCGACGCCCTTGTACGCGCTGTAGACGACGTTGCCCCGGGTGTCGAGGAGCAGGGCGTCCTCGAACTGGAAGCGGGTCACGATCTCGCGGAAGAAGTCGTTGTAGCGGGCGTTGGCGGCCGACCACGCACTGCCGTCGCGGGCGTCGTCGTAGGCGATTGCGGCGTCCCAGTCGGCGGTGGGCTTGCCGTAGGCGCCGAAGGGCACGGTGTAGAGCGACTGCAGATATGCCGGGGCGCCGGACGTCGGCAGCAGTGCCTTGACGTCGATCTCCTCGCCGTTCTGCGCATACTCGTCCTTGGCGAAGCGCTTGGTGTAGTAATCGTCGAGGGCCTGTTCCTGCGCCGGGGTGACGGCGGCGGTGGCGAGTTGGTCGTACCCCGCGGTGAAGTCGCCGATGGCCTGGGTCGCCGTCGACCCCCGCGAGTACACCACCAGCGAGTTCTTGAGATCCTCGATCCCGTTCTGCAGGCTGCGGCTCTGCGACTGCCGGATCTCGGTCAGCCGGTCGAACACCGACGCGCGCAGCGAACTTCGGCCCGACTGATAACCGATCGCACCCACCACGGCCGCCGACAGGATGCTCGTCAGGAGCAGCATCACCAGCAGCTTGGACTGGATGCTGACGCGCGACATGAACCGGCGGCGGCCCCGTGCGGCGGACTCGGTCGAGTGAGCCGTCTCAACCTGCGCTTCGTTCTCCGTGGAGGTCGTCATCGGTTGCACAGAGTAGCGGGCAAATGCGCTGGTCGCGCCGACTCGCGAATGTTCGGCGCGCTCGACGGGAGAACGGACTTCGGGCACGGTGGAGACATGGCCGATCCTCATCACCTGGAGCGCTTCGTCGAGGCGCAGCAGCCCGTCCTCGATGCCGTGCTCGCCGAGCTGCGCGCCGGCCGCAAGCGGTCCCATTGGATGTGGTTCGTCTTCCCGCAGCTGCGTGGGCTGGGGCGAACTCCGACGGCCGAGTTCTACGGGATCGCCTCCCGCGCCGAGGCGTCGGCGTACCTCGCCCACGACGTACTCGGTCCGCGGCTGCGGGAGTGCGCGCGGTTGGTCGTCGCGTCCGACGCGGTCAGTGCCGACGCGCTGATGGGCCAGGTGGACGCGCTCAAACTGAGGTCGTCGATGACGTTGTTCGCCGAGGTGGCCGAGGACGACCGGGACTTCGTGGCCGTGCTCGAGACGTTCTACGGCGGCGAGCGGGACGCGAAGACCCTGGGTCTGCTGGAACGTCCCTAGACGGTGAGGACGGCCCAGCCGTGCGGCTCGACGTCGATTGCGTCGACGACGTCCTCCGGCGGCACCCCCGACCCCGCGACGACCCGGCCGCTGCCAAACCCGAACTGGGACAACGGCATCTGCAACGGCGACTCGTCGACGTTGAGCGCGACGACGAGAGACCCTTCGTCGGACGACGTCTGGTAGACGTACTGACCGTTGGTCAGGTGCAGCGCCGACGTGCGCGCTCGATGCAGCCACGGGTGGCGGCGTCGCAGGCCGATCAGGTGCTGGTGCAGGCGGAAGGTGTCGTGCCCGAGGTGCTCGGATTCGCCGGGGTGCGAGGGGAATTCCGGACGAACCGCGTCGTCTCCGCCGACACGCTCCTCCTTGACGCCGCGGTAGGCCCACTCGTCGCCGGCGTACACGCTCGGTGTGCCGCCGACGGTCAGCATCACCGCGAGGGCGTGACCGACGTGTCGTTCGTCGGTGAGCTGGCTCGCGATGCGGGTGACGTCGTGGTTGCCGACGAAGGTCAAGGGCGCGAAGGTCTCCAGGAACGTGTCATGTCGGGTCAACGCGTGGTCCAGCTCGTGGAAGTTGACGTCGTTGAGACTGCTCCACATCGCCTTCCACAGTTCGTACTGCGTCACGGAGTCGAACGTCGCCGCGGAGACGGTGCCCGCGTAGTCGCCGTGGATCACCTCGCCGACGAACCACGCGTCGGGGAACTGCTCGCGGACGCGCGGCAGCACCTTCGCCCAGAACTCGTCGGGCACCGCATAGGCGGCGTCGAGGCGCCAGCCGTCGGCGCCTCGCCGCAGCCAATGGGTCATCACGTCGACGACGTAGTCGACGACCTCGGAATTGCGGTGGTTGAGGGTGATCAGTCCGCCGTGTCCCTCGAACGTGGCGAAACCGTTGCGACCCTTGCGAAACCACGAGTCGTCACCGCCTGCCAAGGCGTCTTGGTGCCGACCGAACTCGCTGCCGACGTGGTTGAAGACGCCGTCGAGCAGAATCTTGAGTCCGCGGCCGCGGGCCTGCTCGACGAGGTGGTCGAAGTCGGAGTCGTCGCCGAGACGGGGGTCGACCGCGTAGTGGTCCGTCGTGTCGTAGCCGTGCGTCTGAGAGGCGAACAGCGGGCCCAGCGCAATGCCGGACGCGCCGAGTTCGAGGGCGTGGTCGAACCACTCCGCGACGCGGCGCAACCGGTGTTCGTCGGCGGTGGGCGCCGGGTCGGCGGGGAAGGCGCCGACGAAGCCCAATGGGTAGACCTGCCACCAGATGGCGTGCTCGACCCAGGCCGGACCGCTCATGCTCGAAACGCCTTCTCGTACATCGACTTCATCTCCTCGGCCAATTCGGGTGCGGGACCGTCGATCTCGACACCAGGGGCGATGGTCGAGATCGGCAACGGCGCCACCGGCGACGACGCCACCCCCCACACCTGCTGCCAGCCGACCAGCTGGGCGGTGGAGGCCGCGTAGACGATCCGCCCAAGACCTACCCACGCGTGGGCGGCGGCACACATCGGGCAGTGCTCACCCGAGGTGTACACCGTGGCGCGAGCGCGTTCGTCGGCGGCGAGGTGGGCCGTCGACCAGCGGGCGATGGCGAATTCGGGGTGACGCGTCGCATCGCCGTCGCCGATCCGGTTGCGGTCCTCGAAGCGGACCACGCCCTCGGCGTCGACCAGCAGGGAACCGAAGGGCTGGTCGCCGGCGTCCAACGCCTCCCTGGCCAATTCCACGCAGCGACGAAGGTGCCCGAGGTCGTCGTCGCTGATCGCCACAGCCGGAGTGTACGCAGCCTCGGGTCTGCGCCGCCCGCGCGTCAGGGGGTAGCAGGCCAGGCCGATGAGCAGCGCGCAGAGATGGCCGAGTGAGGTGAAGCTGGTCTGGTAGAGCAGACCGCCCACGACGAGCGCACCCGTCGCGGCCAGATAGCCCCAGCGCCACCGCCGCGGAATCCGGTAGAACAGCACCCCGGCGATTCCGACCACGAAGTAGCTGACGCCGACGTCGCGGGCGTCGACCAACCGGGAGGACGCCACGTTCTCGTGGATGATCCAGTAGAGGTAGCCCTCGCTGACGTAGGTCGCGCCCACGTGACAGATCAGGCCCACGACCGCCCAGCGCAGGTGTCCCAGCCACCGCTCGGCGGGCGCCAGGAACACGGTGAAGATCAGCAGGTAGGGCCACCAGTACCGGCCGTCGATCCACAGCAGGCTCTGGAACAACACCCGCAGCGGGTCGGATGCCAGGTGGTGGATGTTCGTCGACGTCGACTGCAGCAGGGTCCGCAGGGTCCGCCCGGTCAGCTGGTGCTGCACCAGCGTCGTCGCCAGGAGGACCGCCAGCCACCCATAGGTCAGTGGGGCGCTCCGGACGTAGTCCCGGATCCGGTCCCACAGACGATTCACGCTCACCGACGATAGAGGGCGTTGCTGGCAAGCAGAGGACGACTAGCCGGAGCCACAGCACCCGTCGTCGACGGTCGTCGTCCGGCACGCGCACGACGCCGTGATCGGGACGTCGGCGCGGGCGGTGGCGCGGTGCAACTCCTCGGCGACGGCGGCCGCCTCGTCCTCGCGTCCCAGACGCGTCAGGCATTCGTGGTATCCGTGCAGACTCCACACGTTGCCCGGGTGCTGGCAGCAGCGGCTCAGCGTGTCGTCGAGCCCGAGGTCGGCGGCGTAGACCGCGGCCGCCTCCTGCACCAGGCCCTGCTCGAGCAGCAATGCGCCGTAGGCGTGGCGGGTGGGTTGCATCCAGCCCCACGGCTCGTCGTAGGGCAGGGCGTCGTCGAGTTCGATTGCCCGCCTGAGGTCTTCGAAAGCCTGGTCGAAACGCCCCTCGCGGTAGGCGATTTCGCCGTCCAGCATCGCCATGGCGACCGCGAGGATGTCGCGGCTGGTGTTGTTGAACAGGTATCTGCTCTCCGGGATGCCGGCGTAGACGAGGTGCATGGCGTCGCGTTCGGCGCGCGCCTGAGCCACCCGTCCGGTGGCGGCGTAGGCGATGCCGCGCCCGTAGTGCACGGTCGCCGCGGTGGTGCAGTAGAGCTCGGGATTCTCGGGCAGGGGATGAGCGGTCAACTCCTCCCACCGGCCGAAGCGGATCAGCACGTGCACCCGCAGGGGCGCGAACGCCTCGAGCCAGTCGGCCATCGGCGGCGACTCGATGGACAGCAGCTGGGGCGTCAACTGCTCGGCGAGTTCGTCGGCCGCCTCGATCGCCGTCTGGTATCGGCCCTCGAACATCGCCGAGTAGACGATGAAGTGCAGGTCGTGCGCCCGATACAGGGAGTAGAAGTTGAGCGGACCCTCGCGCTGGACGAACCGCCGATCTGCTTGCACCGCAGCGGTGTTGGCGTCGACGGAGCTGCGATAGTCACCGCAGAGCACGTCGATGTGGCTGGGCATGTGCTGCAGGTGGCCGGCGTCTGGCACCAGCCCACGCAGCAGGTTGGCCGCCGGCAGGGCGACTTCGGGTCGCGCGGACATCTCCATCGCATGCAGATACAGGTGGAGGACGCCGGGGTGTCGGCGTCCCTCCTCGGTGGTGAGTGCGTCCTCGAGGATCGTCGTGGCCTCGACGACGCGCGAGCCAGGCGCCGGCTCGCCGGTCCTGGTGTCCCACAACGCCCACGCCGAGACGTTCATGGCGGCGTCGGCGGCCAGAGCCTGGACGTCCACGTCGTGCGGATGGTCGCGTGCGAGGGCGGACATCGCGTCGGCGTAGCGGGCGTGACCGGCCGCCAGGTCGTCGGTCGGGAACCGCATGACGAGTGCGTCGACCAAGCCTCGTTCGACGTCGGTCGCGCGACCGCGGGCTGCCAGCTCGAGCTCGTGGCGCGCCCTGGCGAGCGACGCGTGGAGATCCGTCGGGTCGAACGCTTCCCACGGTTTGTTGTAGTTCGGACCGATCGCGTACGCGATGCCCCAGCGCGCGATGGCCAGGTCGGGATCGAACGTCAGGGCCCGTTCGAAGCAGCGGATCGACTCCTCGTGGTTGAACGCGTACGCCCAGACCAAGCCGCGGTCGAACCACAGCTGGGCCTGGGCCGACGGCGTCTCAGTCGACCGACGAAAGGACCCGAGGTCGTAATACGGTTCCTCCGGCGCGGACGCGGTAGCGGTCATGACTGGCACGATAAGTCGTCCACGCCTTGGGGGCGAGCACTGTGATCACGGCGAGCACGAGGCCCACCGCGCCCCAGGTGGCCAGGGTGAGGATCGGGGTCAGGGCGCCGTTGCCGCCGAAGTAGGTGATGCTGCGCAGCAGCGCCACGCCCGAGCCCTGGGGGACGATCGCGTTGAACGTCCGATAGAAACCCGTGAGCAGCGGCAGCCCGACGGGTCCGGCGGCCGCGGCGTTGCCGACGATGATGAGGAACACCGTCACCACGGCCGACGCGACGGTGCCGAAGGCCGCGGCGACGCCGGTGACGGCCCCCGCGACGCCGAACGCGTAGAGCCACAGCGCGCCGAACACCTGCCAGGTGTGGGCGGTCAGGGCACCGAGGACGGCGTCGACGTACACCGTCACGGCGCCGGCGAGCACCGCGGAGTACGCCGCGAGGCTCAGGGTGCGCAGCCCGAGGGTCGACAGCCTGCGGACGCTGCCCATCATCAATCCGAAGGCGGCCGCGCCCATGGTCGCGCCGATCGACAGGAAGATGACGGCGTAGAACTCGACCGTGCCCTGCGGATCGGCGGCCGGGGTCGGCGCGACGTCCTCCACGACGGGTGTCAGACCGGCCTTGGCGGCGATCGCGCGACCCACGGCCTCGGAGGCGTTGGCGACGCTGCGCCCGCCGCCGCCCGCGACGTAGATCTTGAGGGCGCCGGCCTGGTCGACGGCCAGCGCGGCGTCGGTCTTGCGCTCGTACACCTGCGCGCGGGCGGCGGCGGCATCGGCCACCGGCGTGACCTCGAGGTTGTCCTGCTGGCGCATGCCGTCCACCAGCTGCTGCGGTCCGGCGACGGCGACGTCGAGGTGATGCAGCGTCGGCTTGGCGAACGCGCCGGAGTAGCTCGCGATCATGGCGACGACGAAGACGGTGAGGGCCGCCATCGCCAGCGCCATCTTCCGCACGTCGGCGCGCGAGACGCGCCGGTTGGCCAGCGGAAGATCGTGGGCGAGGTGCAGGTGGTGTTCGGGAGCAGCTTCGTGCTTACCCATGGGTGGGTGCCTTTCTCAGCGGGTTGGGGTCGGGGGTGCGGGCAGGCGCAGCAGTGCGTCCACCGTGTCGAGAGCGGCGCCGACGCGGGCGCGCAGGTCGGCGGCCGGGTCGTCGGGTGAGGGGTCCTCCATCCAGGACCGGAGCACCTCCTGGAAGCCGCCGACCAGGAAGCGGCTGACGGCCTCGGGTGCGACGTCGGCGATCGGGCCGACCACGCGCATGCCCTGCGCGGCGATCTCCTCGCAGGCGGGCAGCAGTTCGTCGCGGAACGCCGTCACCACGCGCTGGGTGACGGCGCTGGGCACCACGTTGCGATACATCGCGCGGTGCTCTGCGGCGAAGGAGAACAGGCCGGTGACCCGGGCCCGGGCGTCACCCTCGATCTCGGCGACCGCGGTCGCGAAGGCCGCGGTGACGGCGGTCGCGACCGCGTCGTCCCGGTCGGTGAAGTGACGGTAGAAGACCTGCCTGCTGACCCCCGCGCGGGCGACCAGGTCCCCGACGGTGATCTCGTCGACCGGCCGCTCGTGCGCGAGCTCGAACGCGGCGGTCCGCAGCAGGGTGCGGACGCGTTCGGCACGCGGGTCGGCGCTGAGGGTGCGACTGGGCATGGGCTCAGCGTAAGCCACTTCGTGGACACGTGACCACGAAAGTTGGAGTTAATCG
>Ga0209051_1002041_pt1 | contig 15342 bp, 15 predicted proteins | sample AraplaCvi_mMS_r2_2_FD_184286 | JGI IMG/M metagenome (GOLD analysis project Ga0209051, IMG submission 184286) | Arabidopsis root microbial communities from North Carolina, USA - plate scrape MF_Cvi_mMS_r2 (SPAdes) (version 2) | ecosystem: Host-associated > Plants > Roots > Endosphere | place...
TCAGCCTAGTGGTGCGCCCTACGCAACGCGAAGGCTGGTCAGTGGGCGGCCAGACTCTGGTCCCGGTACGGGTTGCCGAGCCATTTGCGCCGCAATTCCTGCAACGAGCCGTCGGCTTCGAGTGCTCCCTGCGCCGTGACGAGCTGCGCCAGCAGCGCGTCGTCGCCAGGGGCGACGGCGACGGCGATCTCCTCCCGGGAGAGGCCGCGTTGCACCACGTCGACGTCGGGGAGCGTCCCGACCAGTGCGGCGAGCGTGGGTGCCAGAGCGATGACGGCGTCGCAGCCGCCGGACTCCAAATCGCCTGCCGCTGACCAAAAGTCGCGCTCGTCGAACGCGCGGACCGCTCCCACCCGACCGTCTACGAAGAGCCGTTCGGCGACCTCGTGACCGGTCGAGCCGCGACGGACCGCGACGGTCAGCCCGGCGAGGTCGTCGACCGACCGGACCGTCGGATGGCGGGCGGCGTCGACGGCCAGCGCCTGCCCCGACACCAGGTACGGCGGACCGAACGCGGCTGCGGTCCGACGCTCGGGGGTGACGGTCAGACCCGCCACGACGCAGTCGCACGTCCCGGCCGGCAGAGCGGCGAGCACGGCGGCCGCTGACCCGTCGACGGTGACCCACTCGACGGGCACGCCGAGCGCGGCGCCCATTGCGGTCGCGAGGTCGACGGCGAGGCCGCCGTCGGCCATGCCGCTGAACGGTGGGTCGTGGGAGAACGTGCCCACCCGCAGGGTGTCCATCGGCTCACGGTAGCCGTGGCGCCGGATTCGGCCGAACCGCGGCCGCCGGCCCCGCGCAGCGGCTACGGTCCGTTAGCTCGAGTCGGAGGTTCAGATGCACGAGGGTTCCCGTCGCCCCAGTTCGCACAGCCCGCGGGTGCCGTACGCGCGACTACGGCTCGCGCTTGCCGCAGCCCTGCTGGCCGGGTTCTCCGCCGCGGCGATGGGCGGTGGTGTCGCCGCAGCCGACGAGGGATCTGCGGGTTCGGGCAGCTCGTCGGGGGCCACGGGAGCCTCGACGTCGCAGGCCTCGTCCCAGCAGTCGAACACGAAGCCCGACCCCAAGCCCGATCCCAAGCCCGACGCCAAGCCGACGTCCACGTCCGGCCCGACGCCCGACACGAAGCCCGACCCCAAGCCGACGTCCACGTCCGGCCCGAAGTCGGACTCGACCGCGGATGCCGAGGACGCCGAATCCCCGGAGCCCACCACGACGGCGCCCGTCGTCGTCGAGGTGCCTCGTGACTCCAACAAGCATGCGCAGCAGGTGGATACGCCTGCAGGCGCAACTCATCCGGTGTCGCGACCCGAGGTGTCGCGACCTGGCCCGACGAGCGCGGCGCCCAACCCGCCCGGCGTCGCGGCGCCGGTCACTCCCCCGGCGGCGGTCGTCGCCGCGTCCACCCCCGCTCCGACGATCCCGCCGCGGCTCGACCATCAGCTCGCCGGGTTGGCCGTCGACGTCGCCACGGTGACCGTCTCGGCGGTCCACACCGCCGCGACCGTCGTCGCGCAGGCCTTCGGCCCGTCCAGCTTCCTCGGCGTGCCCTACCTGTTGGCCATGTCGGTGGTCAACGCGACGGCCGCCATCGGTCGGACCCTGGTCGGGGCACCGCTCACGCCTCCGAGCGGCCGGTTCACCGTCGACTACGGCATCCTCGACGGCCTGTCCTTCTTCACCCCCACCACGCCACCCGCGGGTGCCAACGACCCGTCGATCAGGGTGACGCCGGAGCATCCGCTGCCGATCATCCTGCTCAACGGCACCACGGGAACACAGGGCGTCAACTGGTCGGTCGGGGCCCCGGTCCTCGCCAACGCGGGGTACAAGGTCTACACCTTCAACTACGGCAACACGACCGGTGACCCGAACTTCCCGATCCAATCCGTGGGAGACATCAGGAACTCCGGCCGGGAACTCGCCGCCGAGGTCGACCGGGTCTTGGCCGAGACCGGCGCCCCCAAGGTCATCCTGGTCGGACACTCACAGGGTGGCGGCATCCTGCCGGTGTACTACGTCAACGACCTCGGCGGCGCGAGCAAGGTCTCCCAGATCATCGGCATCGCCCCGAGCAATCACGGAACGGACTTCGACCAGCTGACCGGGTTGACGTCGATTCCGATCCTGGGGCCGCTGTTCGTCGCCCTGTCCAACGCCGTCGCGCCCGGGCTCTTCCAACAAGCTCTGGGATCCCCGTTCCAGCAGGAGGTCTACGGCGACGGCGACACCCGGCCAGGGGTGCTGTACACCACGATTTCGTCGGTGAACGACGAGGTGGTCACGCCCTACACCCAGCAGGCCCTCTCCGGCCCGAACGTCACCAACGTGGTCCTGCAGGATCAGTACCCCGGACTGATCCTCGGGCACGCGAACATCTTCACCAGCCCGCAGGCGTTCGCCGCGGTGCTCGACGCGTTGGCCGCCAACCCGGCGGCCAATCCGCTGCCGAGTCCGGCAACGGTCGCCGCTTAGGCGTCGTCCAGCAAGTCCGGCGTCACGGCCGACTCGGTGTCGGGGATGCCGTCCTGCTTGGCCTTGCGGTCTGCCATCGACAGCAACCGCCGAATACGTCCTGCCACGGCGTCTTTGGTCATCGGCGGCTCGGCGAGGCGACCCAGCTCCTCGAGCGAGGCTTGCCGGTGCTCGACCCGCAGGCGGCCCGCATTGGACAGGTGGTCCGGCACGGAGTCGCCGAGGATGTGCAGTGCACGTTCGACGCGGGCCGCGGCGGCAACCGCCGCGCGCGCCGAGCGGCGCAGGTTCGCGTCGTCGAAGTTGGCGAGGCGGTTCGCGGTGGCCCGCACCTCGCGCCGCAGGCGGCGCTCCTCCCACGTCAGCCTGGTGTCCTGGGCGCCCATCCGCGTCAGCAGCGCGCCGATGGCCTCCCCGTCGCGCACCACCACGCGGTCGCTGCCGCGCACCTCGCGCGCCTTCGCGCTGACGCCGAGCCGGCGCGCCGCACCGACGAGGGCGAGCGCCGCCTCTGGCCCGGGGCAGCTGATCTCCAACGACGAGGAACGGCCCGGCTCGGTGAGCGAACCGTGCGCCAGGAACGCTCCCCGCCAGGCGGCCTCGGCGTCGCCGACGCTGCCGCCGACGACCTGCGCCGGCAACCCCCGCACCGGCCGGCCGCGCAGGTCCAGCAACCCGGTCTGACGGGCCAGCGCCTCACCGTCCTGGGCCACCCGCACCACGTACCTGGTGCCCTTGCGGATTCCGCTGGCCGTCATCACGTGCACGACCGCGTTGTAGCCGTACAGGTCGTGAATGTCCTTGCGCAGCCGCCGCGCGATGACCCCGAGGTCCACCTCGGCCTCCACCACCACGCGGCCGGCCACGATGTGCAGGCCACCGGCGAAGCGCAGCAACGACGCCACTTCCGCGCGCCGCGCACTGACCGAATTGATCACGAGTCGGCTGAGCTCGTCCTTGACCTCGGCTGTCATCGCCACGAGATCGTCACCTTTCGTCGACCGACTGAGCGGCGGCCGTCGGAGCCGGCGGCGGCACGGGTGCACTACCGCGCAGCCTCACTCGCTCCAGCGCCGCGGCCAACTTGGCCGGATCATGTAATGGTGTACCAGGTCTGGACACGTCAGCAAACTCAACCCGAGCCTCGAGGCTGGTCGCGGTTTGCCGAAGTTGGTCCCGTTCTCGTTCTCCCGGGACGCCTGCCGCGTCGACGACGATGTCGTGCACGGTGAAACCTGGTGCGTGCTGCGCCAGTACGTGGATGTGGCGCTCGGCGGAGAACCCCGCCGTCTCACCGGGCTCGGCCACCAGGTTCAGCACCAGGGCGCGCCGCGCCGTCGTCGCCTTGAGCGCCGCGGCCAACTGCGGCACCAGCACGTGGGGAATCACGCTGCTGAACCAGGAGCCGGGACCGAGCACGACGAGGTCGGCGGCCATGATCGCGTCGACCGCCTGCCGGGTGGCCGGTGGGTTGCCCGGATGCAGGCGCACCCGCCGGACCTTGCCGACGGTGGTGGCGACGGCGACCTGTCCCCTGATCACCCGGCTCATCCGGGGATCGGATTCCAGGCCGGCGACGTCGGCCTCGATCTGCAGGGCGATCGGACACATCGGCAGCACCCGGCCCTTGAGGTCCAGGATGCGGCCGAGTTCGTCGAGGGCGGCGACGGGGTCGGCGAGTACTTCGTTGAGCCCGGCGAGGAGCAGGTTGCCGATGGGATGGCCGGCCAGCGCGCCGCTGCCGCCGAACCTGTGCTGCAGGATGGTGGCCCACAGATGGCCGTGCGGGGTGTCGGATGCCAACGCCGCCAACGCCATTCGCAGGTCACCGGGCGGCACGACGTCGAGTTCGCTGCGCAGCCGGCCCGACGACCCGCCGTCGTCGGCGACCGTCACGATGGCCGTCACGTGTGGCGTCAGCCGGCGCAGGGCCGACAGCGTCGCGTACAAACCGTGGCCGCCGCCCAGTGCGACGATCCGGGGACTCGCGCTCATGGCTCGACTCCCACGCGTTCCGGTCTTCGCGCACTCATTCGCGGCCCAGATCCCGGTGCAGGACCCGCACCGTCAGATCGCCGTCGCCGTCGAGTCGTCCCGCGAGTGCTTCGGCGATGGCGACGCTGCGATGCTTGCCGCCCGTGCACCCGATCGCGACGGTCATGTAGCGCTTGCCCTCCCTGCGGTATCCGTCGATGACGACGTCCAGAAGCCGATGGTAGGTGTCGATGAAGTCCGCCGCCCCCGGTTGGCCGAGGACGTAGTCGCGCACGGCCGGATGCTGACCGGTGTGTGGTCGCAACTCGTCGACCCAGTGCGGGTTGGGGAGGAAGCGGACGTCCATGACGGTGTCGGCGTCCATCGGGAGTCCGTACTTGTAGCCGAACGACTCGACGGTCACGTTCGTGTGCGCCACCGTCTCGGCGGCGAAGGCGCGCTCGATGGTCTCCCGGAGCGCGGGCACCGGCAACGACGACGTGTCGATCACCAGGTCGGCCGCCGCCCTGATGGGCGCCAGCATGGTTCGCTCCGCGGAAATGCCTTCGGCCAGTGTCTGATTGCCCTGCAGCGGGTGACTGCGCCGGTTCTGCTCGTAGCGCCGGACCAGGATGTCGTCGGACGCCTCGAGGAACAGCACGCGGGGGGTGATGCCGCGGGTGGCGAGGTCGTGGCGCACCCACTCCAGGTCGCCGGTGAATCCTCGGGAGCGCACGTCCATCACGACGGCGAGCTGCGTGATGCGCGACCCTGCGGCCAGGCCCAGCTCGACCATTCTGGCGATCAGCTCGGGGGGCAGGTTGTCGGCGACGTACCAGCCGAGGTCCTCGAGGACCTTGGCCGCGGTGCCGCGGCCCGCACCCGAGAGACCGGTGACGAGGACGACGTCGATCCCGGCCGCTGGCAGATCGTCGCCATGGCCATCGTGCGGATCGGTCATGCGCGATCCGCCTCCAGCTTCTCGCTCGTCGTCATCCCCTGGCCCGTCATCGACACCTCGTCCTTGATCGTAGGCACGCCGAGTGCCTCCAGGACGGCGTTCGCCGTGGCCACTCCGATTCCCGGCACCGCGGTGATCTCCTCGACGCTGGCGTCCTTCAACCGCGCCACCGACCCGAAGTGAGTCACCAACGCCTTTCGCCTGTGCTCCCCCAGTCCCCGGACGGAGTCTAGTGCCGACGCGGTCATCCGCTTCGACCGCTTGCTTCGGTGATAGGTGATCGCGAAGCGGTGCGCCTCGTCACGCACCCGCTGCAGCAGGTACAGCCCGTCGCTGTTGCGCGGCATGATCACGGGATCTTCCTCGCCTGGCACCCACACCTCTTCGAGCCGCTTCGCCAGCCCGATGACCGCCACGTCGCCGACCCCCAGCTCCTCCAGGACCGCGGCGGCGGCGTTCACCTGGGGCGCGCCGCCGTCCACGACGAAGAGGTTGGGCGGGTAGGCGAATCTCCTGGCCTTGCCGTCCTCCACGACCGGTGCCTGGGCGTCGGCCACGTGGCGCGCGAAGCGGCGCCTGGTCACCTCGGCGATCGAGGCGACGTCGTCCGAGCGGCCGTCGCCCGCCGCTTCCCGGATGGCGTAGTGCCGGTAGTCCGACTTGCGCGGCAACCCGTCCTCGAACACCACCAGTGAGGCCACCACGTCGGTGCCCTGCACGTGACTGATGTCGACGCACTCGATGCGCAGCGGCGCCTCGGTCAGCCCGAGGAACTCCTGAATGCTCTGCAGCGCTTCGGATCTGGCGTTGAAGTCGCCGGCGCGCTTGAGCTTGTGCTGCGCCAGCTGGTCCTTGGCGTTGCGGTGCACGGTTTCGGCCAGCGCCTTCTTGTCGCCACGAACGGGCACCCGCAGTCGAACGTTGGACCCGCGCAGCCCGCTGAGCCAGGCGGCGAGCTCGTCGGCGTTGTCGGGCAGGACCGGCACCAGGACCTGCCTGGGCACCAGGTTGGTCGCGTCGTCCGCGGCCCCGCCCAGTTCGGCCTGGTCGCCGTAGAACTGGGTGAGGAACTGCTCGACGAGGATCTTGAGACCGGACTCGCCCGGCGCGGTGGCACCCGTCGTCTCCGGCTCCGTCGACTTCTCGACGACCCAGCCGCGTTGACCACGCACCCGTCCACCGCGGACGTGGAACACCTGGACGGCGGCTTCCAGCTCGTCGTCGGCGAACGCCACCACGTCGGCGTCGGTGCCGTCCCCGAAGACGACGGTCTGCTTCTCCAGCGCGCGCTTCAGCGCGCCGATGTCGTCGCGCAGCCGGGCGGCCCGTTCGAAGTCGAGTGCCTCCGACGCCGCGTTCATCTGCTGCTCCATGTCGCGGGCCAACCGGTCGGTCTTGCCGGCCAGGAAGTCGCAGAAGTCGAGCACGATGCGCCGGTGCTCCGCCGCGCTGACCCGGCCTACGCACGGCGCCGAGCACTTGTCGATGTATCCCAACAGGCAGGGCCGGCCAATCTGGTTGTGCCGCTTGAAGACTCCATTGGAGCAGGTGCGGGCGGGGAAGACCCTGGTCAGCAGGTCGAGGGTTTCGCGAATGGCCCACGCGTGCGAGTACGGGCCGAAGTAGCGCACGCCCTTGCGCCGCGGACCGCGGTAGACGAACAGCCGCGGGTACTCCTCGTTGAGCGTGACGGCGAGGACGGGATAGGACTTGTCGTCCCGGTAGCGGATGTTGAACCGCGGGTCGAACTCCTTGATCCAGTTGTACTCCAGCTGCAGCGCTTCGACCTCGGTGCCGACGACGGTCCACTCGACGCTGCCGGCGGTGGTCACCATCTGCCGGGTCCGGGGGGCCAGTCCGGAGAGGTCCGCGAAGTAGGAGTTGAGGCGGCTGCGCAGGCTCTTGGCCTTGCCGACGTAGATCACCCGGCCGTGCGTATCGCGGAACCGGTAGACGCCGGGCTCGACGGGTATCGAGCCCGGAGCAGGCCGGTAGGTCGCTGGATCGGGCACGGGTTCCAGATTAGTTGGCCTGCCGACAACCAACCGCCATCGGACGGCCGGGGTTTGGTCGGTCAGCCGAGCGCGTCGATGAAACCGCAGTACGCAGCGGCCTTCGCCTCGTAGTTGACGTACAGGTCATAGCTAGCGGCACCGGGAGACAGCAACACCACGTCGACGTCCGGCAGCCCCGCGGCCGTGCGCACCGCCGCTTCGAGGCTGTCCACCAGGTGTGTGCGCAACGGATGGCGCCGGGCGAACCCCACACCGATGGCCGCGCCGTTGGTCGGCGACTGAATCAGCGACACCCGGCGCTCGCCGCGGCACAGGTAGTCGTCGAGCTGCTCGTAGTTCAGCTGGCGGTCCATGCCCCCGACGATCACGGCCACGTGCCGGTCGGGGTCCATCGCCCGCAGCGCCGCGGTGACACTCTCCCCCGTCGTGGCGAGCGTGTCGTCGATCCACTGGACCCGCCCCGTGGTGCGGACGGTCTGCAGCCGGTGCGGCAGACCGGGGTACGTGCGCACGGCGGAGTCGAACTCCTCGGCCGTCACCGCACGGCCCAGCACCTCCGCTGCGGCGACGGCGGCCAGCGCCCCGTTGACGACGTTGTGTTCGTAGGTCATGACCGACGTGCCCGCCGCGGGTCCGAGGCCGGCCGGGTCGACGAGGTGCACCTCGGGCTCGATCGGCGTCACCCCGAGTCGCTCGAGGGTCGAGACCACCTCGGGGGTGGTCACCAGCGAGCGGGCGCCGCGACGGAAGACGTTCGCCTTGGCCAGGTGGTAGGAGTCGCGGTCGCCGTGCCAATCGAGGTGGTCTTCGAAGAGATTCGTGATCACCGCCACGGCGGGCGAGGTGGTCAACAGCGCCGCCTGCTGACTGGAGATCTCGGCGACGACGACCGTGCCCTGCCCGGGTGACAGATCGGACAGCGGCGTGCCGATGTTCCCCGCGACGACGGCGTCGACGCCGACCCCGTGGAGCAGATGACCCAGGAACGACGCCGTGGTGCTCTTGCCCTTGGTGCCGGTGACCCCGATGGTGGCCCCGCCGTGCCGCGACATGAACCAGTCGGCGGCACTGGAGATCCGGACGCCGGAGTTCCGCAGTTCCTCGAACACCGGGTGCCGCCACGGCACACCGGGACTGACGAACACGACGTCGCAGGCGCTCAACCGGGCAAGGTGCTCGGGACCGCGGAACACCTCCAGATTCGGGATGCCCGCTGGCTCTTCGAAGGGGCGGCGACCCATGTCGTCGACGGCTTCGATGCGGGTGGCGCCGGCCGCGGCGGCCGTCCGCGCCATCGAGACGCCCTCCCGGCCGAATCCCCAGATGCCGACGGTCAGGCCGGCGAGGTCCGACGGGGCCGGGCTCACGGCAGGTCCAGCGCCGCGGCGTATCTCGCGGGGACGTAGTCGACGTCGACCGCGCCGTCCCGCCCCGACGCATGGGCCACCGACACCTTCTCGAGTTCGGCACGGCGGGAACGGAACTCCTCGACCAGCGGCACTCCGCGCCAGTCGTCGTCGTCGAGGACCGACACCAGGGATTCGGCTGCCTCGTAGTACTCGCCGACGCACTCGAACGGCTTGTGCACGCCCAGGCCGACGATGTCCTCGAAGCCGGGCCGGTTGTCGAGGTCGGAGAACAGGTCGTGGCCGAAGATTGCCTCGACCTCCGCACGGCCGAGCCGCGGCGCCATCAACCCGTAGACGAAGAGGCACTTGGGGCAGTGCCCGCACCAGGTCGCCCCGCGACGACCGGAGTCGATCGCGAAGGGACGGTTGCAGCTGATGAAGTCCCGAAAGTACTGCGGGCTGCCCCGGAACCGGTCGGCGATCTCGGATTCCGACAGCGGCCGCAGCAGCGAGAAGTACCGATCGGGGTTGAACCCGTAGGCGGTCAAGGTGTCTCGCAACAGCGTCTCGTAGGAGATGCTCTTGGACCACTGGTGGTTGACGTCGCGGCCCATCCAGGACATGTTGCCGACGTTGGACGACCTCTCGTTGGACAGGACCACCGGCCCGAGACCCGTGGAGTCGGCGACGATGAGGCCGATGACGCTGTTGATCGCCGTCACGGGGACGTGTCCGTTGTGCGCGCCGCGCGCGTTGGCCTCGATGAGGGCCGGGTCGATGCGCCGCGTGACGCGGACGCTGTCGAGGCCGCTGATGTCGATGCACCGGTCGATGGGGTCGAACTTGTTGACACTGAAGAGGGTTGGGTGGAATCCGTGGCCCTTGAGCGCTTCGATGCTGACGACCGAATCCTTGCCTCCACCCACGGGTACCAGCGGCTCGGCATCCGGGTCCCATCCGTCGTCGACGGTCCCGCCGGCCGGTTCCAGGTCCGCGTCGGGACCCGTGACGGTGGGGGTCAGGGCGTCGGGAAGCGAGTTCCGGTAGGCGAACTCGCCGAGCCCACCGGCGATGAGCTCACGAAGGTAGTGCCGCTCGAATTCACTCGTCGGGATGGCGATCTCGACGCGGGGCGGCGCGGCGGCCTTGAAGTAGCTCGGCGAGCACGTCAGGGCGAGCAGCCGGAGCAATCGGTCGTCGGGACGGTGATCACCCAGTGCGGCGGCGAAGTCGACCACTTCGGTGAACGAGACGTCGCCGGACTCCCCGCCAGACGCGCTGCCGCGCAACGTGTACCGCGCCCGGAACACACCGTCGTCCAGGTCGTAGCCGTCGACGCTCATGGACCGGAACGATGCCGGGTCGAACTCGCTCATGACCACCTCGCGAAGGACGGTACCGCCTCGGTCGTCGGCAGGGCCACTCCGGCGAGCTCCGCGACCGGATGCGTTTCGAAGCGCGGTGACACCCACCACGCTCTGAGGACGTCGGCGGGCAACGCGGCGGCCTTCGCGACCGGCGCCGTCCACCCGCATTCCGCCAGCTGATCCAGCACCGACGTGGGCTCGGGGTTCTCCACGCCGACCACGCCGTGCGGCGTCTGGACCACCAGCACACCCAGCAGCGGAACGCCGTCGGCCAAGGCGTCGGCGAATCCGCGACCGTTGAGCCAGCGTTCACGCTGGTCGACCTCGGCCCGGCTGGTCGTGCGCGCGGCCATCCGGCGCCACCACGGGTCCGACGCGCGATGCGCGGGGGGCGCCGAGTCGTCGGCGACGACCGCCACCGGCTCCGATCGCAGCGGCTGCACGACGGTGCCCGTCACGGCGACCTCGGATCCGCCGTCGGTCTCGAGGATCACGACGGTGGCGGCGACCATCGCGGTGGGCACGGTCGCCGCGAAGCCGGAGAATGCGGCGGTGAGTTCGGACAGTCCCGGCATCGCGATCCCGAAGAACTCCGCCGGCTCCTGCAGATGGGACCAGATGCCGTCGGTGCGGGGCCACCGGCCGTCGGCGATCGGAATCGTCATGGCGGGCAGGGTCCCGGGACGCGTGATCAACTGGGTGGCGCGAACGTGGTGGGCGTCGGCTTCCAGAGCGGTCGCAGACGTGCGAAAATGGGTCACTATCAGCACATTCTAACGTACCGCCCGAAGGAGTCATGCGACGCTGCATGAGTGCCCCCACCGTCACACGGCTCGTCGAAGCGGACTGGCGCGCGTTCGCGGAGCTGCGCCTTCGGGCGCTGACCGACACCCTCGGCGCCGACGACCGGCAGTACCGTGAGGAGCTGGCCTTCACCGCCGCCCAGTGGCGGCGCAGGTTGCGGGCCCACGCTCAGTTCGCCCTCCTCGCCGACGACGACCTGGTCGGCCTGATCGGCGCTCAACGCCAGAGCGTCGACGCAGTGTACCTCTACTCGCTGTGGCTCGAGCCGGTCGTGCGGGGCCGCGGGCTCGGACACGACCTGGTGAGTGCGGCGGTCGACTGGGCCAGGACGCTGGGGGTGCGCGTGGTGACGTTGCGCGTCGACGCCGGCAACGCGGCCGCCCGTGGCATCTACGAGCGTCTGGGCTTCGGCGTCGTCGAGGGCCCGGCCAAGGCCCACGAGGTCACGATGTCGCTGAGCGTTGGTTGACCTCGGGCCTGCGGTACCGGGCCACCAGGGCCCGCACGGCGTCCATCGCGTCGACCGCGCGCTCCTTGTCCACGGACTGAATCGCCATCAGGGGGACGTACTCGTCGTCGGGAAGATCCACCCGCGCCCAGCGCGCACCCTTCGGGAACGACACGTCGACGACGTCGGACCACGGAATCAGGCGGTAGCCCAAAAGGTTTCGGACCGACAGCCCGGCGGGGCCGACCCGCAGTCTCGGGCGCGCGAACATCAGGACGAGGCATCCGATGATGACGCCCAGCACGCCGATGGCGACCTGATCGGCCGTCCGGAAGATGACCCCGGAGGAGCCGACCTTGAGCAGGAACCCGACGGCGATGTGGGCGGCGGCGATCAGGAAGGCGGCGCCGTAGGCGAAGTACGGCGTCAGGTGGGGCCTGACCTCGAGGTCGCAGGCGGGGTCGGTCACGGTGTCTTGCGCAGATCCCGCAGGACGAGCGCGGTCGACAGGGCCGCGGCGGCCGCCTGGGCACCCTTGTCCTCCGCGGACCCGGGCAATCCGGCGCGGTCGAGGGCCTGCTTCTCGTCGTTGGTGGTCAGCACTCCGTTGGCGACGGGGGTGCCCTCGTCGAGCGAGACCCGTGTCAACCCCGCCGTGACGGCGTCGCAGACGTAGTCGAAGTGCGGCGTCTGACCGCGGATGACGACACCGAGCGCCACGACGGCGTCGTGCGACTTCGCCAATTGTTGTGCCACGACCGGTATCTCGATCGCACCGAGCACGCGGACCACGTCGGGGTCGGTCACCCCGGAGGCGGCCGCGGTCCGCCGCGCACCCTCCAGCAGGGCGTCGCAGATGGTGGTGTGCCAGGTGCTCGCCACGATCGCCAACTTGAGCCCTGCGGCGTCGACCGCCGGCATGTCCGGAACGCCTGCGCCTCCGCTCACTGGGCAGATCCCGCGTCGGTCGCCGTGGGCAGCGGGTACACGGTCTCGTCGTAGTCGTCGAGGCCGGTCAGGTCGTGGCCCATCCGGTCCCGTTTGGTCATCAGGTACCGGATGTTCTCGGCGTTCGCGCGCACCGGCAGCGGCACCCGTTCGATGATGTGCAAGCCGTACCCGTCCAGACCCACGCGCTTGGCCGGGTTGTTGGTCAGCAGCCGCATCGAACGGACGCCGAGGTCGACCAGGATCTGGGCGCCGATGCCGTAATCCCTGGCGTCGGCGGGCAACCCGAGCTTGAGGTTGGCGTCGACGGTGTCCTCGCCGGCATCCTGCAGTTGATAGGCCTGCAACTTGTGCAGCAGGCCGATGCCGCGGCCCTCGTGCCCACGCATGTAGAGCACCACGCCACGCCCCTCGCGGGCGACCATCGCCATCGCGGCGTCCAACTGCGGGCCGCAGTCGCAGCGCCGCGAACCGAAGACGTCACCGGTCAGACACTCCGAGTGCACGCGCACGAGCACGTCGTGACCGTCACCGTCGGGTCCGGCACCCGGACCGGTGATGTCTCCGCGGACCAGCGCAACGTGCTCGACGTCGTCGTAGATGCTGGTGTAGCCCACGGCACGGAACTCGCCGTGGCGGGTCGGGATGCGAGCCTCCGCGATCCGCTCGATGTGCTTCTCGTGCTTGCGCCGCCACTCGATGAGGTCGGCGATCGAAATGAGGGCGAGGTCGTGGTCGTCGGCGAAGACCCGCAGCTCGTCGGTCTGGGCCATCTCGCCCTCGTCCTTCTGGCTGACGATCTCGCAGATGGCGCCCGCCGGCTGCAGACCCGCCAACATCGCCAGGTCGACGGCTGCCTCGGTGTGGCCGGGCCTGCGCAGCACGCCGCCCTCCTTGGCGCGCAACGGCACCACGTGACCGGGTCTCGTGAAGTCGCCGGCGACCGCGGTCGGGTCGGCGAGCAGGCGCATCGTCGTCGCCCGGTCGGAGGCCGAAATCCCGGTGCCCACGCCCTTCTTCGCGTCGACGGTCACGGTGTAGGCCGTGCCGTGCTTGTCCTGGTTGACCGCGTACATGGGCAGCAGGCCGAGCCGGTCGCAGACCTCGCCGGACAGCGGAACGCACAGGTAGCCCGAGGTGTACCGAACCATGAACGCGACGAGTTCGGGGGTCGCCTTCTCGGCGGCGAAGATCAGGTCGCCTTCGTTCTCGCGATCCTCGTCATCGACGACGACGACGGCCTTGCCCGCGGCGATGTCGGCTATCGCCCGCTCGACGGAATCCAGCCTCGTCATGCTTGCCACCCTTGCCGTTCCGTGACCGGAACCATTGTGCGATGCGCCCTACTACGTCGTGCGACGTCGGTCAGTGTCCTTCAGTATGAACCAACTGGGGGCAGCACTTATTGCCCGCTCCCGCCAGCGGCTCTGAGCTGGGTGGACGTTGCGATCAACCGGGTCGGAAAGTCGCGTGTGCGCCTAACGTGGCGGCTGCTCGAGTTCCTTCGTCGGGGCGCCCCCGTCGTTGCGTCGTTCGAGCTGCCGCGAGCCGCCGTGCCTGATCCGCCGGTTCGCCGAGTCGATCAGACCCCCGAGGGCGAGCTGACGCACGGGACCCTTGGTGCGCGCCAGCTCCACGAGGTCCCTCATGACCTGCTCGGCGACCAGGTTGAGCTTGACGTTGTTGTCCTGGGACTGCTTGCGCAGGACGTCGAACGCCTCGTCGGCGTCGACCCCGTAGACGAGCATCAGCATGCCCTTGGCCTGCTCGATGACGGCGCGCCGCTCGGTGATCGACCGAAGTGCGTCGGTGATCAGCTGCTGCTGGCCGCTGGCGTCGTCGGTGATGGTCGTGTCGTCCTGCATCCCCACTCCGGTCAAAGGGCGTCGTCGGCTGCGCCCACGGCTCGATTTTACTGAACGATTCGTCCGGCATCTACGCATTTGGGCACGACGACGTGCCAGCCGGTCCCTACCCGCCGGCTGAATCCCGATGGGACAGAAGGCGCTCGACGTACTTCGCGATCACGTCGACCTCGAGGTTGACCGCGGTGCCGACGTCGGCGCGGCCCAGCGTGGTGAGCTCGAGGGTGGTCGGGATCAGCGACACCTCGAACCAGTCCGAGCCGATCGCGGAGACCGTGAGCGAGATGCCGTCGACGGTGATCGAGCCCTTCTCCACCACGTATCGCGCGACCGTGTCGGGCAGCGAGATGCGCACCACGTCCCAGTGCTCGGACGGCGTCCTGGTGAGCACCCGGCCGGTGCCGTCGACGTGCCCCTGGACGATGTGGCCGCCCAGTCGGCTGTTCACGGCGGCGGCGCGCTCCAGGTTGACCTGGCTCCCCACCCCCACGCCCTGCAGGCTCGAGCGGTTCAGCGTCTCGGCCATCACGTCGGCGGTGAACGCCCCGTCGGGCAAGAGGTCGACGACGGTGAGGCAGACGCCGTTGACGGCGATCGAGTCGCCGTGGCCTGCGTCGGTGGTGACGAGCGGCCCGCGGATGACGAATCGCGCGGCGTCGGCGAGGTCTTCCTTGCCGACGACCTCGCCCAACTCTTCGACGATGCCGGTGAACATTGGCCCAGGCTAGCCGCCCGCGCCCAAGGTCCATTCGCTTAGACCCACTACGATGCACTTCATGCAGACGCGCCCTCGCATTGCCGTCCTCGTGTCCATCTTCGCCGCCATCCTGCTCGTCGCGGGTTGCGGCTCGTCCGCGCAGAAGAACGACGCACCGCTGCCCGACGCAGCGTCGCTGCTCAAGGAGTCCAACCAAACCACCAGCGCCCAGAAGAGCGTGCACCTCGCGCTCACGGTGACCGGCAAGATCAAGGAACTGCCCATCGAGACCCTGACCGGCGACCTCACCAACGTCCCCGTGGTCGCGGCCCAGGGCAAGGCCAGCATCATCGCCTTCGGCCAGACCTTCAAGGACGTCGACTTCGTCGTCGCCGACGGGGACCTGTACGGCGCACTGACGCCCGGCAGCTTCACC
>Ga0209051_1002044_pt1 | contig 15331 bp, 14 predicted proteins | sample AraplaCvi_mMS_r2_2_FD_184286 | JGI IMG/M metagenome (GOLD analysis project Ga0209051, IMG submission 184286) | Arabidopsis root microbial communities from North Carolina, USA - plate scrape MF_Cvi_mMS_r2 (SPAdes) (version 2) | ecosystem: Host-associated > Plants > Roots > Endosphere | place...
AACGCGGCAGACTTGGCCGCTATCGCGGCGTTCCTCAGCTTGGTCTTGCTCAGAGGTTTGTCGATTGGCATAAATGCTCCGGAGTCGGGTCATGTTATGCCTCGCACACAAAATTCAGGACAGGCCCCCGAAGAGTGGGCCTCGATTCAAACTACGCTGAAGATTTCGCCGTAGTCTCAATGCGGCGACGTCCGAGACCGAACTCGACTCAGCTCTAGAGCCTGTCTAAGCACGAGTACGGCACAGTCCTTCAACCGCGCCGAGGGACCCGACTTGCGTAGCGCTGGCACCGGCCGGATTCGGTTCACCGAGCCGGCCTTGCTCTGACACCATCTCGGCCAAATACCGATGCAAGTGGCGTTCGCTCACACGGTGGAACGTCCCGTAGAGGCCGCGCTTGACCACAGAAAACGAGCTCTCAACCGTGTTAGTCGTGACGTCACCTCGGACGTATTCCTTGGCTGAGTGGCGCACGCTCTCGTGCGACCGGAACTCCCGTTCAGCTTCTTGTAGATCGCAGCCTCGTCGGTCATGACGCGGGACCTCTGATCGATGTGCTGCTTGGGGATCAGCACCACCGTCTTCTCTTTGACGTTCGGCAAGTGGAACGACCGCTTGCCTCCCTCCCGCTCGACGATCGAGGATTTTCATCTTGTGGGCGTAGCCGCGCGCACCATGCCGCTGCTTCCCGTAGTTGCCCCAGTAGGTCTCATCGATTTCCACCGGCTTGTCGCGCCCGCCGAGTCTTCGCTTCTGCTGTTCCTCGGTCGGCGTCATGGCCAACCTAATCCGATGGCACATGAACCACGCGGTGTTGTAGGTCACCTCGAGCATCCGCTGAACCTGCAGTGCCGACATCCCCTTCTTGGACGACGCCATCAGGTAATGGACGAGCAGCCACTTATTGAGCGGAACATTCGAGCCCTGGAAGATTAGACTGCCCCTGGTCGGGTAGACATCCTGTCCCTAGTCATGGTGTTTAGCTACTCGCAGACATTGGCGACGACTCTAAGTCACGTGGGCACCCTCTCGCCACGCCGGTAGACATCAACCTAGTGAGTTGAGACTCGACACAGCTTGGCTTTAGTCACGTACGCAATTCGCCTCTTTTAACGTGCTGGATCACATCGCGGTCGGCGAGATCACCAAGGCGGCGGCCTGCCCGGTCATGGCCGCATTCATCTATTTGTAGTTGCTGGCCCGCTGGGCGAAGTGGGGTAGTCAGCCCGGGAGCCGGAGCAAGTGCCAATACGCGTGTCCGCCGGTGGCTGCATGCGGCCGTGCCATTTCTGAAATCGCCAGCGGACTGCCGAAGGTCGCGGTTCTAGCATATTCGTGGCAGAGCACGTGGCCCACCCAGCGTGTTCCTACCCTCGAATAGAGCTGACGAGCGTCAAGATCTTGGCATATCTCAGGTCTGCCGGACGCACCGGTCCCAGTTCGATACGTCGATGTCTCAAGAGGCGCCTGTGAGGCGAGCCCATCGCCGGACTTGAAAGGCAAGTGAACAGCCGGCGTGAACGACACGACAAGGAGTACTCCAAGAAGGTGCGAGCGAGACGTCTGGGAGAAAATACAACACCGTCATAGAGTGCAAGGCCCTCCAAGTATGTGATCACTAATTTATGCTCTGAAAATGCCAGAAGCCAGCCTTTCAGGGATCGGAGTGGGTTGGCCAGTTCGCCACAATGTGCTGCATGACATCCCGTCGCACCTCCCAACCCGACTCTCGGCTTACGGAACCGCTCAAGCAGGTTCCCAAGGACAAGCCATGGGTCTTCCTGCTCGCCTTGTTCATGCTCGTGCTGAACGACCGGCTGGGCGCTGTGCTCGCGGCTACCTTTGGTGGTGGGGGCGCGGCTTGGATCGTTCATCGATTCTTTTGGTGAGTCCGCGAAGGCCGGGCTGGGTGCCATAAAGTGCCAGTCGCCACATGCCGCCCAGCATCGAGAACAACCGCAACGACAACTTCGAAATGGACCTTGTCTGATTCCGTAATATTGCGATTGGCATGTAGCGCGGGCCGATTGCTGTGGCACAGCGACCGAATCATGGGTCTTGTCATTAGACTATTGACGGAGGTCGGAGAGATGCAGGTGAACGAACGGCATTCAGGTACACCTGGATGAACTTCCGTGATAGTCGTTGGGGCTGGCGTTGCTCTTGATCGGTTCAGCGGTTCGGGAACAATTGCGTTCATGCCCCTGTCTCGCAAGTCCGACCAGCCCAAAGAGCGGCCCACAGATCCGCTGAAGTACTTCAGCAAGGATGGCCCCTGGGTTCGATTGGGGGCCTTATTTCTCTGCAAGCTCCCTCGCATTCTGGCTTCCATCAGCCTGTCTGTCGCAGCGGTGGTTAGCTATGCGGCCAAGGCGAAAGGTTGGTGGTAATGAATGCGGTTTTAAGATTTCGAGATGCCTTGGCTCGGACTAATGGCTACGGTGCCAGAACCAAGCGTGACCTGCATACCGTCTCTGCAAGCGTCACATGTAGGCATTCGGTCGAGCGCTCAACCAGCCGTTCTGACCAGACGAATTTCAGCGACCTGAGCGCATCACCGAAAATTGCAAAGCAGTCCATACCGAGTTGCTGAGCGGAGCGGTACACGACGCCCGCGAAACCTTGCATCAGCGCTTCCCACGCCAGTTCCTGCGTGTGACCGATCCGAAGGGATTGCAGCACCGGCCAGGCTCGCGCATGAGGACGAAGGTCGACAAGGCGCAGCTTCTCCTGCGCCTGCACACAGATCAGACTGCGCTTCTTCAACATTTCCAACGAAATGGAACGGACTTCGCGCCTGCACAAGCTCTCGTAGGCGGCCGTTTCCGGGGCTTCGCCAAAGTAACCCACGGGTACGCCGTTCAAGTCGAATCGCCCATTCATCAACGTTGAAGGCGGAAGCAATAGCCGTCCGATTCGAACTGTCGTGGGCAGCGCCCTCGTGATCTGGACGCGAAAGAGCGCTTCGGGGGCAAGAAGATCAGCGTGCGGGATGTACTCGAGGTCGGACAGTTTCATTGAGGGCGGTCAGGGACTGGCTGATGAAGCCAGCTCCAGTACCCGCGCCGAATTCCCTTGTTCAATGGCCTGACGAGGGGATGCACCTTCCAGCCCGCCCAAGGGCGTTTCAAGGAAGCTGAGGATTGCCCAGCCACCGGTCGTTCCCAACGCTTGCGATAGCGCCGGGAGAACCTCCCAGATCGACGGCTCAAACTGCCATCGTGGGAGACGATACCCGCGGCGAGTTTGGCTCAAGCCAATTGCTCGCCCCTTGGCGATCCATGCGTTGATCGTCACGCGGCTCGTTCCAGCGATCGATGCGGCCTCCTCCGTGCTGACCATATCCCCCGCGTTGAGCCGCGCTTGGCGGCCTTCCTGACTGGCCGCAAAGAGCGCCTTCGTCTCAGCCGCGGAAACGTAAGAAGAGCGTCGGCGGCGCGACGACGATTCGGCTTGGCCTCGCCGAGTAGGAGGGGTGGAAGCGGACGGCTGTTTCATGGGAACTCCGGAGCAACGTCGGCAGCTTAGTTGCGTCCGACAGGTTCAGCAAGTTCGTTAAGTACAGTAATCGGTCCGAAGGTTCGAGCCGCCGCCACAGCCTATCCATCGCCCTTCTTCTGGCGCGGCTCCGCTGGTGCCATGACCCGAGCTCGTCGAAGCGCCCGCTTGATGCTGGAGACGTGCGTCTCGTATTCATAAGCGAGTGACGCGAGGCTCACCTCGCCCGCCAAGAACCTGCGCACCACGTCCAGCTCCGCATCAGGCGTCAAAGCTCGCGGGCGCCCCAGCTTGATCCCCCGATCCTTCGCTGCACGTAATCCGGCTCGCGTCCTGTCGCGGATCATCTCCAGTTCGAACTCAGCAAACGCCCCGATGATCTGCATCATCATCCGTCCGCCAGGCGTGGCGGTGTCGATGATCTCGGTGAGGCTGTGGAACCGCGCGCGTCGAATCTCCAGACGCTCAAGGATTTGCAACAGGTGTTTGAGCGAACGGGCAATCCGGTCGAGCTTGTAAACGACGAGGGTGTCGCCGGGCCCCAGCAGTTTGATCACGCTTTCCAGCACCGGCCTTTTTGCGTCTCCGCCCGAGCCTTTCTCTTCGAATATCCGATCGACACCCGCCCGTCTGAGCGCATCGACCTGGAGCTGTGCATCCTGCTCCTGCGTGCTGACTCGTGCATAGCCGTACTTCATGGCAACCAAAAATCGTCTGCAATAGGGAAAAAATGAACGAGCGGGTCTCTGCATGGGACACCGTCGTTTAGGCTGAACTTCGTTTTCCCAGCTGACACCGGGTTCGTGCGTCTACCTCGGAAGTAGCCCCATTCCCCCATAGGAGCGATGCGGGGACGAGCCTCAAAGTTCAGGCATCGCATCGCGCCTTTCACGGCCAGGCTGAGCGCCCGCGCTCTCGCTCGCATGTTTTTCCACCATTGCGGAGCGGTGCAACTGACCTGCCGCCGTATGCGCCCTCCGGATTGGAGGGACCTGGCGCGAGCCGCACGATGCTCGCGAAGAAGTCGAGTGGTTGGCCTCGACAACGCCCAGACGAGCGCCTGTCCGAACGGCAACGGAAATTGCAGCGCCATCGCTTCGGCGTACTTCAGAAAGTTCTTGGCGATCACAACTCTCTCCAACTGAATACCTTCAGCAGAGCTCCTCGCTCCCCTCGCTGGCGAGGGGCGGGGGGGAGTGGTCGTCGCAGTACGTGCAAAAGGCGACCGTCGGCCTGGTCGCCCAAAGAAAGACACCCCCGTTGATCCCCTCGCTTCAGCACGGGGTCAACGGGGGTGTCTTGGGCGGCCTGGCCGACGGTCGCCTTTTGCGGGTGTCCAGGCCGAGCGTCAGCAGCCGGCGTGACAGGCGCAGAGCGACTGGCGCGACGGATGCAGCTCGGCCGGGTTTCTCACCCGGTTTCCGAACACCGGGCGCTCAGGCTGTCGCCCATATCGCCACTTCCCGGCGCCATCGCGGCCTGCGTATTGCGGTGAGCGCGGCATCGACATAGGCTGCTGCACCGGCCCACATCCGTCGCATCAAAGTCATCGCCCAAATGCAAAAACCCCCGCAGCTTTCGCTGCGAGGGGTTCGCATCTGGTTGGCGGAGACGGAGGGATTCGAACCCTCGATGCAGGTTTTGCCCACATACTCCCTTAGCAGGGGAGCACCTTCGGCCACTCGGTCACGTCTCCAACCGAAGAAGCAGCGACTATAGCATGGCTTTAAGAGCCCTCAAGCAAATCGCCGCCTCGTCTCCGCCATCAGGCTTCGATTTCCTGGTCCAGGTCGAACGCGCGATGCAGCGCGCGCACCGCCAGCTCCATGTACTTCTCGTCGATCACCACCGAGGTCTTGATCTCGCTCGTCGTGATCATCTGGATGTTGATGCCCTCTTCCGACAGCGAGCGGAACATCTTCGACGCCACCCCCACATGCGAGCGCATGCCGATGCCCACGATCGAGACCTTGCAGATGCGCTGGTCACCCGTCACCTTCGCCGCCTGCACCGCCGGTCCCACCGTCTTCTCCAGCAGCTCCATCGCGCGCTGGTAGTCGTTGCGGTGCACCGTGAACGAGAAGTCCGTCTTCCCGTCCTGCGACACGTTCTGGATGATCACGTCGACGTCGATGTTGGCGTCGGCCACCGGGCCCAGGATCTGGAACGCGATGCCCGGCTTGTCCGGCACGCCCAGCAGCGTCACCTTGGCCTCGTCGCGGTTGAATGCAATGCCGGAGACGACGGCTTGTTCCATTTGTTCGTCCTCTTCAAAAGTGATCAGGGTGCCGGACTTGGCTTCTTCATTGATGTCGATGTCCCACGGCGTGAAGCTGCTCAGCACGCGCATCGGCACGCGGTACTTGCCCGCGAATTCGACCGAGCGGATCTGCAGCACCTTCGAGCCCAGCGACGCCATCTCCAGCATCTCCTCGAAGCTGATGGTGCTCATGCGGCGCGCCTCGGGCACGACGCGCGGATCGGTCGTGTAGACACCATCCACGTCGGTGTAGATCAGGCATTCATCCGCCTTGATCGCCGCGGCGATCGCCACCGCCGACGTGTCCGAGCCGCCGCGCCCCAGCGTCGTGATGTTGCGGTCCTCGTCCACGCCCTGGAAGCCGGTGATCACGACCACGCGGCCCGCATCGAGATCCGCCTTCACCTTCGCGTCATCGATGCTCTCGATGCGCGCCTTGGTGTACGAGCTGTCCGTCGCCACGCCGACCTGCCAGCCGGTGTAGCTCACGGCATCCAGACCTTCGGCCTGCAGCGCGATCGCCAGCAGGCCGACCGAGACCTGCTCGCCGGTCGAGGCGATCATGTCGAGCTCGCGCATCAGCGACGGCGACGAGCTCGCCGGCGACAGGTCCTTGGCCAGGCCGAGCAGGCGATTGGTCTCGCCGCTCATCGCCGAGGGGACCACCACCATCTGGTGACCCGCCCGCGCCCACTTGGCGACGCGCTTGGCCACATTGCGGATACGGTCGGTGGACCCCATCGAGGTGCCGCCGTACTTGTGAACGATCAATGCCATGGGAGTGTCAGATGACTGCAGGGGAGACGGGCGATTCTAAGACGCGCCCTTGCCCGCAACGTCGCTGCCCATGCGCGATCCGCATGCATCCGGCAGCCATCGCAGCGCCATTTGTGCTTCGCCGGCTGGCGCGATCCAGCGCGCGTCGACGCCCAGTCCAGGCGCGAACACCAGCTGTCCGGCGACATGGAGCAGCGGCCCTTCCCTCTGTACAGCGGGGATTCCCGCCGTCTGCCAGCACTTCTTCAGCGCCCGCGGCAGGCCCTTGGCGCGCACCTGGAACTGCTCGCCGCCTTCGCGCGGGCGCAACTCGACATTGCTGAGCGCAGAAAGCGCGAGCCCCCCCGTGGTCACGACTTCGACATCGAAGGCGCCTCGCCACTGCGGCAACGCGTGCCGTCCAGGACGGGAGAGGTCCAGGCGCATCGAGGGCGGCGGCATCGGCAGCGATGCGTCGCGCGCAAGTGGCGCGAGCCCGGCCCCACGCACGAAGAATCGCCCACGATAGAGATGCAGCGCGCGAGCGCCTAGCGGCCATTGCGCCGTCGATGCGCCGGGCGCCTCGGACTGGAGCCGCCGGATCAGCGAGGCCGGCGCCGCACAGCCGGTCTCTCGACGCAGCCATGCGCGCAGCAGATTCGTGGCGCGTGCGGTGCTCAATACTCGCAGCGACTCCTGCGAGAGGCCGCCCGCATCGCTCCAGCGGGCGAGATCTTCGTCCGCGATCTCGCGTTGAAGCTCCGCGGCCTGCTGCGCCCACTCGGCCGATTGCGCGAGCGCGGTTTCGGCGCCCGCCGATTGCAGGGCCAGTGCCGGCCACAGCGTCTGGCGCAGCCGGTTGCGGGCATAACGGGCGTCCGCATTGCTGTCGTCATCGACGAAGCGCAGACCATGCGCCGCGACATAGGCTTCGATCGCCTCACGCGGACGATCAAGCCACGGACGCGCCCAGCACACGCCGTCGCGCCATTGCGCGCGCGGCATCGCCGCGAGCCCGGCGGCTCCCGCGCCCCGCAACGCCTGCAGCAGAAAGGTCTCCGCCTGATCACGCCGATGATGCGCCAGCAGCAGCAGATCGGTGCCCGCGGCGAGGGTCAGGCGTTGCAGTGCGGCATGGCGGCCCGCGCGCGCCCAGGCCTCGATGCTGTCGCCGGGCGCAGGCGCGCCGCTCAGGTGCTCATGAACGAGCGAGACCGGCAGTCCCTCGGCTGCCCAGCCCTCCACTTGCGTGCGCAGCTGCGCCAGCCACGCATCCGCTTGCGCGCTCAGCCCGTGATGGATGTGCAACGCCACCACGCGCAACCCGAGCGATCGGGCCGCGACAGCGGTGGCGTGGAGGAGCGCCGTCGAATCCCGGCCGCCGCTGGCGGCGACCGCGATCACGTGACGCGAAGAGGGCTCGCCGGAACCGGCGGGATCAGCGGCTCTTGGTGTCGCCGAATCGGCCATAGGCCTGCAGGCGCTCGTAACGGCGCTCCAGCAGATCCTTGGTCTTCAGGTCGGAGACCTGGCGCAGCGCGTCGCCCAGCGCGCGCTTCAGGTTGGAGGCCATCTGCTTGTGATCGCGATGCGCGCCACCGACCGGCTCGTTGACGATCTTGTCGATCAGGCCCAGCGCCTTCAGGCGGTGCGCGGTGATGCCCAGCGCCTCGGCTGCCTCGGACGCGCGCGCGGCGGTCTTCCACAGGATGGAGGCGCAGCCTTCCGGCGAGATCACCGAGTAGGCCGAGAACTGCAGCATCAGCACCTGATCGGCCACGCCGATCGCCAGCGCGCCGCCGGAGCCGCCCTCGCCGATCACCGTCGCGATGATCGGGACTTCCAACTGGGCCATCTCGAAGATGTTGCGGCCGATCGCCTCGGACTGGCCGCGCTCTTCCGCGCCGATGCCCGGATACGCGCCCATCGTGTCGATGAACGTGAAGACCGGGAGGCCGAACTTCTCGGCCAGCTTCATCAGGCGCAGCGCCTTGCGGTAGCCCTCCGGGCGCGGCATGCCGAAGTTGCGCAGCGTGCGCTCCTTCGCGTCCGAGCCGCGCTGGTGGCCGATGACCATGCAGGCCTGACCGTTGAAGCGCGCCAGGCCGCCGACGATCGCGGCGTCATCCGCGAAGTGGCGGTCGCCGTGCAGCTCCTGGAACTCGGTGAAGACTTCGCCGCAGTAGTCCAGCGTCTGCGGACGCTGCGGGTGGCGGGCCACCTGGTACACCTGCCAGGGGAGGACATTCGCGTAGATGTCCTTGGTCAGTTGGTGGCTCTTCTTGCCCAGGCGGTCGATCTCCTCGGAGATGTCGACTGCGGACTCGCTCTGCACGTAGCGGAGCTCGTCGATCTTGGTTTCGAGCTCGGCGATGGGCTGCTCGAATTCGAGGAAGTGTTTCTTGCTCATTCTCAGTAATCCACGGGTAGCGGATCGAGGCTCCGCCAAATGTACCATGTGGCCACCGAGCGGTACGGGGCCCAGCCCTCGCCCAGCTCGCGGGCTTCGGCGCGCGACACGGGCTCGTCGCTGAAGTAGTGCTGGCTGATGCCCTTGAGCAGCCCCAGGTCGTCCAGCGGCAGCACGTTGGGCCGCATCAGGTGGAAGATCAGGAACATCTCCGCCGTCCAGCGGCCGATGCCGCGGATCGCGACCAACTCCTCGATGATGGCCTCGTCCTCCATCTGCGCCCACTGGCGCACATGGACCTGGCCCGATTCGAAGTGTTGCGCCAGGTCGCTCAGGTACTCGACCTTGCGCGCCGACAGACCGACACCGCGCAGCGCGTCCTTCTCCAGCCCCAGCACCTCCAGCGGCTTGATGCGGTTGGAGGGCCCCGAGGTCAGTTCGGCGAACTTGTCCCACACGCCCTGGGCCGCCTTCACCGAGATCTGCTGACCGACGATCGATCTGGCCAGCGTCGTGAACGCGTCGCCGCGGCTCTGCAGTCGCGCCTCGCCGAATTGCGGAATCAGCTTCTTCATCACCCGGTCGCGCTTGACCAGGTGACGGCAGGCTTCATCCCAATAGTCCGGGGTCACCCCGGCAGTCGACACACGCGCCATCAGGCCTGCTCTCCCGCCTTCGACACGCGCACCCAGGTCGTGCCGGCCGCGGAGTCCTTCAACTCGATGCCCTGCTCGGCCAGCGCCTTGCGGATGCGGTCTGCTTCGGCGAAGTCACGCCCGGCCTTGGCCGCGGCGCGCGCGGCGATCTGGGCCTCGATGGCTGCCTCGTCCAGGCCCGCGCCGCCTTGCAGGAAGGCCTTCGGCGCCTGCTGCAGCACGCCCAGCACGCCGCCCAGCGCCTTCAGCAGGCCGGCGTCCTGCGCGGAGCGGTCACGGTTGACCTGGTTCGCGAGATCGAACAGCACCGCCAGCGCGCCCGGCGTGTTGAAGTCGTCGTCCATCGCGGCCTTGAAGGCCGCCGCCGGCCCCTGCGTCCAGTCGATCGCCACGTCCGCCGGCGCCACCGCGTCCAGCGCGGTGTAGAGCCGGCGCAGCGCGGTGCGCGCGTCGTCCAGGCTGAGGTCGCTGAAGTTGAATGGACTGCGGTACTGCGTGCGCAGCATGAAGAAGCGGATCGACTCGCCGTCGAACTTCTCCAGCACTTCCTGGATGGTGAAGAAGTTGCCCAGGCTCTTGGACATCTTCTCGCCGTCGATGTTCAGGAAGCCGTTGTGCATCCAGGTGTTCACGAATGGATGACCCAGCGCGCCCTCGCTCTGGGCGATCTCGTTCTCGTGGTGCGGGAACTGCAGGTCCATGCCGCCGCCGTGGATGTCGAAGCGCTCGCCCAGCAGCGCGCAGCTCATCGCCGAGCACTCGATGTGCCAGCCCGGACGGCCTTCGCCCCAGCGGCTGGCCCATTTGGCCTCGGCGGGCTCGTCGGCCTTGGCGGACTTCCACAGCACGAAGTCCAGCGGATCGCGCTTGCCGTCATCGACGGCGACGCGCTCGCCGGCGCGCAGTTGATCCGGCGACTTCCCGCTCAGCTTGCCGTAGCCGTCGAACTTGCGCACCGCGTAGTTCACGTCGCCGCCCTCGGCTTGATAGGCCAGGCCTTTTTCCTCGAGCTTGCCGATGATGTCCAGCATCTGCGGGACATAGTCGGTCGCGCGCGGCTCGTGCGTCGGCGTGGCGATGCCCAGCGCCGCGAAGTCGCGGTGCATGGCCGCGATCATCTCGTCCGTCAGTTGGCGGATCGTGATGCCGCGCTCGAGCGCGCGGCGGATGATCTTGTCCTCGATGTCGGTGATGTTGCGCACGAAGGTGACGTCGTAGCCGCTGGCCTTGAGCCAGCGATAGACGACGTCGAACGCGATGTTCATCCGTGCGTGGCCCATGTGACACAGGTCGTAGACGGTGATGCCGCAGACGTACATGCGGACACGGCCCGGCTCGATCGGTTGGAAGGGCTGCTGCTGACGGGTCAGCGTGTTGTAGATGCGCAAGGAGGACATACGTGTGTCGCGCCGCGTGCCCCTCGCGCCGGGCCCCGCGCGCATGCCGACGCCGTCAGCGCCGCTCTGGCGACGAGTCGCGAGCGTCGGCGCGTTCGACGGTGCGGTGCGGGTGGGGCGGGAGGCCGGCCGGGAGGCGAGCGGGAGACGAAAGCTCGCTCTAGAATGCCCGGCAGTATAGCGGCCCCCTCCCCGCCCCCCTTATGCCAAGACTCCCCGCCCTGATCCGCGCCTGCTGCGTCGCCCTGGCGATGACCGGCGCGACCCTGACGCAGGCCGCCGCGCTCGACGACGCGCAGGCCCTGTGGGCCTCCGGCAAGCGCGACCAGGCCATCCAGGCCGCCGAAGCGGGCCTGAAGACCTCGCCCGACGACCCGCGCCTGCGCTTCGCGCTCGGCACGATGCTGATGGAACAGCAGCAGCTCGAACGCGCACGGGCCATCTTCGTCAGCCTGACCGAGGACTTCCCCGACCTGGCCGACCCCTACAACAACCTGGCCGTCATCCACGCCGCGCGTGGCGAGTACGAAGCCGCCCGCCAGTCGCTCACGCGCGCGCTGGAGCTGCAGCCCGACCACTCGCAGGCGCAGGAGAACATGGGTGACGTGCTGATGCGCCTGGCCCAGCAGTCCTATGAGCGCGCCCTCAAGCAGGCGCTGGGCGACGACACCGCGCTGAAGGTCAAGCTCCAGCGCGTCACCGCGTTCAACAACGCGCGGGTCAATCCGGCCCGCTGAGCGTCCGGCCCGGCGCGCCGACGGCGTGCCGCCCCTCACCCATCCACCAGACACCGCCACCCGACCATGAGGACATCCCCACTGCTGCTCGCCGCCGGCGCCGCCCTGCTGAGCCTGGCCAGCACCTTCGCGCAGGCGCAGGTCGTCAAGCTGAGCACGACCGCGGGCGACATCAAGATCCAGCTGGACGCGCAGAAGGCGCCCAAGACGGTCGCCAACTTCCTGGCCTATGTGAAGGCCGGCCATTACAACGGCGTGATCTTCCATCGCGTCATCGGCGACTTCATGATCCAGACCGGCGGCTACACGCCCGACCTGAAGCAGCGCCCGACCCAGGCGCCAATCCCGCTGGAGGCTGGCAACGGCCTGATGAACATCCGCGGCAGCGTCGCGATGGCGCGCACCAACGATCCGAACTCGGCGACCTCGCAGTTCTTCATCAACGTGGTCGACAACCCGGGCCTGGATCCCGGCTACGCCGCCGACGGCCGCGGCTACGCGGTCTTCGGCTACGTGACCGAGGGCATGGAGGTCGTCGACAAGATCAAGGCGGCGGAGACGGTGAAGAAGAACTTCGCGTTCCAGAACCTGCCCGCCACCCCCATCCTCATCAACAAGGCCACCGTCGAGAAATAAGGAGTCACCGACATGAGCAAGAAAGTCGAACTGCACACCAACCAGGGTCTGATCACGCTGGAGCTGGATGACGCGAAGGCCCCCAAGACCGTCGAGAACTTCCTGGCGTACGTCGCCAAGGGCCACTACGACGGCACGATCTTCCACCGCGTCATCAAGGGCTTCATGGCCCAGGGCGGCGGTTTCGAGGCCGGCATGAAGCAGAAGCCCACCGATGCCCCGATCCAGAACGAGGCCAACAACGGCCTGAAGAACGACAAGTACACGGTCGCGATGGCGCGCACGAACGCGCCGCACTCGGCCAGCGCGCAGTTCTTCATCAACACCGTCGACAACGACTTCCTGAACTTCAAGAGCGAAAGCCCGTCGGGCTGGGGCTACGCGGTGTTCGGCAAGGTCATCGGCGGCCAGGACATCGTCGACAAGATCGAGAAGGTGAAGACCGGCCGCTCCGGTTTCCACGACGACGTGCCGGTGGAGGCCGTCGTCATCGAGCGCGCCGTCGCGGTCGAGTGAGTCCCGGTTCCGCCGCCTTCCCGCTGCCCCGAGCGGCGGTGCCGCTGGCACCGCTGCGCGCGGCGCCCGGCTGGCGGCGGATCGACCTGCTGTCCGACCTGCACCTGTCGCCGGACATGCCGGCGACGCTGGCGCGGTTTCGCGCTCATCTGGCGGCCACGCCCGCCGACGCCGTGTTCCTGCTCGGCGACATCTTCGAGGCCTGGATCGGCGACGACGCGCGCTGGCAGGCCGGCACCTTCGAGCAGTTCGCGCTCGAGGTGCTGCGCGAGACCTCCGCGCGCAAGGCCCTCTTCTTCATGCATGGCAACCGCGACTTCGCGCTCGGCGAGCCGATGGCGGCCGACGCCGGCATGACGCTGCTCGCCGATCCGACGCGGCTGGACGCCTTCGGGCGCTCCTGGCTGCTGAGCCATGGCGACCAGCTCTGCCTGGGGGACGTCGGTTACCTGCGCGCCCGCGCGGTCGTGCGCCGACCCGAGGTGCTGGCGGCGCTGCGCGCGATGCCACTCTTCGCGCGGCGCGCGCTGGCGCGCCATCTGCGCGCGAAGAGCCGCATGCACCAGTCCGATCCATCGACCTGGGCCGATGTCGACGACGGCGCCGCGCGCGCCTGGTTGCGCGCCTCCGGCTGCGACACGCTGATCCACGGCCACACGCACCGGCCGGCGACGCACGACCTCGGCGGCGGCCTGACCCGTGCCGTGCTGTCCGACTGGGACTACGACCACGGGCCTGGCCGCGGCGACGTGCTGATCCTCGAGGCCGACGGCTTGCGCCGGATCGCCCCGATGACGGCGCCGACGGACGCCGCGCACGCATGATCGGCGGCCTCTTCCAGCGCTGGCGCGAACGCCGCGAACGCAAGCTGCTCGAGGCCTTCGCGATTCCCGAGCCGCTGTGGCAGCTGACGCTGACGCAGTACCCCTTCATCGCGCGCCGCAGCGAGGCGGACCGCGCCGAGTTGCGCCGGCTGTGCTCGCTCTTCCTGGCGTCCAAGGAGTTCCATGGCGCGGGCGGCTTCGAAGTCACCGACGAGGTCGCCGTCGCGGTCGCCGCGCAGGCTTGCCTGCCGGTGCTGCGGCTGGGACTCGAGTGGTACGACGGCTTCGTCGGCATCGTGATGCACGAGGGCGAGGTCGTCGCCGCGCGCGAGACGATGGACGAGGACGGCGTGGTCCACGAGTACGACGAGACGCTGGCCGGCGAGGCGATGGAAGGCGGACCGCTGATGCTTGCCTGGAGCGAGATCGCACCCGAGGCGACCGAGCGCGTCGAGGGCCACGACTCCGTCTACAACGTCGTCATCCACGAGTTCGCGCATGTGCTGGACATGCGCGACGGCGAGCCCGATGGCGCGCCGCCGATCGCCGACGCGGCACTGCGTCTGCAGTGGTCGGCGACGATGGAAGCCGAGTGGCAGTGGTTCTGCGACCAGGTCGACGCGGGCGTCGCGACGCTGATCGATCCCTATGGCGCCGAGGCGCCGGAGGAGTTCTTCGCCGTCGCAGTGGAGGCCTTCTTCGTCGCGCCGCGCGAGCTGCTCGCCGAGCAGCCGCGGCTGTACCGGCTCTTCGCGGCGTTCTTTCTGCAGGATCCGGCGCACGCTTGACCCGCGCCGAGCCGCAAGCCCGGCCAGACAACACCCGGCCAGACGGCAGAAAGCCCGCGAGAGCGGGCTTTCGTTCGTCGGGCCAGGCCGGAAGGGTCAGTCGGCGGTCGCCGGCTCTGCCTTGGGCTTGTTGTCCTTCTTCGTCGGCGTGATGTCGAGCTGGACCTCGCCCTTGTCGTCCACGTCCACGCTCAGCCGGCCGCCGTCGACCAGGCGGCCGAACAGCAGTTCGTCCGCCAGCGCGCGCCGGATCGTGTCCTGGATCAGGCGCTGCATCGGACGCGCGCCCATCTGCGGATCGAAGCCCTTGGCCGCCAGATGCTTGCGCAGCGCGTCGCTGAAGGTGACCTCGACCTTCTTCTCGGCCAGCTGGCTCTCGAGCTGCAGCAGGAACTTGTCCACCACCCGCAGGATGATGTCCTCGTTCAGGCCGCCGAAGTTGACGATCGCATCCAGCCGGTTGCGGAACTCAGGCGTGAACAGGCGCTTGATGTCGGCCATCTCGTCGCCCTGCTCGCGCTTGGTCGTGAAGCCGATCGTCGACTTGTTCATCGCCTCCGCGCCCGCGTTCGTGGTCATGATGATGATCACGTTGCGGAAGTCGGCCTTGCGTCCGTTGTTGTCGGTCAGCGTGCCGTGGTCCATCACCTGCAGCAGCACGTTGAAGACGTCCGGATGCGCCTTCTCGATCTCGTCGAGCAGCAGCACCGCGTGCGGCTTCTTCGTGATGGCCTCGGTGAGCAGACCGCCCTGGTCGAAGCCGACATAGCCCGGAGGCGCGCCGATCAGGCGGCTGACCGCGTGGCGCTCCATGTACTCGGACATGTCGAAGCGGATCAGCTCGATGCCCAGG
>Ga0209051_1002056_pt1 | contig 15254 bp, 16 predicted proteins | sample AraplaCvi_mMS_r2_2_FD_184286 | JGI IMG/M metagenome (GOLD analysis project Ga0209051, IMG submission 184286) | Arabidopsis root microbial communities from North Carolina, USA - plate scrape MF_Cvi_mMS_r2 (SPAdes) (version 2) | ecosystem: Host-associated > Plants > Roots > Endosphere | place...
TCTCGGTGTTCCGGTGCGACATGATCATGGCCGACACCACCTATGCGGGACAGCTGAACGTGCCCGACATGTTCACCCGCATGATGCTGAGCGTGGTGGCGACCGGCGTGGCCCCGGCGTCGTTCTACGAATTGGACGGCGGCGGAAGTCGGCAACGCGCCCACTTCGACGGCCTGCCCGTCGAATTCATCGCCGACGCGGTCGACACGATCAGTGCCGACGTCACCGGGTTCGAGACGTTCCACGTCATGAATCCCCACGACGACGGCATCAGCATGGACACCTTCGTCGACTGGCTGGTCGAGGCCGGCCATCCCATCGTCCGGATCCCCGGATACGGCGACTGGTTGGCCCGGTTCGAGACGGCGCTGCGGAGCTTGCCGGGGAGGCAGCGGCAGGCGTCACTGTTGCCGCTGCTGCACAACTACGGGCGACCGCAGCAACCGGTGAACGGATCGATGGCGCCGGTGGACCACTTCAGAGCCGCGGTGCAGGACGCGAAGATTGGCCCCGACCTCACCGATCCAGACATTCCGCACATTACGTCCGAGGTGATCGACAAGTACGCCACCGACCTCAAGCTGCTCGGACTGCTCTAACTGCTCACACGAATATGCCCACCTCTGAGCGGCTTTGCTCGGAGGTGGGCATTCGTGTCGGTGGCTGCGCTAGGGCAGCCCCGCATTACCGAATCGGTCAGTAGTTGTTGCAGCTGGTCGCCACGGACATGATCAGCCCGTTGAACTGCGCCGCCTGCGGGAAGCTACGCACGAAGTTGATCTTCTGCTGACGCTCGGGCGACCCGGGAGGCGAGGCGACGAGGCCCTGCAGGAATCCGTTGGCCGCAGGATCGTTCTGCAGCGCAGCGGTCGCCACGGGATCCTGGGCGTTGGCGGCAGCGATCACCTGGGGGTAGGTGCACGTCGAGTTGAGGATCACGGCGTCACCGGGGGCTGCCGACGCGATTCCGCTCCCCGCCATTGCGGCGAGAGCCAAACCACCCAAACCAGCGGCCATCTTCGTTGTAAAAGTCATTTCGTCCACCTTCCGACACGTGTATACGACGGCATCATCGAAGTGTCGTCACGAGTTTAACCGTCGGCGACGGCGCCCGCGTTACATCTTCTCCGAGGGCAAAATCCGCGCATCGTCGAGCGGACACCGACTTGGTTAGCCACGGTAGCTATTTTGCCGCTATCGGTCGGCGCTAAACCCGTTCCGACGGGCAGTCGAGCGCACGGCGGGCCGAACACCCCGAATTCGCTAACTTCCTTCGCCATCGGCCAGCGACCCGGCCCAGGACATCGCGACATCGGAGCCGAACAGTCCCGGCAACCCGCCGGAGTGCAGAAACACCGTCGATTGGCCGGGGCGGACCTCGCCGTCGCGGACCGCCGCGACGAGCCCGGCGAGCGCTCTGCCGGTGTAGACGGGGTCGAGGATCAGGCCCTCCGTGCGCGCCGCCAGCAGCAGGGCGTCCTTCACCGGTTCGGTGAAGGACGAATAGCCCGCGCCCACCTGGTCGGTGCGCAGCCGCAGCGCGGGGGCCGCCCCACCGCCCGGACCGCCGAGCCCCATCAGGAGGTCCCCGATCCGCGCCTCCGGGTCGGGCACCGCCCCGGTGTGCACGCCAAGGACGCGGTCGGCGCCCAGCGCATGGGTCAAGCCGGCGGCGGTGCCTCCTGAGCCCACCGCCACCACCACCTGCGCCAACCCCGGAAGCTGGGCGAGCAGTTCGTGGCCGGCGTCGACGTAGCCACGGGCCCCGGTCGCGTTCGATCCGCCGAACGGAATCTGGCTGGCGACGCGACCGTCGGCGGTCACCTGCTCGGTGATCCGTGCCGCGCGGCGTTCCAACTCCCCCGAGTCGACGTCGCCCGCCCACACGATCCTCGCGCCGAGCATCGCATCCAAGGCCAGGTTCCCGGTGGCGGCAGCGCCGGTTCCGGCCAGCACCAAAACCACGTCGAGGCCGAGCCGAGCCCCCGCGGCGGCGGTGAGCCGAGCATGGTTGCTCTGCGCCGCGCCGGTGGTGACGAGCGTGCTGGCGCCTGCGGCGAGCGCGGCGGCCACCGTGTACTGCAGCTTGCGCACCTTGTTGCCGCCGCCGCCAGGCCCCAAGAGATCGTCCCGTTTGATCCACAGGTCGTCCGCGCCGAGCCCGATGGCCGCGGCCAGCCGCGGCGCCGCCTCGAGCGGTGTCGGAAGGGTGCTGATGGCAACGGGTTCTCGATCGCTCATCGCAGAATTCTCCATCTCCGTCACCGACGGTGTCGCAGCGAGAAGAGCTCGGTCGAGATCCGTCCGTCGGCGATCAATTCCCCGATGAGCTCGGACTGGTGTTCGGCTTGCTGCCACGCGCGCTCGTCGCCGTGTCGGGCGGTCAGCTCGGCCGTCACCGCGTCGACGCGGCGGCTCCACTCCCCCGGGACCGGGCCGAGTTCATCCGTACCGCTGGAATCGTCGACGCGAAGGCCCGCCTCGTCCACCAGCCGGTGAAACGCGTCGATGGTCGGAAAGTGGTTGCCCTCGGGCACGTCCGCGTCCCCGAGGGTCTCGGTGGCGACGAGCACCAGGAGGCCAATCCGACCGGGCTTGCGCGTCACCCGCAGCAGTTCGCGCAGCAGCTCCAGTTGGGCCTCGGTCGTGCACAGCACACCCAAGGCCCAGGCCGCGTCGACCGAACCGTCCTTCACCGGCAGCGCGGCGGCATCGGCACGAACCACCGGATGGGCGAACAGCGTCCGCGCGGCGCGACAGGCACCCGCCTCGGGCTCGACCAACAGCGGCCGCACCCCACTGCGCTCCGCGGCGTACGCGGCGGGCCCTCCGACGCCCGCGCCACAATCCAGCAGCGTCTTTCCCGATGCCAGATCGAGCCGCTCGGTCAGCCAGGCGAGCGCGGCGGGGCTGCCGCTGCCCCGACAGCCAGCAGGAACGTGATGGTCGGGGCCGAGCTCCACCGCGACGTCGGCCGTCCACTCGGCGACCGTGTCGAATTCGGCGGACATGGCGTCACTCATCGGCCTAGCTCCCTTCGGATGCGGGCGCCGACCTCGGCCTTGATCTCGGCCCCGAAGCGGGTGCCGCGGGCCGTGGCCGAACCCGACAGGTTGACTCCCTCCACGCCGTCGATCGAGAGCAGCGCCCGCGCCTCGGTCACGGCCGCCTCGATACCCGCTTCGACGGGCTCACCGGCGCCGAGAACCTCGTCCACGACGCGCTGTTCGAGTTCCAGCCCCGGCAGCCCTTGCAACACCGCGGCCGACACGACGTCGGTGAACACCGCAACGCCAGCCACCACCGGCATCGTCAGGCCGGCCGCTCGGGCCGCGGCCACGAACTCCCGCGCCACCGACGGCGCCGGCACGTGGTTGAGCACCGCCAGGCTGGCCCCGGCGTGCTGCTTGTAGACCAGACGCAGGGGTCGCGCGGCCACCGGCGGCGCCGTCGGAGTCTCGGGAACGGCCGCCAGCATGCCGAGCGAATCGGCCAACGCCACCAGCCGAGGCCCGTCCAGGTCGAAGGTCTGCGTGACGTCGGGACGCACGTCGTAGCCGCGGCCGTCGCCGGTGACGCAGAAGACCGTGTGGACGCCGACGTGGGCCAGCCCGCGCAGTTCCTGCTCGAGCACGATCCGGTTCCGGTCCCGGCACGACAACGTGATCCACGGCGTCACACCGGTTTCCAACAGCAGCCCACCCATGATCGTGGGCGGGAAGTCGGGTCGATTCTGATGCTCGCCGACGAGCACGGCGTCACACGACCTCGCCAGGATCGCCGCGGTGGCCACGACGTCCGCCGCGTCGAACGGGCTGCAGCTGAAGTCACCGAGGATCAGCGGCGCCGCCACCGGGCTCGGCTCCGCGACGGCTCCCGACCAGGGCACCGCGTCGTCGAATACGCACGGCGCGGGCACCATCTCACACTGCCCGCCGAGTCCGACCCCGCCACAGGGCCCGAATTCCATTCGCTTGGGACAACTCTCGACCGTCGGACGGGCCGTCACGTCACGGCTTGAGCATGATCTTGACGGCGTTGTCCTGCTTCTTTTGGAAGATGTCGTAGGCGTGGGGCGCTTCGTCGAGGGGCACGACGTGGGTGGCGAAGTCGTCGACGCCCAACGGGTCGTCGTCGGTGAGCAGCGGCATGATGTCGTCGACCCACCGCTTGACGTTGGCCTGGCCCATTCTGAGCTTGATCTGCTTGTCGAACATCGTCAGCATCGGCATCGGATCCGCCATCCCGCCGTAGACGCCCGACAGCGAAATGGTGCCACCGCGCCGGACCACGTCGATCGCGGAGTACAGCGCCGCCAGCCGGTCGACGCCAGCCTTTTGCATCATGGGCTTGGCCAGCGCGTCGGGAAGCAGACCGGTCACCTGCTGCGCCATCTTCGCGACCGGCGAGCCGTGTGCCTCCATGCCGACCGCGTCGATCACCGAGTCGGTACCCCGGCCGTCGGTCATCGAACGGATCGCGTCGCCGACGGCGAAGTCGATCTCGGCGAGGTTGACGGTGCGAATTCCGCGGGCTGCGGTGCGCGCGAGGCGTTCCGGCACCAGGTCGACCCCGATGACGTCGTATCCGAGATGGTGGGCGATGCGTGCAGCCATGTCGCCAATCGGACCCAACCCGAGCACCGTGACGGTGCCACCGTCCGGAATGTCCGCATACGCCACCCCCTGCCAGGCGGTGGGCAGGACGTCGGACAGATAGACGAACCGAGAATCCGGCGGGCCGTCGGGCACCTTGATGTGGGTGAACTGCGCCTGGGGGACGCGCAGCAGCTCGGCCTGACCGCCCGGGACGGAGCCGTAGAGCTCGGAGTAGCCGAACAATGCGGCGCCCATGCCCTGATCGCGCACCTGGGTGGTCTCGCACTGGGTGTAGAGATGGGCGTCGCACATGTAGCAGTGGCCGCACGAAATTTGGAACGGAATGACGACGCGGTCGCCGACCGCCAGGTTGGTGACGTCCTTGCCGACTTCGCGGACGATGCCCATGGGTTCGTGGCCGAGGATGTCGCCGGGCGTCATGAACGCTCCGAGCACCTCGTAGAGGTGGAGGTCGGAGCCGCAGATGTTGGTGGACGTGACCTCGATGATCGCGTCGTTCGGCTCTTCGATCCGTGGATCGGGAACCTGCTCGACCCTTACGTCGCGCTTGCCATGCCAGGTCACTGCCTTCACCGTCTGCTCCGTCCGCCGTCGTGTCCGCCTTGCGGAGGCCACGTACCCGCGTCTGGCACTACAAAACTCGACGCCTCGGCAGAGCCGGTGCGTCGAGTTGGCTAGCGATGCGCAAGCGCCTACTCGGCTTCGAGGTCCTCGCTGTCGACGAACAGCAGATTGTCGTCGTCCAGCATGACCGCCCAGCGGCGCGCGGGTCCGGCGATGAGGTTGCCGCCGATTTCGACCGGGATGCCGATGGATTCGCCGAAGTCGTCGACGATCACCCCGTGCGCCTCGCGGTCGGAGCTGGGAAACACTCGGACCCGCGTGGTAATGCCGACGCCTGCAGACGCGTCACCGCCACCGCCGGCTGCGACTTCACTCATCATCGTTCCCCCGTCTGTCAAAGTTTCCCCGACGGTTCACATTGTCGACCAATCGAGGACGCGCCGACAACACTTCGGCAGATATGACGTCTTCGTCACGTGAAGCCGGGTTGGGTCACCCGGGGTCCGGGGGCGCCTGACGAGGAGCGCCCTTGAGGGCTTGATGCCAAAACCGTCAAGGGCTTGAGGGGATCGCAGGCCGGCCTGCGCTACCGCTCCGATGGCGAATCTACACCGTCACCGCCAGAGAGGTTTGTTAGCTGGCACTTTGGACGACGCCGAGTTCTCGCAATCGCGCCCGGTAGGCGTCGACGTTCGCGAGCTTGACCCCCTCGTAGCCGCGGACCACGTCCGGGAGCGCGGCGACGGTGACCGCACGGTCGTAGTCGCCTCCGGACAGCCCGGCGGCCAACTCGGTGACGATGCGTTCGTACTCGTCACGCAGCCGACGCTCCACCCTGCGGACGTGCGCATAGCCGAACGGGTCGAAGACGGTGCCCCGCAACACCTTTCCCTTGGCGAGCACACGCAGTGCGACGTGACTCCTCGGCCCGAGGCCGATCTTCTTCTTCTTCCCGAGGGCTCGCAACGCGGGCGGGTGCAGCTTGTAGGTCAACTTCTCCCCGGTGGGGAACTCGGCCTGGACCTGCTCCACGAACTGCGGATCCGTCAGTAGCCGGGCGACTTCGTATTCGTCCTTGTAGGCGGTGAACTTGAACAGCCCGCGGGCGACGGCTTCGCTGAAGTCCGTGCGGTCCGACGCCGCACGCTCGGCCGTCCACACCTCGTGCATCACCGTGACGTACCGACGAGCCACGCGCTCGCCCTGAAACTCCATCAGGTCGGTGGCCCGCCGCGACACCAGATCGCCCAGTTGCCCGGTGAAGGACGTTCCGGCGAAGACACGCGCGGGCGGTGGCACCGACTGCCGCGCGGGCGCGGGAGCGACGGCGTCGCCGAAGCGGGACGGGTCGGCAACGGCGACTCGACCCCAGCGGAAGGCGGCGATGTTCGCCTCGACCGCGACCCCGTTGACGCGGATGGCTTCCTCGACACACTCCGCAGGAAGCCTCAGCGCCCCACTTTGGTGGGCGGCGCCGATCAGCAGGAAGTTCGCCGCCGCCGTGCTCCCGAACAGGGCGTGCGCGGCCGCCAAGGCGTCGAAGGAATGCACGCTGCGAGACACCCGGCCAAGCCGGTCCAGCAGGTATGGCGTCTCGGGATAGACGACCGACTTGTCGTAGACCATGGCGCCGGTCGGCGTCTTGGAGGTCGACGCGACGGAAATCGTCCGAGCGGGGTCGCCGTACTCAAGGTTCTTGCCGTCCGCGGCGGCCAACAAGTCGAAGGCCACGAAGCAGTCCGCGGCCCCCGGCGTGAGCCGGTTGGACGGCTCGAGCCTGCCCGTGGCGAACCTCAGGTGCGACACGACGGGCCCGGCCTTCTGGCTCAGCCCAATCTGGTCGAGACTCTCCACCTCGTAGCCCGCGCGCAGGGCTGCCGTGGCGAGGACCTGGTTCACGGTGACGATGCCGGTCCCCCCGATGCCGGCGAAGAAGACGTTGTGGGTCGAGGTGATCGGTTCGACGTCGACGTCGGGAAGGTCCGGAGGCTTGGGGGTGGCTCGGGGCGCGGAACGCTTCCCGGGCGTCACCTCCACCGTCACGAACGACGGGCAGTCGCCGTCAAGGCAGCTGTAGTCGGTGTTGCACGACGTCTGATCGATCCGCGTCTTGCGCCCGAGATCGGTGTCGACCGGCTGCACCGACAGACAGTTTGACTTGACCCCGCAGTCACCGCAGCCCTCGCACACCGCCTCGTTGATGAGAACCCGGGTGGTGCGGGTCGGCAAGGTGCCGCGCTTGCGTTGCCGCCTGGCGTCCGCTGCACAGTGCTGGTCGTAGATCAGGACGGTGACGCCTTCGACTTCGCGCAGCCGCCTCTGGGCGTCGTCGAGTCGGTCGCGATGCCAGACGGTCGTGCCCCTCGCCATCGCACGGCGGTCGTGACGCTTGGGCTCGTCGGCGCAGACGATGATCTGCTTGACGCCTTCGGCGGTCAGCTTGTGCGTCAGCCGTGCGACGGTCAGCGCACCCTCGGCGTTCTGCGCGCCGGTCATGGCGACGACCTCGTTGTAGAGCAGTTTGTAGGTGATGTTGACACCGGCTGCGACGGCGGCCTGCACGGCGAGTTGGCCGGAGTGGAAGAAGGTTCCGTCGCCGATGTTCTGAAAGATGTGCGCGACGTCGGTGAACGGAGCCTGGCCGATCCACTGGCTGCCCTCACCGCCCATCTGGGTGAGCCCGGTGACGGCGCTGTCCGTGCGGTCCGACATCGTCACCATGGTGTGGCAACCGATCCCGCCGCCCGCCAGCGAGCCCTCGGGGACCGCGGTCGACCGGTTGTGCGGGCAGCCGCTGCAGAAGTAGGCCGCACGCTTGGCGGGGAGGACGTCGAGCGTGAGAGCGGGAGGCGGCGGCGTCTTCAGCTCGAGCCGGCCGGCGAAGACGCGACGCAGCGGAGCCAGCAATCGACCGGCGGTGAGTTCGCCACCCGCGGGGATCAACGGCCGTCCGGCGGCGTCCTTCTTGCCGAGGATGCGCGGTGCGCCCGAAGTGCCGTACAGGATCTCGCGCACCTGGGTCTCGACGAATGCCGTCTTGTCCTCGACGACGAGGATCTCGTCCAACCCGTCGGCGAAGGCCGTCACCGCATCCGGTCCCAACGGCGTCGGCATGCCGATGCGGAGCAGTCGGACCCCGGCGCGGTGGAGCGCCGCGTCGTCGGCGCCGAGATCGGCCAGTGCCTGCCGTACCGCGTCGAACGTCGGCCCCGTGGCGGCGATCCCGACCGTCGCGCCGGGAGGGTCGAGCTCGACGACGTCGAGGTGGTTGGCCGCGCCGTAGGCACGCACCACCGCTGCGCGCGGCCCGTACAGATCCGCCTCGGCGTCAAGGCTGCTGGACGGTGCAGCCATCGGCCGTTGCCGGTAGGCGAAAGGCCTTCCCTCCCAACGCACTTCGGGTACCACGACGTCGACGTCGGCGACGCTGCCGTCCACCGACCAGGCGCCGTCGGCCACGTCGGCCACGATCTTGAGCGCGACCACGCATCCGGACGCACGCGACATCGCCACGCCGTGCATCGCCAACGTGACGACCTCGCGGGCGTTGCGCGGAAACAGCACCGGGATTCCAAGCGCGGCCAGGGAACGTTCGCTGACGGCGGGCACGGTGGAGGACTTCGACGCCGGATCGTCACCCACCAGAAGCAGCACTCCCCCATGGGGATTGACGCCGTACATGTTCGCGTGCCGCAGCGCGTCGGTGGCACGGTCCAGGCCCGGACCCTTGCCATACCAAACTCCGACGACGCCGTCGTACTTCGGCGTGGAGTTGGGGATGCCTGCCGCCGCCGCGAACGCGGCGAGATCGGCCTGACTACCCCACACCGAGGTGGCGGCCAACTCCTCGTTCAGGCCGGGAACGAAGGTGATGTCGTTGGCATCCAGCACCTCGGGCATGCCCGCGAGCATCCGGTCGACGCCGCCAAGCGGACTGCCCTGATAGCCGGACACGAAGGTCGCCACCCGTCGGCCGGCGCGGGTGTCACGCTCGTGCTGCTCGACCAGCGCCCTGGCGATGGCCTGCACGCCGGTCAGCACCACCGCGCCCGAGCCCGACCGGTAGCGGTCGCCCAATTCGTAGGGCTGGCGGTCGATCGGGCGGGTGTCGAGGTCCGTCATGGGGGTCACCACCTTGGCTGTAGTGGGCGTATTGCTGACTCAAGGGAACCATCGGTATGCATAGTGAGCAAGCAGTGGCGATCCTCTTGAGCATGTTGCCCATTATTGGTGAAGTGTGACGTGGAATACTGGGCGACATGACGAAGCTCGATCGCACCGATGCGCGGATGCTGCTGGCGATGTGTGACGCGCCGCGGGCCACCGGCGTCCAGTTGGCCGCCGCGCTCGGACTGGCCCGCAACACCGTCGCGGCCCGGCTGGCCCGGTGGGACGAGGAGAAGGTCCTCGCCCCCGTCGACCGCTGCGTGTCACCGCGCGATCTCGGCTACCCGCTGAAGGCGTTCATCAGCGCGGTGGTCGACCAGCATCGCCTTGATCAGGTGCTCGTCGAGCTGGAGACCATCGCCCAAGTCACCCAGATCACCGGCCTGTCGGGGGCGGCCGACCTGTTGATCGGCGTGGTCGCGACGGACGCCGACGACCTCTACCGGGTCGCCGGGCTGATACTCGGGGTGCCGGGGGTGGAGCGCACCACCATGTCGGTCGCGATGCACGAGGTCGTCGCCTACCGCACCAGGCCGCTGCTGGAGGAGCTCGCTAAGCCCTAGCCAGTTTCTCGATTCGCTTGAGCGCCAACGCACATACGGGCAGATAGGCCGGCGCCCACAGCGGTACCCCGAACGATGCGCGGCACCCCTGCGAATGCGGCGTGACCACGTGCCGCGTCGCAGGCACACCGGCGACCTTCCACGCCCACACGCGGCCCTCGTCGAATTCGGTGATCTCGAAGGGCAGCGCCACACCAACCGGAGTCCAGACCTTGCCACGGGATCCGAGGCGCAGCGGTCCGGCGTCGTCGAGCTCCGCTCCCTGCACCGTTGGCCCCCACTGCGGCCATGCGTCCAGATCGGTCAGTACCCGCCACACCGAATCGGCCGGAACGGCCATCGTGCGCGCCGTGCTCAACATTCGCCTGGGCCGTTCGAGCTCATGGCCCCGCAGTTCCCTGGCGGTGGGCCCACCAAACCGTCAGGCAGCCTGGGCCTCGTACCAGGAGTCCAAGAACCGGTCCACCCATTCCGCCGAGACGAACTCACCGAACTGCCGCGGGTGGTCGATCATCTCGTGGTCCCATCGGCCGTCGCCGCTCCTGCTGGACATCAGCACCGGCCCGACGAAGATGTTGCCAGCAAAGATGAGGTGCAGTGAGTCGTCGCCGCCAGCTTCGACCTCTACGTAGTAATTTACGTGTCCAGCCTGCCCCGCGACGCGCCTAAAATTACGAACTGTCGGATGTCTGTCAGGCACCGATCCCACCTCCTTGGCGCCCCAGACTCCGGCATCGAGACGTACACGTCAACGGTGTTGACATAAGGAGCGCACAACCGTGGCCGAGACGGGCAGGCAGCACGTGGCGGGCAGGCGACGCCGGCGCACCAGGACCGGCACCGAGTTGTCGCGCGAGACCTACGTCGACGCCGCGGTCAACCTGATCGAGAACCGGGGCGCGGCCATGTTGAGTGCGCGGACGCTCGCGGCGGCCGTCGGCGCCGACGCCTCCGCTCTCTACCGGCACTTCACCGGCGTCGACGACGTCGTGCGGGCGGTTGCCGACCGGATGATCGGTCTCGGCCTCGACCGCTGGACACCAGGGACGGACTGGCTGGAGTCGTTGGCCGGGCTGGGGCGGGTCCTTTTCACGGTCTACGCGCAGGACTTTCCCAGGGCGGGGCTGGCGGTCGCGAGCCGGGCGACCGGTCTGCCCAACGAGATTCGCGCCGTCGAGCTCACCCTCCGGTTGTTGCGCGAGGGCGGGTTCGACGACGAGTCCGCGGCGAAGTGGTTCGGCGCCATCGCCGACATGGTGCTCGGCCAGGCGATGTTGCAGAGTGCCATCGTCACGCTGCCCGCGGAGATCCAGGACGCGGACAAGGCCTCCTGGCAGACGCTGTCCACCCGACTGCCGGACGACGAACATCCCCACACCCAAGCCGCGGCGCCACACCTCGGCGAGTACATGGTGCAGCCCTCGTTCGAGTTGGTTCTCGAACTGGTGCTCAAGGGCCTGGCCGCCTCGGCGCCATAGGACCGCGGGTCACGCGCTGCGTACTGTCGAGCGATGAGCAACGGGCGGACCAGGGTACTGATCATCGGGGGTGGCTTCGGCGGACTGTTCTGCGCCCGCAGCCTCGGCGGCGACGACGTCGACGTGACGCTGCTCGACCGGGCCGCGTGCCACGTCTTCCAACCCCTCCTCTATCAATGCGCGACCGGCACGCTCAGCATCGGCCAGATCAGCAGGTCGCTGCGTGAAGAACTGGCGCGGCACCGCAACGTGACCACCCTCCTCGGTGAGGCCGTCGACCTCGACGCCGACGCCCGCCGCGTCACCGCACGTCGCCCCGACGCGAGCACGTTCGAACTCGACTACGACGTGTTGGTGCTGGCAGCCGGAATGCGTCAGTCCTACTTCGGCCGCGACGACTTCGCGAAGTGGGCACCGGGGATGAAGACGCTCGACGACGCCCTGACCATCCGCCGCCGCCTCTTCGCCGCGTTCGAGATCGCCGAAACCCTCGCCCCCGGTCCGGAACGCGACGGATGGCTGACCTTCGCCATCGCAGGCGGCGGGCCGACCGGCGTTGAACTGGCCGGCCAGATCCGGGAGATGGCCACCCGCGCGTTGGCCAACGAGTTCCACAGCATCGAACCCGAGGACGCCCGCGTGCTGCTCTTCGACGGCGGCGAGTGCGTGCTCGGCGGCTTCGCGCCGGGCCTGGCCGCCAAGGCCGCCACGATCCTCGAGGACCTCGGCGTGGAGATGCACATGGGCGTGCACGTCACCGACGTCCGTCGGGAGGGGATCACCGTCACCCCCAAGGCCGGCGGGGCCAGCGAGGATCACGCCGCGCGAACGGTGCTGTGGACCGCCGGGGTCGAGGCCGTGCCCTTCGCCAGGAGGGTCGCCGACAAGCTCGGTGCGACGTCGGATCACGCGGGCCGGATCGCGGTCGAGGCCGATCTGACCGTGCCCGGGCACGACGAGGTCTTCGTCATCGGCGATCTCGTCGGCCGGGACCACTTGCCCGGAGTGGCGGAGAACGCCATGCAGGGCGGCCTACACGTCGCGAATTGCCTGCGACGTGACCTGAAGGGCAAGCCCCGCAAGCCCTTTCGATACCGGGACCTGGGTTCGGCGGCGTACATCAGCCGTGGCCACGCCCTGCTGCAAGCCGGTCCCGTGCGGCTCACCGGCGTATTGGGTTGGCTTGGTTGGGGTTTCATCCACATCGCCTTCCTCACCGGCGTACAGAACCGGGTCAGCACCGTGGCCACCTGGCTGGCGACGATCGCCCGCGCGCGACGCACGGACCGCACCTTCATGCTCGGCAGCGGCACCACCCCGGACCAGCCCTACACCTGGTCCGCCTGCGGCCCGGTGACGCACCCGACGGCCGTCGACCCGTCCTGAGCAGAGTCCGTGATTGACGACCGGACGGTCGGGGTATCCCCTGTCCGCAGGTGGCCACCGGCCGCCCAGGACGGAAGGCTCCGCCGATGAGCGTGGTCGAACGAGGCACGGCACGGTGCCCACGGTGCATGGTTCAGGCCGACTACTCCTTCCAGGAGGGCGAAGGCGGCTTCTTGCGCTACGAGGTGGCCTGCCAGCCCTGCGGCTACGTATACGTCGAGGACTGCACCTCACCCGCAGCACCGGCGGCCTGACCCACCTCTGCTGGAGTCCTCATGGCCGACATCACCAGGCTGATCCTCGCCGACCACGAATGGTTCCGCGAACAATTCGCCAAGCTGGACTACCTGCAGGCACGGGAGACGCCCCGGCCCGAGGACCTCGAGCGCGTCTGGCGGCCGCTGGGCGACAAACTCGACGTCCACGCGTACGCCGAGGAATCCATCTTCTATCCACAGTTACTCAAGCGCGGGGAAGACGATCCAGAGGGCGAGACCCTCGATGCGATCGGTGACCACAACGACATTCGCGACGGCGTCCGAGACGCGAACGACGCGGAAACCGGCTCCGACGAATGGTGGGCCGCGGTGGGCCGGGCACGAAAGGCCAACGACGAACACATGGGCGAGGAGGAACGGGAGGGCCTCTCGGACTTTCGCAAGCATGCGCCCGCCGGCCTCCGCGAGGCGCTCGGCCGCCAGTACGACGACTTCATGACCCGCCATCCGACCACGCGCGGCCTCGACGTCTCCGACCGTGACCCGCAGGCGTACGTGGACTCCGTCGCGGACGACGCGAGCTCGCCGACCGACTCCTCGCTGGGAATCGGAAGTCTGAAGGGCAAGTGATTCCGCGCCGTCGACTTCACCCCCAAGGCGTGTCGACGAGCGCCCAATGGCGCATGCTGGTCGCATGAGGCTGCTTCATGGCGGGAACCTGACGTGACGGTGCAGGACCAGCTGATCGCCGCCGTGGGCGACCGGCGCGGACTCGCGGCCGCCGATCAGATCTGCGTTGCGTGCGTAATGCTGTTCGACGTAGAGGCTGCGGCCATCTCGGCGGTATACGACGGAATCAACATGGGCACGGTCGGCGTGTCGAGCCCGTCGGCCCGCAAATACGACGAGCTGCAGTTCACCTATGGCGAAGGACCGTGTCTCGACGCAGTCCAGTTGCGTGGACCCGTGGCATCCTCGGACCTGGCCAACCCCAACGAAATGAGGTGGCCGGCGTTTCGGCCGGCCCTGGTGGCGCACACCATCCGCAGCGTCTACGCCGCCCCGGTGGTGGTGGCAGGTCAGTACGTCGGCGCACTCGACCTGTTTCGCACCCTGCCGGGGGATTGGCACGCCGAGACGTCGGCCGGCGCACTGATCGCGGCGCAGATGGCAACGGTGCCGTTCATGGATCTGCTCGCCGACGAGTCGGTGGCGGCGATCAGCGACCCGACGAGCGACGCGTGGGCGGAACTGTCGCAATTCGCGAGGGCAGAGGTCAGCCAGGCCACCGGGATGCTGGTCGCACAGCTCGACGTCACCCCGTCCCAAGCGCTCGTCCGGCTCAGGGCGCACGCCTACGCCACTGGGCGCAGCGCTACCGAGGTGGCGCGCGACATCATCGAGCGCCGCCTGCGGTTGGACGCCGACTGATGGGGCCGACGACGCGGCGGACGAAGGTCGACGGGGGTGCACACAGGTGACGGAACTTCCGCGGGAGACCCAGGTCTTGGCAGCGGTGGTCACCCTGGTGGACACCTTGCTCGACGACTACGACGTGGTGGAGCTCCTGACCCAGCTCACCGAAAGCTGCACGCAGGTCCTCGACGTACACGCTGCCGGTCTGCTCCTCGCCGATCCAAGCGGCGAACTGCATCTGATGGCTGCCACCTCGGAGAAGACCCGGGATCTCGAGCTGTTCCAACTGCAGGCCGAACAAGGGCCCTGCCTGGACTGCTTCACGACGGGTCAACCCCTGTCGGTGGCGGATCTGCGCGGCGCCGCGGACCGCTGGCCCCGTTTCGTCGACGCCGCCACCCAGGCCGGGTTCGCCTCGGTGCACGCCCTGCCGATGCGCGCAGGCGGCACGGTGCTGGGCGCCATGGGCCTGTTCGGGACTCGCGTCGGTGAGCTGAACGCCGCCGACCAGCTCGTCGGCCAAACACTTACCCACGTCGCCTGCGTGGCGATCCTGCAGGAGCGTTCCCCCAGCCCGGCGACGGTGCTGCCGCACCTGCACCACGCGCTGAAGAGCCGGGTGCTGGTCGAACAGGCCAAGGGGTTCCTGCGCGAGCGACTCGGAGTCTCGGTGGAGTCGGCGTTCGTCCTGCTGCGGCAGTACGCCCGCGTCAACGACGAGCACATGAGCGACGTGGCCCGGCGGTTGATGGCTCACCCGGCAGAGCGTGGACCGATCCTCGAGGCGATGCGACAGCTCCACGTCTGAGGATCGGTCCCGGGGTGGGCCGCTAGGACGCCTCG
>Ga0209051_1002058_pt1 | contig 15247 bp, 8 predicted proteins | sample AraplaCvi_mMS_r2_2_FD_184286 | JGI IMG/M metagenome (GOLD analysis project Ga0209051, IMG submission 184286) | Arabidopsis root microbial communities from North Carolina, USA - plate scrape MF_Cvi_mMS_r2 (SPAdes) (version 2) | ecosystem: Host-associated > Plants > Roots > Endosphere | place: USA...
CTCGGCGACCGCGTGAAGGCCGGCCAGGCGCTCGCCAGCCTCGATCCGTCCGACCTGCGCCTGGGCCAGGACTCGGCCCGCGCCGCGCTCGCCGCCGCACAGGTGAGCTACGACCAGACCGCGACCGACTACAAGCGCTACGAAGACCTGCACGCCCAGGGCTTCATCAGCGCGGCCGACCTCGACCGCCGCCACAGCGGCCTGCAGGCGGCCCGCGCGCAGCTCGACCAGGCGCGCGCGCAGAACGGCGTCCAGGCCAACCAGGCGGCGTATGCGGCGCTCGCGGCCGATGCGCCGGGCGTCATCACCGCGGTCTACGCCGACGCGGGCACGGTGGTCGCGGCGGGCACGCCGGTGGTCGCGCTGGCGCACGACGGCCCGCGCGACGTCGTCTTCGCGGTGCCGGAGGACCAGCTGCCCGTCTTCCGCCAGCTCCAGGGCCGCGCCGACGGCGTTGCCGTCTCGCTGTGGAGCGGCGGCGCGACCCTCCGGGCGACGGTGCGCGAGGTCGCGGCGGCGGCCGATCCGGCCACGCGCACGTTCCAGGTCAAGGCCGACATCCCCGTCGCCGCCGCCGAACTGGGCCAGACCGCCACCGTGCACGTCGAGCTCGCGCCCGCCGACGGCGCGCTGCGCCTGCCGCTGCAGGCCGTGGCGGGGCATGACCGGCAGAGCTTCGTGTGGGTGCTCGACAAGCCGTCGATGAAGGTGCGCGAGCAGCCGGTGACCGTGCTGCGCCCCGACGGCGACAGCCTCGTGATCGGCGCGGGCCTGAAGCCGGGCGACGTCGTGGTCACCGCCGGCGCCCACGTGCTGACGCCGGGGCAGCAGGTCGCCCTCTACACCGAACCCGCCCAGCGCTGAGATGACGACCCCCGCTCCCTTTGGTCGCCGCCCCCGAGGGGGCTGGGCCGCTCGCCGCGGAGCGGCCGAGCGCTCGCGGCCTTCGACGCCGGGCTCGCTTCGCACGCAGGTTTCATTCACCGGTTCCGAGGGATCACGATGAGCCAGGACACGACGGGCGCGCCCGAGGGCGGACGCTTCAACATCTCGCGCTGGGCGCTGCAGCACCCCGCGCTGACGCGCTACCTGATGATCGTGCTGATGGTGCTGGGCCTCGCGGCCTACTTCCAGCTCGGCCAGGACGAGGATCCGCCCTTCACCTTCCGCGCGATGGTGGTGCAGGTGTACTGGCCGGGCGCGAGCGCCCACGAGATGGCCGAGCAGGTCACCGACAAGATCGAGCGCACCCTGCAGGAGGTGCCTTATGCCGACAAGATCCGCAGCTACACCAAGCCGGGCGAATCGGTGACCTTCCTGCAGCTGAAGGACTCGTCGCCGCCCAAGGAGGTGGCCAACGTCTGGTACCAGGCGCGCAAGAAGATTGGCGACATGCGCCAGACCCTGCCGCAGGGCGTGGTCGGACCGTTCTTCAACGACGAGTTCGGCGACGTCTACGGCTCCATCTTCGCGCTCTCGGCCGACGGCTTCAGCGACGAGGAGCTGCGCGTGCGTGCGGAGGACGTGCGCCAGCAGCTGCTGCGCGTGCCCGACGTCGCCAAGGTCGAGCTGTTCGGCGTGCAGGCGCAGAAGGTGTTCGTCGAGCTCTCGCAGAAGCGCGCGGCGGAGATGGGCATCGACCTGAACCAGGTCATCGCGCAGCTCAACGCGCAGAACGCGGTGGTCGGCACCGGCGTCGTCGACGCCGGCACCCAGAACGTGCAGCTGCGCGTGGGCGGGGCGTTCCAGTCGGTGGACGCGATCCGCGCGCTGCCGATCCGCGTCGTCGATCCGCAGACGCAGCTCGCCTCCAGCGTGCGGCTCGGCGACATCGCGCAGGTTCGGCGCGGCTACTCCGACCCGCCGGACGTGAAGGTGCGCGCCAACGGCAAGCAGGTCATCGCCCTCGGCGTCTCGATGGCCAAGGGCGGCGACATCATCACCCTCGGCAAGGACCTGCAGGAGAAGATGGCCCAGGTGCGCGTCCAGCTGCCGGTGGGCATGGAGATCACGCAGGTGCAGGACCAGCCGCGCGCCGTGGCGCGCTCGGTCAACGAGTTCATCCGCGTGCTGATCGAGGCCGTCGTCATCGTGCTGGCCGTGAGCTTCGTCAGCCTGGGCCTGCACTTCGACCCGATCCGCATCGACATCTGGCCGGGGCTGGTGGTCGCGATCACGATCCCGCTGGTGCTCGCCATCACCTTCGTGACGATGTTCTACTGGGGCGTCGGGCTGCACAAGATCTCGCTCGGCTCGCTCATCATCGCGCTCGGTCTGCTCGTCGACGACGCGATCATCGCGGTGGAGATGATGGTGCGCAAGCTGGAGGAGGGCTACTCGAAGGAGCGCGCCGCCACCTTCGCCTACGAGGTCACCTCCATGCCCATGCTGACGGGCACGCTGATCACCGCCGCGGGCTTCCTGCCGATCGGGCTCGCGAAGTCGATGACCGGCGAGTACACCTTCGCGATCTTCGCGGTGACGTCGGCGGCGCTGCTCATCTCCTGGCTGGTGTCGGTCTACTTCGTGCCGTATCTGGGCGCGAAGCTGCTGCACACGCGCGTCAAGGCGAAGGCGGACGCCGCCCATCCCGCGGACGCCGAGGGCCACGTCGACCCGCACGAGGCCTTCGATTCGCCGTTCTACCAGCGCTTCCGCAGGCTCGTCGCCTGGTGCCTGCGCCACCGCTGGCTGACCATCGCCGCCACCATCGGCACCTTCGTGCTGGGCCTGATGGGCATGGGCGTGGTGCAGCAGCAGTTCTTCCCCGATTCGAGCCGGCCCGAGGTGATGGTCGACCTGTGGCTGCCGGAGGGCGCCACCATCCAGCAGAGCGAGGCGGTCGCCAAGCGGTTCGAGGCGCGCATGCTCGCGGAGCCGGGCGTGGAGACGGTCACCAGCTGGGTGGGCAGCGGCGTGCCGCGCTTCTACCTGCCGCTCGACCAGATCTTCCCGCAGACCAACGTGAGCGAGGTGATCGTCGAGCCCAAGGATCTCGCCACGCGCGAGCGCCTGCGCGAGGCGCTGCCCGCGCTGCTCGCGAAGGAGTTCCCCGAAGTGCGAGGCCGCGTGAAGCTGCTGCCCAACGGCCCGCCGGTGCCGTACCCCGTGCAGTTCCGCGTCATGGGGCCGGACCCCGAGCAGGTGCGCAAGTGGGGCGACGAGGCCAAGGCCGTGCTGCGCGCCAACGCGTCGATGCGCGGCGTGAACGACAACTGGAACGAGAACGTGCTCGCGATGCGGCTCGAGATCGACCAGGACAAGGCGCGCGCGCTGGGCGTGTCGACGCAGGCCGTCGCGCAGGCGACGCAGACCCAGTTCTCGGGCTCGATCATCGGCCAGTACCGCGAGGGCGACCAGCTGATCGACATCGTGCTGCGCCAGCCGAAGTCGGAGCGCGACGCGGTCACCGACCTCGCCAGCGGCTACGTGGCGAGCGCGAGCGGCGCCGCGGTGCCGCTCGCCCAGGTCGCGCGGCTCGCGCTGCAGTGGGAGCCGGGCGTGCTGTGGCGCGAGGGGCGCGACTACGCGGTCACGGTGCAGGGCGACGTCGTCGACGGCATCCAGGGCCCGACCGTCACCGCGCAGCTGTGGGGCCAGCGCGGGCAGGTCGGCCCGATGCAGCAGCTGCTGGCGAAGATGCCGCCCGGCTACGACATCCAGATCGCCGGCGCGGTCGAGGAGAGCTCGAAGGGGCAGGGCGCCATCGCGGCCGGCGTGCCGGTGATGCTGTTCATCACCTTCACGCTGCTGATGCTGCAGCTGCACAGCTTCTCGCGCGCGCTGCTGGTCTTCCTTACCGGCCCGATGGGCGTGGCCGGCGCGGCCGCCGCGCTGCTCGTGCTCGACCGGCCGTTCGGTTTCGTCGCGCTGCTGGGGGTGATCGCGCTGATGGGGATGATCATGCGCAACTCGGTCATCCTGATCGACCAGATCGAGCAGGACCGCGCGCGCGGCGTGCCGGCCTGGGACGCGGTGATCGAGTCGGTCGTGCGCCGCTTCCGTCCCATCGTGCTGACCGCCTCGGCCGCGGTGCTGGCCATGATCCCGCTGTCCGAGAGTGCGTTCTGGGGCCCGATGGCGGTCGCCATCATGGGCGGCCTGGTGGTCGCCACCGCGCTGACGCTGCTCGCGCTGCCGGCGATGTACGCGGCCTGGTTCCGCGTGCGGCCCGAGGCGGCGCCCCGAGCGGCGGCGCCGGCGACGGCGCCGGCGACGCCGCGCCCGACGGGCCCGGGCCCGGTCCCGGCGTTCGGGCGCGCCGGTCTCCTCGGCGCGCCGGACGTGAATCCCGCCTCGGCGGAGTAGGGGGAGGGGACTGGCCTTCGGCCTGCCCCCCGGGTCGATCGCGGCCGCCGTGCAAGACCGCACGGCGACAGGCCGCAGGCGAGTCCCCGCCGTCCCTGTCGCGTCGTCGTCGGGCTTGCCCTGACGCGGAAGCCCGCCAGCCTCGCCGTATAATCCCGGGTTCACCGGAAGGCGGGGGTGCGTTGACGGTCTTCCCATCAGCCCCAGCTCTGGATCACGAAGCGCGGGTGGCGAAATTGGTAGACGCACCAGGTTTAGGTCCTGACGCCTTCACCGGCGTGCCGGTTCGAGTCCGGCCCCGCGCACCAGAATTCAGCGAACCAAGAGTCTCATCATGGCAGTTAATGTGGAAACCCTCGACAAGCTCGAACGCCGGATCACGCTGACCCTGGCGGCCGACGACATCAACAAGGAAGTCGACGCGCGCCTTCGCAAGCTGTCGCGCACGGTCAAGGCCGACGGGTTCCGCCCCGGCAAGGTGCCGATGTCGGTCGTGGCGCAGCGCTACGGCTGGTCGGTGCAGAACGAGGTCATGAACGACAAGCTCGGCGCCGCGTTCAACTCGGCCGCCAACGAGGCCAGGCTGCGCGTCGCGGGCATCCCGCGCATCGCGCAGAAGGACGAGGCCGGCGAGGGCCAGATGGCGTTCGACGCCACCTTCGAGGTCTACCCCGAGGTCGTCCTCGGCGACCTGTCGCAGGCCGAGGTCGAGAAGGTCACCACCGAGGTGGACGACGCCGCGATCGACAAGACCGTCGAGATCCTGCGCAAGCAGCGCCGCACCTTCGCCCAGCGCCCGGCCGCCGAAGGCGCCGAGGCCGGCGACCGCGTGACGATCGACTTCGAAGGCAAGATCGACGGCGAGCCCTTCGACGGCGGCAAGGCCGAGGCCTTCCAGTTCCTCGTCGGCGAGGGCCAGATGCTCGAGCAGTTCGACCAGGCCGTGCGCGGCATGAAGGTCGGCGAGTCCAAGACCTTCCCGCTGCAGTTCCCCGCCGACTACCACGGCAAGGAAGTCGCCGGCAAGGAAGCCGACTTCATGGTCACCATGAAGAAGATCGAGGCGCAGCACCTGCCCGAGGTCGACGACGCCTTCGCGAAGACGCTGGGCATCGCCGACGGCACCGTCGCCGGCCTGCGCGCCGACGTGCGCAAGAACCTCGAGCGCGAGGTGAAGTTCCGCGTGCTGGCCCGCAACAAGGCCGCCGCGATGGACGCGCTGGCGGCCTCCGCCACGCTCGACCTGCCCAAGGCCCTGATCGAGGGCGAGACCGAGCGCCTGGTGCAGGGCGCCCGCGAGGACCTGAAGCAGCGCGGCGTCAAGGATGCCGACAAGGCCCCGATCCCCGCGGAGATCTTCACGCCGCAGGCCGAGCGCCGCGTGCGCCTGGGCCTGGTCGTGGCCGAGCTCGTGCGCGCCCACAACCTGCAGGCCAAGCCGGAGCAGCTGCAGGCGCACATCGAGGAGATGTCGCAGAGCTACGAGAAGCCGGTCGAGGTGCAGCGCTGGTACCTGTCCGACCGCTCGCGCATGGCCGAGGTCGAGGCCATCGTGGTCGAGAACAACGTCACCGAGTTCGTGCTCGGCCAGGCCAAGGTCACCGAGAAGCCCCTGCCGTTCGACCAGCTGATGACGGCCTGACGGCCTGTCGCGGCGGCCACGCGGCCGCCCGTTCCGGTCCCTGCGACGCCCGGCTCCGGCCGGGCGTCGTCGTTCCGGGACCGCGCTTGCGTGCGGTCCGCCCGGCAGTACGCCTTGCAAAGGGCGGAAGGGCCGCCATCTCCTCGATCGGGGTCGCGCGCGACGCGACATAATGGTCCTCACCGACCCACCTCCACGCTACGGAAGAAGAAGATCCGCCATGAGCGCTCTTGAAACGCAAATGCTGGGCATGGTGCCCATGGTCATCGAGCAGTCGGGCCGCGGCGAACGGGCCTACGACATCTACTCGCGCCTGCTGCGCGAGCGCATCGTGTTCCTGGTCGGCCCGGTCAACGACCAGTCCGCCAACCTGGTGGTCGCCCAGCTGCTGTTCCTGGAGAGCGAGAACCCCGACAAGGACATCTCGTTCTACATCAACTCCCCGGGCGGCAGCGTCTCGGCCGGCATGTCGATCTACGACACGATGAACTTCATCAAGCCGAACGTCTCCACCCTGTGCATCGGCCTGGCCGCCAGCATGGGCGCGTTCCTGCTGGCCGCGGGCGAGAAGGGCAAGCGCTTCTCGCTGCCCAACTCCAAGATCATGATCCACCAGCCGCTGGGCGGCGCGCAGGGCCAGGCGACCGACATCGAGATCCACGCGCGCGAGATCCTCAAGACCCGCGAGCAGCTCAACCGCATCCTCGCGGAGCGCACCGGCCAGCCGCTGGAGAAGATCCAGTCCGACACCGAGCGCGACTATTTCATGTCCGCCGAAGAGTCGAAGAACTATGGCCTGATCGACCAGGTCCTGGCCACGCGCGGCTGAGGGTCGGCGCTTGGACTATGATTCGCCGACAACCCCCCATTTAGCAGGTCTTCCGCACGTCCATGGCAGATAAGAAGGGCTCCTCCGCCGAAAAGGTTTTGTACTGCTCGTTCTGCGGCAAGAGCCAGCACGAGGTCAAGAAGCTGATCGCCGGTCCGTCGGTGTTCATCTGCGACGAGTGCATCGAGCTGTGCAACGACATCATTCGCGACGAGGTGCCTGCGGAGGGCGCCGCCGCGAAGTCGGCCAAGTCCGACCTGCCGATGCCGTCGGAGATCAAGGCGAGCCTCGACAACTACGTGATCGGCCAGGACGTGGCCAAGCGCATCCTGTCGGTGGCCGTCTACAACCACTACAAGCGGCTCAAGCACATGTCGACCTCGAAGGACGAGGTCGAGCTGTCCAAGAGCAACATCCTGCTCATCGGCCCCACGGGCTCGGGCAAGACGCTGCTCGCGCAGACGCTCGCGCGCCTGCTCAACGTGCCGTTCGTGATCGCCGACGCCACCACGCTGACCGAAGCCGGCTACGTGGGCGAGGACGTCGAGAACATCATCCAGAAGCTGCTGCAGAACTGCAACTACGACGTCGAGCGCGCCCAGCGCGGCATCGTCTACATCGACGAGATCGACAAGATCTCGCGCAAGGCCGACAACCCGTCGATCACGCGCGACGTCTCGGGCGAGGGCGTGCAGCAGGCGCTGCTGAAGCTGGTCGAGGGCACCATGGCTTCCGTGCCGCCGCAGGGCGGGCGCAAGCACCCCAACCAGGACTTCCTGCAGATCGACACGACCAACATCCTGTTCATCTGCGGCGGTGCGTTCGACGGCCTCGAGAAGGTCATCCGCGGCCGCACCGAGCGCTCGGGCATCGGCTTCGGCGCCACGGTCCACAGCAAGGACGAGCGCCGCGTGTCCGACCTCTTCCGCGAGGTCGAGCCGGAAGACCTGATCAAGTTCGGCCTGATCCCCGAGCTGGTCGGCCGCCTGCCGGTGGTCGCCACGCTGGGCGAGCTGACGGAAGACGCCCTGGTGCAGATCCTCACCGAGCCCAAGAACGCCCTGGTCAAGCAGTACCAGAAGCTGTTCCAGATGGACGGCGTCGATCTCGAGATCCGTCCCTCGGCGCTCGCCGCGATCGCGCGCAAGGCGCTCGCGCGCAAGACCGGCGCCCGCGGCCTGCGTTCCATCATGGAGCAGGCGCTGATCGACACGATGTTCGACCTCCCGATGCTCGACGGCGTCGCCCAGGTCGTGATCGACGAGCACATCATCGAAGAGAACTCGAAGCCGCTCCTGGTCTATCGAGAACAGGCGAAAGCCAGCGCCTGATCTCGCCGTTTCCGCCGCGGGATTGCCGCAGGATATCGACCGGCATCTTGTAATTGGAGTCTTGGGCCGCAACTGCGCCCGAGAAAGAGAGGTTTCACCCCATGTCTGGACATCCCATCCTGCCTTCCGAGCCGATCACGTTGCCGCTGCTCCCGCTGCGCGACGTCGTCGTGTTCCCGCACATGGTGATTCCGCTGTTCGTCGGCCGTCCCAAGTCCATCAAGGCCTTGGAAGCGGCGATGGAAGCGGGCCGCCAGATCATGCTCGTGGCGCAGAAGGCCGCCGGCAAGGACGAGCCGCGCGCCGACGACATGTTCGAGATCGGTTGCGTCTCGAGCATCCTGCAGATGCTGAAGCTGCCCGACGGTACCGTCAAGGTGCTGGTCGAAGGCATCCAGCGGGCGTCCACGCGCGAGATCACCGACAACGGCGAGCACTTCGTCGCCGAATCCGTGCCGGTCGCGCCGCCGGCCGAGACCTCGCCGGAAGTCGAGGCCCTGCGCCGCGCCGTGACGCAGCAGTTCGACCAGTACGTCAAGCTCAACAAGAAGATCCCGCCGGAGATCCTCACCTCCATCGCGGGCATCGACGATCCGGGCCGCCTGGCCGACACCATCGCCGCCCACCTCCCGCTCAAGCTCGAGGCCAAGCAGTCGGTGCTCGACCTGTTCGACATCGCCCAGCGCCTCGAGAAGCTGCTCGAGCTGCTCGAGCACGAGGTCGACATCCTCCAGGTCGAGAAGCGCATCCGCGGGCGCGTGAAGCGCCAGATGGAGAAGAGCCAGCGCGAGTACTACCTCAACGAGCAGGTCAAGGCCATCCAGAAGGAGCTCGGCGACGGCGAGGAGGGCGCGGACCTCGAGGAGCTCGAGAAGAAGATCAAGGCCGCGCGCATGCCCAAGGACGCGCGCAAGAAGGCGGACGCGGAGCTGAAGAAGCTCAAGCTGATGTCGCCGATGTCGGCCGAGGCGACGGTGGTGCGCAACTACCTCGACACGCTGATCGGCCTGCCCTGGAGCAAGAAGACCAAGATCAGGCACGACCTCGGCCACGCCGAGGCCGTGTTGAACGAAGACCACTACGGCCTCGAGAAGGTCAAGGACCGCATCCTCGAGTACCTCGCCGTGCAGCAGCGCGTCGACAAGGTCAAGGCGCCCATCCTGTGCCTGGTCGGGCCTCCGGGCGTGGGCAAGACCTCGCTGGGCCAGTCCGTCGCGCGCGCGACGGGGCGCAAGTTCGTCCGCATGGCGCTCGGCGGCGTGCGCGACGAAGCCGAGATCCGCGGCCACCGCCGCACCTACATCGGCTCGATGCCGGGCAAGGTGCTGCAGAACCTGACCAAGGTCGGCACGCGCAACCCGCTGTTCCTGCTCGACGAGATCGACAAGCTGGGCATGGACTTCCGCGGCGACCCGTCCTCGGCGCTGCTGGAAGTGCTCGACCCCGAGCAGAACCACACCTTCAGCGACCATTACATCGAGCTCGACTTCGACCTCTCGGACGTGATGTTCGTGGCGACGTCCAACTCGATGAACATCCCGCCGGCGCTGCTCGACCGGATGGAAGTGATCCGCCTCTCGGGCTACACCGAAGACGAGAAGCTCAACATCGCCCAGCGCTACCTGCTGCCCAAGCAGGCGAAGAACAACGGCGTGAAGGACGACGAACTCGAACTCACCGAAGGCGCGGTGCGCGGGATCATCCGCTACTACACCCGCGAGGCCGGCGTGCGCTCGCTCGAGCGCGAGATCTCGAAGGTGTGCCGCAAGGTCGTCAAGAGCGTCCAGCTGAGGAAGCAGGACGGCAAGGCGGTCGTGACGGAAGAGAACCTGAACGACTACCTCGGCGTGCGCAAGTACGACTTCGGCCGTGCCGAGAAGAAGAACCAGGTCGGCCAGGTGGTCGGTCTCGCGTGGACGGAAGTCGGCGGCGACCTGCTCACCATCGAGTCGGCCATCATGCCGGGCAAGGGCCAGATCATCCGCACCGGCTCGCTCGGCGACGTGATGAAGGAATCGGTCGAGGCCGCACGCTCCGTCGTGCGCAGCCGCGCCGCGCGCCTGGGCATCAAGGACGAGCTGTTCGAAAAGCGCGACATCCACATCCACGTGCCCGACGGCGCGACGCCCAAGGACGGGCCGAGCGCGGGCGCGGCGATGACGACGGCCTTCGTGTCGGCGCTCACGGGCATCCCGGTGCGCGCGGACGTCGCGATGACCGGCGAGATCACGCTGCGCGGCGAGGTCACGGCGATCGGCGGCCTGAAGGAGAAGCTGCTGGCCGCGGCCCGCGGCGGCATCCGCACGGTGATGATCCCGGAGGAGAACACCAAGGATCTCCAGGACATCCCCGAGAACGTGAAGGGCCAGATCGAGATCGTCCCGGTGAAGTGGATCGACAAGGTGCTCGAGGTCGCGCTCGAGACCCTGCCGCAGCCGCTGCCGGAAGACGAACCGGCCAAGGACGGCGCCGCGCCGCCCGTGGTCGAGGCCGCCGCGGGCAAGCCCGACGTGGTCGAATCGATCAAGCACTGATCGCGACGACAAACCTGTTGCGGAGCATCGAAAAACCGGTATATACTGCCAGCTTCAGCAAACGACGAGCTGCAAAGCAAATCGAATGTTGAAGCGACGCGGGAATAGCTCAGTTGGTAGAGCGCAACCTTGCCAAGGTTGAGGTCGCGAGTTCGAGCCTCGTTTCCCGCTCCAGTTTTTCCTGAAATTGGGAAGCTTCGCCGGCTTCCCTTTTTTATCGGTGAGAGTCAGCCGCAGCGCGGTACGCAGTCGGCGGCGCGATAGCAAAGCGGCCATGCAACGGATTGCAAATCCGTCTACCCCAGTTCGACTCTGGGTCGCGCCTCCAAGATTCTCATCGGCGACATCGGCATACCATCGCCGCGCGGCCCACGCGCGGTGTCTGCGGGAATAGCTCAGTTGGTAGAGCGCAACCTTGCCAAGGTTGAGGTCGCGAGTTCGAGCCTCGTTTCCCGCTCCAATATCGAAGGGCCCCTACGTGGGGCCCTTCGTCGTTTCCGAGGCTGCACGCCGCGCCGATCTTTGACAGAATCGGCTCGGCCAGCCCCTGGCGCGATAGCAAAGCGGTTATGCAACGGATTGCAAATCCGTCCAGTCCGGTTCGACTCCGGATCGCGCCTCCACCTCATCCTGGGGGAGTCGGCGTCCGGGTTTGCGACATGCTCCCGCAAGAGCATTGCGCCGGCTTCACTTAACGGTATATATTGTTTATACCGTTTCCAAGGAGCCCCGATGACCGCCACCCGCCCGCGTACCCGCGCCTCTTCCGCCGCCGACGACGAGGCCACGGCCGTCGAGGAGACCTCCTCCCAGCCCGAAGGCGGCGACGACGCCGAGGCGCCCGCGGCCTCGGGCGCGAAGAAGAAGCCCAACATGAAGGCCGGCGGTGCGAAGGCCGGCGGCGCCAACAAGGCGGGCGGGCCCAAGGGCGCGGGCGCGGGCGCGGGCGGGAAGTCCAAGCCCAACCCGGGCCTGAAGGCGAAGATGCGCGCCAAGAAGGCCGGCGCGGCCGCTGCCAACAAGGGCGGCGAGGACGGCGCGGCCGGCGGTGCCGGCAAGGCCGGCGCCAACAAGCCGGGCCAGAAGCAGCAGCTCGTGCGCGACAGCTTCACGATCCCCAAGAACGAGTACCACGCGCTCGACCAGCTCAAGAAGCGCGCGATGGGCCTGCAGCACGAGGTCCGCAAGGGCGAACTGCTGCGCGCCGGCCTGCTGGCGCTCGCCGGCATGGCCGACGACACGTTCCTGGGCGCGCTGAAGGCCGTCCCGACGCTCAAGCCGGGCCGCCCCAAGGGCGACAAGGCCGGGGCCGCCGACGAGGAGTGAACGTGCCGGCGGGCCGGCCTCCCGGCCGGCCCCCGCCGATCACTTGCCGAACATCTTCCCCAGCCGCTGCCACAGCCGCTGCAGGAAGCCGGCGCGCTCCACCGCCTGCTGGGCCACCAGCGGCGCCTCGCCCACGGGCTTGCCGCCCGACGTGGCGACCACCTTGCCGATCACCGCGCCCTGCGCGATGGGCGCCTCGAGCCCGGGCTTGAGCTCGGCCGCCGTCGTCACCTGCTGGCCGCGCGGCACCATCAGCGTCCACGGCGCGCCGAGCACCGCGGACACCGACTCCACCTTGCCGTAGTCGACCTTGGCCGTCGCCACCACCGTGTTCGGCTGGAGCGGCGTGGCCTTCTCGAAGTTGCTGAAGCCCCAGCCGAGCAGCGAGCGCGTCTGGTCGGCGCGCGCCTGCGCGCTGTCGGTGTTGAGGATGACCGTGATCAGGCGCATGCCGCTGCGCTTGGACGACGCGACCAGGCAGTAGCCGGCCTCGTCGGTGTGTCCCGTCTTGAGGCCGTCGACGGTGGGATCCGTGTAGAGCAGGGCGTTGCGGTTGCCCTGCTTGATGCCGTTGAACGTGAACTCGCGCTCGGCGTAGATCGGGTAGTAGTCGGCGCTGTCGCGGATGATGGTGCGCGCGAGGATCGCCAGGTCGTGCGCCGAAGCCTTGTGGTTCGGGTCGGGCAGGCCCGTCGCGTTGACGAAGTGCGTGTGCGTCATGCCCAGCTTCGCCGCCTGGTCGTTCATCAGCTTCGCGAAGCCGTCCTCGGAGCCGGCCATGTGCTCGGCGATCGCCTTGGACGCGTCGTTGCCCGACTGGATGATGATGCCGCGCAGGATGTCGATCACCGAGGCGTGGCCGTTCAGCGGCAGGTACATGCACGACTCGGTGCTCGAGCCGCGGCACCACGCGCTCAGGCTGGTGGTGACCTGGTCGGTCGGCTTGAGCTTGCCGGCGCGCAGCGCCTGCTCGACCAGGAAGCTGGTCATCATCTTGGTGAGCGAGGCGGGCGGCAGCGGCTCGTCGGGGTTGGCCGAGGCGAGCACCTGGCCCGAATCGAAGTCCATCAGCAGCCAGGCCTTGGCCGCCAGCACGGGCGGGCCGCCGGAGACGGCCGTCTGGCCCGCCGCCGGCGCCGGGGCCGGCGCGGGGGCCGGCTTCTTGTGGGCGGGCTTCGCGGCGTGCGCGGCATGCGGCGCCGCGGCCACGGGCGCGGCGACGGGCAGCAGCGCGGACGCGGCGAAGAGGAGACTGAGGGGAAGGGCGCGTTGGGACAGGCTCACGGTCGGGTTCGTTCGAGTTTCGTGACGGGATTGTCACGGATCGGCGGCCCGGGGTCCGTCACGGAACGCAAACAGGCCCGGAGTCTTTGCTCACCGCGCGCGATCGGCGTGCCGCCCCATACCCGATGGCGTGTGGTCCGCAGGGCCCCTGGGCGACGGCTTCGCCTGCGGCGGGTCGAACGTGCGCCGTATCCGCACGCGCCGGACGCGGCGCGCGGGTGGCCCTCCCTGGGTTTGTCGTTCGACGCGGCGCGCGGCCCCGCAGGCCGGACTCTGGCCCAGGGACATGTTGACGGTGTGACGGCGAAGCGGCTTCCGAATGGGCCGTGGCGACCTGGTGCCCCGAACCGGACTCGAACCGGTACGCCGCGATCAAGCAAGCAGCGGATTTTAAGTCCGCGGTGTCTACCGATTCCACCATCGGGGCTGGCGCGCGGATTGTCGCAGCAGCGGGGCGGCACGTGAAACCTGGCCTCGCAATCGGCAACGAACGGTAGCACCCGACGCCGGACGCCGCCACGATGATGGCGGGCGCGGGAGCATCCCCGCGCGTCTGGGAGACCCTTCGTGGTCAGAACAAAACTGGATCAACTCGCGCGCCGCGGCGCGCTCGCCGTGCTGGCGCTCGCGTGCACCGCGGCGCTGGCCGACACCTCGATCAAGCCCTCGACCGCCGCGGCGCCCAAGAGCGCCAAGCGCGGGGTCGCGTACGACCTCGCGAACAAGGCCGACCTGCAGGCGCTCTCGCCGGGCGTGAGCTGGTGGTACGACTGGGGCCTGCAGCCGAACTCCGGCGTGCCGGACAACTACCGCAAGAAGGACGGCATGGACTTCTTCCCCATGCTGTGGAACGCCAGCTACGACAAGGCCCAGGTCGAGGCATGGCTGCGCGCGAACCCCAAGGTCAAGTACCTGCTGGTCCTCAACGAGCCCAACCTGACCGACCAGGCCAACATGACGCCGCAGCAGGCCGCGGCGGCCTGGCCCGGCTACGAGAGCATCGCCGCCGACACGGGCGTGAAGATCGTCGGCCCGCAGATGACCTGGGGCACGATGCCGGGCTACTCGGATCCCGTGGTGTGGGTGGACGCGTTCTACGCGGCCTACCAGTCCGCCAACGGCGGCCGCCAGCCTCGCATCGACTACCTCGGCTTCCACTGGTACGACTACGGCCTGTCGGGCCAGCTCGACCGCCTGACCAAGTACGGCAAGCCGTTCTGGGTGACCGAGATGGCCAACTGGCACACCGGCGACGGCAGCGCGGCGATCGACACCCCCGAAAAGCAGCAGGCGCAGATGACCGACATGGTCTCGACCTGCGAGAGCCGCGCCGACGTCTTCCGCTACGCCTGGTTCACGGGCCGCTGGAGCCCGGATCCGCACTTCACGAGCCTGCTCGCCGGCAACGGCCAGCTGACCGCGCTCGGGCAGACCTACCTGACGTTGCCGTTCACGAAGGCGCGCGGCTCGGCCGCCGAGTGAGAGGAGGGGACTGGCCTTCGGCCGCGTCCCCGTGTTTCCACACGCCTGCACTCGAACACGGGGACAAGGCCGCAGGCCAGTCCCCGCCGCGCCCGCCGCCGGCGCCGTCAGCGCCTCACTGGACGCGCACGGCCTTCCACGCGTTCGCCACGCGCTTGTAGGTCGTCGAGCCGGTGCCGCCGTACAGGTCGGCCGCGGCCGACAGGGTCGCGGCGCGCGCGTGGGCGTAGTCGGTGTCCTCCGTCATGTAGACGGTGAGCGCGCGGTACCAGATCGCGCGCGCCTTGTCGCGGCCGATGCCGGGCAGCTTGGCCTTGCCGGTGGCGACGCGGGTGTCGGTCTTCAGGCAGGTCGGCGAGGCCGGGCCGCCGGCGGGCTGGCTGCCCTCGGCGATCAGGTAGTACACGTGGTTGGCGACGCCCGACGAGTAGTGGACGTCGATCTTGCCCACGTCCGGGTACCAGCAGTCGGCCGACTTGCCGTCCACGCTGGGGTGGTACATGGTGCGCAG
>Ga0209051_1002060_pt1 | contig 15247 bp, 13 predicted proteins | sample AraplaCvi_mMS_r2_2_FD_184286 | JGI IMG/M metagenome (GOLD analysis project Ga0209051, IMG submission 184286) | Arabidopsis root microbial communities from North Carolina, USA - plate scrape MF_Cvi_mMS_r2 (SPAdes) (version 2) | ecosystem: Host-associated > Plants > Roots > Endosphere | place...
ACTACCCCCACATGGAGGGCTGACCGATGGGCGTCTTCCAACAGTTCGCCCGCCCCGCGATCTTGGCCGCCGCCAAGTCCGACGGACTCCGCCGTACCGCAGAGCGGATGCCCGTGACCCGTCGCGTCGTGCACCGGTTCGTCCCTGGTGAGACCGTCGAGCATGCCCTGACGTCGGTTGCGGAACTGCGTGATTCGCGCCGCTTCGTCTCGATCGACTACCTCGGTGAGGACGTCACCGACGCCGACGCGGCCGACGCCACCGTCCGGGCCTACTCCGACCTGCTGGACGCCCTTGGTCAGCGCGACGAGGTGGCCGACGGGCCGCGGCCACTCGAGGTCTCGCTGAAACTGTCGGCGTTGGGGCAGGCGCTGCCCCGCGACGGAGAGAAGATCGCCCTCGAGAACGCCCACCTCATCTGCACCAAGGCGCGCGATGCAGGCATCTGGGTGACAGTCGACGCCGAGGACCACGCGACCACCGATTCGACGCTGTCGATCGTCCGCGAACTCCGTGCCGACTTCCCGTGGTTGGCAACGGTTTTGCAGGCCTATCTGAAGCGCACCGAAGGTGACTGCAAGGAATTCGCCGCCGCCGGCGCGCGGATTCGGCTCTGCAAGGGCGCGTACGACGAACCCGCCTCGGTGGCCTACCGCGACGCCGAGGCGGTCACCGACTCCTATCTGCGATGCCTGCGCGTGCTGATGGCGGGGGAGGGCTATCCCATGGTGGCGTCGCACGACCCCGCGATCGTCGACGCCGTACCGGCCATGGCACGCGAATTCGCCAGGGGCGTGGACGACTTCGAGTACCAGATGCTCTACGGCATCCGAGACGGTGAGCAGCGTCGGCTTGCCGAGGAGGGCAACCACGTTCGGGTGTACGTTCCGTTCGGCACGCAGTGGTACGGCTACTTCGTCCGTCGTCTCGCCGAGCGCCCCGCCAACCTGACGTTCTTCCTACGGGCGCTGGCCGAGCGGCGACACTGACCTCAGCACTGCTCGTACGCGTATCCGTCGCCGCCGGGGGCGACGAGGTCGCGGTCCCGCAGAATCGTCAGCGGCGCCCGGTCGGGTGAACTGCACACGTCGCGGAAGGGCATGGGCAGGTCGTCGGTGTACTCGATCTGCAAGACGTGGTCCCCGTACACCTTTCGGTACCGATCGCATTCGTGGTAGGTCGCGCACTCCTCGGTGACGGCGAAGTCGAAACCAACGTCGTGGCGGCCCATTTCGGTCCATTCGGCGGCGTTCTTCTGACCGATCGCCAACCCGCGGCCGTGGGCGATGCCCGCGAAGGAACGCGCCAGCTCGATCGCACCGGCCCGGTCGACATTGGAGAACCGGGTGAACGTGTCGAAGTTGTCGACCTCGACCGCGTCGAAACCCTTGTCCGCGCAGCCGGACAGCAGCGGCCCGAGCGCGTCGACGATCAGCGCGCGCTGCGGTGCCGTCGACGGGTCGAGCACGTACTCGTCGGGCCAGTCGGGGTCGGCGACAGGCTCGCCGTCGGCGTCGCGCAGCACCGCCCGCCCGTAGTCACGGAGCCAACGCTCACCGTCGCCGGGTTGGGTCTGAAAACCGTTCACGTAGCAGACGTTGTAGGCGCCGGGCATCGGCGAGGCGGTGGCGTCGCGGGCGACGACCGCCAACCCGGCAATGTCATATGCCTCGCCGAGTTGGTAGTCGAAGGACCCGGAGACGGGTGGCAGGCGCACCTGGGCGGGCGGGGCCGACGAAGTGGACGAGCTGGACGAGGCGGACGAGCTGGGCGGGGCGGCCGGGGCTTGCGGGGCTGGCGTCGAGCAGCCCGACAGCACGCCCGCCGCGAGCAGAAGTGCGGGAAGCCGGCCGCTCATCGACGGTCGGCGAGCCGCAGCAGCATCCACGCCGCGATCGTCTGCGCGTCGGTGATGGTGCCGTCGACGATCATCTCCTCGATCTGGTCGCCGGTGAACCACTCGCTGTGCATGTCCTGCTCTTCCAGCTCGCGTTCGTGCTCACCCTCGGTGATGCCGGTGGCGAGGAACACCCAACCCCGCTGGCTGCTCATCCCGGGGGCGACGTCGAGCTGGCCGAGCACCACCATCGACTCGGCCCGCAGCCCGGTTTCCTCCCGCAGCTCGTCGGCGGCGAGCTCGGCGGGTGGCGGCTGTTCGCCCTCCAACGTTCCCGGGGCCGTGCCCTGCGGGAACTCCCACCGGCGCAGCCCGATGGGGTAGCGGAACTGTTCGACGAGCCGGTAGCGGTCGTTGGTCTGATCGCTCCTCGCGTCCGCTTCTGCCTGATCGCTCCTCGCGTCCGCTTCTGCCTGATCGCTCCTCGCGTCCGCGGTGTCTCGGGCGATCACCAGGGCGTACGTCGGCTTGTCGACGACGCCGTAGATGCCGAGGGTGCCGTCTGGCCTGCGGATGTCGTCCTCCCGAACGATCATCCAGGCATTGCGATATACCTCACGCGAGCTGACGCGTTCAACGGGATCCACCCGACCAGTATCGCTGCCACGGTAGCGTCAGACGCGTGCTGTTGGCCTCCCTCAATCCGTCGGCCGTGGCCGCCGGACACGATTTGTCCGACGCCGTCCGCATCGGCGGGGTGAGCCTGAGCCGAAGCGACCTCGTCGGCGCGGCGACCTCGGTTGCCGAACGCGTCGGAGGAGCGCGCAGGATCGCCGTGCTCGCCACGCCCACCGCCACCACGGTGCTCGCGATCGCGGGATGTCTGATCGCGGGCGTCCCCGTCGTGCCGGTGCCCGCCGACGTCGGCGAGGCCGAACGCCGACACATCCTGACCGACTCCGGCGCGCAAGCGTGGCTGGGCGAGCTGCCAGAACAGACCGAGGGACTTCCGCACGTCCCGGTCCGCCTGCATGCGCGGTCGTGGCATCGCTACGCGGAACCGTCGCCCGACGCCATCGCGATGGTGATGTACACCTCCGGCACCACCGGTCCGCCGAAGGGCGTGCTGATCAGCCGGCGGGCGATCGCGACCGACGTCGACGCGCTCGCCGCGGCGTGGAACTGGACTCCCGACGACACCCTGGTTCACGGCCTGCCGCTGTTCCACGTGCACGGGCTGATCCTCGGCCTGTTGGGATCGCTGCGCATCGGAAACCGGTTGGTGCACACCGGAAAGCCGTCGCCGGCGGCGTACGCGGAGGCTGCCGGGTCGCTGTACTTCGGCGTCCCGACGGTGTGGTCACGGATTGCCGGCGACCTCGACGCCGCACTGGCCCTGTCCTCGGCCCGGCTGCTGGTGTCGGGCAGTGCACCCCTGCCCGTGCCGGTCTTCGACCGGCTGGTCCAGCTCACGGGACACGCGCCCGTCGAACGCTATGGCAGTACCGAATCGCTCATCACGCTGAGCACCCTCGCCGACGGCGAACGACGGCCGGGCTGGGTGGGACTGCCGCTGGCTGGCGTTCGGACCCGGCTCACCGGCGAGGACGGTGCCGAAGCACCGCACGACGGGGAATCCATTGGACGCCTGGAGGTTCGAGGCCCGATGCTGTTCGACGGCTACTTGAATCTTCCCGAGGCCACCGCCGCGGCGCTCGGCGACGACGGTTGGTACCGCACGGGTGACGTCGCCGTGGTCGACGCCGGCGGCATGCACCGCATCGTCGGGCGCGAGTCGGTGGACCTGATCAAGTCGGGCGGCTATCGCGTTGGTGCCGGCGAGGTCGAGACGGCACTGCTCGGGCACGAGGGGGTCGTCGAGGTGGCGGTGGTCGGCGTGCCCGACGACGACCTCGGCCAGCGGATCGTCGCGTACGTGGTGGGGTCGGCCGAGCCCGAGGCGTTGATCGACTTCGTCGCCGGGCAACTTTCGGCGCACAAGCGCCCGCGGGAAGTGCGGATCGTCGACGCCCTGCCTCGCAACGCGATGGGCAAGGTCATGAAGAAGGAACTGACGCAGGGGGATTGATCATGGGTCTGAGGTTGTCGGAGGTGTGCATCGACGCAGCAGACGTCGACGCACTCGCGCGATGGTGGTCCGAGGTGCTCGGCTGGCCCGCCGAAACCGACGAGGACGGCGACGTCCTCCTGCGTTCGGCCACGGGCCCGGATTGGTTGTTCCTCGAGGTGCCCGACCGCAAGGTGGTGAAGAACCGCATCCACTTCGACCTCACGCCCGACGACCAGGCGGTCGAGGTGGACCGGTTGCTAGCCCTCGGCGCACGCCGCGTCGACGTCGGCCAGGGCGACCAATCATGGGTGGTGCTGGCCGATCCCGAGGGCAACGAGTTCTGCGTGCTGTCGGGCAAGGGCTGACGCGCGGCGAGTCCACAGCGTCTTCGAAACCGATCCACAGATCGCGATGTCAGGATGGCCGCGTGCGTCGACTGTGGGGCTTGGTGGTCTGCGTCGCCGTGCTGGCCGCGTGCTCGTCACCTGCTCCCGAACCACGTCCGTCCGAAACCCCGCCGATGGGGTGGAATTCGTGGAACTCCGGAATTCCGTTGACCGAGCGGGCCGTCGAGGAGACCGTCGACGCCATGGTGTCCTCGGGCATGCGCGACGCCGGCTACCGCTACGTCAACCTCGACGCAGGATGGGCCGCGCCCACCCGCGACGCGAACGGTGACCTTCGCGCCGACCCCGTCAGGTTTCCCCACGGCATCGCGGCGGTGGCCGCCTACGCGCACGACCGCGGCATGCTCCTCGGCATCTATCACAGCCCGTTCAACCAAGGGTGCGGCCAGGACCCGCGGATCGGCGGCGCCGGACACGAAGAGGCCGACGCGCGGACCTTCGCCGCGTGGGGCGTCGACTACCTGAAGTACGACTGGTGCCGGATGGACGCCGGCCACAGCGATCAGGTGAAGTACTTCGCCGCGATGCGAGATGCGTTGCGGGCCAGCGGTCGTCACATCCGCTACAGCATCAACCCCAACAGTTCCGGGGACACCGACGCGGGAACCGAGTACGACTGGTCCCACATCGCCGACGTCAGCCGCGACGCCATGGACCTGGTGCCCGCATGGGGTGACAAGGAGTTGTGGGCCGCAGGCCTCGCCGGAGTCAGCCAGGCGTTCGCGGCCGCCGGCCCCAGCGCCCCGCACGACGGGCCAAGGCACGTCAACGATCCGGACATGTTGGTGGTCGGCATCGGCTGGTCGCAGTTCGTCCGCGGGCACCCCACCATGGCACTGGGGCCGCAACGGCCCGACCTGACCGATGTCGAACAGCGCGCGCACTTCTCGCTGTGGGCGATGCTGGCCGCGCCGCTGCTGGCGGGCAACGACGTCCGGACGATGGACGAGGACACCCGGGAGATCCTGACCAACCGTGACGTCATCGCCGTCGACCAGGATCCGTTGGTACTTCAGGGACTTCCCCTACTGGCGGATCCGAGGATCATCGTCAAGCCGCTGGCCGACGGTTCGGTGGCGGTGGCGCTGTTCAACTCCGACGCCGTCCCCGTCGCGATTCGCACCGACGCCCATGCCGTCGGCCTGTCGGGCAGCCAGTGCTTCACCGTCCGTGATCTGTGGCAGCACTCCGAGGCGACGACGAAGGGCGAGGTGGCCGAAACCGTTCCGGCGCACGGCGTCGCGATGTTGCGGGTGTCGCGCTGCCGGTAGGCGTCAGTTCTTGTGCAGGGCGTCGTTGAGGGTGATGCCGGTGCCGTCGCGCGAGACCACTTCGACCGCTCCGGACACCGAGTTGCGCCGGAAGAGAAGGTTGTTGGCGCCGGACAGTTCCTTGGCCTTCACGGTCTGACCGTCCGAGGTGGTCACCTTCGTGCCGCCGGTGACGTAGAGACCCGCCTCGACGACGCAGTCGTCGCCGAGTGAAATGCCAAGCCCCGAGTTGGCGCCCAGGAGGCAGCTCTTGCCCACCGAGATGACTTCCTTGCCGCCGCCGGACAGCGTGCCCATGATCGACGCGCCGCCGCCGACGTCGGAGCCGTCGCCGACCACGACGCCCGCGGAGATCCGACCCTCGACCATCGACGTGCCGAGCGTGCCGGCGTTGAAGTTCACGAAGCCCTCGTGCATCACCGTCGTCCCGGATGCGAGGTGGGCGCCGAGGCGCACCCGGTCCGCGTCGGCGATCCGGACGCCGGTCGGCAACACGTAGTCGACCATGCGGGGGAACTTGTCGACGCCGTAGACGGTCACCGGTCCACGCCTGCGCAGCCGCGCGCGCGTCAGTTCGAACCCGTCGACCGCGCACGGGCCGTAGTTGGTCCACACCACGTTGGCGAGGTGCCCGAAGATGCCGTCGAGGTTGGCGCCGTGCGGCTGGATGAGGCGATGCGACAGCAGGTGCAACCGCAGGTAGGTGTCGAACGCGTCGACCGGCTTGTCGTCGAGCGAGGCGATGGTGGTGCGCACGATGACCGTCTCGACGTCGCGTTCGTCGTCGCGCCCGGTCAGCGCGCCGAGCTCCTCGGTCACCTCCGCCACCGACAGCCGGTTGGTCCCCGTCGTCGCGTCGCCGTCCTCGCCGATCTCCGGCTCGGGGAACCACGTGTCGAGAATCGTCCCCTCGGCGGAAATGGTCGCCACGCCTACGCCTGATGCTGAAGTCACGGTCCCAAAGGCTACTGGACTAACGTTGACCACTGTGGGCCTGGACTTGCGTGCCGATCCGATCGACCTGACCGCTGCCCTGGTGGACATCCCCAGCGAGTCGCGGAACGAGCAGCGCATCGCCGACGAGGTCGAGGCCGCGTTGCGTGCCCAGGCGCCCGGCTACGAGGTGATCCGCAACGGCGACGCCGTGCTGGCCAGGACCAACCTCGGACGGCCGTCAAGGGTGATGCTCGCCGGACACCTCGACACCGTGCCCGCCGCCGACAACGTCCCCAGCCGCCGTGTCGGTGACGAGCTTTTCGGCTGCGGCACGTCGGACATGAAGGCCGGCGACGCCGTCTTCCTGCATCTGGCAGCCACCATCGCCGAACCGTCGCACGACATCACGTTGGTGATGTACGACTGCGAGGAGATCGAGTCCAGTGCCAACGGCCTCGGCCGCATCGAGCGCGAGCTGCCCGACTGGTTACGGGCTGACGTCGCGATTCTCGGCGAGCCGTCCGGCGGCTTCATCGAGGCGGGTTGCCAGGGAACCGTCCGCCACGTCGTCAGGGCGACGGGCACGAGGGCGCACTCCGCGCGATCGTGGCTGGGCGACAACGCCATTCACAAGCTCGGTGCCGTCCTCGACAGACTGACGTCCTACGAGGCGCGCAGTGTCGAGATCGACGGCTGCACGTACCGCGAGGGGCTGTCCGCGGTCCGCGTCGACGGCGGCATCGCCGGCAACGTCATCCCCGACACGGCGTCGGTCACGGTGAACTTCCGCTTCGCGCCCGATCGCAGCGTCGAGCAGGCCGATGCGCATGTCCGCGAGGTGCTCGACGGACTCGACGTCGAGATCGAACGCACCGACGGTGCCCCGGGGGCGCTCCCCGGCCTGACGAAGCCGGCCGCTGCCGCGCTGGTGCGGGCGGCCGGGGGACAGGTGCGGGCCAAGTTCGGATGGACCGACGTCGCCCGCTTCGCCGCGCTCGGCATTCCGGCGGTCAACTACGGTCCCGGCGATCCGAACATGGCCCATCGGGTCGACGAGCGCGTGGACGTCACGCAGATCACCGCGGCCACCGCGATGCTGCGCCAATATCTGCTTGACTGACGCAGCTACCATGGATCACATGCTGGGTGACGACCTCTCCGGATAGTTCGGGGCCTCTTCTCCGTCGTCGTCGCGTGCCCGAATGCGTGGGCACCAGCAAGAAAGCTCTCTCATGTCTTCCATCGTTTCGTCGCATCTGTCCTTCGGCTGGGCCGACGACACTCCGCTGTTCGTCGACCTGTCCTTCACCGTCCCGGGTGGCCGCACCGGTCTGGTCGCACCCAACGGGGCAGGCAAGAGCACGCTGCTCAAACTCGTTGCGGCAGAACTCAGTCCGACGGGAGGCGGCCTCGCCGTCGACGGCGAGGTCGGATACCTGCCGCAGACGCTGCCGTTCGAGGCCGACCGCACCGTCGCCGACGTCCTCGGCGTCGCACCGGTCATCGCAGCACTCGACGCCCTGGCTGCCGGTGACGCCTCCGACGCGGTGTTCACCGCAATCGGTGACGACTGGGACGTCGAGGAGCGACTGCGGGCACAGCTCGACCGTCTGGGCTTGGCGCAGCTGGCGATGGATCGCCCCCTCGGTTCCCTCAGCGGTGGGGAAGTGGTGTCGGTCGGTCTGGCGGCGCAGCTGCTGAGGCGCCCGGACGTCCTGCTCCTCGACGAGCCGACCAACAACCTGGACGCCGAGGCCCGCAGACGCCTCTACTCCGCGCTCGACGACTTCGGTGGGACGCTGTTGGTGGTCAGCCACGATCGCGTCCTGCTCGACCGGATGGATCGCATCGCCGAGTTGCGTCGCGGCGAGATCCGGTTCTACGGAGGAACTTTCACGGAGTACGAGGCTGGCCTCGCCGCGGCCCAGCAATCGGCGGAGTCCGACGTCCGCAACGCCGAGCAGCTGTTGAAGCGCGAGAAGCGCCAGATGCAGGAGGCCCGCGAGCGTGCGGCGAAGCGTTCGAGCACCGCCGCCCGCAACGTGAAGGACGCCGGCCTGCCGAAGATCGTGGCTGGCAAGCTCAAACGCGACGCCCAGGAGTCGGCGGCCAAGTCCGACGACGTCCACGCCAAGCGCGTCGACGACGCGAGGAGTCGGCTGGATCAGGCCGAGCGTGCCGTGCGCGACGACGACGTCATCGTCTTGGACCTGCCCGACACCGACGTCCCCGCGGGACGCACGGTGCTCGCCGCACGTGGTCTTCGGATGCGCGTCGGAGGCCGAGACCTGTTCGCCGACAAGGGAATCGACCTGGACGTCCGTGGGCCCGAACGCATCGCGTTGACCGGAGGCAACGGCGCGGGAAAGTCGACGCTTCTGCGACTGGTCAGCGGTGACCTGGTGCCTGAGCGGGGCGAGGTGCGCCGCGCCGAGGGGCGGATCGCCTACCTGTCGCAGCGGCTCGACCTGCTCGACCCCGCTCTAAGCGTCGCCGAGAACTTGGTCGCGTTCGCGCCCAGCCTGACGCACACCCGCCGGATGCATCTGTTGGCGCAGTTCCTCTTTCGGGGCGATCTCGTCGACCTACCCGTGGTGGCGTTGTCGGGCGGGGAGCGGCTGAGGGCGACGCTGGTCTGCGTGCTCAACGCCGAGCCGGCGCCGCAGCTATTGCTTCTCGACGAGCCGACGAACAACCTCGACTTGGTCAGCGTGGCCCAGTTGGAGTCGGCGCTGAACGCGTATCGAGGGGCCTTCGTGGTGGTCAGTCACGACGAGAGCTTTCTGACCGCGATCGGCGTCCAGCGCAGGCTGCACCTTGCCGACGGGGTGCTGTCCTAGAGCGGGAACTGCTGCGGTCTGGTCTGCGCGGGCTGCGGACGCTCCGGTGCCGGCGGTGCCACGGGGGCAGGTCCGCCATCGGCGCCGCGGCCAGGCTGCGCGCCTTCGGCCCGGGCCGGTGGACGCTGTTGTGCGCGTTCTTCCTCGGCGCGCTTTGCGGCGTCCTCGTCCTCCTTGCGCTTGCGTTCCTCGGGGTCATCGGCCTTGTCCGCGTTGGCCTTCTCCTCGGCGGCCTTGGCCAGTGTCTCGGCCTCGGAGCCCTTGCCTGCGGATCCGGCCATGCCCTGGATGCCCTGCATGATCTGCTGGGGCAGTTGGGTGAGGCCCTGCGCGAGACCCTGCACCGTCTGGGCCATGCCTTGGGCGAGCTGCCCGACTTGCTGCCCGACCTGGCTGGCCATCTGACCCGCCATCTCGGCGCCGCCGCCACCGGCCGCACCGGCGCCCGCCCCACCGGCGCCCGTCGCGGCGCCACCCCCGGGAGCGCCCGTGCCACCACCGGGGCCGGAGCCCTCCAGCGTCTCGGCCGCGGCCCTGAGCTTGGCCGCGCCCTCCTGGTCACCCTGGGCGTAGAGCTTCTCGGCCTTGCCGAGCAGTTCGGCGATGGTGTCGCTGGAGCCCTTGGTGGCTTGCAGTGCGTTGCCGCGACTTTGGGTCACGCCGTCGAGGGCGTTGTTCACCGAGAACGCGATGTTGCCGAAGGACTTGGCCACGTCGGCGGCTTGCGGCGCGCCCGCCCCGGTCAGCTGTGCCAGCCCCTCGGCGACCTGCGAGTGGATCTCAGCCAGCGGCGACAAGCCGGCGCTGTCGAGGGTGAACTTGTCGCCCATCGTGGTCCTCTCTTGTTGCGCGTCAACCGATTCTATTGTCGGGTGGGCGTCAGCCGTCGCGGCAAATGACGGCTGCGCTCACGTCATTTCGACTCGGCGGGCCAGCCGGGGATCGCTTCACCGTGTGGCGGGGGTGCATCCTTGTATCCGGTCATCATCTCCGTCCGTTCCGCCTCGTTCTGCGGCATGGCGGCAGCACACCGCTGACGTGCCTCGGGGGTGTCGATTTGCTCAGTGTTGCCACCGAGTGGGCCCCAAACACCGGAACTGTTACCGGTAATGAACCATGGACCGAAGACATCGTCTACTGGCGCTGGCTGGGGCCCAATCTGCGGCGCCGCTGGCATGGGCGGCGCCGCCTTCGCCTGTGGACCCGTGTCGGTCAGTTCGACGCGCCAAATTTCGATACCGCCCTTGTCTCCGTGCAACGGTTGTCCGGTGGTCGGGTCGGTTACCGTCGAGAAGTACCTCGTCCGATCGTCGTCTGCAGTTCGGTAGACGGAATAGAGGCCAAGGCACACGGTGGCGCGGTAGCCGTTTTCTTGGCGAGTGAGGTCGAGGACGTAAGTTGGTTGATAGCCGTAGATCTGTCTCGGCACGTACTTGGCACCATTCGCCTCGTTATCAGCGCGAGTCTTGGGGCGCACGTACCACAGCTGTAGCAGGCTGCCCGGATCGTTTGAGGGGCCTGTGCTTTCGGGCGTAGCGCGCATGAATCCGGGATAAACGACCGATTGGTCACCTCCCGCGAAGGCTGTGAGTCGATACGACTCCACGTAGGCGCGCAGCGCAACGGCGGGCCCATTCGCGAGATCAACCCCCGGTGCCCCGGCCCAGTGAAACCGAAACTCATTGGCCTCGGAGGGCCAGTTTGGAAACTGCCGTGGCGGAATCGAAGAACTCGTCTGGATAGGTTGTTGAGACGATTGCGCATGACTTCCGCATGCAGTCGCGAGTATCGCGACGACCATCAATGCGATCAGCCTCGTCGCCCGGCCGCATTGCCTACTTGAGTACATCGCGGTATGCCTGGTCGTACCCGGCCAGCGGATTGTTGATCACGGGATCCAAGCGGTTGAAGTAGTCACTCAAGTGCCTTAGGTAAGCCTCTCGCTCCTGGTCGTATTCGTTGTAGGCGGGAATCTCGATTTGACCATCGCCGTCTGAGTCGTAAGGCCGCATTTGTGCGATGTCTCCAGGATCGCCAATGCCGTGGGCGATAAAGGTTGAAGCCAAAGCGGATTTCATGCCGAGAGACCCTTCGATGGGGGTGTGGCCGGGATCAACGTCACCGGGTCGTGGCCCCAAGATGGCGTCCTTCATCAGGGTCGACTGGAGTTCAAGTGCGGGTCCCGCGTGCGGAATCGCCCCAGCGAGGCCGACTGCCGCATCGTAATTCGTTGACAACCGGTCCCACGCCGCCTTCCTGGCCTCCGACGCATCGGACGTGACGTCGGAGGCGGCGATGAACGCTCCTTCAGCCGTAATTCCCTTCAACCGACCGGCGGCCTCCAGCGCGCCCGAGTCAGACGAATGCCCGCCGCTGTCAATGACTGAGTTGGCGTACTCGTTGATGTAGCCGCCCTGCACCGCCGCCGAACGCGCGTCCAGAATCTTCGCCGCGTCGGGATCGGTACCCAACACACCCATGACATTGGTGGCGTGTGGAAAGGAGCGATCCGTGTCAGGGTTGTCGATCGAATGCCAGCCTGACGATCCGTCAATGTTTCGCCCCGCCATTTCGTCGACGTATGGGCTTATGGCGTGCGCGAGGCTTTGCGTCAGTTCAGGATTCATCTTGCCAAGCGACATATTTGGTTCCGACCCAGTGCTGATGTTCATCAGAGAGTCCTTGTTGGCGGGGTCGCCCAGGTAGTTGGCCAGGGCGCTGGCAGCCTCGCCGGCCCGCTGGTTCACCATCGGATCTGAGGACAAAGCGTCGTCACCGATCCAGTCGGTGAGAGTGCGGGCAGACTCACCGTTGTCCTGCCATTCGTGGGTCAGCACGTCGTGGGTGAATTCCTTGTCCGTGGTGAACATGTCGTGATTGACGACGGTGTCGCGACCCGCGGTGTCGAAAACGCGCTCGATGACTTCGTCGCCCCAGTGTTCTTGCGATCTGCCGACCGGGCTCTCCTGTGCGCTAAGCCATTCCTTGGCGTTCGACATCATTTCGCGGTCGAGCTGGGAGCCCTGCTGGAATCGTGGGTCACCGTCGCCGACGATGTTGGCCAGGTTCTTCAGGTTCTCGGCGGCGTCGTGACGTTCACTGCCTTCGAAATCGGTACCGGTACTGCCCGGGTAGCCGACGCTCGGATCGGGCGGACCCATGAAGTCACCGCGCTGATTGAGAGTGGCCTGAACCCCGTCGGGGAGTGCGCCGGTGTCACCAGGGAGCACTCCGTCGTTCGGGAGTGGCGCACCCGGTTCCGAAGACACAATCTGGGGGCCGTCACCGTCGTGCCTCGGGTAGGTGACGTTCGGGTCGCTCATGACTTGCATAGCGTTGGCGAGGATGTCCTTGTTGGGCCCCAGTCTGTCTCGGGCCGCGTTCAAGTCGTCCATCGACATCGGCTTCATCTGTGCCTGCATCTGACCGACGAGTTCCGCCTGAAGGGGGTTGAGCGGATGCTGCGCACTATTGGGCCCTAGTTGGTCATCGCTGATTCCGTTGAGTATCTCGTCGACCTTGGCTGCGGCAGCCGGATCGCCCTCCGCGACCGCCTTGTGAACCAGCTCCTCCATGTCCTCCGGAGTGGGTTCCTTCTTCTCTTCCTCATCCTCCTTCTTCTCGTCCTCGCCGAGAGCGTCGCCGTCCCCCTTCTTCGGAGCGAGCTTCTGATTCCCCAGCGCGTCGTACTCCCCACCGAGACTGCGGATCTTGCCGCCGATGGCGGCGAGGTCGCCATTGGACTTGGTGACGACGTCGCGGAGCTGCCCCAACCCCTTGTTCACGATCTGCATGACCATCTGGTCGTGGTTCTTGCCGGGGGGCACCGCCGCCGCGCTGTCGACGACCCACTTGCGGATCGTGTCCAGGTTCTGACGTCCGGCCGCCACCACTTCGGAGGACGCCGTGACGTGGCTGCTCAATTGCTTGTCGAGGGCCGCCAGCTGAGCGAACACCTTGCCGTGGTCGGCGTTGGCGGTCTGATAGGCCGAGGCACCAGCGCCGGTCCAGCGCGACCCTGGTGCGGCCGACTCCACGTTCGACTGCATCGTCGTCAGGGGGCCGCTCTTGTCGAACTGCTCACCGGTGGCAGGGACGCCCTGGCCGAAGGTCTCGCGCGCGTTGGACCACGTCGAGATGAATCCGTCCAGAACACCCACTGACAACCCCCTGATCGCTCGACCGCCCAATTCTAAGTCCGGTCGGCTACCCGTCACCGCGGCAACTCTGCGCCTGCCGCAAGGCATCTGCAGCAACCCCTCGCATGCCGATTGCCTCGAAACCGGCAGCGGCCTCTTGCAGCGCGTCGGCGTCTCCCGCCGTGAACGCCCGCGCGTAAGTCAGTGCCAGCGGGCCGACGACGCAGTGCACGTTCAAGCGCTCGATGGCGTCACCGGCGCGCAGATCGCCGAGGCGTACGGCATCGACGAGCGCCCGAAGGGCGATCGCAGACTGGCCTCCGCGCTCGGCCGCTCGGGCCGCCTCGCGCGCCGCGTTGACCGCCCCCGGCGCGTCCCGGCGGGCGGCCGCGGCCCACGCCCGCGCCACCGACAACTCCGGCGCGAACAGCATCGACTTGAGTCCGTGGCGAGCCTCTGCCTTCGCCAGGACGCGGCCTGCATCGGCGGTTCGCCCGAGCTGGCCGAGCGCTTGCGCCAACGACATCCACGCCAGTGGCCCCCAGGAGTATCCCGTCGGAGCCAGCGCGGCTGCCGCGGTCTCGAGCATCGGCACCGCGTCGACGGCGTCGCCGCGTGCGATCAACACGTCGGCGACGAGGAGCTGACCGATCGCGTGGCTCGGGTGCGACGGTGGCGACGCGTCGACCAGGTCCTGTGCCAGGCGCTGAGCGCGGTCGAGTTCACCCGACATCACCAGGGCCGTGGTCTGCCCGAACGCACTGGTGAAGCGCAGCAGGCCGGGATGTCCCGCGGCGATCGCGCGTTCGGCGAGTTCGTCCACGTCGGCGAAGTTGCCCATCCTGGCGTTGCAGAGCGCCGCCGCGGACGCGGCCCAGCCGACGGCTTGCTTGTCGGCAGTCGGCGAGCTCAGGACGTCGCGCGCCAGCTGGATCGCACGCTCCGGGCTGCCTGCGTTCATCGTGAACGTGCCAAGCAGCGCGTCCAGCGTCGCTCCGGCACCGACCGAGGTGACCCTGCCGCGCACCGACTGCAGGAACGCGGTCGCCCGCTCCGGCTGATCCAGCATCCAAAATTGGTTGGCCGCGCGTGGCAACGCCCATGCCATCAAATCGGTTTCGTCCAAGGCGGATTCGTCGACTTCGGACAGCACCGCGTCGGCGTCGCGTCCCCGACCCTGCCACGCCAGCGCCTGCGCGAGGATCAGGCGGGCCACGAGCGAGTCGCCGTCGCGAAGCGCCGCGCGCCCCAGTTCCTCGGCGGTGGCGAGGTCGCCCCGCGCCAACGCCTCGGCGGCGGCGGCCGTCCCATCTGGTCCGTCGGACACCGCCGAAGTGTAGGGCGGACGCAGCTGCCTCCATCGGTGAAATCGGAGACCAGGGTCTCGCGGTACCTTGCTCGGCGTGCCCGCAGAAATTTTAGAAACCCCGGAACCACGAGGCCCCTGGGCGGTCTGCGTCTATTGCGCCTCCGGCCCCACGCATCAGGAGTTGCTGACGCTGGCCTCCGACGTGGGGGAGGCCATCGCCGATCGCGACTGGACGCTGGTGTCCGGTGGCGGAAACGTCTCCGCCATGGGTGCGGTGGCAGGTGCCGCCAGGGCCCACAACGGGCGCACCGTCGGAGTGATTCCGAAGGCGCTCGTCCATCGCGAACTCGCCGACGTCGACGCAGAGGAACTGATCGTCACCGACACCATGCGCCAGCGCAAACAGGTGATGGAAGACCGGGCCGACGCGTTCCTGG
>Ga0209051_1002061_pt1 | contig 15247 bp, 12 predicted proteins | sample AraplaCvi_mMS_r2_2_FD_184286 | JGI IMG/M metagenome (GOLD analysis project Ga0209051, IMG submission 184286) | Arabidopsis root microbial communities from North Carolina, USA - plate scrape MF_Cvi_mMS_r2 (SPAdes) (version 2) | ecosystem: Host-associated > Plants > Roots > Endosphere | place...
CAGCGCGCCGGAGCCCGGCTTCGCACGGACCAGGACCACCGCGATATTATCCCGCCCGCCCGCCGCGTTGGCGGCCTGGACGAGCATGGCGCCGGCGGCCGGGAGGCTGTCGTTCGACCGCAACAACTGGGCGATCTGCTCGTCGCTGAGCATATCGGACAGTCCGTCGGAGCACATGAGCAGGAGATCGCCGGGCTCGACCGGGTAGTCGTGGATCTCGAGCTCCACCAGCTCGTCGACGCCCACGGCCCGCGTGACGAGGTTCTTGTGCATCGAGTACGCGGCTTGTTCCGCGGTGATGAGGCCGGCGTCGATCTGTTCCTGCAGCAGCGAGTGATCGCGCGTGAGCTGCTCGAGATGGCCGTTGCGGAAGCGGTAGGCGCGCGAGTCGCCGATGTGGCCCAGCCAGAGCCGCTCCGCGCGGTACACCGCCACGACCAGCGTCGTGCCCATCCCGGCGTATTCGGCCGTGTTCATGGCGGCGTCGTAGACCGCGCGGTTGGCGCTCTCGACGGCGTCGAGCAGCGCGGACTTGAGCTCGGTCTCGGCGGGGGCCTCGCCCAGCGGGCGCAGGCGCGCGACGAGTTCGTTGCGCACGCGGTCGGCGGCCATCTGGCTCGCGACCTCGCCGGCGTTGTAGCCGCCCATCCCGTCCGCGAGCACCGCGATGCGCCCCGCCTCGTCGAGCGCGACCGCATCCTCGTTGTTGCGACGCGCGCGGCCGGTGTCGGTGACGCTGAAGAACTCGAGGATCATGAGGACGGCAGGCGCGGGTTCCTGAGGAGCGGGAACGGTCGGGTCAATGATCCATTGTGCCCTGGATTGCAACGATCGCCGGCCCCGTGCTGGGGGGATCGGCACCCGGGTCTTCACCGGGCAGCGTGTCGGCCCATTCGCCGGTGGCGCTGCCCGGCGCGGCGCGCCGGCATAGCGCGCGCGCGAGGCGCAGGTCGACGGCGACCTGGCGCGCGCTCGCCTGCCGATCGGCGGGATCCTTGGACAGCAGCCGCGCGACGATGTCCTCGAGCAGCGGCGGCAATTCGGGACGGAGCGCGCGCAGCGGACGCGGTGTCTCGTGCGCGATGCGCGCCAGCAGGTCGCCCATCGAGCGCGCCTCGAACGGGCGCACGCCCGCGAGGAGCTCGTAGAGCAGGACCCCCAGCGCGTACAGGTCGCAGCGCGGGGTGATCTCGGCGCCGGCGAGCTGCTCGGGCGCCATGTAGGCCGGCGTGCCCAGGATGAGCCCGCTGCGCGTGGCCTCGGCGTCGAGCACGCGCGCCGAACCGAAATCGGTGACCTTCACGACGCCCGTCGTCGGGTCGAACAGCACGTTCGACGGCTTCACGTCGCGGTGGACGACGCCCGCGCCATGGGCGCAGGCCAGCGCGAGCGCGACGCGCTGTGCGATCGCCAGCACGACGCCCTCGGGCAGCAGGCGGCTCGGCGTCGCGTAGCGGGACAGGTCGGTGCCATGCACCCATTCCATCGCCAGCCAGCCCATGAGGCCTTCCCCGACGCCCTGCACGCCGCCGGCGTGGACGCGCACGATGCAGTCGTGCTTCAGGCGCGCGGCGGCGGCGGATTCGCGCAGGAAGCGCTCGCGCCAGAGGTTGCGGCCGGACTCGTCGCGGTGGCCGATGCGCACCGTCTTGAGCGCCACCACGGCGCCGGTGGCGCGCACGCCGGCACGGTAGATGGTGGTGCGGTCGTTGCGCGCGATGACGTGCTGCAGCGCGTAGTCGGACAGCTGCGGCAGCGGGCGCTCGACCGGCGCCGCGGCGGGCGTCCAGGGCGGCGGCGGCGCCGCGCGACGCGCGCCGAACAGTCGGCCGAGGCCCAACCACGCGCGCGGCGGCTTGGCGACGGGCGTCGTCGTCGGGGGCGTGGAATTCGGCATGAGCCAAGCGTGGCAACTCGCGCGGGCCTCGTCAATCCACGCAAGCGTCAGCCGCGGCGGGGCTGCGGCATCCATCACGCGGCGCGCGCGCGGGCGGGCGCCGCACGGGCCGTTCAGCCCGGCACGGACACCCTGCGCGCCGCGCGCCGCTGCAGCCATTTGCCGACGGCGACGACCAGCGCCGCGCCGGCGACGGCCGCGATGCGCACCGCCTTCTCCGGCACCTCGGCCACGCCGAGCGGCCCAGGCAAGGCCGGGTCGGTGAGCATCATCTCGCCCGCGAGCCAGCCCAGCAGCGCGGCGCCCGCGGTGATGATGATGGGAAAGCGCTCCATCACCTTGAGCAGCAAGGTGCTGCCGAACACGATCAACGGGATGCTGACGACCAGGCCGATCACCAGCAGCACGGTGTTGCCCTGCGCGGCCGCGGCGACGGCGAGCACGTTGTCCAGGCTCATGACGAGATCGGCGACCAGGATGGTGCGCACCGCGGCCGCCACGCCGATGGGACGCGGCTCGTGGTCGTGCGCGTCGTCGTCCTCGTAGAGCAGGTTGACGCCGATGTAGAGCAGCGCGAGGCCGCCGGCCAGCTTCAGCCACGGCAGCGTCAGCATGCGCACGGCCACCAGCGTGAGCACGATCCGCATCACGATGGCGGCCGCGCTGCCGAGGACGATGGCCTGCTTCTGGCGCTCGGGCGGCAGTCCCCGCGCGGCCATGGCGATGACGACGGCGTTGTCGCCCGACAGCAGGACGTTGGCGAGGATGATGGAGCCGAGTTCGGTCCAGAAGAGCGGCGAGGTCAGGTCCACGGTGATCGGTTCCAGCGAGGGCGGGGCCCAAAGAAAAGAGGGAGCCCGCGGGCTCCCTCGTCCTGGCCGTTGCGGGAGTCTATCAACCCCCGCAAGCCTGGGTTCAGCTTGGAATCAGAGCAGGCCCTTGAGCAGCTTGCCCATCTCCGACGGATTGCGCGTCACCGTGAAGCCGCACTCCTCCATGATGGCGAGCTTGGCGTCGGCGGTGTCGGCGCCGCCGGAGATCAGCGCGCCGGCGTGGCCCATGCGCTTGCCGGCCGGGGCCGTGACGCCGGCGATGAAGCCGACGACGGGCTTCTTCATGTTGGCCTTGCACCAGCGCGCGGCGTCCGCCTCGTCGGGGCCGCCGATCTCGCCGATCATGATGACGGCATCGGTCTCGGGATCGTCGTTGAAGGCCTTCATCACGTCGATGTGCTTGAGGCCGTTGATCGGGTCGCCGCCGATGCCGACCGCGGAGGACTGGCCCAGGCCGATCTCGGTGAGCTGCGCGACGGCTTCGTACGTCAGCGTGCCGGAGCGCGAGACCACGCCGATGCGGCCCTTGCGGTGGATGTGGCCGGGCATGATGCCGATCTTGATCTCGTCGGGCGTGATCAGGCCGGGGCAGTTGGGGCCCAGCAGCAGCGTCTTCTTGCCGCCGGCGGCCTCCTTGGCCTTCATCTTGTTGCGCACGGCGAGCATGTCGCGCACGGGGATGCCTTCGGTGATGCAGACCACCAGGTCGAGGTCGGCCTCGACGGCCTCCCAGATGGCGGCGGCCGCGCCCGCGGGCGGCACGTAGATGACGGAGACCGACGCCCCGGTCTGCTGCTTCGCCTCGGTGACGGTGGCGAAGATGGGGATGTCGGAGAACTTCTCGCCCGCCTTCTTCGGGTTCACGCCCGCGACGAAGGCGTTGCGGCCGTTGGCATAGGCCTGGCAGCCGAGGGTATGGAACTGGCCGGTCTTCCCCGTGATGCCCTGGGTGATGACCAACGTGTCCTTGTTGATGTAGATCGACATTTCGCTTGATTCCTTGGATCTGGGCTGGGGCTTAGGCGACTGCGGCGACGATCTTGGTGGCCGCTTCGGCCATCGTGTCGGCGGCGATGATGGGCAGGCCGGAGTCGGCCAGCATCTTCTTGCCCAGTTCCTCGTTCGTGCCCTTCATGCGCACGACCAGCGGCACCGACAGGTTCACGGCCTTGCAGGCGGTGATGACGCCCTCGGCGATGGTGTCGCACTTCATGATGCCGCCGAAGATGTTGACGAGGATGCCCTTCACCTCGGGGTTCTTCAGCATGATCTTGAAGGCTTCGGTGACCTTCTCGGCCGTCGCGCCGCCGCCGACGTCCAGGAAGTTGGCCGGCTCGCCGCCGAACAGCTTGATGGTGTCCATCGTGGCCATGGCCAGGCCCGCGCCGTTGACGAGGCAGCCGATGTTGCCGTCCAGCGAGATGTAGGCGAGGTCGAACTTGGAGGCCTCGATCTCGGCGGGATCCTCTTCGTCGAGGTCGCGGTAGGCGACGATCTCGGGGTGGCGGAACAGCGCGTTCGCGTCGAAGTTGAACTTCGCGTCGAGGGCGATCAGGTTGCCCTTGCTGTCGCAGTTGAGCGGGTTGATCTCGACCAGCGACGCGTCCGTCTCCATGTAGCAGGTGTAGAGCTTCTGGAACAGGTCGACGGCCTGGGCCTGCGAGGCCTCGGGCAGCCCGACGGCCGCGGCGACCTTCTTCGCCTGCTCGGCACCGAGGCCGGTCAGCGGGTCGATGTACTCGGTGATGATCTTCTCGGGCGAGGAGTGGGCGACTTCCTCGATGTCCATGCCGCCCTCGCTCGAGGCGATCAGCGCGACCTTCTGCGTGGCGCGGTCGGTGACCAGCGACACGTAGTACTCCTTCTTGATGTCCGCGCCTTCCTCGATGTACAGGCGGCGCACCTTCTGGCCTTCGGGGCCGGTCTGGTGCGTCTTCAGCTGCATGCCGAGGATCTCGCCGGCCAGCTTCTTGAGCTCGTCGGCCGAGCGCGCCAGCTTGACGCCGCCGCCCTTGCCGCGGCCACCCGCGTGGATCTGGGCCTTCACCACCCAGACGTTGCCGCCCAGCTTCTGCGCGGCCTCGACCGCTTCCTGCACCGTGAAGGCGGGGTAGCCGCGCGGCACGGGCACGCCGAACTGGCGCAGGAGTTCCTTGCCTTGATATTCGTGGATCTTCATGGGAGGCGTCTTCTCGAGGTGGTCGACTAAAGGAGTGCCCGCCAGGCCTGGGGGACACGGGGCGCGCGGGACGCGGCGGCCGGGTCGGCGGGCGGCAGCGGACGGGATGCACGCAAGCGCGGGATTTTGCGATGTTTTCCAGTCACCGGGCTGCGGGCCGATCGAGGCGCCGGCGAAACCCGATGTAACCGGGGACTTTAACATGCTGCACCGCACCAAGCCGGGGTCGCGATACGACCCCGGACGCGAGCAGGGATGTCCCTTTCGCGGATCGTCCGGATGGCGGAGCGGGGGGTTCGGGGTGGCGAACCGCGGCAGTGTCGCGGCTGCCGTCACCGGCGCCAATGACCTTGGTCAAGCGGGTGCAGCGGCCGGGTCGCCCCGAGGGATCCGGCCTCCGAGCGCGCGCGTCTTCGCGCGAGCTCCGCCGCCATGGGGACTGGCCTCCGGCCTGTCCCCGTGTTCGTCGCGCCCGCCCTGCCGGAACACGATGACAGGCCGGAGGCCAGTCCCCTCGCCGAGCCCCACGTCGGTCCCTGAACTCCCCTGCGCGCTGCGCGCCCCGACCTGGGCGGTTCGCAGCGTCCGGATGCCCTCAGTCGTCGTCCTCGCCGCCGACGATGCGTCGCACGACCTCGGCGGCGAAGCCGCGCGAGGCGAGGAAGCGCGCCTGGCGCGCACGCTCGCGGGCATCGGCGCCGACCTGGGCGAACTTGCGCTGCCAGATCGTCTTCGCGCGGGCGAATTCGCTCTCGCGCAAGGCGGCCGCCTGCTCGGGCTCGAGCGCGAGGCCGTGGCGGGCCAGCTCGTTGCGGATGCTCGCCGTGCCCTGGCGCGCGGCGCGGGCGTGGACGCGGCTTTCGACGAAGCGCGCATCGCTCAGGTAGCCGTGGGCCTCGAGCCAGTCCAGGAGCTGGTCGACGCGGGCTTCGGGATCGAGCGCCTCGTCCGGGTCAGCGGCGCGCGCGGGCTGTGCGGCCAACGACACCGCCTCGGGCGCGCGCGGCGCGAACGCGTCGTCGATGCCGTTGGGCGGCGTCGAGGCCAGGGCGCGCTCGACCGCCTGCGCGTGGGCCTCGGCCGCCGCGGCGAGCGCGGCGTCCTCGCGCTCGCGGCGGCGCAGCGTGGCCAGCAACTTGGCGCGGAGCTCCTGCCGGCTGTGCTCGCGACGCGAGAGGAAGCCGATGGCCTGCATCTTCAGGCTCGTCCGCGCGAGTGCCTTGCGAGGGGGGCGGGCGTCGATCGAAGTCATCGCTGGGCGGGGCCTGGCGCATCCGCGATGGGCCAGGCAGGAAGCATCGAAACGGAAAAAAGCCTCGCCGGGCAACGATGCACGCGAGGCTGGAAATGTCGACTTGATACTGGCAACTGACGAAGGCGCCGCCGGCCACCGGACGCGGGCGCCGATCACGCCGCCCCGCCCTGCAGACCTGCGACGCGGTGTTCAGCCTTCGGCGCCGGCCTCGCCGACCGGCACGGTGGGCACGCCCAGCGACTCGCGGACCTTGTTCTCGATCTCGATCGCCAAGGCGGGGTTTTCTTTCAGGAATTCGCGGCAGTTGTCCTTGCCCTGGCCGATCTTCTCGCCGTTGTAGGCGTACCAGGCACCGGACTTGTCGACGACCTTGGCCATCACGCCGAGGTCGATGATCTCGCCCTCGCGGCTGATGCCCGCACCGTAGAGGATGTCGAACTCGGCCTCCTTGAACGGGGGCGCGACCTTGTTCTTGACGACCTTGACCTTGGTCTCGTTGCCGACGATCTCCTCGCCGCGCTTGATGGAGCCGATGCGGCGGATGTCGAGGCGCACCGAGGCGTAGAACTTGAGCGCGTTGCCGCCCGTGGTGGTCTCGGGGCTGCCGAACATGACGCCGATCTTCATCCGGATCTGGTTGATGAAGATCACCATCGTGTTGCTCTTCTTGATGGTGCCGGTCAGCTTGCGCAGCGCCTGGCTCATCAGGCGGGCCTGCAGGCCCGGCAGGGAATCGCCCATCTCGCCTTCGAGTTCGGCCTTGGGCGTCAGCGCGGCGACGGAGTCGATCACGATCAGGTCGACCGAGCCAGAGCGCACCAGCGCGTCGACGATCTCGAGCGCCTGCTCGCCGGTGTCGGGCTGGGAGATCAGCAGCTCCTGCAGGTTGACGCCGAGCTTCTGTGCGTACTGGATGTCGAGCGCGTGCTCGGCGTCGATGAAGGCGCAGACGCCGCCGAGCTTCTGCATCTCGGCCGCGACCTGCAGGGTGAGCGTGGTCTTGCCGGAGGATTCCGGGCCGTAGATCTCGACCACGCGGCCGCGCGGCAGGCCGCCGACGCCCAGCGCGATGTCGAGGCCGAGCGAACCGGTGGAGACGACCTGGATGTCCTCGATCTTCTCGTTTTCGCCCAGCCGCATGATCGAGCCCTTGCCGAACTGCTTCTCGATCTGCGAGAGCGCGGCCTGCAGGGCCTTGGCCTTCTCGGCGTTCAGCGCGCTGGCGGCGGCGGCGTTCTTGGCGGGGGCGTTCTTGGTGGGGGCGTCCATGCGGCTCTCCGGGTGGCGGTTTTTTGCTGGGGGGATTATGTGCTGGAAGCTGGATATTTGTACAGCACCTGTTGCTTCGATATCCAGGCCATGGAGGCAAGTATCGGCACGCCGAAGCTCGCCACGTGAGCCTGCCGTGCCGCGACGAGTTGCGGCCTCCATAGAATGATGGGACCGCGCCGCGAATGCGCGGCGCGCGCAAACGCCGGGAAACCCCCGCGTCCGCGCGCCGCGCGCGGACAGGCCGCGGAAATCGCCGAGAACGCCAGGAGACAGCCGACATGCGCATACTGATCGCCGAAGACGACCAGGTCCTCGCGGACGGGCTGCTGCGGTCGCTGCGCGGCTCCGGCTACGCGGTCGACCAGGTCTCCAGCGGCACGGAGGCCGACGCCGCCCTCGCCTCGCACGAGTTCGACCTGCTGATCCTCGACCTCGGGCTGCCGCGCCTGCACGGCCTGGAGGTGCTGCGCAAGCTGCGCGCCCGCGGCTCGGCGCTGCCGGTGTTGATCCTCACCGCGGCCGACAGCGTCGACCAGCGCGTCAAGGGCCTCGACCTCGGCGCCGACGACTTCATGGCCAAGCCCTTCTCGCTGCAGGAACTCGAGGCGCGCGTGCGCGCCCTCACGCGGCGCGGCCTGGGTACCGCCTCCAGCGTGATCCGCCACGGGCCGCTCACCTTCGACGCCACCGGCCGCGTCGCCTACATCAACGAGCAGATGATCGAGCTCTCGGCGCGCGAGATCAGCCTGCTGGAGGTGCTGCTGCAGCGCGCCGGCCGCCTCGTGAGCAAGGACCAGCTGGTCACCCGCCTGTGCGAATGGGGCGAGGAGGTGAGCAACAACGCGATCGAGGTCTACATCCACCGCCTGCGCAAGAAGATCGAGCAGGGCCCGATCCGCATCGCCACCGTGCGCGGGCTCGGCTACTGCCTCGAGAAGATCCCCGGCTGAGGACCCGAGCCGGCCGTCCAAGCGTGAAATGCGCCCGCGCCGGGGCTCCGGCGTGGCTCGGCGAGCACCGCCCCGACGTGCGAAACCCCGCATGATGTGTCACCCGGCGGCAACGCCCGCCGACGAAGAACGTGCACCTTCCACGAGGCCGCGCGGCAGGGCCGCGCGCGCGGCGGGGTCCGGCCGGACACTTCGCGCCGGACGCAAGACGAGGAGGAGCCGCCACCCATGAACGCCGAAGCCTGGACCCTGCTGGCCGACCACAGCCGCACCGTGGTCCACCATGCCTCGCTGCTGATGGGCGCGCTCACGCAGCCCGCGCAGCCCGACGATGCCGAGCGCGCCGCGGTCGCCGCGCGCGCCGCCGCCGCGGTGGACGGACTGCTGCCCCCGCTCGCCGCCGCCCCCGAACTCGCCGCCCACCTGCGCACCCTGCAGCGCTTCGAGGCCTCGCTCGCCGCCTGGCGGCGCTGCCTCGGCGCGGCCAACCCGCTCGAGCGCCGCTACCAGACGGCACTGCTGCAGCAGGCGGCGCAGGTGCTGACCTCCTGCCTGCACGTCGAGACCCTGGCCAACGGCGAATGCGCGCGCGTCGAGGCGTCCGCCTTCGATCCGCTGGCGCGCAGCAGCCACGGCCACGCATAAGGGACACTCGGGCCTGAGATGGCCCGCGAACAACGCTCCCTGTTCGGCGAGATCCTCGACTGGATGCTCGCCCCGCTGCTGCTGCTGTGGCCGATGAGCGTCGCCCTCACCTGGCTGGTGGCCCAGAGCATCGCCAACCGGCCCTACGACCGCGAGCTGGGCCAGCTCGCCCACGGCGTCGCGCGCGAGATGCGCGCCGACCCCTCCTTCGACCGCGGCCTGGCCGGCCGCCACGACCTGCGGCTGGACGAGGCCACCGCCGCCCTGCTGCGCAGCGACGACGTCGACCGCGTCTACTACCAGGTGCGCAGCGCCCAGGGCGAGCTGGTGGGCGGCGACTCCGACCTGCCGCCGCCGACGGAGGAGCGCGCGACCGCCGACGAGGTGCAGTTCCGCGACGACGTCGTCCACAACGACGCGGTGCGCGTCGCCTACCTGTGGGTGGGCACGACGGCCGGCGCCAACAGCGGCGTCGTGGTGCAGGTGGCGGAGACCTTCGACAAGCGCTCGCGCCTGGCCACCGAGATCATCAAGGGCGTGATCCTGCCGCAGTTCGTGATCCTGCCCCTGGCGGTGCTGCTGGTGTGGTTCGCGCTCGCGCGCGGGATCGCGCCGCTGAGCGCGCTGCAGCAGCGCATCCGGCGCCGCGAGAGCCAGGACCTGAGCCCGATCGACGAGCACGACGTCCCCGAGGAGGTCGCGCCGCTCGTGCGCTCGATCAACGACCTGCTCGCGCGGCTCGACCAGACCATGGGCGCGCAGAAGCATTTCCTCGCCGACGCCGCGCACCAGATGAAGACGCCGCTGGCCGGCCTGCGCATGCAGGCGGAGCTCGCCCAGCGCGAGATCGACGCCGGCGGCGACCCGCAGGCGATCAAGCGCTCGCTGCGCCAGATCGCGCGCTCCAGCCAGAGCGCCGCCCACCTGGTGAACCAGCTGCTGGCGATGGCGCGCGCGGAGGACCAGGAGCAGGCGCGGCGCCAGCAGGACGTGGCCATCGTCAAGCTCGCCACCGAGGTCGTGCGCGACTTCGTGCCGCGCGCCATGGACAAGCACATCGACCTCGGCTACGAGGGCCCCGACCGCGAGCCGCCCGCGCCGCGCCTGCGCGGCCAGCCGGTGCTCGTGCGCGAGCTCATCCGCAACCTGGTCGACAACGCGCTGCAATACACGCCGGCCGGCGGCACGGTGACCGTGCGCCTGATGCCCGACCCCTACGGCCAGGTCATCGTGCTGCAGGTGGAGGACACGGGCCCGGGCATCCCCGAGGCCGAGCGCGAGCAGGTCTTCCAGCCCTTCTACCGGGCGCTGGGCACGGACGTCGACGGCAGCGGCCTCGGGCTGGCCATCGTCAAGGAGATCGCCGACAAGCACGGCGCGACGGTGGGCATCGAGACCGCGCGCGGCGGCACGGGCGCGCTATTCACCGTGCGCTTCGCGGGCGGCGACGCGCCCGCGGCGGCCTGATCAAGTCTGTACCGACCGCCGGTGGCGCGCGATCGAGGTCAGGAACCCGAGCCCCAGCCCCAGCGTCACCATCGCGGTGCCGCCGTAGCTGATGAAGGGCAGCGGCACGCCCACGACCGGCAGGATGCCGCTCACCATGCCCATGTTGACGAAGGCGTAGGTGAAGAAGCTGAGCGTGATGGAGCCGGCGAGCAGGCGCGTGAAGACGGAGGGCGCGTCGGCCGCGATGGCCAGTCCGCGCAGGATCAGCAGCGTGAAGCCGAACAGCAGCAGCAGCGCGCCCAGCATGCCGAACTCCTCGGAGTAGGCGGCGAAGATGAAGTCGGTCGTGCGTTCGGGGATGAACTCGAGGTGCGTCTGCGTGCCGCTCATGAAGCCCTTGCCGGTGACGCCGCCGGAGCCGATCGCGATCATCCCCTGGATGATGTGGAAACCCTTGCCCAGCGGGTCGGTCGTCGGGTCGAGCAGCGTGCAGATGCGGTGCTTCTGGTATTCGCGCAGCAGCGGCCAGACCACCGTGTCCTGGCAGATGCGCTCCTCGCTCCAGACGACGGCCGCGATGCCCGCGGCCGCCAGCAGCATCACCGGCAGGATCAGCTTCCACGAGAGGCCGGCGAAGAAGATCACGTACAGGCCCGCCGAGAGCACCAGGATGGCGGTGCCGAGGTCGGGCTGCTTGGCGATCATGCCGACCGGCACGAGCAGCAGCAGGCCGGCGATCGCGAAGTCGAGCGGCGCGAGCTTGCCCTCGCGCTTCTGGAAGTACCAGGCCAGCATCAGCGGCATGGCCAGCTTCATGATCTCGCTGGGCTGGATCACGATGCCGACGTTGAGCCAGCGGGTCGCGCCCTTCTTCGTCAGGCCGAACAGCATCGTGGCCAGCAGCAGCGCCACGCCGACCGAGTAGACCGGCACCGCCAGCCGCATCAGGTTCTGCGGCGAGACCTGGGCCGCCACGAACAGCACGCCGAAGGCGAGCGCCATGTTGCGCGCATGCTCGCTGAAGCGGCTGCCGTAGTCGTAGCCCGCGGAGTACATCGTGACCAGGCCGATGCCGCACAGCAGCAGCACGGCCACGATCAGCGTCAGGTCGAAGCCGAGCAGCACGGGGCGCAGCCGCTGCCAGAGGGTGGGACGCTCGACGACGGCGATCATGGACGGTTCCTCGAGGCGGCCGCCGAGGCCGCGGCGGCGGCCGCGCGCGAGGCGGCGAACGCGCCGCCGGGCCGCGCCCGCGGCGCGGATGCCCGCGGCGCCACGGTGCCCGGCCCCGCGTTGACCGCGGCGGCGCTGGCGGCGGCGGCGCGCGCCTCGGCCGCGGCGCTGGCCGGCGTGGGCGGCAGCAGCGGCGCGCCGGGAACGTCGCTGTTCAGCGCGTCGCTCGCCGGCGGCGCCGCCGCGGCGGCGCCGCTGGCCGCGGGATCGGCGCCGGGCGCGTGGTTGGTGCCCATGCGGACGTTGGTGGCCAGCGCGATGGGCACCGGCGGCTCCATCGGCCCCGTGGCCGTGCCGGCCTGCACGCCCGCGATGTCCTTGTCGGTCGGGTACAGGCCCTTGATCCAGTAGTCCATGACGCGGCGCGCGATCGGGCCCGCCGCCGCGCCGCCGAAGCCGGCGTTCTCGACCACCATCGCGACCGCGATGGTCGGGTTGTCCGCCGGCGCGTAGGCGATGAACAGCGCGTTGTCGCGCAGGTGCTCGGCGACCTTGGCGGCGTTGTACTTCTCGTTGGCCTTCAGGCCGACGACCTGCGCCGTGCCGGTCTTGCCGGCGACGAGGTAGTCGGCGCTGCCGAAGGCCGGGAAGCCCGTGCCGGACCGGTTCACGCCGATCATCGCGTTGCGGATCACCTCGACGTGCTCGGGCTTGAGCGGGATCGGATCCTGGTGCTCGACCGCCACCGGCCGGCGCGTGCCCGAGACCACGTCGACGATGTCGCGCACCAGGTGCGGCTGGTGGCGCTGGCCGCCGGTGGCGAGCGCGGCGAGCGCCTTGGCGAGCTGGACGACGGTGAAGCTGTTGTAGCCCTGGCCGATGCCCAGCGAGATGGTCTCGCCCGCGTACCACCGCTGCTGCTCGGCCTTGCGGTAGGCCTTGCGCTTCCAGTCGGTGGAGGGCAGCACGCCGCGCAGCTCGCCTTCGAGGTCGATGCCGGTCGGCTGCCCGAAGCCGAAGGGCGCCATGAAGGCCGCGATGTTGTCGACGCCCAGGTCGTTGGCGAGCATGAAGTAGTAGATGTCGCAGGACTGGACGATGGACTGGTACATGTCGACGTAGCCGTGGCCCTGCGGCTTGTCGTCGTGGAAGGTGTGGTTGCCGAAGACGTAGATGCCGGGGTCGTGCATGCCCCACTGCGGCGTGCGCTTGCCGAGCTCGAGCGCCGCCAGCGCCATGTAGGGCTTGTAGGTGGAGCCGGGCGGGTAGGTGCCGCGGATGGCGCGGTTCAGCAGCGGCTTGTCGATCGACTCGTTGAGCTCCTTCCAGTTGTCGACGTCGATGCCGTCGACGAACAGGTTGGGGTCGAAGGTGGGCTTGGAGACGAAGGCGAGCAGCTCGCCGTTGCGCGGGTCGATCGCGACCAGCGCGCCGCGCCGGTCGCCGTAGAGCTCCTCGACCAGCGCCTGCAGCCGGATGTCGACCGACAGCTGCAGCGTGTTGCCCGGCGTCGCCGGCCGGCTCGCGAGATGGCGCACCGCGCGGCCGCCGGCGGAGGTCTCGATCTGCTCGAAGCCGGTCGTGCCGTGCAGCTCGGCCTCGTAGCTCTGCTCGAGGCCGAGCTTGCCGATGTACTCGGTGCCGCGGTAGTTGGCCTGGTCCTCGTCCGACCAGTTGTCGACGATCTGCTGCTTCTCCTCCTGGTTGATGCGGCCGATGTAGCCGATCAGGTGGCTTCCGAGCTCGCCGTGCGGGTAGTTGCGGAACAGGCGCGCCTTGACCTCGACGCCGGGGAAGCGGAAGCGCTGCGCGATGAAGCGCGCGACCTCCTCGTCGCTCAGCTTGGTGCGGATCGGCAGCGACTCGAAGCTCTTGCTCTCGGCGGCCAGGCGCTGGAAGCGGCGGCGGTCGCGCGGCGTGACCTCGATCACCTTGGCGACCTCGTTGATCGTCGCCTCCAGGTCGCCCACCTTCGAGGGGGTGATCTCCAGCGTGTACGCCGGGAAGTTGGTGGCCAGCACGACCCCGTTGCGGTCGACGATCAGCCCGCGGTTGGGGACGATGGGCACGACGCCGATGCGGTTGGCCTCGGCCTGCGCGGCGAGGTCGTCGTGGCGCACCACCTGCAGCACGAACCAGCGCCACACCAGCAGCGAGAAGGCGAGCAGCACGAAGGCCGCCGCGGCGATCGTGCGCATGCGGAAGCGGTCGAGCTCGACCTCGATGTTGCGAAGCTCGGTGAGCGACTTCATCGCCTCGGGGCGCGGTGACCGAAGGGAGCAGCGGTCGTCGTCACAGCGGTCTTTGTTCGTCGCGATCCGGGGCGCGGCGCTGCGGCGCGAGCAGCACGAAGCTCACGATCGGCCACAGCATCGCCTCGAACAGCGGCGCGAGCAGCAGCGTCCAGCCGGGAAAGCTGCCGCTGGAGAGCAGCCGCACGGCCAGCGAGACCGCGTGCGCGATGATGAACAGCGGCAGCAGCTGCAGCGCCTGCTCGGCCAGCGAGAACCACAGCAGGCGCCGGTGCACCGTGATGGCGAGGAAGCTCAGCAGGGTGTAGGCCTCGGCGTGCTGGCCCAGCACGGCGCCCTGGTGGACGTCCATCAGCAGCCCGAAGAAGAAGGCCGCGCCGATGCCGACGCGGCGCGGCTGGTGCACGTTCCAGAACACCAGCACGAGCGCGAGCATGTCGGGCAGCGCCGCGATGCGCCCGAGCGGCAGCATGTTGAAGACGAGCGCCGCGATGATGCTCGCCCACACGAACAGCAGGTTGACGGGCAGCAGCAGCTGGTCGTCGGTGCCGCGCGCCATCATCATTTCTTGGTCCCCTTGCCCTTGCCGCCCTTGGCCGACGAGGCGGCCGGCTCGGGCTCGGGCTCGGGGCGCGCGGGCAACTGCAGGCCGACCGGCTCCAGCACCAGCACGTGGCGCACGCCGTCGGACGACGCGGCGGGCTGCAGCGCGATGCGCGCGAAGGCGGAGTCGGCGCGCGGGTCGACCTTGCTCACGCGCGCCACGTCGAGCCCGGGCGGGTAGATGCCGTCGACGCCGCTCGTCTGCAGCACGTCACCCGTGCGCACGTCGGCGTTGCCCGCCATGAAGCGCAGCTCCAGCGCGCCGCCGTCGCCGAAGGCGGCGCTGCGCTGGCGGGTGCGGGTGTTGAGCACGGGGATCGCGGCCTCCTTGTCGATCAGCAGGGTCACCTCGGACGACATCGGATAGACGCGCGTCACCTGCCCCAGCACGCCCGCCTCGTCGATCACCGGCGCGCCCGGCACCACGCCCTGGGTGGCACCGTGGTCGATGAAGATCTTGCGCGAGAAGGGGTCGCTCGCCTCGTAGAGCACCTCGGCGGCGACCGACTTCACGGGCAGCGAGGGCTTGAGGTCGATCAGCGCGCGCAGGCGCGTGTTCTCGGCCTCGAGCGCGTCGACGCGCGCGGCGCGCGCCGCCTGCAGCGTGAGGGTGCGCTCGGCCTTGGCGAGGTCGGCCTGGGCCTGGCGCAGGCCGCCCACGTACTCGGTGCCGGCGGCGCTCATCTGCACCGGCACCTGCAGCGCACGCTCGATCGGCAGCAGCACCATCGCCAGGCCG
>Ga0209051_1002062_pt1 | contig 15243 bp, 14 predicted proteins | sample AraplaCvi_mMS_r2_2_FD_184286 | JGI IMG/M metagenome (GOLD analysis project Ga0209051, IMG submission 184286) | Arabidopsis root microbial communities from North Carolina, USA - plate scrape MF_Cvi_mMS_r2 (SPAdes) (version 2) | ecosystem: Host-associated > Plants > Roots > Endosphere | place...
CCGCCCGCGAACGCAATTCCCGCGATGCCGAGGAAACTGAAGGTCGTCAACTGCTCGCCAGCTTGCAAGAACCAGGACGTCCACCGCGGGAAGTCACGGTCGGCGACCGTCCAATCCTTCATCTCGCTTCTGCTGCGCCCGGCGACGCCCAAGATGCCGATGAACAGGATGCCGACGACGATGATTGCGGTGGTCATGACGCCTCTTCGCTCTCGCGGCGCACCCGCGCAGCTTGCTTGCCGATTCCCCGATCGATCACCTGCAGCACCGCCACGGTCAGAAGGATCATCAGAGCCATCCACACCAAGACTGCCGGCAAGCCGAACCACAACGTGGGACTCGCGGCGAATGGCAGCAGAGGGGTTGCCACCAGTCCCAGGCATGGGAGGCCCGCAAGGGCCAACCGCTGAGGAGTCGCTATCCGGCCGATGACGTCGGTCTCCGGAACGGCGGCGTGACGCGGGTGCTCATCACTCGTGTGCATGGTGCTCCTTGGGCGGGGGTGCCGGGAAGGTGACGGACTGAAAAGCCATGCGGCCCTGATTCATTCGATCTGGTCATGCATCGGATCATGCAAAGTGCCGTTCTCGTTCGGAGCCGGACCACCGCCGGGGCCGACTGCGACCCGCGTCACATTACGGCTCGGTGGGCCAAATGGGAAGCCCAATGCGTAGAAATGGGTCAAAACCATCGATCAACGCGTAGCTCATGACCCGTATCAGTAGGCGGCGGCGGCAGCGCACTCCCCCATCGCGATAGCCGAGTGTCACACCACGGAGATGAGAGGAGCCACGCAACTACCGCCCCGGATCAAGATTCGGGCGTCGAGCGCACTGGCAACCCGGCCTCGGGTCACGAAGTCGGACAGCCGAGTTGTGCTGCCACCGCCCGCATTCCGTCCGCGGCGATGTCGTGGGTCGTGACGCGGTCCGCCACGATTTGCAAGCCGTAGCCGTCCTCGAGGGCAACCATCGTCGTCGCCACCAGATCGCCACTCGGGGTCGGAGTGAACACGCCCTCCCGCACGCCCGTGGCGATGATGCCGTTGTAGGTGGCCAGTTGACGCCGGTCGAGTTGCTGCACCAGTTGCTCGTGCAACGCCGAGTTACCCGCGAGCACGTCGAGCTCGAACAGCAACCGCATCAGCGCGTCGTCAGGCCCGGTGGGCAAGCCGGCGCTGATGGCGACGTCCAGTTGACGACGGGGATCCTTCGTCGCGGCGACGAGTGCATCGCGTTCGTCGCAGAAGCGCTTCACACCGGCCGCGTGAGCCTCGACCAACAGCGAATCGAGATCGTCGTAGTAGTAGAGCACGGCGCCACGGGTCAAGCCGGCCTGTTTGGCCACGTCCGTCAGCGACAGGGCGCGGAGCCCGTGTTCACGACCGGCCGCGTACGTCGCCTCGATGAGCGCTTCGCGCCTGGCGCTTTGGTTCCGCTGGCGTGCCACCAGTTGACAGTACCGGCTTCGCGTGCCAGCCTCCTAGCAATTCTTTGACATTCGAGTCAAGGAATGCAATCGGCTTCACGCTCAAGGAAGCAGTCCGAACCATGACCGAAATCCCCCGCTCTCCCGTTGCTGCCGACACGGCCTCCTCCGCACGCGATTCCGCGGGCACCTACGACAGGCAACTGGCACGCTCGTTGGGCGTCGGCGGCAATGTCTTGCTGACGTTGTCGTCCATCTCACCCGCAGCCAGTGTGTTCATCCTCGGCGGAGCGGCGCTGGCGGCGTACGGCACCGGAGCGTTCTGGGGTTTTCTGATCGGCGGTGTCATCAGCCTGCTCATGGCGGTGTGCTATGCCGAGCTCGGCTCGCGCCATCCGGTCGCCGGCGGTGACTACGCCCTGGTGAGCCGCACGCTGGGACCGGCTTCCGGGGTCGCGGTCTTCTTCCTCGGCCTGGTGGGATTGCCGTTGGCGCAAGCGATCTTTGCGCTCGGCGTCGCCGATTACCTCGGGGTGGCCATCTCCGGGGTGGATCCCTTGATCACGTCGCTGGTCATCACACTCATCGCCACCGTCGTTGCGTGCCTGAACATCCGCACCAACGCCTGGGTGACCGGAACCTTCCTCTTCGTGGAGATGGCCTCACTGGTACTGCTCACCGGCCTGGGCCTCGTGCACGTCGAACGCCCGGTATCGGAGATCCTGAACCCACAGGCGCTGGATTCCAGCGGCGCCCTGGCGCCCATCGGCATCGCCGGGCTGGTCCTCGTCATCACGCAGGGGGTGCTCGCGCAGTACGGGTATGGCGGCGCGGTGTACTTCGCTGAGGAAACCAAGAATCCTCGGCGCAACGTGGCACGGGCGGTGCTCCTGTCCGCTCTGATAACCGTCATCGTCGAAGTAGTACCGCTGATATCGGTTCTGCTGGGTGCGGATTCGCTGCAAGGGCTCGTCGGCTCGGAACTGCCGGTCCAGGAGTTCCTCGAGCAGCGGGCCGGGCATGCCCTGGCGGTATTCGTGCTGTTGTCGATGGCTCTGGCCATCCTCAACGCCAACATCGCGCTCGCGCTACAGGCGGGACGGTTGCTCTTCGCTGCCGCCCGCGACCAGGCGATGCCTGCCGTGTTGGCCAAGCCACTTTCCCGGGTGTCGGGGTCCGTGCACATGCCGCGGCTGGCCACCGTCGTGATGGGCGTGATTTCAGGCGCCTGCTGCTTCATCCCGATGACGGTGTTGGTCAACGCCACCGGCTCCACCGTGGTCGTCGGCTTCGCCTTCATCGCGGTCGCGGCCATCGTGGTGCGCCGCCAACGAGGTGTCGAAGGCTCCGAGCTGTTTCGAATGCCGTTGTGGCCGTTGCCCGCCCTGGTGGCGCTTGCCGTCATCGTCGGCGTCGTCGTCATCGGCGTGCTCGACCCGGAACAATGGGTGAGCCTGGGCATCGCGATCGGGATCGTGGTTGCCGGGTACGCGTACTACTTCGGTTACCTTCGTTCTCGCGGTAGCACCCATCTGCTGTTGCTCGAAGCCGCCGACGACGACCAAGTTTGATGGAGGCCACCACCCCGGGCGACGGTTCACCCGGTGAGCGCCTCCAATCGAATCGCGTCGGACGGCCGTGGGATCGACTGCGGGCGCGACTGATTGCGATCAGCCGGACCGAACGCGACACCTGGTCGACCCTGGCGTCGAGAATGGTTCGCTGACGGCGGCGCACCGTATTTCGCCCGCCACCGCTGCCAGGATCCGGCTCTAGGGTTTGATGGGCGGTGAGTCGGAGAGGCGAGGGTGAATCGGGTGAACTATGGAGTCGACTGGCAGCCGACGGTGGTCGAGTGGTCGTCGACGCGCGGGCGCATCCTGTTGGCGGCGGCATCGCTGTTCGCGCAGCGTGGGTACTTCGGCACCTCGACGCGGGACATCGCCGAGGCCGTAAACATCCGACAGCCGTCGCTGTTTCACCACTTCGAGGCCAAGCACACGGTCTTTCGCACCCTGGTGGAGATGGACCTCGGCCCATCGATCGACCGTCTGCAATGCAGGCTGGTCGAGGATTGCACCTGGGCCGAGAAACTACATCTGACGGTGGCACGGGACGTGCGGGTCGCACTGTTGCAGCCCTTCGACTCCCGAGGCCTCTATCAAGACGCCGTGCTCTCGCAGCCCGAATTCGCCGCGGAGCGCGAAGGCATCGCGTTGTTCCACCAGCTGATGGAGCGGTTGATCGTCGGCGGTCAGGACGCTGGCGAATTCGTGAACGTCGACCCCAGTTTCGTCCAGCGCGCGGTCAACGGAGTGCTGTTCGAGACGTTGCGGGAGCAGGGCGGGCCGACCGGTCCCGTTCGCCACGCGCGTCCACTGCAGGCAGGCGACTTCGTCTTGCGCGCGGTGCTCGTCGACCCCGTGTCGCTCGCGGAGGTCCGCGAAGTCACGCGCCGACGACTCGACGATTTCGAGGGCGCGACGGTCGGCTGACGCCAACCCTGCGGCGGCACTTGCCCGTACGGCGACGAACTTTGCGCAAACGACACATTCAGTAATCCATATGACACACAATCGTCCTATCGTTCGATAGTCATCACCTATCGACTGATAGATCGTCAGATGTGCAAGTCCCTGCCCAAGCTGGAGGAAAACCCATGCTGAAGATTGCCTCCGTCGCCACCGCCGGCGTCCTCGCCCTGCTGGCCACGAGCTGTTCGTCGTCCGACTCCGAGCAGCCGAGCACCCCGTCGGGCCCGGCCAAGGTGGCGCCACCTGCAGTCCAGCAGGCCGGCACCTTGAAGGTCTGCGCGGCCAACGACGGGTCCCCACCAAGCGTCTACTTCGACGCAGAGGGCGAGCTGATCGGCAGCGAGGTCGACCTCGCCAAGGGCATTGCGGACCAACTGGGGCTGAAGCCTCAGTTCGTCCAGACCGGCTTCGCCACCCTGATTCCTACCCTGCAGGCAAAGCAGTGCGACGTCATCATGGCCGCGCTCTACATCAAGCCCGAGCGCGAGGCGATCGTCGACTTCGTGCCATATCTCTACTCCGGCACGGGAATCGCGGTCAGCAAGGAGCATCCCGCGGCCATCACCGGCATGGACGACAGCCTGTGCGGCAAGAAGGTCATGGTCGCCGTGGCAACCACCGCCGAGTCGCTGTCACAGGAACAGTCCGACAAGTGCGTAGCGGCCGGAAAGTCGCCGGTGGACATCAACCGCAACAGCAAGCCCGACGTGTCGATTCAGCAGGTGCAGAACGGACAAATGGACGCGTACCTGGATGCCGCCGAGACTCTTGGTTACTACGAGACCAAGACCGGGGCGCAGATTCAGATGGCGGGCAAGCCCTTTGGCACCATCAAGATCGGGGCGGCGACCCTCAAGGGCAACACCGCACTGCACGACGCCATCGGGACGGCGCTGAGCGCACTGGAGGCCGACGGCACGTACACGAAGATCGTCGAGCAATGGGGTCAAGGCGAGCTGAGCATCCAGAAGTAGGACGTCCTCCTCGTACGCCCGTCGTCGACGACAGAACACGTCCAAGTAGAACGACTGAACCACTGTCGATCTACGTTCCCATCTGTCACAGCCGTGAAAACACATACTAATACCTATTCAGACGACACGACTTGAGCTAAACTTGGTCGATCGTTCAACTGTGGAGGTAACTGGTGATGGTTCCGGCAACAGCCGACGCGTCGAGGCCCGTCGCGGTGGTGACGGGCGCAGGCAGCCCCACCGGCATCGGATTCGCCTGCGCCCGGGCCTTGGCGCCCACGCATGCACTGGTGATCGCGGCGACGTCGTCGCGGATCGAAGACCGTGTCGCCGAGCTGACCGCCATCGGCGCTCAGGCCGTCGGCTTCGTCGGTGACCTCAGCGACTCCTCCACCGCGCAGCGACTCGTCGACGACGCCGTCGAACGGTTCGGCCGACTCGACGTCCTCGTGAACAACGCGGGCATGACGGCCACGACGGGCAGTGAAGAACAGACGCCGGCCGAACTCACGTCGGACGACCAGTGGCACGCGGCCATCTCGCGCAACCTCGACACCAACTTCTTCGTCACCCGAGCCGCACTGACCCCCATGGCAGCGCAGGGGTTCGGGCGAATAGTCAACGTCGGCTCGGTGTCGGGATCGGTGATGGCCTACCGGGGCGACGCCTCCTATCACGCGGCGAAAGCAGCTCTGGTCGGGCTGACGCGGTCGATTGCGATCGACAACGCGCATCAGGGCATCACCGCCAACATCGTTGCGCCAGGATGGATTTCGACGGGTTCTGCAAGCGATCACGAGAACGCAATGGGCGCGGCGAGCCCGATTGGGCGCTCCGGGCGACCCGACGAGGTCGCTGCCCTCGTTTCGTTCCTGGCCTCAGCTGCGGCGTCCTACGTCACCGGCCAGGTGTTCGTCGTGGACGGCGGTAACTCCATCGCCGAAGAACGGGGAGCCCGTGAACATCCCGCAACCTGACGGGGCCCACGGAATGGACGACCATTGCGCGCGGATCGCCGCTGCGGGGTGGGGTGTCTGCGCGCGTCCGACGGCAATGGGCAGCCTGCAAGATCAGGTGTTCCGCCTCGACGTCGACGGTGCACCCGCCGCGACCATGAAGATGTCGACCCCCGACCGGGTCGACGAACTCGCACTCACCGCAGAAGCGGAACTGCTGCGTCACCTGAGCCGCGCACGGCCAGCGCTGCGCCTGCCCCTGCTGATCCCAGGACTCGACGGCACGCTGTTCCACCGCAGCGGCGGAGTCACCGCACGGATGATGTCCTGGGTCGACGGCCTGCCGCTGGCGGCTGCCCCGTACTTCACCATCGACTCACTACGGGCACTTGGTCGGGTCGTCGGTGAAGTGTCGACGGCACTGGCAACTTTCGCTCATCCCGGCCTGCGCAACACCGTGGAGTGGGATCCGAGAGCGGCTTTGGAGACGGTGTCGGACACCCTGGCCGAGGTCGGCGGGACACACCGTCCCTCCGTCGTCCGCGCCCTGGACATCCTTGGCGACCTCATATCGAGGGCGTCTGCCAGCGATCTACCGCGCCAGGCCGTGCACCTAGACCTGACCGACCACAACGTCATCGGCGGGTTCGATCCGTCGGGTGTGTTCCACCCGACCGGGGTGATCGACTTCGGCGACGTCGTGCGCACGTGGCGGGTGTGCGAAGTCGCGGTCGCCGCCCACGCCGCAATCGGCAGGCACCCCGACGACCCGCTGGCTGCGCTGACTCCGGTGCTCGAGGGTTACCTCGAGCACCAGACCATGAACGAGGCCGAGTGCGACCATCTCTGGTCGGTGATCCTGGCGCGCGCGACGATCTGCGCCGCGGTCGAACACGTTGACGCACAACGATTTCCCGACAACGAGTACCTCACGATGCTCGCTGAACTGGACGCCGCCGCCCTCGACGACATCCTGGCCGTGGACCGCTCTTTGGCGCGCGGGGCAATTCGACGTCTCTGCGGTCTGACGGCGCACCCGGTTGACCTGCTGGCACGCCTGCTCGAGCAGCGCCCCACGCCCCTTCTCGCGCCCGAGGTCGTCACCGTGGGCAGTGCGTGGCAATCGCTCGCCGAAACCGACGACGACACGGCTGACAGCGCCGCCCCGAAGGCTCTTCGACTCGGCACACGCGTCGTGGTCCCACACCGCACGCCGATCGTCGCGCCGCTGGACGCCGAGGCAGTCGGTGCCTCGGAAACCACACTGACCCTTGCCTTCAGCCTCGACGACGTCACGGTGTATCTCCGCATCGAGGGCATCGTGCCAAACGTGACCAATGGCGATCGCGTCCCGCGGGGGCATGAAGTCGGCGTCGCGGGCGGAGCCGACCACGCCGGTGTCTCCACAGAGGTGGGCGTCCAGCTCGGAACCCATTCCTCCATGCCGAAGCGCGGCAAGGTCCGCGACCGCGACGTGTGGGCCGAGCTGTGCCCAGACCCCAGCCCGCTCTTCGGCGCCCATGCGACACCACCTCGGCCGCGAATGACGCTGGCGCAACGCCACCGTCACGTCGCACCGGCCCAAGGTGCGTACTACCGCACACCGCCGGAGTTCACGCGGGCACGCGGTCAGTGGATGTACGACGACACCGGGCGGCGCTATCTCGACATGGTCAACAACGTGGCGGCGATAGGACACTCCCACCCCAGGGTGACCGCTGCTGCCGCCGACCAGATGAGCCAGCTGAACACCAACTCCCGGTTCCTGTATCGCGCCATCGCCGAATACGCCGACCGCATCGCCGAAACGCTGCCAGCACGACTGCAATCGATCTTCTTGGTCAACAGCGGAAGCGAAGCGGTCGAACTCGCACTGCAGATGGCCAGGAGGTACACCGGCCGCCGAGACGCCGTTGCCTTGGAGAACTCCTATCACGGCTGGACCACCGAGGTCTTCGAGCTCTGCACGTTGCCCGGTGACCGTCCGAACTGGAGGTCCGAACTCGCGCCTTGGGTGCACATCGCCGACAGCCCGGACTGGTACCGCGGATCCCACGGAACCGACGTCAGCCGCTACCTGGCGTCGCTGTCCGACGCGTGCGCCGCCGCCGAGGACAACGGCGGTGTGGCCGCGTTCGTGCACGAGCCCATTCTCGGCAGCCTCGGCGGCGTCATCCCGCCCAAGGGGTACCTGAACGAGGCGTACGACGTCGTCAGGCGCGCGGGAGGACTCTGCGTCGCCGACGAAGTCCAGGTCGGCTACGGCAGAACCGGTGACACGTTCTGGGCCTTCGAGAGCCAGGACGTGGTGCCCGACATCCTGATGGCCGCGAAGGCCGCAGGGAATGGTCACCCGGTGGGATTCGTCGCCTGTAGCGCGGAGATCGCCGAGGCGATGGCCGCGGGCTCCACCTACTTCTCCACCCCGGCGGGCAGTCCGGTGTCCTGCCGAATTGGTACGGCCGTCCTGGACGTTCTGCGCGACGAGGGGCTGCAGCACAACGCGGCCGACATAGGCGGGTATCTCTCGGAGCAGCTGTCGGTACTGGCCGACCGCCATCGCCACGTCGGCGCGGTCTACGGACGTGGCCTGTACCAAGGTATCGATCTCGTCGAGGGCGACGGCTCCACGACGCCCTTGAACGCGACCGCCGTCGACGCCATCTGTGAACGGCTGCTCGAGCTCGGGTGCATCGTCCAGCCGACCGGTCTCCACGGCAACGTGCTGAAAGTCAAACCACCGCTCTGCATTCGGCGTTCCGACGCGGAGTTGTTCGTATCCAGGATCGACCGGGTGCTCACCGAACGCGAAGCGTTCGCCACCCTGGCAGGACCGCACACCCCATCGACGGATTGGCGCGACGCATGACACAAACGACCGAGAACGAGTTTGCGCTCGAGACCCATCACGTCGACCCGGTTCCCACCACCGAGCGCAAGGGCTCGGCACGGGACCTCTTCGCCCTGTGGTTCTCGGCGAACCTGAATGTCGGCAACGCCGTCTTCGGGCTCGTCATCCTGACGATAATCCCCAACTTCTGGCTCGCCGTGGCGGCGACACTGGTGGGCAACGTAATCGGCACGGCGCTGATGGCACTGCACTCCGTACAGGGGGCGAGACTCGGCATCCCGCAACTCATTCAGAGCCGAGGACAGTTCGGCTACTTCGGCGCACTGATCCCGGTGATCGCGGCATTCCTGATGTACGTCGGATTCACCGCATCGGTCACCGTCGTCGGAGGGCAGGCTCTGGCCGCGGCGACGCCCGTGGCTCTGCCAGTCGCGATGCTCATCGTGGCGTTTACCAGTCTGCTGATCGCCGTCGTGGGCTACCACGCCATTCATGCCGTCTGCCGGTGGGCACAGATTCCGCTGACCGTCGTGCTTCTCATCGTCACGGTGGCGGCGATTCTGCACGACGGTGCCTCCGTGACCACCTCACAGCACGTGTCGTTGGGTGCCTTTCTCACCGGGACCGGGGTAGCCGTCACCTTCGCCCTGACGTACGCGCCCTTCGTGTCCGACTACTCCCGCTACCTACCGGTGGACACCTCCGGCTCGGCGATCTTCGGCTGGACTGCGGCGGGAGTGTTCCTCTCCGCGACGTGGGTGTGCATCCTCGGTCTCCTGTTGACCGCCAAGTTCGGATTCGGCGACATCTTTCAGAGCGCGGACGCGGCACTCGGAGGTGGTGTCCTCAGTTCCGTGGTCCTCGTCGTCACCGCAGCGGGCCTCGCCGTCACCAACGTCCTCAACGTCTACGGCGGAATGCTCAATCTCGTCACCGGGCTGGCCACCTTCGTGCGGGTCACCGTCTCGCTGCGCACACGCGTGCTGATGATGTTGCCCACCTTCGTCCTTGGCACCGCCGCCGCCACCATCGCCTATCATAGTTACGCACAGAACCTGCAAGCGTTCCTGTCCTTGCTTCTTCTGGTCCTCATTCCGTGGGGCGCGGTGAACCTCGTCGACTACTACGTCGTCCAGCACGGCGCCTACGACGTGTCGGCGATGTACATGAAGTCGGGCCCATACTGGCGTGATCCGCAGAGTTGGACCTACTTCGGCCTCAACTTCAAGGTCCTGATCGCCTACTTCGCGGGCGTCGCGACCGGCATTCCCTTCATGACCAGCGCATGGTTCACCGGAGCCTTCAGCAAGGCCCTCGGGGGCGCAGACGTGTCGTGGATTCCGGGTCTCGTCGTAACCGCCGGTGTCTACCTCCTGCTCGCCCGCAGGCGTCTCGTCGCATCGACATCGGCCACCGAGAACCCCTGAAGCACTGACACATTGGAGACATCGATGACCACAGCTCCTCCCCGCCTGGTTCCCGTCGTGACCAGTCCGAAGCACCGAGGCCACGCCCCAAGGGTCGAGGTGCAATGCGGTCGACCCATCGTCGCCTTCGACACCGTCGCACGGATGGACTCGATCCACCGCGCACTTGCCGACGACGACCGCGTCGAAACCTTCCCGCCTGATGGCGACATCGACGTCCTCGACGGCGTTCACCGCGTGCACGGCGCTGCATTGGTTGAATTCCTCAGTCGTGCGTGGCCGTCCGACCAGGCGCCAGAAGACGACGTCGACCTGCTCTTCGCCGACACCTTCAGCCACCCGGGTCTGCACGCCCCCACGGTCGCCGCCAAGAAGCCTGGCGACGCAGGCGCATTCGGCCAGTACTGCTTCGACACCATCACCGGCATCGGCCCAGCCACCTACGACGCGGCCATCGGGTCGGTGGGCACCGCGCTCACCGCCGCGCGCCGGGTTTCAGACGGGGCTCCGCTCGCCTTGGCGCTCTGCCGACCCCCCGGGCATCACGTGTCGGTCGACGCGTTCGGCGGCGGCTGTTACCTGAACAACGCGGCGATCTCGGCGCAGTCACTCCGCGATCGCGGCGCCGACAAGGTCGCGATCGTCGACGTCGACTTCCATCACGGCAACGGCTCGCAAGCCGTCTTCTACGAGCGCGCAGACGTGTTCTACACCTCGCTGCACGGCCACCCCGACCGCTGTTACCCCTACTTCACCGGTCACTTCGATGAAACGGGATCTGGCCGCGGACACGGCACCACGCTCAATCTGCCATTCGGTGAGGCAATTGAAGGACCCGAGTACCTGGCACTGCTGGACGGAGCGCTGACCGCGGTCTCGAACTTCGCTCCCGACGTCGTCGTCGTCTCTCTCGGCTTCGACACCTTCCGCGCGGACCCGGCCGGGGACGCCGCGCTCGACCGGGTCGACTATCACGCCATGGGGCGCGCCTTCGCTGGTGTCGGCGTGCCACTTCTGGCGATACTGGAGGGCGGCTACTCCGTGCCCGAACTCGGCGACAACGTCCGAGCCTGGCTTTCGGGTGCGACGACCCCGTCGACGTCTGGAGGATGACGATCACCGAGAACGACGACGGCGCCGATCTTCCCGACGTCTTGAGCAAGACGCCGCCGAGCCGCCGCGGAATTGCCAAGAAGAACGCCATCGTCGACGCAGCGCTGCACGTCGTCAGCGAGGTGGGCATCGCCGGTCTGTCCATGCGGGTGGTGGCGGCCCAGGCGGGTATCCCCCTCGGTGCCGTCGGATACTACTTCGAGGGCAAGGACGACCTCATCCAGGCGGCGTTCGACAGGCACATCCAGCGGGAGACCGCGCGCGTGACTCTGGCGATCGCGCGGATCGGCGACAGCCCATCCGTTGCGGACTTGTCCGACCGCCTCGCCGATTTCGTCATCGAGGGGCTGACGAACACTCGTTTCCAGCTTCTGGCCGAATATGAGTTCACCATCGAAGCCGTGCGGCGCCCCGCCTTGGCCCAAGCAGCTTCGGCCTGGCAGGCGACGCTGAACACCCAACTGCAAGCGGTTCTGGAGACGTTGAACTCACCGAGCCCAAGGACCGACGCCCGGCTGATCTTGGCCGTGCTCGCCGGTCTCGAGGTCGACCAGCTACCGCACGAGCTCCAGCCAGCCCACGCCCAAACGATCAGAGACGTGCTTCGGCGCCTGGTGCAGTCCCTCGAGACCAGTTGGATCGCAGCCAAACCCACGGGTCGGACGAAGACGACGAACCGGTCGTCGTGACGGCGAACCAAGCCCTAGAAATCAGGACAATCATGAATTCAGTTGCACACGAGGGTCAGTCGTCCACGGAGACGTGTCAGCGCCTGCTCTGCCTGACGCTGGCGTGGGATCAGATTCCGGAATCGATCTCAATGGAGGGCGGCTCTGATCAAATCTTGCTCGAACCGGTGTGCGCCATCCTGGTGAAGAGTTCCATCGGATGGGTTCTGCTCGACACGGGAACCGACGCCCGACGGTTTCGTGGTCCCGATCCGGATCACGACTTGTACGCCCCTGCCGGTTTGCCGGAGTTCCTCACCGACGGCGATCCGTTGCTCGACGCGCTCGCATCCCATGGGCTCACACCGGCGGACCTCGCCGTGGCGGCGGTGTCGCATTTGCACCTCGATCACTCAGGCGGTCTGCGACATTTGGCCCAAGCCGGCGTCGAGGTCTGCATCCAACGACGTGAACTCGACTTCGCGATGACCGCGGCGGGTCGCGACGACGCCTATCTCCGTGAGGATTACGAGGACCCGAACATCAAGTGGCGAATCCTCGACGGCGATGCCGTGATCGCCCCGGGCATCGAGGCCGTCTCGACGCCAGGGCACACCCCGGGGCACATGTCGTACCGCGTCAGGATGGCCGAGTCGGGAACGTGGATCTTCGCGATGGATGCCATAGACCTCCAGGCGGGTATCGACCTCGACCAGGTCGTCGGCACCCATGCCGTGCCTGCGGACGCCCCGCTGGTGCGTGAATCTCACGACCGACTCATCGCGCTGGCCAACGCCGAGAGTGCCCGGTTGGTCGCGGGCCACTGCCCGGTGACGTGGCCGGCCCTTACCGCAGTCGAGGGCTACGCGTAACCTTCGCCAACCGAAAATCGGAGCGCAAGACGTCTTCCGGCCCCTACCGCGGTGCTGCCGCCAGGGCTTGTTGCGCCGCACGATGAAGGTCGAGGCGTGAGTACACGCCAAAGGCGCTGCCGTTGTCGAGGAAACCGCCGCCCGGCCCCAGGGTCGCCGTCAAGATGGCGTTGGCCTGGTCCAGCGACAGGTAGGGATACGCCGCGGTGAGAAGGTATCCGGCTTCCGGCGCCACCTTGCCGACGTCCACGGTGGCGTTGACGTTCTGCCCGAATACTGCTGGTAGACCGTAGGTCTGGGTGGCGTCGACGAATCGAGCGTTGTCCTCGGGCCGCGCGAACCGGCTCTGGTCGTCTCTGGCGCACACTGCGACGGCGTTCCCGCACGCACCGGCGAGCGCCCCGGTGAGGTCACCTCGCGCCTCGGCCAGCGCGTGGCGGAAGTCGTCGATCCGTACCCCGTCCCGGTCGACGCCGACGTAGTCCGGCGTGTTCGCCAGCAGGTGGGCCAGATCGTAGGTGGCCAAGGTCCGTCCGCCGAGCACGTCCATGGCGTAGTGCGCGCCGATGATGACGCGGTCGTTGCCGTATTCGGCTGCGCGCGCCATCATCTCCGGATAGCGGTCGGGGACCAAGAGGGCGAGCACCAGCGATTCGGTGTAGCCGTATGTGGTGTGGCCGCTCGGGTAGGACGGGCTGTCGACCAAGTTCATCGCCGGCCCGCGCAGCCAAGCCACGTTGTCCGACGGAACCCCGAAGAAGTCGGGCCCGTCGTACGTCAGCAGATGCGGCTCGGTTTGGAACGGTCGAGAGTCGCCGTAGGCGTCGGCCCCCTCGCTCCCCGCGGGCCGGTTGTAGGCCTTGCCGAAGACGTCGGTGACCCCGCCCGCCTGGTGCAGGATGGCCAGCGCTTCGGCCGATACCGGCTCCTTGCCGTCGGTGGTCGCGTTGGCGAAGAAGTACTTTCCCGCGTTGGAGTCGGTCTTGGTGGTGTCCGATGCGTAGGCGATCAGATCGGCGACCGCCGGTGAGACGTTGGTGTAGTCCTCCCTGCCGTCGGCGTCGCGGGTATACGACGTCAACCTCTGGTAGGCGTCACCAAGCTTGGTTCCAAGACCGTCGGCGAGTTGATAGGCGTTGCCGTCGGTGATGAAGGCGTCACGCAGTGCCTGCTGCTGCTGATCGGGGAACGGCAGAAGGGTCGGCTGATTGGCGGTCCCGTTCTGGATCGCCCCGGTGACCGCCAGGTTCGCCGCCAGGGCAGCCCGCCCGGCGTCGGTGTTGTTCAGGGTGGCGACGGGCGTCAGCCCGCGGAGCACGGTCAGACTCGTCACGCTCTGGGCCGTGGCGGTGCCAGGGCTCAGCAGCGCGCCAGCGCAGACGATCACGACGAGTAGGCAGGCACGCATCTTCATACACAATCCTCAGCTCACGGGAACAGCTCGATCCTAGGGACTCGAACCGGTCGGCCGCCAAGGTATGGGCCTCGTCCGTTCCTATCCCCCGATCCCGTCCAGCTCGGCCACGTCCTGCTCGGTGAGCACAACTGCCGCACCATTGACGTTCTCACGCAGATGCACCGTCGACGACGTGCCGGGGATCAGCAGAATGTTCGGTGAGCGCTGCAGCAGCCAGGACAACGCGATGGACAGCGGCGTGGATCCATTCCTGGCCGCCACGGTCGAAAGTGCTTGCGATTGCAGTGGACTGAAGCCGCCGAGGGGGAAGAACGGAACGTAGGCGATCCCGTCGGCCGCCAACTGGTCGACGAGCGCGTCGTCGTGCCGGTGGGCGAGGTTGTACATGTTCTGGACGCACACGATTGAAGCAATCGCCCGCGCCTCGGCGAGCTGTTCCTCGGTGACGTTGCTGACCCCGAGGTGGCGGATCAGGCCCTGCTGTTGAAGTTCGACGAGCGTGTGCAGGGCCTCGGCGATCGATCCAGGTTGCGTGCCGTTGGCGTCACCCATGCGCATGTTGACCAGATCCAGGACGTCCACTCCAAGGGCGTCGAGGTTGTCGTGCACCTGTCGGCGCAGGTCTTCGGGTCGTCGCGCGGTGGGCCAGCCGCCCTCGGCGTCGCGGTCGGCGCCCACCTTGGTGGCGATGACGAGCGTCTCCGGATACGGGTGCAGCGCCTCGCGGATCAGTTCGTTGGTGATGCGTGGGCCGTAGGCTCCGCTGGTGTCGACGTGCGTGATCCCGGCGTCGACTGCGGCGCGCAGCACCGCGAGTGCGCCGTCGTGGTCGGCGGGTGGTCCCATCACCCAGGGTCCGGCCAATTGCATTGCGCCGTAGCCAAACCGGGTGACCGTCGAATCACCCAGGGTCCAGCTGCCTCCTGGCAGTGTCGTCGTCGACGGGTCGTTCATCGTGCCCTTCCTTCTTGGCGATGTGGTGCACCATCATTGGAGAGCTACT
>Ga0209051_1002065_pt1 | contig 15227 bp, 16 predicted proteins | sample AraplaCvi_mMS_r2_2_FD_184286 | JGI IMG/M metagenome (GOLD analysis project Ga0209051, IMG submission 184286) | Arabidopsis root microbial communities from North Carolina, USA - plate scrape MF_Cvi_mMS_r2 (SPAdes) (version 2) | ecosystem: Host-associated > Plants > Roots > Endosphere | place...
TAATACCGTCCGACGACGGTCAGCTTCACGTTGTCGGAGAAAGCGTGGCGCAGGGTGGCCGTACCCATGCGGTTATCGATCTCGGTCAGGGGCTGGTCGATCGGCGAGCCGGGGAAGGCCGAGCGGTCGAGCCGGCCAGCCAGCGCCTCATCGGCCGGTAGGCCTGAGTATTCGAGGCTATTGCGGCGGTTGAACTGCCCTTGGAGCAGCAGGTCAGTGGCATCGTCGATCCGAAACGCAAGGCCGGGCTGCACCGAGCGGCGGTTGCCATGGACCCGATCAATCCAACTGTCGTTGCTCTGGTAGTCAGCGGCGATGCGCGCGGCGATACCAGGTGCCAGCGGCACGTTGATGTCCGCCGAGGGATTCCACGTCGAGAAGCTGCCGGCGCGCAGACCCACATAACCGCCCAACGCATCGTCTGGGCGCTCGGTGGTGAGGTTGATGACGCCGCCGAGCGGGGAGCCCAGGCCACCACCGTACAGCGTGGCGCTTGGCCCCTTGAGCACCTCGATCCGCTCGACGCCCACCAGGCCGTTGGGGTCGTAGGCCTGCTGGTTGCCTGCGAACAGCGCCAGGCCATCCACGTAAACCTCCGCCGGGAAGCCGCGCACGATCGGGGGAATGAACAGGACTTCATCCGAACGCGTGGGTGTCACCCCCGAGACATTGACCAGGGCCTCGCCGAGGGTACGGCGGTCCTGCTCATCGAGCAGCGCGCGGGTAAGCACCTGCACGGACTGCGGAACCTCGATGATTGGCGTGTCCGTGCGCGTGGCTGCACTGGTATTGGGCGCGGCGTAGCTATCGGCGTTTGCCGTCACCACCACCGGCGCGCTGGTCCAACTGGGCTTCCCGGCGATGGCCTGGGCGGGGGCTATCGTGGAGGGGTGCGTCGCCGCGGTATGCACGGGTAGCGTCTTGGAATCCACGAATGGGCCGTCAGTGGCTCCGGCCAGGGCGGGAAAAGCGATGGCGAAAACCACGGGCAATGGGCGACGCGCCCAGCCGTGAAGGCGAGCGGATACGCGCGGGCGAGCCGCGCTAGGGTGCGAGTGCATAAAAAAGTCCTGACGTGAGAACGCCGGCCAATTTGGGCCGGAGTGAGACGGATCAGGTCAGGATGGGTGGACCTCTGGGCGCGGCGTCCCATAGCCACGGCGCTATGCGCGCACGCGTGGAGAAGGCGTCGAGCGGAGCCTTAAGGCTGGGCTGCGGCGGACGCATGACCACGAACGGCACCGGTGGCAGCCCGGCGAAATGGGCCATGAAGCTGCAATAGCCGCAAGCATCCAGCGGCGCAGCGCCGTGCGGGTCCGGATGGCCGGGCTTAGACGGAGTGGCCGCATGCGCCATATGCCCGGGGCAATCCGGGCCCATGCCGGCCATATCGCCCATGCCTGGCATGCCTTTAGCGGCCGCCATGGCGTGCGCCATGTTCAGCTGCGAAATCACCGGCATCGCCGACGCCAGGCCCATCGCCACGAAGGCGAGCCAGACGATGAGACGCTGATGCGGGCGGTTGCGAGTGCGCATGGATCCCCATTAGGCGAGGGCCGCACCGGGCATGATGCCTGTGATGCGCGGTCGATGCCCCGTGGCACGGTGCCGCGCCCGGGTGCCCACAGTAAGACTAGGCCACTAGCTAGACCCCGGTCCAGACTTCAGCGGCGGCGGCAGTCCTAAGGCTTCAGTCCGAGGAGGTAGCGGAGGTCCGTCCCGAGCCGACACCCGCTAGCCGAACGATAGTTACTCACAGCCGGGCGGCACTACGGGCAAGCTGTCAATTGCGGGTGAGCCCCCAACAATATCTTGGTGGCGCCTGACGCGACCATTGGTGTGGGGAGCGCGCGCATCTTGGCACGATTGCTCATCGTGGTATCGCCGCTCGCGGTGGCAGCGGTGCGCAATCTGGATGCGGTGCGCACCTTGGTTTGGCTGATCGCGTTTGCTGGTGTTCAGCGACCCCCGCCACGGCTTGCGGGTTCAATGCCTACGGTTTCAGTGATCGCAATACCGGCGTTTTCCACCATACGTCGCCTTCGGTATCGAAAACCACCGGCCACCCAAGATTGCCGCTTGGGCCATCGACCTTACTGTAGATGTCCATCGCCGGGGCTTTCCCTGCGATCTCGGCGTGGTGCAAGGCCCTTGGGGAGAATAGAACAATCCCTGGGTCGTCGTGGCCATCCACAAAGCGGCCGTCGGTGATTCAGATAACGATCCAAAGATCTCCGGAACCGGAGCCATCACCTCGCGCAGCGTGCTGTCATGCGCGCGATAAAAGCGAACGTCCGTTTCTGTCTCCACGTAGATTCGGCCCGAGCCATCGGCCTTGATGCGCATGATCGGTGTCGAGGTCGCGCTAGATCAAAGCGTTTTCGGTCAAGATGGTACAGGGATGGTTGCACGCACAGAGCAAGCCGGCACTTTTTTCGACGAGGATGACACTCTCACACAGTCACTTTGCTCCATCCTGTTGTTCTCCTGCTCGGTAGTCGCTCTTAAAGTAGATGTGCAACTTTCCCACCGGCAGCCCCGAATGCAGGTAGTTGGGGTTATCTTGTCCGAAGGATTGATTAAGAAGGAGACGTGACCGTGGACGTCTTGCTGCGTTTATTGAGCAAGTCCGGGATCCTCAAAAAGGACCTCGATTACCATCTTTTGAGAGGCTCGATGGTCGTCATATTCGCGTGGTTCGGATATGGAAAGTGGTTTGAGTCGGAGATACGAGGTCTCGCTCCGCTCATCACCCATGGCCCCTTGATTTCCTGGACGATTCCCGTCCTGGGGATCCACGGAACCTCCATCCTTCTTGGTACTTCGGAGTGGACGTTCGGGTTGTTCTTGTTGTTAGGATTCTGGAGTCCGTCGCTCGGCGTCTTAGGGGCACTTGGCTCCACCGCGACATTCGTGGCGACCTTCACGATCCTGCCCTTCGTGCCAAATGGATGGGATCAAGCAGCGGGTGGCTTTCCCGCGATGGCGATGAACGCAGCCTTTCTTCTAAAAGATCTGGTACTCCTGGTGGTGTCGATCTACTTGCTAAGGCAGGATGTCATTCGTTCGCTTGAGGTACGCCACGGACCGCGCTTAACACCGGTTTAGTTGACCGGCCAACATGCGCCTATGCCGTAAGTGCTGGAGCCGCCGGGAAGTCGACCGGGATTTTCGTGACGGAGTGAAGGTAGTTGGTGATCGTCTTGTCGCCTACCGCGACGATCACGTCGACCATGTTCTCTTTGGTCCATCCAACCGAAAAGAACGCGTCCAGTGCTTCGCTATCTACCTTTCCTCGGTTTTGTACAAGGCTTCGCGTGAAAACGGCTAGCGCGTCGAGCTTCGCATCATACGTGGCGCGGCCGTGGCGCGCTTCCATGATCTGATCCTCGGTGAGGCCGCTCATCTTTCCTATAGCGGTGTGAGCCGCCAGGCAGTAATCGCATTCGTTGACCTGGCTGACCACCAGATTGACGATCTCTCGTGCTTTGCCGGCAATGGTCGTCTTAGCCCCGTTGAGCGCCAGGTAGGTTCCTAGTCCGTGCTCCGAGTAGCCGAACGTGGCATACAGACTCGGAACGCTACCTATGGTTTTTTGGAGCTTGTCGAAAAGGGCTTGGTTAGCGGGTGAAACCTCATCGCGACTGGGCACTGTGAACTTGCTCATTTTTCATCTCCCGGGCTGTGCAACGTGTTCCCCGCCGTCCGATTTTGAGACATGCACTGAAAGACCTTTTCAGCGAGGAGGTTGGTCGCAACCTAGCGCTTCAGGCTCCGCCTGGCTTCACCCTTTCGGGTCACTGCAGAGGACAGCATTAAAGCAAGCGGTTCGGTCGTACCCGATTGATCCGGATGCATCAGCTGCGGAACGTCCGCATTGCCCCGCGCACCTCCTAATGCACCACGACCATCTTGCCGCCCGCCAGGTTGGCTTCCATCACACGATGCGCCTCGTGTATTTCTTCAAAGCCGAAGACGCGGGTCGGGCGGACATCAAGACGTCCGGCCGCTATATCGTCAACAATCTTTTGGAACGGCACGTCTGACACCGGGAAGCCTGGCGTGCCGAAGACAAAGCTGCCGAAGAAGGTCAGATAAACGCCACTCGGCATCTGCAAGAGCGGATTGAACCCATCAATGGGGTCCAGTCCGCCCAGCCATCCGGCGAGGCACACGCGGCCACCGCGGCGCACGATACGAAGCGAGTCCATAAACGTCGAATTGCCAACGAGGTCGAGAACAGCATCCACTTGGCCGGCTTGGGGGAGGCGTTCGCTGAGCGTTCCGCCTTCGATGGCGGTGGCCTCAACGCCTAAACGAGTCAGGAGCTCAAAACGAGATTCATTGCGACTAGTCGCGATCACGTGTGCCCCGGCCGCAACCGCCAGTTTCACAGCTGCCTGGCCGAACGAAGAGGTCGCTCCACGCACGAGAAGCGTCTGCCCTTCCTGCAGCTCCAGGTTCCTAAACAGGCATGTCCACGCGGTGGCGAACGTTTCAGGGACCGCCGCAAGGATGTCCCAGGAGAGGTCAGATTCGATGGTGGCGACGTTGGTTACCGGAACTTGGGTCAACTGAGCGTAACTCCCGCTGATCGTCCGCCCCATTCCGCCCATCAACGCGACCACTTTCGAACCGACGGAGAACTCGCCTCCAGGGCATGCTGCGACGACGCCGACGCATTCGATGCCGCTGATCGGAGCGGCTTCAGCCCACTCACCCCGCCTCATATGGATCTCGGCGTGATTCAGGCCGAATGCCTTGACCTCAATGGTTACCTCACCCTTCTTCGGCACGGGGTCAGCGACCTCCCGATAAACCAAGCTCTGCTCGGGGTCACCGTAAGACTCAAGCACGATGGCACGCATAAAGACCTCCTCAATGGCAGCGCGCGCCCGTTGGCTCGCGCGAGTAACCTGCTAGAGGAATTTATAGCAGTTACTTTTCGGTCCAGCAATACACGATCGGGTATCGCTTATCTTTTATGGCGTGCCGAAACCCATGCCAGCTTGGCCGTGAGACGGGCCAGCAACCCTATCGGGTGAAGCTTCGCCATCGGAGTGGCTTCAAACTCTGTCGCTTATTGCCGTGTTCGACGCGGCGCCCCGCCGATCTCGGTGCGCAGCTTGTTTGGCCCGATTCCCGCAGATGCCCATGCTGCACCAGCGCCGCGCGCGACCTCGCGTTCGGTCGACAAAGAGCATCGAACAGTCGTGGCCTTGGCAGGCTTTGACGTGCACGAAATCTCCCGACGTAATGAGTTCAGCCATGGCTTGCGCAATGGGAATTATGAGGGTTTCACCCGATCGCCAGCGACGCTGTGATCGCCAGGCCAGTTGCCCGTCGCGATGGTCGACGACGATCTGCCCAAACTGGTCGTCCCGCGCAAGCACGCGGTTTAGCGGGGCGAGTTCATTGATGACGTCGGCGGGGATCGGACGTCCCATATGAGACAGGACGAAGCCTCTGAACCACTCCCTCAGGGCCCGGACCTGGTTGGCGACCGCGTCCAGCTCACCGGGAACACCTTCCGCTCGGAAACTCTTCAAAACCTGGTCCGGCACCAGTTCGGATTGGCTCAGCCAATCAAGAAGTCCGGCGCCGTCCACGATCCATTCAAAGGGCGTGCTGTGCGGTGTCGCCACCGAATTCAGGAAGTCCAAAGCCTTTGACTCGGCTATAAAAACAGCAGGTGGCGATGCGGGGTTCATCAGCAACTTCCAGGGGTTTGGGTCAGTCATGTGGGTAACCGCCCTAATATTGCTTGACAAGTTACTTTAAGGCAACAAAAATAACCGGCTTAGGGCACCTATACCGGTTACCAATGCAACGGGGCTCGAGGGCGCGTTCATGACACATGACCAACAAGGAACGGAGCGTCTGAATTTTTTTTCAGACGGCGTATTCGCCATTCTGATCACGATCTTGGTTCTAGAGCTTCACCCGCCACATGAGCCGACCTTTCACGCGCTGGCGGCGCTCTGGCCGTCGGGCCTGAGTTATGCGGTCAGCTATCTGTTCCTGGCAATCGTGTGGATGAACCATCATCACCTGCTCAAGTACGCCAAGCGCCCGGCCATCCGGCTCGTGTGGGCTAACTTTGCTCACCTATTTACAGTTTCCCTCGTGCCTTTCGCGACCGCGTGGTTGGCGAGCAGCGGACTAGCCGGCACCGCAGTGGCAGCCTATGCCTTCGTGTTCGCTTTGGTGAATCTCACTTACATGGCGCTCTGTGCGGAGACCGTCGACAGACAGGCGGGCTCCTCCGTTCCAACGGAAGCACGTCAGTTTATGCGCAGACGTTCCCTCGTGACCCTTGGACTTTTCCTGTTCGCCGTGGGCGCTGGTTACCTGTATCCGGTTGCAGGAATGGCTGTCATCGCGATTTGCCTGGTTCTTTATGTCCAGCCTGGGACGGCGCGCGACGCCATTGACGATGCCAAGCCTTCATCTCCTCCCAGTGCACTCCCCTGAGCGTTCCGGGCATCCCATCCATCACCTCTCGAAGCCGAGAAACCTTATGTCTGATCACGCCAGAAAGCCATCCATCATTCTCGTTCACGGCGCTTGGGCCGATGGCTCGAGTTGGGCAAAAATCATCGTGGATTTAACGATACGCGGGTACGACGTTGTTGCGGCTCCGCTGCCACTTTCGTCTCTCACCGACGATACCAGGGCGTTAGGGCGTGTGATCGAGCGGATAAGTGGCCCAGTGGTGCTGGTAGGGCACGCCTACGCTGGAGCGGTGATATCGAATATCGACCACGACCAGGTCGTGGCGCTAGTTTTCATTGCTGGCCTGGCCCCGGACGCATGCGAAAGCGTCGGTGATGTCTTCTTCAGAAATCCGCCACACCCCAATGCTCCGACCCTTTCGCCGGATGACGACGGGCGCTTCTGGCTATCAAATGATGCATTCCGGAATGCATTCGCTCAGGATGCCGATGAGAACATGTTGGCTGTTCTGAGCGCGGTGCAACGGCCCATTCATGCCGCCGCCATACAAGAGACGCTGGGTCAGCCCTCATGGAAGAAACGACCGTCGTGGTACCTGGTCGCACAGGGCGACCGTATGATCTCGCCGGCGACACAACGATTTGTCGGTGAACGCATGGGTGCGGTAATTCACGAGACTGAAGCGGATCACTGCTCCATGATTACATCGCCCGATGACGTCGTTTCGATCATTCGAGCTGCGGCAGGATCTGTTGTACCAAGATCCGATAGCCAGTGAGCCACTTGGGAGCTTATTCCTGAAATGACCGGAGCATCCGCTCGCGCTTTCTTCCTGTTCGCATGTTTCGTTGCGCTGGTAGCACCGTGGGTCTCGGCGACGGCACAGGAGCGAGTTCGGACCGGCGGCATCTCCAATCGACTGCACATCACACAGTTTCACCATAGGACGCTACTGGCTGCTGATGGCGCTCCGGGTCGAGTGACGGACATCGCGCAGGATCGCGAGGGCTACCTGTGGATGACGTCTCAGAATGGCCTTTATCGTTTTGACGGCGTGCACTTTGACCAAACGTTGAGCAGGCGGCTGCCGAGCCAGATGGTCAAGGGGCTTTTTCTCGACACCGACGGGTCGATGTGGCTCAGCTACTACTTTGGCGGCGTCACTCACGTTTCCGGGGAGCGCATCGAAACCTACAAGAACTCCTTGCCCCCGGGCACGGTGTTCGCGTTCGCCAAGACACCCGATGGCGTGTTGTGGGCAGCCAGTGCCGGTGGTCTCTCCACGTACGCCCATGGCGCGTGGCATCCGGTGGATAGCGAGCACGGATACGACGGAAGTGCCCTTCGTGCGTTGAGCCAATCGAAAGACGGGCGGCTCTGGATCACGACCGTCACTGATCGCTCGTACGTCTTGTCGCTGGGTAGTTCGCATTTCGAACCAGTTGATCAGGACACTGTACGGACACAACTTCGCGGCTTACCGGCGTCCCTACCGGTGTCGCTGCTTGGCGACGTTCCAACGCCGTTCATCGACTCCGCGGGTGCGTTATGGCTTCCATCTGACAAGGGAATACAGCGGTACCGATGGAGCGCCGGTGCGAGCGAGCCGCCTGTACGTGAAGACTTTACCCCGGCCGACGGTCTCTCCGATGGTACAGTGAGCGCGTTCTATGAAGATCGTGACTCGAATATTTGGGTCGCCACCGCCTTGGGTATCGATCAGTTCCGCGAGAGCCGGATCACTCCCCATGAGGTCGATGACCATTTGTTCATGCCTGCCATCGCATTCGATAACGATGGTGACGCGTGGGTGGGCACAACATGGGGGGCATACCGTCTAACCCCTGACTCCACGCGATTTCCGGAATTGGGGCAGTACTTTTCATGCGTGGCACGTGACCGGCTAGGCAATGTCTGGATGGCAGGGCAGTCCGGCCTCTTCCACATCGTCCGTGGAAAGATCAGCCGCATCACAGGGCCAACCGAAGAGCCTTCGGCTGTAACCCGGTACCAGTCCATCGCCGTCGACGGCGCTGGAGCATTGTGGGTCGCGGTATCCGGGCTTGGCCTCTATCGCCGCGACGGAAGCCGCTGGAGCTCTATTAAGGAGATGGCTGGCCTAGCCACAGACCGACTCACAAGGCTCGTGTCGGACACCAGGGGCCGGCTGTGGATCGCCTTTGGAGACGGCCACCTGGCGCGTAAGGACGGCGACCACGTGAAGCTATTTGGTCCGAGCGATGGCTTAGCCATCGGCGCCATCGCGGACATGGCGTTGGACCGAGGTAACGCGCTCGTCGGCGGCGAAAGTGGCTTGGCGCAGATTATCGAAGACCGCTTCGTTTCCCTATACGGTACTGCGCGGCATGCTTTCTCCGGGATAACCGGGATCGTTCAGCTCAAGAACGGCGAAGTCTGGCTACAGGCAGACGAAGGTGTCGTCCGTATTTCTTCGAAGGAAATGCAACAAGTGGCGGTCCGTCCGGATCACGAGGTCCGCTACGAGGTCTACGACGCAGAGGATGGACTGATCGGAAAGGCCGACAAGGTCAGGCCCCTACCGTCACTCGCCGAGGGACGGGATGATCGTGTCTGGATTACGACGACCCGGGAGGTTGCATCAGTCAATGCGCGTCATTTGCTTCGAAACCGGACCATAGTAAAACCTGAGGTATGGACCGTACTCGCAGAGGGCGTTCTATACGAGGCATCTTCGAAAGTGAGCCTCCCGCCGCTGACGAGGAGCATGCGTATCGATTTCGGCGCACCTACGCTCACCATGCCGGCACGCACTACGTTTCAGGCCCGATTGGTTGGCGTGGACGAAACATGGCAAAACCTTGGTACACGGCGTGAGGCGTTCTACACGAATCTCGGACCGGGGGACTACCGATTTGAGCTGCAGGTGACCAATGAAGACGGAATGATTGGTGTGATGGACCATCCCCTGCTTCTTCGCATTCAGCCAGCTTTTTATCAAACCGTCTGGTTTCGCCTCGCAGTTGGCCTTTTTCTCATCGCCGCACTCGCCGTTCTGTACCGGTGGCGCCTCGGGCTCGCAAACCAGCGCTCCAGGATCCAGTTGGAAGAGCGAGAGCGAATTGCACGCGAGGTCCACGATACGCTTCTGCAGAGTATCCATGGGCTTCTTTTTACCGTCGAATCCGTCGTCCGCTCAGACATCATCGGCGAAACATCCCGGCCGACGCTAAGCCAGGCAGTTGTAAAAGCACGAAAGGTCGCAGCAGAAGGACGAGATCGTGTGAGTGCACTTCGGATGCAAAGTGATGACGCCGAATGCCCGCTGGAAGATTTCATGGAGTTCCTTGATGACAGTGGCGAAGACACCTTCTATGTCACCACCATCGAGGGTCGCATCCGGCGGCTAAAGGTATCTCAAGGGCAGGAGGTCGTCGCGATCCTCCGTGAGGCGTTACACAATGCCCGGAACCATGCCGACGCCTCCCAGATAAGACTTCGAATCCGGTATGGATATTGGAACCTGGTCGTAGAAGTAAGGGACGATGGCCGAGGCATCACTCAGGGGTTATTGAAGCTGAAGCAACACCGTGGCCATTGGGGAATAACGGGCATGCGCGAACGCGCACGCCAGATAGGCGGGCATCTTTCTTTGGTAACCGAAGAGGGGATCGGTACATGCGTGACCCTGACCGTCCCCGCGCGGCTGATATACCGGCGTCGTTCAACCCATTAAGAATCGACATGCAACCGCTATTGCGGGTCAAGAAAGCCGCGTCGGATTGCGATTGTGACTGCGTGCGCCCGGTCGTTCGCGCCAAGCTTTGCCAGAATGCTTTTCATGCGTGTCTTTATGGTGTCCTCAGACACGCGCAACACGTCGCCGATGGCACGATTGGTGAAGCCTTGGGCGACCATTTGGAGTACGAGTAACTCTCTATGTGTTAGCGATTCAAGGCCCTGATGCGCCGTCACATCCTGCAAGATCTCTGTCGCGAGTACTTTCTTGCCGTCAGCGGCGCTCCTAACCGTCCGCACGATTTCCTCACTCGAGGAGGTCTTGAGAAGATATGACATGGCGCCTGACTGGAGGGCTCGTGCGACCCGCGCATCCCCAGGATACGTCGTCAGGACGATGAGGGGAGCGTCTGGAAACTCGCCATGGATGTCTACGATCGCCTGCAGTCCGTCCACAGGCGCCATCTGTAGGTCTATAAGCGTCACGGACGGCCGAAGATCAAGAAAACGTGCAACCGCGTCGCTTCCGTCGGACGCCTCACCGACGACTTTCATATCGCGTTCCCGCTCAAGCGTCGAACGAAGACCCTCCCGCATCATGGGGTGATCGTCAACGATGAGGATACGAATGATGCGGTCCACGGATGCCACAGCGCGCCTCGCGGCTTGGTAGATTCAACTAATTTTGCGCAATCAATGCGCAAGATCCTAACCCCGAAAGGGTAGAAAGCCACGCTGTTTCGGTAAGCAAATTGCGTATGGGTCGAACCAGGTTGTGCCGAACGGGAAAACTTGCTCTCGAAAGGGTGAAGAAGGCAGCCCCCCGTCCCACTATGGTTCGACGGCCTGCCTATGGTAACTCCCGGCCACTGAGAACGTGTGGGGGAAGCCAATGCGGACGTACTACACCTGAAGGCACTCAATGGCCAAATCAATTTTTCCTGCTGCGCTCAGCCATGGCTCCCAAGATGCCGTCAGGAGCACTCCGGCCGCCGCCAAGATCCTCATGATGGCATTGCTGGCCCTGGAGCTATTCCTTCCGCCATCGACCGTGCAACAGGTGACGTGGGCTACCCCATTCTCCACGTTGCTACCTGGCGCGATGCCAGCCATCGCCACAGAGCCGACCTGCCACCTGATCGGCGGTCAGTCCACTTCCTTAGTTTGCCTGTCATAGGCGACCGCGTCACCGATCGCCCGGAGGTTCTATGTGCCCTGTCACGTATCATCACATCGATGTCGATGGATTCGAGATCGCGTATCGCGAGGCCGGGCCGCCCGTGGCACCGGCGTTGCTTCTCCTTCATGGGTTCCCGACGTCGAGTCATATGTTCCGTGACCTCATTCCGACGCTCTGTGGGAACTTTCGCGTGGTGGCACCGGATCTTCCGGGGTTTGGACGGTCAGCCATGCCGTCGCACACGGACTTCGAATATACATTCGAGAACGTGGCCCGAATTATCAGTCGGTTCACTGAGCTCGTTGGTCTTCCCCGATTCTCCATCTACGTCTTCGACTACGGGTCACCGGTCGGTTTACGTATCGCACTGATGCATCCCGAACGAATCGACGCAATCGTCAGCCAGAACGGAAACGCGTACTCAGAGGGGCTAAGTGATGGATGGGACCCTATTCGCGCGTACTGGAACGAGCCGACTCAAGAGAACCGCGATGCGCTACGCGCCTTCCTTTCACCGGAAGCGACCTATTGGCAGTACACGCACGGCGTGCCCGATATCTCGCGGATTTCTCCTGACGGATACTCTCTAGACAACTTCTACCTGGCCCGCCCAGGGGCGCACGATGTACAGCTCGACCTTCTTTTGGACTACGCATCAAACGTTGCGCTTTATCCCAAGTTTCAGGAGTACCTTCGCCAGCACAAGCCGCGGCTCCTTGCGATATGGGGTCGCCACGATCCGTTCTTCCTACCCGCCGGCGCGGAAGCCTTCAGGCGCGACGTGCCCGAGGCTGAGGTTCAGTTTGTCGAATCGGGCCACTTCGCGCTAGAGAGCCATCATGCCGAGATTTCTCATGCCATCAGATCCTTCTTGTGATTAATGGATGGACCGAAGCCAATATTCACAAACTTTCCGGGGCGGTAGATAAACCAGGGAGTCGCCAACTTGCGCGTCCTCATCGCCCTGCTTTTCTCCATGAGGAAGCTTAGATGTCCAAGACCAACGTAGCTATTGTCACAGGTGCGAGCCAGGGAATTGGGAGGGCAACTGCCGTTCGGCTAGCAGCGGACTTTGGCCAGCTCGTGCTCGTCGCACGAGGCAAGGACGGGCTCAATGAGACGGCCGATATGGTCGAGCGTGCGGGCGCGTCTGCGCTTGTACTTGTTGAGGACCTGGCGGACGCATCTGCTGCGACCAGAGTGGTCGAGACGACGATTTCGAGCTTCGGGCGCCTTGATGCCCTTCTGAACATTGCCGGCGCCGTGCCGCAGATTGACCTCTTCGACATGGCGGATGAGCAATGGACTGCCGGTACAGAACTCAAGTTGCACGGCGCACGCCGGCTCACGATACAGGCGTGGCCCGCCTTGAAGGCCAGTGAAGGTTCAGTGGTCTTTACCTCTGGCAACAGTGCGCAAGTGCCCAAATCGCCTTATGCGGCAGTCGGGACGATCAACGCTGCCATAGTCGCGCTGGCCAAGGCTTTCGCAGATCGTGGTCTGGTGGACGGCGTGCAGGTTAACAGCGTGATGCCTGGACCCGTGATGACCGGACGCCGAGAGAGCTTCCTTCAGAAGTGGGCGAAGGATCACGCGGTCAGTGTGGACCAGGCGGCATCGACGTTCTTAGCGCACTCGGGGATCCGTCGGTACGGAACGCCCGAAGAGATTGCTGATCTGATGGCCTATCTGGTGTCGCCGTCTGCACGTTGGATGACCGGCTCGGCCATTCGGTTGGATGGCGGCGAAGTGCCTGCGGTTTGATGCGATGACGCGGCGTGATGCGAAAGCGCCTCACGCGTCCGACGGTTGATCTCGAGGCGTGTTGTCTATGTTGGTTCAGAGCGAAGCAATCGAAATTTGCGATTGGGTCGAGGGGTTACTTCGCATCCTCGACGTAAGAGGGCGCGTGGACGCTCGAATCAACCACCTCGCGCCTTGCACTGCACGCGTTCCCGCAGCCGACAATGGGATGCTGCCGTACCACGCCGTTTTGTCGGGCTCCGTAATTGCTTCCGATTCATGCTCGCGAGACCAAATAGTCCTCGGCGAGGGCGACATGGTTATCTTCCCTCACGGGACGCCGCACCATATTCGCAGCGCGGGAAATGAGGACTCGATGGCAATTGGTTCGATGAGGACTGCCTCCGCTATCTGCTTGCCGAACTCAAATGTCGACCTGCTCTCCGGACGCTTTATCGTTCCCGCTGCACAAGATTCTATTGTAAGGCGCTGCATGCCGCCTCGAATTGTTATCAGGGCATCGACGGACCTATCGTCGGCATCACCTGACAGGTCCGACGTTGCACGCTTGGTCGACCTGTTATGTGCTGAGACCGACCATAGAGAAGTCGGAAAGCAACCACTGATCGACGCCTATTCGAAGGCACTATTTACCTTGGCGATGCGCTATGGAACTAGGAACGATGCGACTCCGCTCGGCCTTCTGGCCCTTGCCGCTGTACCCCGCTTGGTTCCCGCGCTGAATGCCCTTGTATCGGAGCCGGGTACGCCTTGGACCCTACCGATGCTGGCCTCGCGCTGTAATATGTCGCGCGCGACGTTTATCCGAAAGTTCCGCACTACCGTTGGCAGGTCCGCTAACGAGCTGCTGGCCGACCTACGCATGGGTCTGGCCGCTCGGCGAATTATGGCCTCCGCAGACTCGCTAAGTGCCATCGCTGAGTCGGTCGGATACCGCTCTGAGGCGGCATTTAATCGCGCCTTTAAGGGGCACACAGGTTTTACACCATCGGCATGGAGAAGAGCCACCGATGCGCCATGGACTCTGTAGCCGAAAAATCACCATGGAATACAACATTACACATGCGGCTAGCCAAGGTCTCGTCACATCGTCGAGCACCAGAGTGGCACATGCCGGCCGAGTCGATGAGAACGGGCGCAACCCAAGTTTCAAGACGGAGAAAGCATCGTGTGCATCGACGATTTCTTCGTCTACGCCGCTGGTTGAAAATAAGCTGGATTATCGCGCCTCGGTCGCATTGCGCGCTTATATTGTTATTAACCTTGCAGACAAGTTGTCCCTAACAGCGCTTGGTTCTTTTGTTGGGCTAAGCCAAGGCAATTTTAGCCGACGGTTCAAGGCGACGTTCGGGCAGACCCCGCACCAATACATCCTCGCTATGCGCCTGAACCAGGCTCTTAGCCTTCTTTCGAGAACATCGATGAAGGTGGGGGATATTGCGGCGGAGTGCGGGCTCACCGATCATGCCCACCTCTGTAGATGGTTTAGGCGAAGGTTCAATATGACGCCTCAGCAGTGGCGCAGACTTTCGTCGCAGTGCACTGATGTGGACGCGATGCTCTGCTTACAGCGATAAGGATTGTTTGACGTGCAGTGGCAACTTGAGGCATTGCACTCCTGAGTCGGTGGAAGCGGGTTGTAAGCCGACGTCGTCGGTCAGCGGGCCCTTTCTCGGGTCAATCGTGGGTGAACTTCGGCAAAGGACATCACTCTCACACCTTTGATTGCCATTTCCAGATGACATCGCCTAAACGATTGAGCCCGATAACAAGAATTAGTATTACCGCAGTTCGTGTCATCACGCCGCCGAAGAGAAGGGCAAATCCGTCTGACGCTGTGTGTGCTCCTTGGGAAACAGCAAAGAGTGCGATGCCTGCACTGGGGGGATGGATCGCTCGGAAGGCCCCCATTGCTCCAATGGTAAGGGCCACCGCTGCAGCGCTCGCCATGAGCAAGGACGGGAATACGTGGGTGACCACCAAGCCGATAGCCGTAGCCAGGAAATTAGCGAGAACGACCGATCGCGGGCGGGCAAAAGCACTCGTGGCGGACAGGAGCATGAGCATCACGGACGCCCCCATAGGAGCGACCAATGGCGCGCCGTCTGCA
>Ga0209051_1002067_pt1 | contig 15222 bp, 17 predicted proteins | sample AraplaCvi_mMS_r2_2_FD_184286 | JGI IMG/M metagenome (GOLD analysis project Ga0209051, IMG submission 184286) | Arabidopsis root microbial communities from North Carolina, USA - plate scrape MF_Cvi_mMS_r2 (SPAdes) (version 2) | ecosystem: Host-associated > Plants > Roots > Endosphere | place...
GTCGCCCAGGCCAAGGGCCTGACCCGGCGCGCGATGGCGGCCGAGCAGCAGCTGCGCCGCGGCCCCATCCTGCTGGACATCGAGCCCGACTTCGGCATCGACGACCCGGCCACGCAGCCCGCGCCCATCCCGCCCGGCACGATCCGCTCCGAATCGCCCTGGTCGACGTGGAACGCCGACCTGCAGCACGCGGCGAACGACCTGAAGGCGCGCGGCATCAAGGTCGTCCTCGACACCGACGAGACCTTCGTCGGCGACCGCACGAACCTGCTGGGCTACTTCAGCTGGGGCAGCAACGACGACAACTTCTCGCACGAGGCCTACGAGTCGCTGCGGTTCCTGCCGGGCTCCATCGGCGACACCGCGGTCTCGACCAGCGCCATCACCATGCTGCCGCCCGGCAGCGACGGCCAGTCGGCGATCGAGGACCTGATCGCGCACGGCCTGACCGGCGCCAAGGGCTACATCGACGAGCCGCTGCTGCAGGCGATCGCCTCGCCCACCATCGCGCTCGACCGCTACACGCGCGGCTACACGCTGGGCGAGAGCCTCGCCGCGGCCTCGCACTTCGTGGGCTGGACCGACCTCATCATCGGCGATCCGCTGGCGCACCCGTATCCGTTCACGCCGCGAGCAAGGCCTTGATGTCGTCGGTGATCTGCGCCGGATCCATGTTCTGCCGCGCGAACAGCCGCACCCGGCCCTGCTTGTCGAACAGGTAGGTGCCCGCGGTGTGGTCGAGGGTGTAGCTGTCGGGCGTCTTGCCCGGCACCTTCTCGTAGAAGACCTTGAACTCCTTGGCCACCGCCTTGGTCTGCGCGTCGTCGCCGCGCAGCGCCAGGAAGGACGGGTTGAAGTTGGTCACGTAGTTCTTCAGCAGCGGCGCGGTGTCGCGCGCCGGATCGAGCGTGATGAACACCACCTGCAGCTTGCCGGCGTCCGGCCCGAGCGCCTTCTCGACGCCCGCCAGGTCGGCCATGGTCGTGGGGCAGGCGTCGGGGCACTGGGTATAGCCGAAGAAGACGGCCGTGACCTTGCCCTTGAAGTCGGCCAGCGTGCGCGGCTTGCCGTCGAAGTCGGGCAGGTCGAAGCCCTTGGCGTATTCGGCGCCCGTCAGGTCGACGGCGTTGAACTTGTGCGGCGGCGCGGTGCGTTCGCAGCCGGCAAGGGCGACCGCGGCGCAGGCGCCGAGCGCGAGGAGCAGGAGGCGGCGTTGGATCATGGCCTGAGGAAGTGGTCGTAGTGGTCGACCAGCAGCGCCGCGAACAGCAGCGACAGGTAGAGGATGGAGAAGCGGAAGGTGCGGCGCGCGAGCTCGTCGCTGTAGTGGCGCCAGAGGCGGAACGCGTAGGCGCAGAAGATCAGCCCCAGCACCACGGCGCAGGCCAGGTACAGCGGCCCCGAGAGCCCGCTGACGAAGGGCAGCAGCGTGCCGGCGAACAGCACCAGCGTGTACAGGAACACGTGCAGCTTGGTGAAGTCGGGGCCGTGGGTGACGGGCAGCATGGGCAGGCCCGCCTTGCGGTAGTCCTCGGTACGGTACAACGCCAGCGCCCAGAAGTGCGGCGGTGTCCAGAGGAAGATGATGAGGCACAGCAGCCACGCGTCGGCGCTCGCCTCGCCGCGCATCGCGGCCCAGCCCAGCACCGGCGGCATCGCGCCCGAGGCGCCGCCGATGACGATGTTCTGCGGCGTGTTCGGCTTGAGCAGCAGCGTGTAGACGATGGCGTAGCCGACGAAGGTGGCGAGCGTGAGCCACAGCGTGATCGCGTTGACCCACAGCAGCAGCATCGCCGCGCCGAGCGCGCACAGCACGATCGCGAAGACCAGCGTCTGCGTCGAGCTGAGCTCGCCCTTGGCGGTCGGACGCCACGCGGTGCGCGTCATGCGGCGGTCGATCTCCTGCTCGACCAGGCAGTTGAAGGCCGCCGCCGCGGCGGCGACCAGCCAGATGCCGGCGGTGGCCGCCAGCGCCGGCACCAGCGGCGGCCAGCCCGGTACGGCCAGGAACATGCCGATCACGGCGCAGAACACGATGAGCTGCACCACGCGCGGCTTGGTGAGCGCGTAGAACTGGCGCCAGCGGGCGGGCGGCGCGGGCTGGGCGGGCGAGGAGACGGAGACGGTGGTCATGGGGTGGCGATCGGACGGAGGCGGGCGTTCAGCGCGGCGGCGGCTTCGAGCCCCACGCAGACGACGAGCGCGGCGGCCCCCGCAGTGTGCGCCAGGGCGGCGACCATGGGCCAGCCGAGGACGACATTGCTGAGGCCGGAGACGAGTTGCGCCAGCAAGAGGGCGGCGAGCACGAGCCCGCGCCGGCGTGCGCCGCCGCCGCGGCGCCACAGCACGGCGCCGAGCCAGCCCAGCGCGACGACGACGACGGCGGCGAACAACCGGTGCGCCCACTGGATGGCGACGAGCGCCGGCATGCCGATGGGCGCGCCGTCGGCGCGCCGGCCGAGCTCGCGCGCGAGCGTGAAACCCTCGGGCCAGTTCATGGCCGGCCACCACTGGCCGTTGCACTGCGGGAAGCCGCTGCACGCGAGCACCGCGTAATTGGTGCTGACCCAGCCGCCGAGCGCGAGCTGCAGCGCGAGCGCGAGCGCGGCCGCGCCGAGCGCAAGCCGGTCGCGTCGCGCGACGGCGTCGGGCGGCGCGGGCGCCTGCAGCGCGAGCAGCGCCAGCAGGCCCATGCCGCCCAGCAGGTGCGCGGTCACGATGGCCGGATAGAGCTTCCACGTGACGGTGAGCGCGCCGAACACGCCCTGCGCGATCACCCAGGCGAGCGTGACGAGCGCCCAGGCCACCGCGCGCCGGTCGCGCGCCAGCGCGGCGGCCGCGACCAGCAGGACGATGAGGGCGCCGAGCGCCAGCGCGAAGTAGCGGTGGATCATCTCGATCCAGGCCTTCTTCCAGGTGACCGGCCCTTCCGGCGCCGCGGCCTCCGCGCGGGCGATCGGGTGCGCCGCCGCAACGGGGCTCGCGGTCGCGTAGCAGCCCGGCCAGTCGGGGCAGCCCAGGCCCGAGTCCGTGAGGCGCGTGAAGGCGCCGAAGACCACCAGGTCGAAGCAGAGGAACAGGGTCAGGCCCGCGAGCGCGGCCACGCGCGCCGCGGGCGAGCGCCGGCGCAGCCCGCCGCGCCACCAGGCGAGCAGCAGCACGAGGGACACGAGCGAGATCGCGATCATCGCGAGCCCGGGCAGCGAGCCCCAGGAGACGGGCGCCGGCGCGTCGTTCATGGGCGCTCCCTGCCGGGCCGGTCCCACCACGCCGAGGCCTGCAGCAGCCGCGCCAGGTCCTTCTTGAGCTTGACCGGGTCGGCATCGGCCGGCGCCCGCATCATCCAGTTGCCCAGCGGATCGACGATGTAGAGGTGATCCTCGAGCTGGTGGCCGCGCGCGGGCTCCAGCCAATGGGCGAGCGCCTCGCGCTCGACGCGATAGACGGCGACCGCGGGCGCCTGCGCCACGGCCCGCTCGACGGCCGGCGCGATCGGGCCCGGGCCGTCGACCAGCCAGACCTTGTCGACGCGCGTGCTCTCGCCGCCGGTCATCTCGCGCAGCTGGCGCTGCAGGAACAGGCGCTGCTCGCAGGCCTTGTCGCAGCTGGCCGGGCCGACGACCAGGATGAGCCATTGGCCCTTGAGCTGAGTCAGCGGCACCGAGCGGCCCGCCAGGTCTTCGGCGGGCAGCGCGACGAGGTCGGGCAGCGGACGCTGCGGCTCGATCAGCGTCGCGTAGTTGGTGCGCCCCCCCGGCCGCAGCCAGAAGTAGCTGGCATAGGACGCGATCACCGGCAGCGCGCACGCGAGCAGGATCAGCGACATCGTGCGCCGTCCGCGCGCGGTCTGCGCGGCGGCGTAGTCGCGCATCGGCGCGGGCGTGCCGTAGAGCGTGAACGAGAGGGATTCCGGGCCGGTGGCGCGAGGATCGTCGGGCGGCGTGGGCTTCATCGAGGGGGCGGGAGGTCGGCGCGGCCGTCAGGCGTCGGCTTCGAGGGTGGCGGGGCGGCGGCGGAAGAACTGCAGCCAGAGGTAGAGCACGAGCACGGTGGCGCTCATCGCGAACCACTGCACCGCGTAGCCGTAGTTGGTGAGCGGGCTCGTGCCCTGCTGCACCCAGTGGCGCAGCAGGCCGTCGCCCGCGTTGCCCGGCGTGGCGTCCTCCACGACCGTGACCGGCGGCAGCGCCAGGCCGGTCTCGGCCGCGAACGCGCCGCGCTCGAGATTCTGCCGGATCGGGCCTTGCGGGGACTGGCCGAGCTCGATCCGGTGCGAGGGCCAGGGCGCCACGTGGCCTGCGAGGCGCACCTCGCCGTCCAGCGTCCTGACGACCGGCGGCTTGAGCGGGTTGGCCGGGTCGCCGGCCGCGAAGCCGCGCTGCACGACCACGATGCGGCCGTCCGCGAGGCGCAGCGGCGTCACCACCAGGAAGCCGGTGTATTCGTCCATCGTGCGGTTCATGAGCAGCACGCCGCGCTCGGGCATCCAGCGGCCCGTGAGCTCGACCTTGCGCTCCCACTGGGCGGCGGCGGCGGCCTCGTCGCGCGCCAGCGCATCGGCCGCCAGCGGCGGCAGCGTCGAGCGCTCGGCGATGCGCTCGGCCAGCGAGGTCTTCTCGTGCGCCCGCGACAGCTGCCACAGGCCCAGGCGCGCGAGGAAGGCCGAGGCCAGCAGCGCGACCACGCCCCACGCGATGCGCGCGCGCAGCCGCGCCCCGCGCGACGGCGGCGTGCCCGGCACGGGCGAACCCGCGGCCCGCGGCGAAGGGGCGGTGGAATAATCGGTGGTCATGTCGTTCGTGATTGTCGCGTTTCTCGTGCTCGTCCTCGTGGCCCTGGGCTCGGCGGGGTTCTTCATGCTCCGCCGCAGGCACGACGAGTCCGACGACAAGCGCATGGCGCGCGCGCTCGCGATCCGCGTGGCGCTGTCGGTGACGCTGTTCCTGCTGATCCTGCTGGCGTGGTCGCTCGGCTGGATCCACCCCAAGGGCATTCCGGTCGGCACCTGAAATGCAAAGGGGACGGCGTTCGGCCTGTCCCCGTGTTTCCCACGCCGGCGTTGGAACACGGGGACAGGCCGGAGGCCAGTCCCCGCCGCCCCTGCCACCCGCGCCCGGCTACAGCCAGTAGACGACGGCGTACAGCCCGAGCCAGACCACGTCGACGAAGTGCCAGTACCAGGCGGCCCCTTCGAAGCCGAAGTGGCGCTGCGGCGTGAAGTGGCCCTTCTGGATACGCAGCGTGATGAAGAACAGCATCAGCATGCCCACGAACACGTGGAAGCCGTGGAAGCCGGTGAGCATGAAGAAGGTCGAGCCGTAGATGCCCGAGGAGAGCTTCAGGTTCAGCTCGGTATAGGCCTCGTGGTACTCGTAGCCCTGGCAGCACAGGAAGCTCAGGCCCAGCAGCACCGTGATCCACATCCACGCGATCGCCTTGCCGCGGTGGTTGGCGATGAGCGCGTGGTGCGCGATGGTGAGCGTGACGCCCGAGGTGAGCAGGATGGCCGTGTTCAGCGTCGGGATCGGCCACGGGCCCATCGTGTGGAAGGGCGCGATGGTGTCGGCCGGCGAGGCGGTGGCGCCCGGCTGGGCGCTGGGCCACACGGCGTGGAAGTCGGGCCACAGGATCTGGTGGTCGAGGTTGCCCAGCATGGGCAACGCGATCGCGCGCGCCCAGAACAGCGCGCCGAAGAACGACGCGAAGAACATCACCTCCGAGAAGATGAACCAGCTCATGCTCCAGCGGAACGAGACGTCGACCTTGTCGGAGTACTGCCCCGACTCGCTCTCGCCGATCGCGGTGGAGAACCACTGCGCGAGCGTCGCGAGCCAGATCACCACGCCCGTGAGCACGCACCAGCCGCCCCATTCATGGCCGTTGATCCACTGGCTGCCGCCCAGGATCATCAGGAACAGCCCGCAGGCCACGGTGACCGGGTAGCGCGACGGCGACGGGATGAAGTAGTACGGCGTGGAGCCGTGGGGAGTCGCGACGGACATGGGTGCCTTTCTCGTGACGCTTCGATCAATCGGATCGTTGAACCGTGCCGCACGCCCGCTTCAGCGCGCGACCCCCGAACTCGTGACCCAGTGCACCAGCAGCACCAGGAACAGGATGAACACCGCCACGCCCAGGATCGCCGCGATCACGACGTGCAGCGGGTTGAGCTTCGCGTCGCGCTCCAGGCCGCTCGAGCGCCGGATGCCCAGGAAGGACCAGCCCACGGCGCGCGCGGTCTGCGCGAAGTCCGGCGCGCGGTCGGCCGGCGGGGCCTCGTCGCGCTCCGGATCCGGCGGCGGCACGGCGTCGGGCATGGCGCTGCTCATGCATGGGGCTTCGCCACCGGGCCCTCGGGCGCGGGCGGCGTGGTGCCGCCGACCTCGAAGAAGGTGTACGACAGCGTGATGGTGGAGACGTCCTTCGGCAGCTTGTCGTCGACGTAGAACTTGACCGGCCACGTCCTGGACTCGCCCGGCTTCAGCGTGTGCTGCGTGAAGCAGAAGCACTCCACCTTCGTGAAGTGCGGACCCGCGTTGCCCGGCGCATAGCTGGGGATCGCCTGCGCCGTCATCGTGCGCGGCTGGGTGTTGCGGAACTCGTACAGCACGGTCGCCATCTCGCCCGGGTGCACCGTGATCGAGTTCTGCGCCGGATGGAACTCCCAGGGCCCGCGCGCGTTGGCGTCGAATTCGACCGTGACGGTGCGCGCCAGGTCGACCTGCGTGTTGAGCGGCTGCGCCGCGGCGCCGTACGCCGAGCCGGCGTCGCCGCGCGCGAGCACGTTGACGCCCAGCGCCTCGCAGATGGTCTTGTACAACGGCACCATCGCGTAGCCGAAGGCGAACATGCCGCCCACGAACAGCGCCAGCACCCAGCGCATCTGGCGGTTGACGCGGAGTGCGCGCGGCGCGCGGACGGCGGCGTCCATGGCTCAGGCGAGGCCGAAGAGGAGCGCCCTGGCGACGAAGCCGACGCCGAAGACCAGCGCGACGGTCGCCAGGATCAGTCCGAGGCGCAGGTTCTTGCGCCGCTGCTCGGGGGTCGGTGCCATGCCGGGTTACTCCGCGCCCGCGGCTCAGCCGATCACCTTGGTGGCCGTCTTGTCGAGCTTGGGCGGCGTCTCGTAGGTGTGCCACGGCGCCGGCGACGGCACCTCCCACTCGAGGCCCTCCGCGCCCTCCCACGGCCGCTGCGGCGCCTTCTCGCCCTTGCCGCGCATCGCGGGGAAGACGACGAAGAACAGGAAGTAGACCTGCGAGAGACCGAAGCCGAAGGCGCCGATCGACGCGATCATGTTGAAGTCGGCGAACTGCATCGGGTAGTCGGCGTAGCGGCGGGGCATGCCGGCCAACCCGAGGAAGTGCATCGGGAAGAAGGTGACGTTGAAGAAGACCAGCGAGGCCCAGAAGTGGATCTTGCCGCGCGTCTCGCTGTACATCACGCCCGTCCACTTCGGCGACCAGTAGTAGTAGCCCGCGAACATGCCGAACAGGGAGCCGGCCACCAGCACGTAGTGGAAGTGCGCCACGACGTAGTAGGTGTCCTGCAGCTGGATGTCGATCGGCGCCATCGAGCAGATCAGGCCCGTGAAGCCGCCCATGGTGAACACGAAGATGAAGCCGACGGCCCACAGCATGGGCGTCTCGAAGGTCATCGAGCCGCGCCACATCGTGGCCAGCCAGTTGAAGACCTTCACCCCCGTGGGCACCGAGATCAGCATCGTCGCGTACATGAAGAACAGCTGGCCCGTGACCGGCATGCCCGTCGTGTACATGTGGTGCGCCCACACGATGAACGACAGGATCGCGATCGACGAGGTGGCATACACCATGGAGGTGTAGCCGAACAGCTTCTTGCGCGCGAACGCGGGCACCACCTGGCTCACGATCCCGAACGCCGGCAGGATCATGATGTAGACCTCGGGGTGGCCGAAGAACCAGAACACGTGCTGGTACATCACCGGGTCGCCGCCGCCGGCCGGGTTGAAGAAGCTGGTGTGGAAGTGGCGGTCGGTCAGCGTCATCGTGATCGCGCCGGCGAGCACCGGCATCACGGCGATCAGCAGGTAGGCGGTGATGAGCCAGGTCCACGTGAACATCGGCATCTTCATCAGCGTCATGCCCGGCGCGCGCATGTTCAGGATCGTGACGATGATGTTGATCGAGCCCATGATGGAGCTCGCGCCCATGATGTGCATGGCGAAGATGCCGCCGTCCATCGCCGGGCCCATCTGCAGGGTGAGCGGCGCGTAGAGCGTCCAGCCCGCGGCGGGCGCGCCGCCGGGCATGAAGAACGAGCCGACCAGCATGAGCGCGGCCGGGATCAGCAGCCAGAAGCTCAGGTTGTTCATGCGCGCGAACGCCATGTCCGCCGCGCCGATCTGCATCGGGATCATCCAGTTCGCGAAGCCGACGAAGGCCGGCATGATCGCCCCGAACACCATGATCAGCCCGTGCATGGTGGTGAACTGGTTGAACAGCTCGGGGTTGAAGAACTGCAGCCCGGGCTGGAACAGCTCGAGGCGGATGCACAGCGCGAGCACCCCGCCGATCAGGAACATCGTGAACGAGAACAGCAGGTACAGCGTGCCGATGTCCTTGTGGTTCGTCGCGAACAGCCAGCGGCGCCAGCCCGTGGGGTGGTGGCCGTGGGCGTGGTCGTCGTGGTCGTGGTCGATCGGGTGGGGCAGGACAGCACTCATGACGCGGGATCCTTCAGGGGATGCTGAGGCCGGCCGGTGCGCCCGGGGGCGCACCGGGCCGCGAGTTACTTGGCTTCGGCGGCGACCACGTCGGCGGGCTGCACGAGGACGCCGGTGTGGTTGCCCCACGAGTTCTTCGTGTAGGTGATGGCGGCGGCGATCTCGGTCTCCGAGAGCTTGCCCTGCCAGGCCGGCATGGCGCCGTTCAGGCGGCCGTGCAGCACGGTCAGGATCTGCGCGTCCTTGTCCGGGTCGTTGACCACGGGCGAGCCGTCGAGCGCCTTGACCGGGCCCGCGCCCTTGCCGTCCGGCTTGTGGCAGACGGCGCAGTTGGCGACGTAGACCTTCTCGCCGCGGGCGATCAGCGCGTCCTTGTCCCAGACCTTCTTCGGGTCGTCGGCCTTCGCGGCGAGCGCCTTCTTCTGGTCGGCGACCCAGGCGGTGTAGTCGGCCTGCGACTTCACCACCACGTGGATGGGCATGAACGCGTGCTCCTTGCCGCACAGCTCGGCGCACTGGCCGTAGAAGTCGCCGGTCTGCGTGGCGCGGAACCAGGTGTCGCGCACGAAGCCGGGGATCGCGTCCTGCTTGACGCCGAAGGCCGGCACCATCCAGGCGTGGATCACGTCGTTGGCCGTCGTGATGATGCGCACCTTGCGGTCGACGGGCACGACCAGCGGGTTGTCGACCTTCAGCAGGTAGTCGTCGCCGGCGGGCTTGCCCTCCTCCGACAGCTCGCGCTGCGCGGTGTCGAGCGTGGAGACGAAGGCGATGCCCTCGCCCTCGCCCTTGATGTAGTCGTACCCCCACTTCCACTGGTAGCCGGTGGCCTTGATGGTCAGGTCGGGGTTGGTCGTGTCCTTCATGGCGACGACCGTGCGCGTGGCCGCGGCGCCCATGCAGATGACGATGATGAAGGGCACCACCGTCCACGCGATCTCGACGCCCACGCTCTCGTGGAAGTGCGCCGCCTGGTGGCCGACGCTCTTGCGGTGCTTCACGATCGAATAGAACATGAAGCCGAACACGACGACGAAGATGATCGTGCAGACGATCAGCATGCCGTAGTGCAGGTCACGCTGCTGCGTGGCGATGTCGGTCACGGGCGGCTGGAAGTCGATGCCGCGGACGGCGGGGCCGCCCTTGAGGTCGTTGACCGCGTCCGCGGCCGTCGCGAGTCCGCCGGCGGCCAGCGCGCCGAGCGTGAGGAGCCCGCGCGTCGCGAGCGCTCCGGAACGGCGAATCGTCTTCAGTGTCGTCACGTAGTTCGATCCTTGTGTTCGGCCTGCGCCCGCCCTCATGGGCAGCACGCCGGCTCGGCATGATCAGCATCGTGCGAACGTTCCCGACGTCCAGCTAGCGAAACGCACGGGGAAGGTGCACGCATCGGACAAAACAGACCCGGACGATTCTAGATCACGGTCTCCGTGCACCGACCTTGGTAGTTACCTCTGCGTCCGGCCCCGATGCAGCATGGTCTTCATGTCGTCGAGGCCGACCGCCGTCTCCTGCGCGACGCGCGCGCGCGGCGCCGGCTTGAAGGCGTGGCCGTACACCACCTCGAACTCGAGGACGAGGCGGTCCTGCCCCTCGCGGCGGGCGCCCAGCGCCTCCAGCATGCGCGTGCGCCAGCGCGGCGTGCGCAGGCCGGCGAAGCGGGCGCGGTCGTTGTTCGCGCCGAGGGTGCGCAGCTCGGCCAGCGCCGCCTCGGGCGTGCTGAAGGTCAGGCGCAGGGTCTCCTGGTCCATCACGGGGTCGGCGAAGCCGGCCTCGACCAGCATGTCGCCCAGGTCGTGCATGTCCGTCCACGGGGCATACGGTGTGCCCCATCCGTGTGCGCGCCAGGCCTCGGCCAGGGCCTGCAGGGTGCCCGGGCCGAGCGTGGAGAACATCAGGAAGCCGTCGACCACGAGCGCGCGCTGCCAGTCGCGCATCAGCGCCGGCGCGTCGGGCGCCCAGTGCAGCGCCATGTTGGACCACACCAGCTGCGCGTGCGCGGCCGGCACCGCGTCGTGCGCGATCGCGCGCGGCGCGGCGGCGCCCAGGCCCAGCCAGCGCCTCCACGCGGGCGCGGCCGGCGCCGAGGCGGGCGGCGACGCGGGGATCGCGTCGCCGGACGACGGGCGCGTGACCGGCGTGACCGCCGCCCGAGGATAGGCCTCGGCCAGCAGACCCGCGCTCGCGCCGAGCTCGCCCCACCAGTCCAGCACCTGCTCCGGCGTGCGCCGCACGATGGCGAGCCGCTCGCCCATGCGGCGCGCCACCTCGCCGTGCAGCCAGGGCGGGGAACCGGCCGCGGCCAGGCGCGACCAGGCGCGATCCAGGGCGCGCGGATCGAGCCGTTCCGGGCGCTTTTCGGAGGGCGGGACGGAAGACATGCCGCAGTATATTGAGCCGATGCAGACCCCGCCCGCCACCGCCGGCTTGCCCTCGCGCGGCGCGGGCGCTTGGGGCCGGCGCCTGGCCGCGGCCTGCCGCCGCGCGGCGGGCGGCCGCTGCGCCGTCTGCCGCGGCTGGTGCGAGGGCGGCCTCTGCCCTTGGTGCGAGGCGCGCTGCGCCGCCGTGCGGCCGCGCTGCCCCGGCTGCGCGGCCGCCCTGCCCGCCGGCAGCGTCCCGGCCGGGCCGCCGGCGCCGTGCGCACGCTGCCTGCTCGCGCCCCCGCCCTGGGCGGCGGCCCTCGCGGGCGTCGACTACGGCCCGCCGTGGGACGCCCTGCTCGCCGAGCTGAAGTTCCACGCGCGGCCGGAGCGCGCCGGCGTCCTGCTGCGCCCGCTGCTCGCCCGGCTGGCCGACGCCCCGCCCGCCCCGGGCATGCGCCTCGTGCCGGTGCCGCTCGCGCGCGAGCGCCTGCGCGAACGCGGCTACAACCAGTCGTGGGAGCTCGCGCGCCGCCTGGCGCCGGCGCTCGGCCTCGAGGCGCGGCCCGAGGCGCTCGAGCGCCTGCGCGACACCCCGCACCAGCTGCGCCTGGGCCGCGCGGCGCGCGACGCCAACCTGCGCGGCGCGTTCATGGTGGCGCCGCGCCAGGCGGCCTGGCTGCGCGGCGCGCCCGTCGCGCTGGTCGACGACGTGCTCACCACCGGCGCCACGGCGCGCGCGGCCGCCGGCGCCCTGCTCGCCGCGGGCGCGCGCGAGGTGCACGTCTGGGTGGTCGCACGCACGCCCTGAGCCCCGGCCCGCCGCCCCGGAGGGCGCTCGCGGCAGGCCTCCATGACCCCGCCTGCGCGGCGAGCGTCCGGGCGCGGGCGACGACAATCGACGGATGTTCCGCATCGTCCTCGTCCACCCCGAGATCCCGCCCAACACCGGCAACGTCATCCGGCTGGCCGCCAACACCGGCTGCGAGCTGCACCTGGTGGAGCCGCTCGGCTTCTCGATGGAGGACCGCCTGCTGCGCCGCGCCGGGCTCGACTACCACGAGTTCGCCGACGTGCGCCGCCACGCGCGCTGGGAGGACTACGCCGCGACGGTCGATCCCGCGCGCTGCTTCGCCTTCACCACCCGCGGCGGCGCGCGCCTGCAGGACGTCGACTGGCAGGCGGGCGACAGCCTCGTCTTCGGCAGCGAATCGGCCGGCCTGCCGCCGGCGCTGCGCGACGCCTTCCCGCCCGGGCGCCTGGTGCGCCTGCCGATGCGGCCGGGGCAGCGCAGCCTCAACCTGAGCAACGCGGTGGCGGTGGCGGTGTTCGAGGCGTGGCGGCGCAACGGCTACGCGGGCAGCGCCTGAGACCGAGGGGACGGGCCCGTGGCCCGTCCCGGTGTGTCCACCCGCCGGCGCTCGACTACGGGGACGGGCCGAAGGCCGGTCCCCACGCTCCGCGGGTCAGCGCTGCAGTTGCCGGCAGCTGTCGCCCGTGCAGACCTTGAGCTGGTCGAGCCGGGTCGCGAGGGCCTTCATCGCCTTCTGCACCTTGGGGTCGGTGCTGTCTTGCTGGCTCTCGTCTTCCAGCGGGTCGGTGGCGAGGTTGTAGAACTCCTTCGCGACGATCTGGTTGCGCTTGTTGAGCGTCTCGGCGTAGACCAGGATCGTCCGGCCGGTCTTGTCGCCGGTCAGGGCGGGATCCATCGTGCGGATCATGTCGTAGGGCGGGTGCGTGGCCATCGCGGTGCCGTCGCAGGGGTGCTCGATCAGCATCGTCCGGCGGCCGATGGGCGGGTTCGCCGTGTCGATGTAGCGCTTCAGCGAGGCGCCGTCGACGGCGATGTCGGGCGCGGCGCCGGCGTAGTCCAGGATGGTCGGCGTCCAGTCGATGTTCATCGCCCAGGTGTCGACGCTGCGCGGGACGGTCTGGCCCGGGCCGCGGATGATCATCGGGATGCGGATCGACTCCTCGTACATCTCGGTCTTCTGGGTGCGCCGGTGCGTGCCGTACTGGAAGCCGTTGTCGGAGGTGAAGATGATCAGCGTGTTGTCCTCCAGGCCCTGCGCGCGCAGGGTCTGGATCAGCGTGCCGACCATGTCGTCGACCGCGCGCAGCGCCGCGATCTTGCTGTTGTAGCCGGCGCGCTGGCCGACCGGGTCGACCAGGCCGTCGGCCTGCATCCACGCCGGCTTGTCGCTCATGTCGGCCTCGTTGTAGGAGGCCTTGGATTCGGGCGGGATGGTGGGCAGCGGCGGCGTGTCGGCGTAGCGCGGCGCGGGGCGCACGGTGCCGCCGGAATCGTCGTCGTCGTCGTCCGGTCCCTCGTAGTGCGGGGCGGTCGGCGTCATCGTGAGGAAGAACGGGCGGCCGTCCGTCTTCTTCTGCACGAAGCCCTGGCCGAGGCCGGTGAGGACGTCGGTCTGGTACTGGTCGGGCGTGTTGCCGTACTTCACGCGCGTGCCGTTGCGCGACATGAAGAAGTTGTACTGCGACGCGGTGAACAGCGCGTCCCAGGTGTCCCAGCCCGGCGCGACGTAGGCGCCGCCCTGGGACTTGTCGGTCCGGCCGTAGCCGTTGAGGTACTTGCCGATGATGCCGGTGCGGTAGCCCGCGGCGTGCATCCAGGTGGCGACGGTCGACTGGTCGTTGTCGAAGTGGTCGAAGCCGCCCATCGGGCCGCGGTTGCGGTAGACGTGGTGGTTGTGCGGGAACTGGCCCGTCAGGTACGAGGTGCGCGAGGGGCAGCACATCGGCAGCGCCGCGAAGGTGTTCGGGAAGCTCGTGCCCTTCTGCACCAGCTCGGTCTCGATGTTGGGCAGGTAGCCGAGCGACAGCGCGGTCTGGAAGACGCTCGTGTCGAGGTCGTCCGTCATGATCATCACGACGTTGGGCGGCTGCGCAGGCGGGGTGGCCGCCGCGGCGGCGACGCTGGCCGCGGCGAGCGCGCCCAGCAGGAGGCGACGGGCGGCCTGGGCCACCGGAGACACGGAAGCACGGAACACGGGGATACTCCTCTGGATTTTGTGCCGCGCGGATGCACGCGCGGGGCGGCGAACGCCGTCGCGCGGACTCTACTGAACCAGCGCGACCGCCGACACCCCAATTTGTTCGGTGGGGTTGCTCCGTTCAGTCCGGGTTCAGGAAGCTCAGGCCTCGAAGCGCGGGTCGCGCCGCATGAGCGAGGCGACCGCGTCGCGCGGCGCCAGGCGGCGGTGGATGACGCCGTTGACGGCGTCGGCGATGGGCATCGCCACGCCGTGGTCGTGCGCGAGCCGGGCCACCGTGTCGGCGCAGCGCACGCCCTCGGCGACGTGGCCGAGGCGCTGCAGGATGTCGTCGAGGGCCAGCCCCTGCGCGAGCATGAGCCCGACCTGGCGGTTGCGCGAGAGGTCGCCGGTGGCGGTGAGCACCAGGTCGCCCAGGCCCGAGAGCCCGGTGAAGGTGTCGGCCTGCGCGCCGAGCGCCACGCCGAGCCGCGTCATCTCGGCCAGGCCGCGCGTGATCAGCGCGGCGCGCGCGTTGAGGCCCAGCGCGAGGCCGTCGGCGATGCCGGTGGCGATCGCGAGCACGTTCTTGACCGCGCCGCCGACCTCGACGCCGACGACGTCGCTCGAGCGGTAGATGCGGATGGTGTCGCCGTGCAGCGCCTGCACGGCGAGCTCGCACAGCGCGGGGTCGCTGCTCGCCGCGACGAGCGCCGTCGGGCAGCCGCCGGCGACCTCCTGCGCGAAGCTCGGCCCCGAGAGCACGCCCACCGACGCGCGCGGCAGCACGTCGGCGGCGACCTGGTGGCCGAGCGCGCCGGTGGCCGACTCGACGCCCTTGCAGAGCCAGAACACGCAGGCGTCGGCCGGCAGCGCGAGCAGGCTCGCGCGCAGCGCGGCCATCGGCGTGGCGACGACCAGCAGGCCGCCCTGCGCATGCGCGAGCGCCGCGCCGTGGTCGGCCGTGACCGCGAGGTCGTCCGGCCAGGCCGCGTGCGGCAGGTAGCGCTCGTTGCGGCGCGCGGCCGCCATGCGCGCGGCCTGTGCGCCGTCGCGCGCCCACAGCAGCACGCGGTGGCGGCGGGCGGCGGCGATGGCGAGCGCCGTGCCCCAGGCGCCCGCTCCCAGAACGCTGATCCTCATGTGCATTCGTCCTCGGCGCAGCCGCCGC
>Ga0209051_1002068_pt1 | contig 15198 bp, 15 predicted proteins | sample AraplaCvi_mMS_r2_2_FD_184286 | JGI IMG/M metagenome (GOLD analysis project Ga0209051, IMG submission 184286) | Arabidopsis root microbial communities from North Carolina, USA - plate scrape MF_Cvi_mMS_r2 (SPAdes) (version 2) | ecosystem: Host-associated > Plants > Roots > Endosphere | place...
GCAGCTAACGCGTGTCTAATCACATCAGTGTCATTTCCCGGTTGGCTTCCGGTTCCAGTGTCGCAGACCGAGATTCGATCACTTGTTCGAATTACTGGGGCCACTAGGGTGCGTGGTGGGGATGAAGCAGGGAATTTCCAAGACAGGTGAGGAGGCGGAAGATGTCTTATGAGCACGTAGATTTCGATCGTGTCATCCGATTCGACAGTCGGATGCTCGGCTCAGTAGGCAACGAACCGCATACCAATACCGGGCCGGCGCAGGGTGGGGTGATCGGCCGTCCACAGTTGAGCGTGGTCCCCGATCAGGCAGGTGCCTTCGGCGATCCGGAACTCGACGACGAGCAATGGCAGGAGCGCGCGCTGTGCGCGCAGACTGACCCCGAGGCGTTCTTCCCGGAGAAGGGCGGCTCGACCCGCGAGGCGAAGCGGATCTGCCTCGGGTGCGAGGTGAAGGACCGGTGCCTCGACTACGCCCTCGCCCACGACGAACGCTTCGGGATCTGGGGCGGTCTGTCGGAGCGGGAGCGGCGTCGCCTCAAGCGCGGCATCATCTGATCCGGCGCTGACCCCGCCGCGGGGTCAGTCGTCGTCGTCGACGCTTGGGTCGATGACGGAGGGTTCCACGCCGAGATAGGTGGCCACCTGTGCCACCAGCACGTCATGAAGCAGGTCCGACAAGTCGACGGTGTCCTTGGCCCGTCGCTCGATTGGCTTGCGGAACAACACGATTCGCGCGCGAGTGCTGTTTCCTCGCACGTCTACCCCGGCTGGTATCAACCGTGCCAGGGCGATCGGCCCGTCGGCGATCACCTCGGGTGGCCACTGGATGTTCTCCGGGTCCTTTGGCGAGATCCGGGGGATCTCGTCGACCGCGACGTCCAGCCCGGCCAGCCGCTCCTGCCATTGGCGCTCGATCGGTTCGTAGGCCTCCAGCACGGCCATGTCGAATCGCTCGGCCCGGCTGCGCCATCCCGGCACGGTGGGAGGGAGCAGTGGGCCGCGCATCTCCCGGCGTCCGCGATGCGCACGTGACGGCTGCCGGTCGACCATGCGGCGATCGTAACGGTTGGAGATCGGCGCGTTGCGTGCTGCGCGTGTCGCGGACCCGAGGGGTTTCCGCGCGATAGCCTCGTGTCCGTGAACGTTCCCCGTCGCTGCTGCAGGCCCGGGTGCCCGCACTACGCCGTGGCGACGCTGACCTTCGTCTACAAGGACTCGACCGCCGTCGTAGGACCGCTGGCCACCGCATCCGAACCCCACTCCTGGGATCTGTGCGTGATCCATGCCGGACGAATCACCGCGCCGCGCGGGTGGGAACTCGTCAGGCACGCGGGTCCGCTGCCGTCACATTCCGACGACGACGACCTCGTGGCGCTCGCCGACGCGGTACGCGAGGGTCGTGACGGCGCCGTGGCCGCCGCGCCCGTCGGGTTCTCCGATCCGGTCACCGGTGTCCGCGGCGGCGCGCTGATGGCGCCCCCGGTTCAACGAGCCGAGCAGAACGGGCGTCGACGTGGCCATCTGCGTGTGTTGCCGGACCCGCTGGACTAGAACGGAGCCGGACCCGGTGCTCGTCGCCGAAGCTTTTGCGGGAGCGCGAGTGACCCTCCGGCATGACCCACCGGCGCGCCGGTTGCCGAGCCGATAGGCTTGCGTCAAGAGTCCCCTGTGCGAGGAGATCAATGTCGAGGCCTGCTGCGGCTGTCAACCGCGTCATCAAGGCGTATGACGTTCGTGGACTGGTCGGCGAAGAGATCGACGAGCAGTTCGTCGCCGAGGTCGGAGGCGCGTTCGCCAGGTTGGTTCGCGGTGAAGGCGCCGACCGGGTGGCGATCGGCTACGACATGCGTGACAGTTCCCCGTCGCTGGCCGCCGCATTCGCCGACGGCGTCGTCGCCCAGGGTCTCGACGTCACCAGGATCGGATTGGCGTCGACCGACCAGCTGTACTTCGCCTCCGGACTCCTCGACTGTCCCGGCGCGATGTTCACCGCGAGCCACAATCCGGCGGCCTACAACGGCATCAAGCTGTGCCGCGCCGGGGCGAAGCCCGTGGGCAAGGACAGCGGACTGACGACCATCAGCGACGAGGTCGTCGCCGGGGTGCCCACCCATGACGGCGTGGCAGGCAAGGTCGAGGACCGCGACGTGCTGGCGGACTACGGTCACTTCCTGAGATCGCTGGTCGACATCTCGGCGTTGCGACCGCTGCGCGTGGCCGTCGACGCGGGCAACGGCATGGGCGGCCACACCACGCCTGCGGTCCTGGGCCCGCTGACGCCGATCACACTGCTGCCGTTGTTCTTCGAACTCGACGGCACGTTCCCCAATCACGAGGCCAACCCGCTCGACCCCGCCAATCTGGTCGACCTGCAGCGCCACGTCGTCGACTCCGGAGCCGACATCGGGCTTGCCTTCGACGGCGACGCGGACCGCTGCTTCGTCGTCGACGAACGCGGTCGACCGGTGTCGCCGTCGGCGGTGACGGCGTTGGTGGCCGGCCGCGAGCTCGGCCGTGAGATCGGTGCCACCGTCATCCACAACCTGATCACCTCGCGGGCCGTGCCCGAACTCATCGTCGAGCGGGGCGGCACCGCCCTGCGGTCCCGCGTCGGGCACTCCTACATCAAGGCGCTGATGGCCGAGTCGGGCGCCATCTTCGGTGGGGAGCATTCGGCGCACTACTACTTCCGCGACTTCTGGGGCGCCGACTCCGGGATGCTGGCCGCACTTCACGTGCTCGCCGCCCTCGGCGAGCAGGACCGCCCCCTGTCGGAGATGATGGCCGACTACCAGCGGTACGCGGAGTCCGGCGAAGTCAACTTCACCGTGGCCGACGCCCCGGCGTGCGTGGACGCGGTGCTCAAGTCCTTCGGCACCCGCATCCAGTCGATCGACCACCTCGACGGCGTCACCGTCGACCTCGGCGAGGGTACCTGGTTCAACCTGCGCACCTCGAACACCGAGCCGTTGCTGCGGCTCAACGTCGAGGCCAGGAGTGCCGACGACGTCGCGGCGCTCGTCGACGACATCGGTGCCCAGATCTCCGCCCAGACAGGTGAAGGCGGGACCGCGACATGAGCGCTCCGCACGCGACCGTCGACCTCGACGACGTCGAGGGTCTGCTCGCCGCCGACCGAGAGGGTTTGCTGCGTGCGGCGTCGATGGCGGGTGCGCAGATGCGGGCCACCGCCGCCGCCCTGGACGAGGGCGCCCTGGCCCCCCTTGCCGGGGACCATGCGCCGCGCACCGTCATCTGGGTGGCCACCCGGGGCGCGGCGGAGGCGGCGGGTGCGATGCTCGCCGCGGCGTTGAGCGGCTCGACGGGTGCTCCGATCGTCGTCGCCTCGGAGGTGCCGCCGTGGATCGGCGCCCTCGACGTCCTGGTCGTCGCCGGAGACGACGCTGCCGACCCCGTGTTGGTGACCACTGCCGCGAGTGGAATCCGCCGTGGCGCAAGGGTCGTCGTGGCCGCCCCCGACGAGGGTCCCCTTCGTGAGGTTGCCGCGGGCAAGGCCGTGGTGCTGGCGCCACGACTGCTGGTGTCCGACGAGTTCGCACTCGTCCGGTATCTCGCCGTCGGCCTGGCCGTCCTGCACGTCGTCCTTCCGGGGATGAGCGTCGACCTCTCCGAGCTGGCCGACGCGCTGGACGCCGAGACGTTGCGCAACAGTGCCGGCCGCGATCTGTTCACCAACCCGGCGAAGTCGCTTGCCGAACGGATGTCGGACCGCGACGTCGTCCTGGCTGGGGGTACCGCGGCCAGCGTGGCGCTTGCCCGGCATGCCGGCTCGACACTGCTTCGCGTCGCGCAGCAGCCGGCGTGCGCCGTCGGACTGGCCGATGCCATGGCGGCCCTGCGCCGCGGGTTGACCAGTGCCGCGACGAGTTTCGAGTCGTCGATCTTTCACGACGACGAGATCGACGGCCCACTCGGCAAGCGGGTGCGGGCCATCGTGTTCGCGACCGACGAGGAACGGCCCGCGATGGTGGCGGCGCTCAACGGCTACGACGACGTCGACGTGGTGAGCGCCGACGACGTCGGGGAGGACGTGGTGTCCCGGCCGGCTGGTCGGCGTGAGCAGCAACTCGTCGTCCTGGCCGTCCGCCTCGAGATGGCCGCGGTCTACCTGCGATTGGTCCGAGGATAGCCAGTGGACGTGTTACGAGGTGCGCTGCGAACCTACGCGTGGGGGTCGCACACCGCCATTGCCGAACTCACCGGAAGGCACAGTCCCACACCGCATCCGGAGGCTGAGCTGTGGTTGGGCGCCCACCCCGGGGATCCTGCGTGGCTCGAGGGCGACGGTGGGGAACGGTCGCTGCTCGACACCATCTCCGACGATCCCGACGGTCAGCTGGGCGCGGCCACGCGGCAGCGATTCGGCGACGCCCTGCCGTTCCTGGCCAAGGTGCTCGCCGCCGAGGAGCCGCTGTCACTGCAGGCGCACCCCAGTGCCGAACAGGCCATGGAGGGCTTTGCCCGCGAGGACCGACTCCGCATCCCCGTCTCCGCGCCCACCCGTAACTATCGCGACCGGAGCCACAAGCCCGAGTTGCTGGTCGCGTTGGGCCCCTTCGAGGCCCTCGCGGGGTTCCGGCCCGTCGCGCGCACCGTCGAGTTGCTGCGGGCACTGGCGGTCGCGGACTTGGATCCCTTCGTCAACCTGTTGTCCGGGCAGGCGGACGCCGACGGGCTGCGTGCCCTGTTCACGACGTGGATCACGGCACCGCAGGCAAACCTCGACGCGCTGGTGCCGCTGGTGCTCGACGGTGCCGTCAACTACTTGCGTTCCGGCGCAACGGAGTTCGCGAGTGAGGCCAAGACCGCCCTGCAGCTCGGCGAGTTGTACCCCGGGGACGCCGGGGTACTGGCCGCGCTGTTGCTCAACCGCATCAGCCTGAAGCCGGGGGAGGGCATCTACCTGCCCGCCGGCAACCTTCACGCGTACCTGCACGGCATGGGGTTCGAAGTGATGGCCAACTCCGACAACGTATTGCGCGGCGGACTGACCCCCAAGCACGTCGACGTGCCCGAGCTGCTGCGGGTCCTCGACTTCACGCCCACCGACGAGGCTGAACTGCGGCCGCGGTCCACCCGCGAGGGAGTAGAGCTCGTCTACCACACCCCGGCGCCCGAGTTCGCGGTGTCGATGTTGCGCCTCGACGGTGACGACCTCGGCCACGAGATCGACGCGCCCGCGCGCCACGACGGTCCCCAGGTGCTGTTCTGCACCGAGGGGTCGGTGCTGATCCACGCGAAGTCGACCGTGTTGACCCTCGATCGAGGAGCTGCCGCGTGGGTGGCCGCCGACGACGGGCCCATCCGCCTGGTCGCCGAGCAACCGGCGGCGTTGTTCCGCGCCACCGTCGGAATCTGACGGCGGTGTCGGCATCGGGAAGCAAGCGCGCGATCGTCGCCGCCCTGCTGGCGAACGCGGGCATCGCCGCGGCCAAGTTCATCGGTTTCTTCATCACGGGTAGTTCGTCGATGCTCGCGGAAGCCGTGCACTCGGTGGCCGACACGTCCAACCAAGGTCTTCTGCTGTTGGGGCAGCGGGAGGCGGCCAAGGAGCCCGATGCGTTGCACCAGTTCGGGTACGGCCGGAGCCGCTACTTCTATTCGTTCGTCGTGGCGCTGGTGCTTTTCTCCCTCGGCGCCGCCTTCGCCCTCTACGAGGGCTACGAGAAGATCGTCGACCCCCACGAGCTGACCTCGCCGGTCATCGCCGTCGCCATCCTGGGTGTGGCAATCTGCTTGGAGTCGTACAGCTTTCGCACGGCGATGGTCGAGTCGCGGCCGATCAAGGGCACCGGTAGTTGGTGGCGGTTCATCCGCAGCTCGCGCAACCCCGAGCTGCCGGTCGTCCTGCTGGAGGACACCGGCGCACTCATCGGTCTCGCGTTCGCCCTCGCCGGTGTCGGTCTGACGATCCTCACGGGCAACCCCGTCTGGGACGGGGTCGGCACGATGTGCATCGGTGCTCTGCTGGGCGTGATCGCCGTGATCCTGATGATCGAGATGCACAGCGCGCTCATCGGTGAGGGGGCGACGCCACAGGAGGACCGGGCGATCAGGACCGCGTTGGAGCAGACCTCCCACGTCGACCGCGTGATCCATCTCAGAACGCAGTACATGGGTCCCGACGACATGCTGGTCGGTGCGAAGATCGCTCTCGCCGCCAAGACGGACCTCGCCACGACGGCCGATGCCATCGACGCCGCAGAGGCCGCGATTCGTGCCGCGGTGCCCGCGGCAACGGTCATCTACTTGGAGCCGGATCTCGATCGCGCGCAGCGGTCCTAGACCTCTTGGTCCGCACGTACGTCCGTGCCCGGCCGTACTTCTCGGCGACCAGCAAGCCCATGTTGTGCCGCACGGTCCGGCCCAAGGTCTTGGCGTCCGGCACCATGTAGAGACTGTCCAACAGGCTGAACCGGCGTAGGAACCACTCGGCCAGGTCGGCGTCGGTCTCCGCCGCACTCAGGAATTGTTCGAAGAGGTTTCCGACGGTGAGGTACCACCACGGTGCGTCGTCGGCGGTGGCGTTGTGCAGCGCCACGTCGCCGATGGCGTTCATCGTCCAGACCGGCCACGTCGTCTTCTTCGTCGCCTGCGACAAGGCACCCGCGACGTCCTGGTCCGCGGACTTCAGCACGGCCTGGAGGTTGCCCGCCTGGATGGAGGTCATGGTCATGCCCTGGCCGTACGTCGGGTTGAAGCTCACCACCGCGTCGCCGAACGGGATGACGCCGGCGGGGAAGCGGTCCATCTGGTCGTAGCGGCGCCACCGGCTCGCCGGGTACTTGTGAAATGCCATGTCGCCCACGGGTTCACCGGCCCTCAGTGCTGCACTGAGGTGGGGCGGGAGCAGGTCGTCGGCCACGTCGCAGATCTCGGCGAAGGTCTTCGGCGGTGCCACCTTTCCGGTGCCGAACGACGTGGCGCTCCAGAGTCCGTCTTCGTACAACAACATGCCGAGTCCGACGGGATGGTCGTGCGACGCGCCGGCGACCACGACCTTCTCCACCAGGGCGTGTTCGGGGATGCGCACCCGCTGCGTCGCGTAGTCGATGCCGACGTCGACCGTGTCCTCGGTCGGCCGTCCGAATCCCCACTGCTCCAGCCACACCGGGAGCCGGGTGCCGCGACCGGTGGCGTCGACCACGAGGTCGGCCGGCACGGGGGTCGACTGGTCGCCGGTGTCGAGGAGTACGCCCGTCACGCGTTCGCGAGCGGCGTCGTAGAGCAATTCGGCGACCCGGCCGGGCACCAACTCGACGTTGGGGATGGCCAGTGCACGCTGGCGGATCTGCCATTCCAGGTGCGGGCGGCTGGGCACGTAGGCGGTGAATTCGCGCTTGAGGGTCGTGTTGGTGCCCAGCACGTGCCCCGCCGCGCCGAAGTGGATGCAGTCGGGCCGATTCTCCAACTTTGGCACCCCGGCGGCCACCATGTCGTCGAGCAGCCCGGGAAACAGCCGTTCGAACTCCGCCGCGCCGCGTGCCATCAGCAGGTGCACGTGCCTGCCCTGCGGCACCGCGGTTCGGTTTCCGGGACCGTCGGGGAGCTCGTCGCGTTCGTAGAGCGTCACCCGGTCGTAGAAGTCCGACAACACCCTGGCGGCGCAGAGTCCGGCGAGGCTGCCGCCGACGACAATCGCGTGTTCGCCCATGGCTTGGACGGTAGTGGGTAAGTTCCCGGGGATACGACCCGAAGGGACGCAGAAAATATGACGGATCGGTGGCGCGTCAAGTCCGTCGAACAGTCGATCGCCGACACCGACGACCCGGATACGCGGCTTCGCAAGGACCTGACCTGGCGTGATCTCACCGTCTTCGGCGTCTCGGTGGTCATCGGGGCGGGCATCTTCACGATCACCGCGTCTACGGCGGGCGACCTCACCGGCCCGGCCATCTCGGTGTCGTTCGTCATCGCCGCGATCACCTGTGGTCTGGCGGCGCTGTGCTACGCCGAGTTCGCGTCGACGGTTCCCGTGGCGGGCAGCGCATACACCTTCTCCTACGCCACCTTTGGCGAGTTCACGGCGTGGATCATCGGCTGGGACCTGATCTTGGAGTTCGCGGTGGCGGGGGCGGTGGTGGCCAAGGGGTGGTCGTCGTACCTGGGGACCGTCTTCGGCTTCTCGGGCGGCACCGTCGACCTCGGCCCCGTCACCGTGGACTGGGGCGCCCTGCTGATCATCGCGGTGATCTGCCTGCTGCTGGCGCGGGGGACGAAGTTGTCGTCCAACGTCAGCGCCGTCATCACCGCGGTCAAGGTGGCCGTCGTGCTCTTGGTCGTCGTCGTCGGTGCCTTCTACGTCAAGGCGGCCAACTACACGCCCTACCTCCCGCCCGCCGAGTCCGGCGCCGACACCGGCACCGGCATCGACCAATCGGTGTTCTCGCTGATCACCGGTGCCGAGGGCAGCACGTATGGCTGGTATGGGCTGTTGGCCGGTGCGTCGATCGTCTTCTTTGCCTTCATCGGCTTCGACATCGTCGCCACCACCGCCGAGGAGACCAAGGACCCGCAGCGCGACGTGCCGCGGGGGATCCTGTATTCGCTGGGGATCGTGACGTTCCTCTACGTCGCGGTGACCGTCGTGTTGTCGGGGATGGTGCCCTACACCGATCTCAAGACCGGGCCCGACGGTCAGGCCAACCTCGCGTCGGCGTTCACCGCCAACGGCGTGGATTGGGCTGCCACCGTGATCTCGATCGGCGCGTTGGCCGGGCTGACGACCGTGGTGATGGTGCTGCTGCTCGGCCAGATCAGGGTGCTGTTCGCGATGTCGCGCGACGGGCTGCTGCCCCGGCAGCTGGCCAAGACCGGTGCCCGCGGCACCCCGGTCCGCATCACGGTGCTCGTCGGCGTCGTCGTCGCACTGGCCGCGTCGGTGTTTCCGATCGACCGTCTCGAGGAGATGGTCAACGTGGGCACTCTGTTCGCCTTCGTGCTGGTGTCGGCCGGGGTGATCGTGCTGCGCAGGACGAGACCCGATCTGCACCGCGGGTTCCGGGCGCCGTTGGTTCCGCTGCTGCCGATCGTGTCGATCGTCGCCTGCGTCTGGCTGATGGTGAACCTGACCGGCCTGACGTGGATCCGCTTCGCCATCTGGATGGTCGTCGGCGTAGCGCTGTATCTGCTCTACGGCCGGCGCAAGTCGGTGCTCGCTCAGCGCGAGGGCGCTACCGCGGCGACCTGATCGAGCTGCTTTACAAACCACCCTCCTGTGTCTAGACACCGGACAAAAGCGCAGATATAGTCAAGCGCAGATTGGTGATGGCACTCACATGGAGGTGAAGCGGTGACGACCCACGTGGAATCCGCGGACGGCACGACGCCCGTCGACCGATGGCGGGACAAGAAGCGATATCTGTGGCTGATGGGGCTGATCGTGCCCACCGCGGTGCTGGTGATGCTGCCGCTGGTGTGGGCGCTCAACCAGTTCGGCTGGCATGCCGCCGCGCAGGTGCCGTTCTGGATCGGCCCGATTCTGGTCTACGTCGTGCTGCCTCTGTTGGACCGGCGCTTCGGACCCGACGGAGAGAACCCTCCCGACGCCGTGATGGAGCGCCTGGAGAACGACAAGTACTACCGGTACTGCACCTACAGCTTCATCCCCTTCCAGTACCTCACCGTCGTCCTCGGCGCCTACCTGTTCACGGCGTCGGACCTCGGCTGGCTCGGATTCGACGGGTCGTTGGGCTGGCCGGCAAAGATCGGACTTGCGCTGTCGGTCGGCATGATGGGCGGCGTCGGAATCAACACCGCTCACGAGTTGGGCCACAAGAAGGACACCCTGGAACGCTGGCTGAGCAAGATCACCCTGGCGCAGACGTGCTACGGCCACTTCTTCATCGAGCACAACCGGGGCCACCACGTGCGGGTCGCCACCCCGGAGGATCCGGCGTCGGCCCGATTCGGTGAGACGTTCTGGGAGTTCCTGCCGCGCAGCGTGTGGGGCAGCCTCGTGTCGTCGTGGGAACTCGAGGCCCAGCGGCTGCGCCGACTCGACCGCAGTCCCTGGCACCCGTCCAACGACGTCCTCAACGCATGGGCGATGTCGGTGGTGCTCTACGGCGCCCTGATCGCCTTCTTCGGCGTCGCGCTGATTCCCTACGTGGTGATCTCCGCGGTGTTCGGCTTCGCGTTGCTGGAGACGGTCAACTACCTCGAGCACTACGGTCTGCTGCGCCAAAAGACCGCCAGCGGGCGATACGAGCGGTGCGCGCCCCAACACAGTTGGAACTCAGACCATTTGGTGACCAACCTGTTCCTGTACCACCTGCAGCGCCACAGCGACCACCATGCCAACCCGACGCGGCGCTACCAGACCCTGCGCAGCATGGACGGTGCTCCCAACCTGCCCAGCGGCTACGCCTCGATGATCGGGCTGACCTACTTTCCGCCGCTGTGGCGCAAGGTGATGGACCACCGCGTGCTGGCGCACTACGACGGTGACCTCAGCCGCGTCAACATCCATCCGCGGGTGCGCGACAAGGTGCTGGCCAAGTACGGGCAGCCCCAGTGAGCGCCTACCGCTGCCCCGGCTGCGACTACGTCTACGACGAGGCCAAAGGCGCGCCACGCGAAGGGTTTCCGGCTGGCACGGCGTGGGACCAGGTGCCCGACGACTGGGCCTGCCCGGACTGTGCGGTCCGGGAGAAGATCGACTTCGAAGACACCCGGGCGAGCGAAGCGACGGGAAACGAGGCCCGGGCGAGCGAAGCGACGGGAATTGATCCAGAAGGGGTGACGACGTGAACTACAAGGTGTTCGTCTGCGTGCAGTGTGGTTTCGAGTACGACGAGGTAAAGGGCTGGCCCGAGGACGGCATCGCACCGGGCACCCGGTGGGACGACATCCCCGAGGACTGGAGTTGTCCGGACTGCGGTGCGGCGAAGTCGGACTTCGAGATGGTCGAGGTGGCGCGGGGCTGAGCGCCGTCGTACCCGATAGTCTCGCCCGTATGAACAGCCCGAGCGACCGGCGTACGGCAGCGCGCGTGCCGTACGCCGAGGCGTCGCGAGTGCTGCTTCGCGGGTCGATCCTCGACGGCATGCGGGACATGCTCCTGGTGCGGGACTGGTCGTCGATCACGCTGTCGGACGTCGCCAAGGCGGCGGGCATCAGTCGCCAGACCATCTACAACGAGTTCGGGTCTCGCCAGGGCCTGGCCGAGGGTTACGCGTTGCGGTTGGCCGACCGGCTGGTGGACGCGGTCGACGACGCCATCGCCGGAAACGTCGGCAACGTCTACGCCGCCTTCCTCGAGGGCTTCCGTGCCTTCTTCGCCGAGTCGGCGTCCGACCCCCTGGTGATCTCGCTCCTGACGGGTGCGGCGAAGCCCGACCTCCTGCAGATCATCACCACCGACAGCGCGCCGATCATCACGAGGTGCTCGCAGCGACTCACGTCGACGTTCATGGACAGCTGGGTGCGGGCGAGTGAAGAGGACGCCGGCGTGCTGGCCAGAGCCATCGTCCGGCTCGCGATGAGCTACGTGTCGATGCCACCGGAAGCCGACCACGACGTTGCCCGCGACCTGGCCCGCTTGATGACACCGTTCGCCGAGAGATACGGCGTCGTCGAGGTCGGCGAATCGAACTAATCGCGCCGCTGCTGCATCTGGATGAGCATGAAACCTTCGACTCTGCCCGTCCTGGACCCGACCACTCTGACCGAATCGCTGCGGCCGGCGATCACCGCCGCCGCCGATCGCGCCGAGCAGCAGGGCGAAATTCCCGCCGACCTTCGTGACGCACTGCGCGACGCGGGCGCGTTTCGGCTGCTCACACCCGTCGAGCTGGGCGGCTGGGAGGCCCCGCTGCCAAGGGTGCTGGAGACCTACGAGCAGTTCGGCTATCTCGACGCCTCGATCGGTCTCGTGGTGTGGAACGCCAACTTCGGCTTCATCGGTGCGCTGCTGCCACCGGCGGGGGTGGAGCAGATCTGGGGTGTCGGCCACGAACCGGTGCTCGCGAACTCCGGACAACCCGGCCAGGCGGAGCCCGTCGACGGCGGGTTCCGGCTGACCGGGGAGTGGAAGATCGTCAGCGGTGTCAACGGCGCCGACTGGGTCATCCTGGTCGGGGTGTCGACCGACGTCCGGCTGATGGCGGTCCGTCGCGAGCTGCTGACCGTGCGCAACACCTGGGATGTCACCGGGATGCGGGCCACCGGCAGCCACAACGTCACGGCCGAGGGCGTGTTCACCCCGACGGAGTTGACCGCCGCTCTCGACGTCCCGCCGCGAATCGACCGCCCGCTCTACCGCGGATACGTCCCGGCGCTGGTGTTCCCGGGCTGCACCGCGGTGTCCCTGGGGGTCGCCCGCCGCGCCGTCGACGAGACCGTCGCCCTGGTCACCGGCAAGGCGGCCATGACCGGAGGTACCGTCGCCGATTCGGCCCACACCCAGCAGGTGGTCGCCCGATCCGAGGCCGCCGTCACCGCTGCGTACCTGCTGCTCATTCACGCCGCCGACGAATTGCACGGTGCCGGCGACGCGGTGACCCTTCGGCAGCGGGCCGCACTGCGCGCGGCGATGTCGCATGCGGCCGAGGTGAGCCGCCACACCTTGGTCGACCTCTATGAGATCGCGGGGTCGGCTGCCCTCTACCGGGGGAATCCGGTGGAGCGCCTCTTCCGCGACGGCATGGCGGCGCTGCAGCACGCCAACCATTCCGCGCAGTTCCTCACCGCAGCAGGCCGGGTACGGCTTGGGATGGATCCCGGCTTCCCGCTGTTCTGAGGAAACGGGTTTCGCGGTCCGGGTGGGCCGCGAAACCCGTTGCGGTCGAGCTCAACTCGCAGCCAACCGGGGGATGGGGTGGAACAGGCGCATGTGGCTGGTCCGCCCCTCGCTCAGGAACTGCACCCACGCCACCGCCGGCGGACAGTGGAACGGATCATCGGGCGGGCTGATCAGATCGGTCTCCCAGATCACCACGTCACGGCTCGCGACGACGTTGGTGAGACGCTGACGTACCCCGTCGCCCAGGTCGCCGTCCATCGCCCGCACGAGGTAGTCGAACCCGTGGGTGCGGATGCCGTGCGGCCAGGTCGTCTCCACCGCCGGATGCCAATGCTCCGCCAGCGCAGCGCCGAAGGAGCCGTCGTGGGCGGCGCCGAGAATCGTCTGCGCCTCGGCGCGGCGCGACCGCATCAGGGCCGCCGCGTCGTCATGCGCCAGATCGGCCGTGGCGGACAACGCCGCGTGTAGCTTGCTGCGGGCCTGGCTCAGCCGGCTGCGCACGGTTCCCACGGGGATCCCGCAGACCTGCGCCAGCTGCTCGTAACTGGTGATCGCGGTGAAGTACCGCAGGATCGTGACGAGCCGCAACGGCGGCGACAACTCCTCGATCGCGGTCCACACCCACGCCCCATGCCCAAGTCGGTCGAGCAGGGTGGCTGGATCGCGCTCGACGTCCGGCGGCAGCACCGCGCCGATGTCGGGCACCGGCACGGGGGTGGCCGCGCGTAGCTGCATTCGGCAGCCGTTGCGGACGATCGACCGAAGCCAGGGCCCCACCGCCGCGGGATCGCGGAGGTCGCCCAGGCGTCGCAAGGCAATCAGTGCCGCATCCTGGACCACGTCGTCGGCCTCGGGTCGAAAGCCCAGGATGTTCAGCGCCACTGCTCGCATCGACGGCTCGTGCCGGGCCAACAGCAGCCCCAATGCGGCGGTGTCGCCGTGCTGCGCGGCCAGCACCAGGTCGGCGTCGCCAGGCGTCTCGGACTGCATCCCTCGTCGTCCCTTCCGTCGGGGAGGGAAACTCCGCGAGGGCCTGCTTTTCTTCCCGCCCGCCGGGTCCGGGCTCACCCACCGGACGGCAGTCGAGCGGGAGACGATAAACTGTCGGCGACATCTCTTGGCTGTCAGAGCGCCGTGGATCTTGCATCGCACGAGCGCCTGTCCCGCGAGTCCGCAGGCCGGGGTGTTCGCCAACGCACCCGCGGGTGCGTCCAGGCATTGACTCCATTACGTACGACGCACCATACAAAGGGGCTCTACATGACTGCACCAGAACTGACCGCCGACGTCCGCAACGGCGTCGACTACAAGGTCGCCGATCTCTCGCTGGCCGAATTCGGCCGCAAGGAGATTCGACTGGCCGAGCACGAGATGCCCGGCCTGATGGCCCTGCGTCGCGAATACGCCGACGTGGCACCGCTGAAGGGCGCCCGGGTCTCCGGGTCGCTGCACATGACCATCCAGACCGCCGTCCTGATCGAGACCCTCGTCTCGCTAGGCGCCGAGGTCCGTTGGGCGTCGTGCAACATCTTCTCCACCCAGGACCACGCTGCCGCCGCAGTCGTCGTCGGTCCGCACGGCACGCCGGAGGAGCCCACGGGCGTCCCCGTGTTCGCGTGGAAGGGCGAGAGCCTCGAGGAGTACTGGTGGTGCGCCGAGCAGATGCTGACGTGGCCGGGCGAGCCCGCGAACATGATCCTCGACGACGGCGGCGACGCCACCATGCTGGTGCTGCGCGGTGCGCAGTTCGAGAAGGCCGGCGTCGTGCCGCCCGAGGACGACGAGCACTCCGACGAGTACAAGGTGTTCCTCAACCTGCTGCGCCGTTCGCTCGAGGCCGACAAGACCAAGTGGACCACGGTCGCGGAGTCGGTCAAGGGCGTCACCGAGGAGACCACCACCGGCGTGCTCCGGCTGTACCAGTTCGCCGCCTCCGGTGAACTGTCCTTCCCGGCGATCAACGTCAACGACTCGGTCACCAAGAGCAAGTTCGACAACAAGTACGGCACCCGCCACTCGCTGATCGACGGCATCAACCGCGGCACCGACGTCCTCATCGGCGGCAAGGCCGCACTGGTGTGTGGCTACGGCGACGTCGGCAAGGGTTGCGCCGAGGCGCTCAAGGCTCAGGGCGCGCGCGTCGCGGTCACCGAGATCGACCCGATCAACGCCCTGCAGGCGCTGATGGACGGCTTCGAGGTCAAGACCGTCGAAGAGGCCATCGGCTGGGCCGACATCGTCATCACCGCGACCGGCAACCAGGGCATCATCACCCTGGACCACATGCGCAAGATGAAGCACCAGGCGATCCTGGGCAACATCGGTCACTTCGACGACGAGATCGAGATGGCCCGCCTGGAGCGGGACAAGGACATCCGTCGCATCAACATCAAGCCGCAGGTCGACGAGTTCATCTTCCCCGACGGCCAC